>Ga0272443_10000222_pt1 | contig 108378 bp, 81 predicted proteins | sample SSMAcet12_FD_193581 | JGI IMG/M metagenome (GOLD analysis project Ga0272443, IMG submission 193581) | Marine sediment archaeal communities from Little Sippewissett salt marsh, Falmouth, MA, United States - SSM-Acet-12 | ecosystem: Environmental > Aquatic > Marine > Wetlands > Sediment ... | reverse complement strand
TGCGTCCCATTTATGGGACGTGTGAGCCGTCGCAACTCTTTTCGATGACTTTTTCGACAAACCCCAAGCGGTGCGCCACCCAGCCGGATGTATGGGATTGATCCCATACTCGCCTGTTTCCTAACATAAATCTTATTAAACTATAGCTGTATCATGACGATAACATCCTTTAGATACTGAACCTGGTGTAATTCAGGACTAATTAAGAAACCAAGGCGATTAGAACTTATAAAAAGGAGTATCAAATGAAACGAATCCTTTTCATGTGCGCCGTTTTTTGCCTGCTAATTGCGGTATCGGCAAGTGCGCAGTGGTCGGATTTTCAGGGTCAGACCTGGCTGAGCGGTCATCTCGGTTACGCTTTCGGGATGGGCGATGCTTTTGTTAACTATACCGAGCCTATTACCAATTCCGAGTTTTCCACAGATGCCGGAATCGGTTTTAGCGGACAATTTTATTATGGTCTCCAGGACAAATGGCTGGTCGGCGGTGAAGTTATGTTTCAGCAGTACAAGGCTGAAATATCGACCCCGGAAAACCTGTCACTCAGTATTCCGGCATCAAAGGTCTCCGAGACCTCGACCGAATTTAATGTCATGGTTAACTCGCTTTATGCCGTCAATCAGACTAAAAAATCGACCCTGTTCTGGGCTGTCGGTCCCGGCCTTTATGACTTTGGCGGATCGCAGTTCGGTCTTAATTCCGGTTTTGTCTGGCGTTATCAGGTTTCCGATAATGTTTACCTGACCGGTATGCCGCGTTTCCATGTTGTCTTTACCGACAACACGCCGATGATGATTCAGTTGACGATGGGTGCCCAGTTCTCTCTGGGTGGTTAATTAGATTAAATACGTTTTCTCTTTTTAAAGGCAGGTTAATCACCTGCCTTTTATAATTCAAATACGGTTAGGTTTAACCATCGATACCCGCCTCGGGATCAATTCGCAGAAATGTCAGTTATATCCGGGTGAAATCGACTGTACAAACCAAATCGGTATAAAGTTGCGGCGTTAGGCCGGAATCATAAATCACAAAAAGTTCAAACTGTTAATTGTAGGTATCGATGCGCTCTACTAAAAGGCCTATTCGAATCGCAATTTTTCAGCGAAATCCAATATTATGGGGAAAATACGGCCATATTAGAATTATTAACCGATTACATCTAATTGAATTTTAATGAAAAATTGGCTATATTCTCTGCGTTTGTATTTTCGACAGGAGAAAGCGAAGTATTTAATATGACTAAACTTAGAATATTTCCGCTGGTGTTTTTATTAGTATTAATTATCGGTATTTTTTCGGCAACAGTCGCCAATCCGGAGAATGAAATATTAACCGATACGGACGCAGTTATAATGGTCCATTCGCTCGACTACCGCCCACTGTTTTATATTGATGATTCTGTCTCAAAGGGGATTATGATTGACTATTGGAAACTATGGTCAGAACGAACCGGTATCAAGGTTAAATTCGAGGCGTATCCCTGGCATATTTGTCTGGAAAAGGTGCTCAATGGCGAGGCTGATGTTATTCCCGGAATTTTCTATACGCCGGAACGTGATGCGGTTTATGACTTTTCACAGGCTTTTATGGAAATCAAGGTAAAGATATATGTCAGATCGTCGCTTGATGTTAAAAATCTGGCGGAGTTAAAAAGTCAGGTGGTTGGCGTTACCCTTGGTGACAGAAGCGAAGAATATATTAAAAGACATTATCCCTACTTGAAAATAAAAACTTTTGATACTTTCGAGGCGGTTATAAAAGCGGCATCCGATGGTGAAATTGACTTATTCGCGATGGATAATCCATCCGCACTTTTTTATCTGGAACAATACGAAATAAGCGACCAGTTTGAACCTGTTAAAACGATATTTGTCGGAAAATTCTGTGCGGCGGTCGCGGAGGGAAAGGAATCGCTTTTAATTCGTTTAAATGAAGGAATTGAGGCAATTCATGAAGATGAAATCAATAACATTTTAGAAGACTGGCAACATCAGAAAACCGGTCTGGTCCTAAAATCGATTATTAAATTTATTATAACCCTGGCTGTACTTCTGATTGTTGTTTCAATAATCTGGCACATTTTAAGGCTGCGGGGCCGTATTTCCGAGCACAGATGTCTTCTGAATGCAACCGAAAAAAAATATCAAACGATTATTGAACATGCGTATGAGGGTATTGGCGTCAACCAAAATAACAGGTATAGTTTTGTCAGTCCCGGTATGTCTCGGATAACGGGATATTCAGAAAGTCAATTAATTAACCGTGATCCGATTGAACTCGTGCATGAAGACGATGTCGAGATGGCGAGGGAACACATCAATCGTTTTCGAAAAGGGAGTGATGTTTCCAAAACCGACGCGATTCGTATCAGAATGGCATCAGATGAAATTAAATGGATTCAAATCAGTTCCGTTAGTTTTGAATGGGATGGTGAACCGGCGATACTCGATTTTGTGACCGATATCTCCGACCTGAAACAGGCCGAGGAAAAAATCAAGGAGGCCGATCGACAGTTACGTACGATTGTTGAAACATCACCGATTCCGACTATCATTTCGCGTATCAATGATGGGGAAATTATTTACGCCAATTCGCATCTTGCCGAACTTGTCGGCTGCTCAAGAGAGGAATTAGCCGGCCGGAAAACGCCCGATTTTTATTATGATCCCGAGGACAGAAAAAAGGTTGTCGAGATTCTTAGTCGCGATGGGCATTTGATCGATTACGAGGTTCGTATTAGACGAACCGATAACACGATGATTTGGACAATTTTTTCGCTGGTAATCGGAGAATTCGCCGGAGAAAAAGTAATTATCGGCGGGTTGTATGATATCAGCGAACGAAAAAAAGCCGAGACGGCTTTGAGGAAAGAGAGGAATTTTGTCTCGGCCGTTCTGGATACGGCGGCCGCCATGATTGTGGTGTTGGATCCGAAAGGTCATATTGTCCGATATAACGCCGAGTGCGAAAAAGTTACCGGTTATTCGTATAAGGATGTTAAAGGTAAATATGTATGGGATATGTTGATTGTTCCGGAGGAGCGAACGATTATCGAGGAAAGATTCAGTGATATCCTCAGCAGTCGTAAGGTTATAACCGGTGAAAACAGGTGGCTGACAAAAGACGGGGAACGACGGTTGATAACATGGTCGAACACTCTTCTCCGTGATGAAAGCGGCGCGGCCGAGTATATCGTGGCTATAGGTATCGATATTACCGAGAAGCGAAAAGTAGAGGAAAATCTAAGGTTGTATCGGGAGATTTATCTGAACTCCGAAGACGGTATAGTTATTGTTGATAAAGAAGGCAATTTCGTCGAAAGTAATCCCGCGCATATGAAAAAGTCAGGTATCGGTCCCGGTGAATTCAAAGGACGACCGATCGCGGAGTTGCTTGACTCCCCGGAATTCGCGGAGAATATAAAGACGCTTAAGACTAAAGGTCGTTTTCGGGGGGAATTTGATGCCCGTTTACATGACGGATCGAGGCAGACAATCGATGTTTCGACATTTGCCATCCGTGATAAGAATAATGAGGTTACCGCCTACGCCAGTATCGGGCGGGACATAACCGAAATTAAAAGCGCCCAACTGGCTCTGGCCACCCGGGCACGTTACGAAGAAGGACTGGCAGCCTGCTCGGCGGCATTGTTAGAAAAAACCGATAAGGGCAGTGCCATAAACAAATCGTTAAAGTACCTTCTGGATGCCTCCGACTCGAGTCGGACATATATTTTCGAAAATTTCAACGATCCCGAGGACGGGCTGTGTATGCGCCAGGTATATGAAGTAAATGCAGAGGGTATCGAACCGCAGATAGACAATCCGATACTGCAACATGCACCGTATAAATCAGGTTTTTCCCGATGGGCGGATACCTTGTCACAGGGTAATCCTGTCGTCGGTAATGTTAAAGATTTTCCGAAAGGTGAACGGGAGGTGCTTATAGATCAAGGAATTATTTCTGTCCTGGCTATTCCCATTTTTATCGAGGGTGAGTGGTACGGTTTCATAGGATTTGATGAATGTACCAAAGAACGGACCGAGACGGAGGAAGATATCCGTTTGTTAAAAACCGCATCGGAAATAATCGGTTCGTACTTGTGCAATAAAAAAATCGAGGAAGCGCTGCGTGTCAGCGAAGAACGGTTCCGTAAATTGGTGGAAAACGCTACCGATGTTATCTATTCATTGGATTCAAACGGCAATTTCTCGTATCTTTCCCCGCAATTAACCAAAGCGAGCGGTCACGATGTAAACTCAATGATAGGCAAACCGGTTTATTATAATATGCACGAAGAAGACAAAGAAATTACAAAACAATGGATTGAAGCCGGTATGCCCGCAGAGGAACCTATTCCGGGTGGCTATCAATTTCGGATGAAAGCACAGGACGGTACATGGCGGTGGTTTGTCTCTAATTCCTCGATAATTCGGGATGAGGAAGGCAAAGTTATTGAGGCGATCGGGGTGGCTCATGATATTACCGAGATGCGTCGGGTTCTCGATGATCTTCAAAAGACCAATCAGGAGCTTCGCGACACTCAAATTCAATTAGTGCAATCGGAAAAAATGGCCTCGCTTGGTATGCTGGTCGCCGGGGTGGCGCACGAGATCAACACCCCTGTCGGTGCCATTACCAGTATGCACAATACTCTGGTGCGAGCCATTGAAAAATTAAAAACTTCGATTGAGAAAGAATGCGCCGGACAGGGTCGTACCGGGGACGACCTTCTGAAATATATGAAAATCATCGATGAGGCCAACAAGGTTATTGTATCTGGCAGCGAGCGCGTGACCAATATTGTAAGACGCCTGCGAAGTTTCGCGCGGCTCGATGAAGCCGAACTGAAGGAAGCCAATATCAATGAAGGTATCGAGGATACGCTGACCATTGTACATCATGAGTTAAAACACAATGTTGAAGTAATTCGTCAATTCGGTGATATACCCGATATACCATGTTATCCGGGGCAGTTGAATCAGGTCTTTTTGAACCTGTTTATCAATGCCAAGCAGGCTATTACCGATAAGGGTCAGCTTATAATAAAAACTTCAAGCAAAAATAAAAAGGTTATCATCGAGATCACCGACAATGGTTCCGGAATTCCCGAAGATAAATTAAAAAGAATATTCGATCCCGGATTTACGACCAAGGGTGTCGGGGTCGGAACCGGTCTGGGATTGTCGATATGTTACCAGATAATTCAGGCACATCGTGGTGAAATAAAAGTTAAGAGCACGGTCGGCAAAGGGACAACTTTCCGGGTGATACTACCGACAAATCTGGATGAGATTCTTGATGAAGATTAGGCGGCAAAGTCATATATAAAGCCGCCTTACATAAAAAAACATGAAAAGAATTTTCGGTTCCATACTGGATATACGCAAGGGTGAAATCGGCCTGACATTACTGATGACGGCCAACTATTACCTGATACTGGTAACGTACTATTTTCTAAAACCGGCCCGCGATTCATTATTTCTGGTTAAGGTCAGCCCGGAAATGCTGCCCCTGGTATTTATCGTTACCGCATTAGTAACTGCCCCGGTGGTAACATTGTACTCACGTGCCAGTCGGACGTTAAAATTGAATCGGTTGATTATCCTGACAATCGGGATAATAATCGTAAATCTGGTGGCCCTCAGATGGCTGGTACAGATAAATCAAAGCTGGGTGTACTATCTGTTTTATACCTGGGTCAGTATTTACGGTGCTTTGACTACATCACAATTCTGGCTTCTGGCCAATGCGGTGTACGATTCATCTCAGGCCAAACGATTATTCACACTTCTCGGTTTGGGTGGTATTCTCGGAGCGTTCACGGGCGGTGAAGTTACCAACCTGTTCGTGAAAACATTCGGTGTTTCGACTGAAAATCTGCTTTTCTTCTGTGTCGGCTTATTGATAATCAGCGCCGTACTGGTGGTGATAATATGGTCGATATCAAAAAAGCACGAGGATAGGATAGTCACCAGACGAAGCAAACAAAAAGAAGCCTCGCAGGAAAAATTAGTTCAGGTTTTCAAAACTATTTACCGGTCAAAACATCTTCGGTTGACTGTCGGTATAATCGCCATGACCATGATGGTCGCCTCGTTTGTTGACTTTCAGTTCAAAACCGTTTCGTACAATGCCTTCTCCGAAAAAGAAGAATTGACGGCGTTTTTGGGAACGTTTTACGGCCGACTCAGCCTGGTATCGTTTGTACTGCAGATGCTTTTCGCCTATCGCTTTATTCGACTTCTTGGAGTAGGCGGCGTAATTATGTTTCTGCCGATAAGTCTGGTTATCGGTTCGACAGCGATGCTTATATATCCCGGTCTGATTGCCGGTGTCCTGCTTCGCGGCGCCGATGGTGCTCTGAAATACTCACTCGATAAAACGGGGCGGGAACTTCTCTTTTTACCGATTCCGCTGGAGGTTAAAAAACGGACCAAAATATTTATCGATATGTTTGTCGATCGCTGGTTCCGCGGACTGGCCGGTGCCTTGCTTCTTTTGTGTACTTTGGTATTGGGTTTGTCGATTCGCCAGATCAGTATTGTTGTACTGGCGTTTCTGGTTGTCTGGCTGGTACTGACATTTCTCATGCGCAAGGAGTATGTTAATTCGTTCAGGCAGGCGATTGCCAAAAGAAGAATCGATACCGGCGAAATACAAATGCATATAAATGACGAGGAAACGGTAAACACTCTGATTTTGTCGCTGGGAAGTACTAATGACCGTCAGGTAGTTTATGCGCTTGAAATGTTGAAATCGGCTAAGGATGTCGAACTGATTTGGCCGGTTAAGCCGCTTCTGAAACATAGTAATACGGATATTCGTCTTAAGGCTCTGGAAGTATTACATATACATGGTGACCGAACGCTGCTGGGTGACATCGAACAAATGTTACGCGACGATAACCCGGCTATTCTACGGGAGGCGATTCATTTTATATGCCTTCATTCCGATGAAGGCGAAACGACAGTACTGACGAATTATCTCAATCAGCCTGATAGCATATTACGGAATGCATCTTTGGCCTGTATAGCGGAACATGGCGAGGCAACACATTATGAATTGGTTAATGAAATAATTATTAAATCAATTATTGACGATAACGCTTCCGATGCGGAGGAAGGTCGTTTGCAATTGGCGAGGATTCTGGGAAAAGCGAATAACAGGGATTTGAATCATTATCTGGAAAAATTCCTTGATGATGATTCGATTCGTGTCGCCCGTGAGGCTATTGGCGGTATCGGGCGGATACATGATCGTAAATATGTCCCCTGGCTGATTGACAAATTAGCCGACAAAGATTACCGTCGGGAAACTCGTACTGCACTATCTCGATTCGGGGTATCTATATTGGGGACATTAAGCGATTATCTCCGGGATGGTCAGGTTGATTTGATGATTCGTAAAAATATCCCAAGTGTAATGGCGCAGATACCGGATCAATCAACGGTCGAGACACTGGTTCGAATAATGAATAAAATCGATCCGGCTCTGAAATATTATGTGGTTAAAGCGCTGAATAAACTACATGCACAACATGCCAGTCTGAAATTCAAACACGAACTGATCGGGCCGGTTTTGCTTCTGGAGACAAAAAATTATTATGAAATACTGCAGCTACTGCAGGTTCATAAAGGTTTTGACAAGGGTGACGGTTTCGGATTACTGGAGAAAGCGTTGATTGAAAAGCAGGGGCAGAATCTGGAGTTAATTTTCAGATTACTCGGATTGGTTTACCCGTCAAAAGATATTTATAACGCTTATTCCGGAATTACCAGCGGGCAAAAAACGCTTTATGCCAATTCTCTGGAGTTTCTGGATAATCTGTTACACAGTGACATTAAAAAATATGTTTTTCCGATACTCGATGATATTACACCCGAAATCGTTTTGCAGAAGGCGCAGGAGCTTTTTGGTGTGCAACAGAAAAATCGCGAGGAATCATTGATATACCTGATAGATGGTGATGATAACTGGCTTCGCGCCTGTGCGATTTATTGTACGAGGACAATCGAGTCAGATAATTTAAGAAAGAAGGTGAACGAAAGATTAACCGATCGCGATCCTATCGTTAAGGAAACCGCCGCGCTGGTATTCAAAGGTAAAAGGTAACCGGGGAGAGGAGATATAAAAAAATGCTGACAATAATCGAAAAAGTCATTTTGCTTCAGGGTATCGATATATTTTCGGAAGTTCCAACCGAACAACTGTCGGCGTTGGCGGCAATCACCGAGGAGGTTTCATTTACGAAAGATGAAGAGATTTTCGGGGAGAACGATTATCCCGATGCGCTTTATATAGTTCTGGAGGGTCAGATTCGTCTTCACCGCAACGGCAATGAAATCGCAATCTCCAAAGATCATGAAGCTTTTGGGACCTGGGCGCTGCTTGATGATGAACCGCGGGTGGTCGGCGCTACGTCGCTGGTTGAGACGAGAGCGTTACGTATTGACCGGGAAGAGTTTATAGATTTAATGGCCGACCATGTTCAGATTGTCCAGGGTATCCTTAAAAGGGTGGTGAAACGTTTACGCGGTCTGGTCGGGAAGGTCGGTTAAATTCTCACGATTGTATGTGAGAATTCGGTTGACATATTTCTGAATATCCATTCATTGATTTAACATAGAGATAGAACCTGAATAACAGGCAACAGGAGAGAATTATGGCTAACAGTGACGAAAAAAGTACGATTGTAATCGTCGATGATGAAGATATGGTGTTGACCAGTCTCAATTCATTTCTCAGTCTGGAGACCAATTATGCCGTCAAAACCTTTACTTCTACCGCCGATGCGCTGGAATTTATTAAGGGTGAGGAAGTGCACCTTGTGGTTTCAGATTATTTAATGCCGGAGATGGATGGAATCAGTTTTTTGGCTAAGGTTCGTGAACTCAGGCCGGAGGTCCCGCGCATTATCCTTACAGGATATGCCGATAAGGAAAATGCCATCAAGGCGATTAATGATGTCGGATTATTTCAGTATATCGAGAAACCCTGGGATAATGATGATCTGCTGATTGTCCTGCGCAATGGTCTGGAGCGTATGCAGCTTATGAAAAAGCTGGACGACAAAATCGTCGAGATTAATCGCGCTTACTCCGACCTGCAGGGACTTCAGAAAGAAATCGTCAAGACGTTTGTTTAGATTTAGCAGTTTTTTTCGGATTAGTCAGGAAATTAGAATTTAAAAGTGAATCTAAACAGCATCGCACCCGCTGTACTATTGTTTATAATTTCATCGCTGTTTTTATTAAAAGAATAAAACAGCTCGCCTATCAGCCAGCCGGCCAGGGCACCGACGGCAACATCGCTGATATAATGCTTCCAGGCATGAATACGACTCCATCCGACAAATGATGCCCAAGTGTATAGTATCGTCGGTGGAAGCCAGCGCCATTGACGGTAATCGTTGGATTGTAATTCACGCCGCATAATCATTCGGGTCCGTTTATTAAGAAAGGTGCAAACAAAAAACGAACTTGAAGCATGACCGGAAAAAAATGAATTGTAATCGTATGCAAAACCTTCATCGGAAGGATTAGTATTTTTATCAGAAGCTATACTCAAATACGGGCGCGGTCGTGCAATCAGCGCTTTGGACAGATTGGTTATTCCACGAGTTGCCAGTAAACCTGATATATAAAGAAATAAATCCTGCGAAAGAGCTTTTCCCCTGTTTTCGGCGGGCCAGGATAAATCCATCGAAGTCAGAAGTATTAATCCGACCGCCGGTGTAACTGCGGAGCCAAAACGGCTATCTAGAAAATTGCTTTTCCCGTTGTAGTACTTACCGCCCAGAAATTGTTGTATTGACTTCTCACCCGGAAACGATCGATCAATAATTGAATTTTTACTGCTGTCGAAATTATTGACCCATAATCCGGCACCGAACAAAAGCAGACTACTTCCACCTATGGCGGCCGCCTCGCCGGCTGATATATAATCGGTGGCGGCACTATCTGAGATCAGACACAATACTATTGCCAAGATAATTACAATCGATCCGCTTCTGTTCATAGCATGATTACAATTTACTGATTAAAATATTATCGTACGGGATTCCGAGTCTGTCAAGCGCTATGAAAAAATGTCCGAGTGTTAATAAATAATAATCGGATCGCTCGGCGATATCTTCGCGAATGGTCGGGGCGATATTACTGTAAAAATAATGACCCGACTGCGCATTAATTTTAACCAGTTTGTTGGTTGCATTCTCATCAATAAAAAAAGCTCCGGCCGTCAAAACAGCTTCCCCCGGAAACAGAAAGGCATGATTGGCTCGCGGCCCTTTATGTCCGGTCGCTTCCTCGATTTTTTGCACTTCCTCACGCGGCATCTCGCGCCCGAAACGAATAGCACCATTGACACCAACGGCAAAAAAATACTCGCCGGTTTTCAGAGTATCAAAACCTATTTTAGTTAATGTCTGCAAAGTACGGACATCGCCGCCACGCCTGAAAAATTTGCTGTACTCCTCCTGAAGTCGGGCCGCTTCTTTATTTGGAAAAGCCTCATGCGGGGCATCATCCTTAAACCACTGCAAAAGTTCACCGGTCGGTATAAAGGCGGTTATACCGTGCGCGAATTCGGTTTTGATTTCATCATAGCTGTAAAGGTAATCTTTATAATTCTGATATCCCTCGATAACATAATCGGGCGGTTCGGCATACAAATCATATTCAACCGACAGATTATAATTGGCGGCCATTATTTTTGCAGGATCATTATGGGTATTCCCGTCGCGGGTCAGATAGACCGATACCGCTTCGGCATACCTGTCGAAATTGGCATTACCTGTTATATCATAGTTTTTCTTCAGCAGGTTGCCATACCAGATTAAGAATCGGTTTTGTTGTGTTGTCAAAAATTGAATTGAGGTTGTATCTCTATCCCACTCAACATCCATTATAATACCGCTATAACCGGGGTTGTTTTCTTTCTGGTCCCTGTCAGTATGTAATATATGTATAGAACTGTCATGATGTACATATTCACTGGCGCCAATACAGGTCGTTAAATCATACGCTATAATACGTACAGTCGAAAAAACACTCTTCGATTTATCTATAATTGGCAGGGTCGGATCGAGAGAACCGGTGATAAAATAATTATTCGAGGCCGGCAGGATTTCGTTTAGTTTATCCTGAAAATCCAATTTCTGATAATAAAGCAGGGTGTCGTATTTTTCGGCGGTTGTTAAGTCACCACAATACAATGATGGTAATATCAGCAGAAACAGCAGTGATGTAAAAATCAATCGATTTTTATAAATACTATATGTATGATTCTTAATCAAGATGTTCCACCCCTATCAGACTGAAATTGTTTTGTTCATAATCGTACCATAACCATAGTCGTGTCGGTTTACTCCATTTATCTTCGCTTCGGCTGGTTTCAATTAACAACTCAAACAGATGGTTGTCTTGCTTATCACCCGATTTTGCGATGTACGAAGCATTCATTTTATTAAGTGCTTCGGTTGATAACACAATTTTATTTGAATTTGTCTCGTGATAGGCAATAAGATTTTTATTGTTATGCCGAATATAGTATCGATAGATAGCGTCAGTAGACTTAAGATTGTACTTAACCGCCAGGTCTTCGAATTCGATATAATACCCATCCGGTTTTAACTCGGTTTCGAAATTATCAAGCGGATTGATTTTGTTAAACCAGTACCTGCCTATTTTATCGCGGCGTTTTATTAATGTGTTCAATAAATACTGTTCGGCATCGGGATTGGAATACTGCCCGGTTTTAACCAGCGCTTTCAGATGTTCGTCGCGGAAAGCCATAACAATTTTAGCCCCCCAGTAGGCATCACGATCGGTTTTATTTTCAAAGGCCGGATTGGGGTAGATCGGGTCAAATTTACCCGGGTGAAAAATCTCCGATTCGAAATAACCGATCGACGGATACACCGGATCGGTGGCATGTTCCCACGGCCAGACTTTAGTACCGAAAGTAACAGACGACACAAAAATGTCGCGCGGATCGAAAAAGTTAGCGTAACCTTTAATCGGAATTTTCGACCCGTTGCCGTCTGAACCGAGGGTTGATCCAAAATCTATCAGATAATGTTTCAGGAAACGACGGTTATCCTCCTCGGTAAAAATATCAAGGCTGTTTTGATCCTTGGCGTCGTAATGATTAACCAGCGAGGCGATAACGTACAACCCGCGCAGCACGCGGCGATGTTCGTGTCGGAACCAATCGTTAGGGTCATCTTTACGTCGGCCACTATAGCTGAACGGTCCCTTTATTTTTCCAAAAATACCAAGTGAAAGCGAAGCGAGCGAGCGGATACTCCCGTCGGGAAGATAGTGCACACGAGCGAGTATCTCCTGAAGATCGGACTCGGTGAACTCTCTTTTATTGCCGGAACGGTCGGTGAATTTGACACCTTCCTTGATTTTCAAAATTTCCGGTCGCCACCTGATAATCGTTTCCTGTGGAACATTGTAACCGCAGGCATAAAAATATCGTGAGCCGACGGCGGCCGCCCCGGTCGATAATTCGGGGTAACCATCCGGGTCAAACTTAATTATATACTGATTTCCCTGAACATCCTCAATCCAGAATCCGGGTGTCGCCCCCTGTACTTTGGGACGAAAAACCATCCAGGGACCGCTTTGATCGGGACCATCGGTAATCGCCGGGCCACGCGCGATTTCTTCGGGTGTCATCGACTCGAAACCATGACGATTGGTGAACCAGGTCGAATTAGGGACCTCATCGAAACTATTTATATCAACAGCCTGTTTCGGTCGACCGAACAGTCCTGAAAATGTACGCTCAAGATCAACCGTTTCCTTGATTTGGTCAAACGATGTCCGGTCAATTGTTTGCCAGATAAGATTGGGGTCGCGCGATTCCGGTTCGGGGATATCCTGACGGTCATCATCGATCCAGTACGGCCCTTCGGGATTCAAAGCCGGTTTACTGCCGCAGTTCAACAAAAAGCACGAACAGAAAATAACCACTGCTAAAGTAACCGATGTGACACAAAAATATTTATTAAGTACGTATATTATCATTGTACTACATTAATAGCTGCAGATAAAAACGATGTCCCTCGTCACCAAAAGCGACCTCGGTTTTTAATATCATCCCCTCCGGGTTCCACATGCGCAATCCGAATCCGGCCGAATATCGCCAGTTACTCAGGCTAAAATCTTCATCGAGGGAGTTAAAGACACGTCCTTCATCCAAAAATATAAACATATCGGCACCGAAATATACCGGATAGCGATACTCAATTGTCAGCAGGGCCGAATTATAATCGACAAATCGCCGAGTGCTGTATCCACGAAGGTTATCTTCGCCGCCCAAAGATGACTTTAAGTAAAATGGAAGCGGCGATGTATTGTCTGGCCGATTGATACCCTCAACCATCATACGTACCGCCAAGATTCTTTTTTTATACAGATTAAAAAACTGCTGGAGATCGAGGTAACCGGTTAGATACTCAATATCGTCGCTGCGTTTGATCCCATGATTATAAATAATATCTATCTGATTGAATCCGCCGCGCGATGGTTGAAAAGGATTATCACGCCAGTCATAAGACAGTGAAATTCCTCCCGAAATAAGACGAGTCGAAAGTAAATCATAATCATTGAGACTAAGATTGCTTTTAATGCTGTCGAGATTACCTTCCATATCCGGATCTTCGCCATCAAACGTATTTATTATCCGGTATGATGCTTCGAAACCGAAATTTATCCGTGAGGAGAGTTTAAGTGAAAAACTTCCGACAATATCGCCTTCTTCGGCCGTAAAGGCAACCTCATCGTCCTGTAAACTACTAACACCCAATCCATAAAAACTTTCGTACGGTTTCTTTTGATATTCGATTAACAGACGTGTATCTCGAAACGGTTTAAATTTACTTGGAAGGGTGTAACGAACATAATACCGTTGGTAATTATGGGTGGAATAAGTACCTTTGATTTTTAACCGCTCCCCTTTGGTAAAAACCTGTTTTGATGTAAACACCAAACCGCCGGACAGACCTGAATTACCTCCATATCCACCGGTCGGATAAAATCCCCAAACACGATCGACCTGTTTAAACAATGAGTAGAACCTTTTGGCCGGACGACTCAAAAATATTTTATTTGCTGAGAAATCGACCACTTTTTCCGTTATCCAAAACGGAGAATAAATAATAAGAGTCGGCACCTTTATCAGTTTTTGCCCCAGGCTATTATTGTCCTCCTGTTTGGGTCGAACTCTGGTGGAATCGATTTTATAAGCATCCGCAGAAAAACAGAATAAAACCAAAAAACAGAATATTAATATAAATGTTTTTGTCTGTTTTTGTGCGAATCGTTTAAGGTTATTCATATTATTCCGTAATATTACATAATTTCATTCTGAAATTTTTGGCATGATACAGCCTTGATCGTAAAATGTCAATTATTTTGGAGGACGACTCCCGGAATAAAGTAATAGAGATAGAGATAATATGTAATTTCAAAAACCGGTTGCGAAATTATCGTTTAGGCCTTAAAATTACATCTCTAAAAAACAATGACAAATTATCGGGAGATATAAATATTCCCCGGAGGAATAAAAAATGCGGAAATTTTCTGTTCTACTAATCGCGATATTAGTAATTGCGTCCGGTTTAAAGGCGCAGGACTCACAAAAAGGTAATTTAACTACAATAGATATCGGTATTGCTTTCGACGGTGCCTGGCGCCGCAATATTGAGTACATGGATATTTTAAAAAATGAAATCTCCGATCTGTTGGGGAACGAATTTGATATTCGATTCCCCACAAACAAACAAATTATCTGCGATTGGACATATGAAAGCGCAAAAACGGCGATTGATTCTCTTCTGGGCGATAATGAAGTGGATATTTTGCTGGTGCCCGGACCGGTCGGCTCTGATTATGTCTGCCGCATAGACAGTCTTCCCAAACCGGCTATTGGCGGATTTATCATTAACGCCACCCTGCAGGATGTTCCCTTCAATGGCCGCTCAAGTGGGAAAAATAATCTATGTTATATTGCATCATCGCCGAATCCGGGGCAGACGGTCGAAACTATCAGGTCCCTGCTACAGTTTAAAAACATTGTATATATTTACGATAAATATCTATATCAGGCGCTTCCGCACTTATTCCAAAATATCGAACTGTTTGTAACCATGCAAGGGTATCAATATAATCATGTTTTATCCGACAGTTCGGTCTCGGAGATAATCAACAATATTCCCAATGATGCCGGTGTTGTTTTTGTCGGGCTCCTGTTTAATTTTGAGGATAATCAAATAAAAGAGCTGGCGGATAATTTTAAAAATAAGGGTATCCCGACATTTGCTTTTATGGGCAAACAGGATGTGGAAAAAGGTTTCATGGCCGGTGTCGGGTCGGGTATTGATATTATAAAAATTTCCAGGCGTATCGCTCTTAATATACAGCGTATTCTTATGGGTGATAATGTCGGTGATATACCGGTTGCTTTCTCTACCGACCGGGAGCTTTATGTCAATATCTCGACCTGTCGTGAGGTTGATGTTTATCCCAGTTGGAAAATATTAACCGAAGCCAAACTGGTCGGTGAACAGCGTACCGATGTCGGACGTATCGAAAATCTTCGTAGCGCGGTAGCCCGCGCACTTGAAGCCAATCTGGATTATACGGCCAAACTGAAATATGTCGATGCCGGTCGTTCCGAAATCGGCAAAGCGCGTTCGAACCTTCTGCCGCAAATCGATATTGGTGCTACCGGTGTCATAATCGATAAAGATCGCGCCGATGCGAGTTACGGGACAGTTTCTGAACGGACCATAACCGGTTCGGCCGGATTGACTCAGGTGCTTTATTCGGAGGAAGCATGGGCGAATCTGTCGATTCAGAAACATATACAGAAATCGCGCGAAGATGAATTAGAGGAGCTCAGGCTCGATATAATCAATAAGGCCGCTATTGCCTATTTAAATCTGTTAAGCGCCAAAACTATTGAAAGAATACAACAGAATAATCTCAGGTTAACTCGAACCAACCTGGAATTCGCCCGCAATCGAGAAATTATCGGCGTTTCCGGTCCAAGTGAAAGCTATCGTTTCGAAAACCAGCTTGCCTCGAACCGTATTGATGTCGTTTCGGCGCAGTCAACCCGGAACATAGCCGAGATGCAATTAAACCGATTGTTGCACTATCCTTCGGAGGAACCATTCCTGACCGAAGAAACTGATATTGATAATTTTGAAGTCATCTCCAGCGAGCGGATGCAGAGATATTTGGGTAATAAATGGGTTTTCAAAATTTTCCGCAAATTTACGGTCGAAACGGCATTAAAAAACTCGCCGGAATTGCGCCGGATAGATGCGTTAATCGCGGCCCAGAAGAGAGCTTTGAGTTCGGCAAAACGAGCGATGTTTGGTATCCCGACAATCGCATTGAGCGGTAATATCGATAAAAAGTTTTCGGAAACGGGAGCCGGGAGCGATGTGTATATCGCGCCACCGGCTGCCGATGATGTCAACTGGAGCGTGGGACTTAATCTATCGATACCATTATTTTCAGGCGGGCATAAATTATCGTCGTATTCGCAGGCCAAAACCGAACTGCGACAGCTTGAAATACAAAGAGCATCAATCGAGGAAAAAATCGAGCAGAGCACTCGCGCCGCTTTGCATACCGCCGGAGCATCCTTTGCCGCGATCGGATTTTCACGCGAGGCGGCTGAAGTGGCGCACAAGAACTTCGACCTTGTCAGCGATTCATACCAGCGCGGAGTAGCCTCGATTCTGGATTTACTTGATGCGCAAAATACAGCTTTGATATCCGAACAGCAGGCAGCTAATGCCATTTTTAATTTTTATGCGGACATGATGCGGGTCCAGCGTGCCGCCGGTGTTTTTGTCTTTATGCTCTCCGATGAGGAACAAAGCCGGCTTCGCCATGAGCTTGACCAATATTTTAAGGAAGCAGGATTCTAGATCATAAAAATTTTGAAAACACGGAGGATATATGAATAAAACCAAAAATCTTTTCAGGATATTCATTTCGCTATTGCTGCTTTCCCAATTTATCTCATGCGGTAGTGAGGAAAAAGACAGCGGACCGATTATTCGATCGGTTCGATATGAACCGGTATATGCCTACGGTGGAAGTCGTGTACGCTCTTTCTCCGGAGTAGCCAAGGCCGGGGTTGAATCAAAATTGAGTTTTCGGGTTAAAGGTGTGATTGAACGAATTAATGTAAAAGTCGGTGATAAGGTGAGAGCGGGACAGGTAATCGCCGAACTCGATCCGACCGATTTTGAAATCAAAGTGGCCGAGGCGGAAGCGGCTCTTCAGCAGGCGCAGGCTCAGGCGCGCAACGCCGCGGCTAATTTTGACCGTATCAGTGCCCTCTGGGAAAATCGTAATACATCCCTTAATAACCTCGATGCCGCTCGCGCGACGCATGAATCGGCCCGGGCGGCCGTTAAATCGACCGAAAAACAACTTGAACAGGCCAGACTTAATCTTGAATACACCAAACTTAAAGCGCCGGTAAAAGGCGCCATCGCCGATATCACCGCCGAGGTCAACGAGAATATCAGGGATGGTAGTACTATCGCGCTGTTAACGGCCGGATCGCAATTAGAAGTTGAAGTCGATATGCCGGGAATTCTTATAGCCCAATTGCGTGAAGGTGATCCGGTGACGGTTGTCTTTGATGCTATGCCGGAAAGGAGCATCCCCGGAACTATCAGTGAGGTCGGCGTTGCGACTATCAGCCAGAAAACAACCTACCCGGTGACAATCGTACTTAATCAGAAAAATGCTGATATTCGTTCCGGGATGGCGGCACAGGTAGGATTTAAATTCGAATCAAAAACAAAAAAAGAAAGGATTCTTGTACCGCCGGCGGCGGTGAGTGAAGATCGCAATGGTCGTTTTGTTTTTATCGTTACCCCGGATGAAGCCGGTTGCGGTATCGTGCATCGTCGCGAAGTCACGGTTGGCGAGTTGTCCGATGAAGGTCTGGAGATTTTAAACGGATTATCGGATGGTGACCTACTGGTGACGGCCGGTGTAACCCAGTTAATCGATGGTCAAAAGGTGAAATTGCCGAAAAACGAGAGGGGGCGGTCGTGAGTGTTACCCGCTTCGCCATCGAAAAAGACCGTATCACCATTGTCGCCTTGATTGTAATCATTATCGCCGGGTATATTGCCTACAATAATATGCCGAGGAATGAAGATCCCGGTTTTATTATTCGTACGGCAGTGGTAACAACCGCTTTTCCCGGCGCCAGTCCGGAACGAGTCGAACAGCTTGTTACCGATCGACTGGAAAAAGCTATTCAGGAAATGCCGGAAATCGATTATATTTCGAGTGAATCAAAAACCGGATTGTCGATTATCTATGTGAACATTCAGGAGCGATATAATGAGATGCGCCCGATCTGGGATAATTTACGGCGCAAGGTTGAACGTGTCGCCCCGGAGCTTCCCAATGAGGTTATCGGCCCGATTGTTAACGATGAATTCGGTGACGTTTTCGGTATTGTTATCGCCATTACCGGCGAAGGTTATTCATATTCGGAACTAAAGGAAGTTGCCGATGATTGTCGTAACGAACTTCTTCTAATCGATGAAGCAGCCAAAGTCGAAATATATGGCGCGCAGGATGAACGTATTTTTGTTGAGTATAACAATGCCCATCTGGCCGAGGCCAATCTGTCACCGGGACAATTAAAACAAATTATCGAGCGGCGGAATATTATTATTCCCGGCGGAAAAGTTTATACGCGCGATGAGCAAATCGTATTGGAACCGACCGGGAATGTATTATCGGTTGACGATTTACGTCGTACAATAATCCAGATACCGGGAAGCAACGAGCTCGTTTACCTTCAGGATATCGCCAATGTTTATCGCGGTTATATAGATCCGCCCGAAACAAAAATCCGCAGTAATGGTAATCCATGCCTGGTGCTGGCGGTAAATCTTCGAGAAGGCGGGAACATCATCGACCTCGGTGAGAAAGTCAAGGAGCAGGTCAATCGTTTTAAAACCGGTTATCCAATCGGCATTGATTTTAATTTTGTGTATTTTCTGCCGCGCAATGTTGATAATCGTATCGATGAATTTCTGATGTCGCTTCTGCAGGCGATATGTCTGGTGATGCTGGTCATGCTGGTGACTTTGGGCATACGCACCGGATTGGTGGTGGCGACGTTGATTCCGATGGCGATGATTATGGGTATTTTTATCATGAAGATTTTTAATATCGGTCTCGATATGGTTTCCCTTGCTTCGCTGATTATCTCCCTCGGATTACTGGTCGATAATGCTATTGTCATGTCGGAATCAATTATGGTGCAGATGCGCGAGGGGAAGCCGCGTGTCGAAGCGGCTGTCAGTTCGGCCGGAGAGCTTCAGGTCCCGCTTCTGACATCATCGCTGACCACTGCCGCCGCTTTTCTTCCGATATTCCTGGCCGAATCGACGGTCGGTGAGTACACCGCTTCGATTTTCAAAGTTGTTACAATCACGCTGTTATCTTCATGGATACTGTCTCTGACCATGACACCGATGTTATGCGTAAAATTCATAAAAGTTAAACGGGGTGAAAAGGGAAGAACGTACGACGGGCGATTTTACGCTAAGTACCGCAATTTTCTTATTATGATGCTGCGGCATCCGGCGCGTACGCTAGTGGTGTTATTTATCGTTTTTGTGCTGGGTATGATGGGTTTCGGTCTTGTCCCCAATATCTTTTTCCCCGAAAACGACAAACCGACGTTTTCCTCCGAAATTAAATTCCCTATCGGAACCCCGCTTGCCAAAACCGAAACGGCGGTACGGGATGTCGAAATATTTCTGGCCAAAAATTTTATGGCTGATACCTCGACCGGTACGGAAGGTGTTATTAACTGGGCCAGTTTTATCGGCGTCGGACCGCCAAGGTACGAACTCGGTATCAGTCCCGAGCCGGTCGGTTCCAGGTATGCATACATCCTGCTGAACGGGACTTCGGCCGAATATATCAAAAACGAAATTATACCGGCGCTCGATTCTTTTTATCTTGTGAATTACCCCGACGTCACGTACAGCAACGGCCTGATGGATTACGGACCGCCGATTAAATACCCGATTGAAATCAGAATTTATGGTAAAGATCAGGATCAATTATTCGCGATGGCCGAGGATGTTAAAAGTGAATTAACGTCGGTATCGGGTGTCACGGAGATATCTGATAACTGGGGCGCCCGCACCAAAAAAATAATGGTTCATGTTAACGAAGCCAGGGCGCGTCGGGCCGGATTGACCAATTTTGATGTGGCGGTATCTCTGCAGGCGGTTCTATCCGGAATCGAATCATCGAACTATTACGAAGGAGATAAAGTTATCCCAATAACGTTGCGTTCGGTCGCGGCCGAACGAAACGATGTCGGGAAACTGGAAAGCCATAATATATTTTCATCCGCTACCGGCCGTTCGGTACCTTTAAAGCAGGTTGCCGATATCGAAGTCGTATGGGAATCATCAAGCATAGCACGCCGCGATAGATTAAGACAAATCTCTATCAGGGCGATGCTTGACGAAAACACCAACGCTATCGCCCTTTCGGGACAGATGGATCAATGGATGAATAATTATTCAAAAAACTGGCCGATCGGTTACAGTTATGAAATCGGCGGCGAGTTGGAAACATCAGGTAAGGCCAATCAATCGATTGCGGATAAATTACCTGTCGCCGGATTGATTATTGTACTATTACTTGTTACACAGTTTAATTCGCTACGTAAACCGGTGATAATTCTCCTGACCATTCCTTTGGGACTGATTGGCGTTGTAATCGGTTTGATTGTAGCACAATCATATTTCGGTTTTATGACATTACTGGGGGTGGTGTCACTGGCCGGAATTGTCATCAATAACGCTATTGTACTGTTGGAACGGATTAAAATCGAAACCGACGACCACGGTCTCGAACCGCAGAAAGCAATTGTGGAGGCGGCTCAGCGACGGATGCGGCCGATTTTGCTGACCACGATGACCACAATGCTCGGTTTAATTCCGCTTTGGTTTGGAGGTTCGACGATGTTCAAACCGATGGCGATTGCCATCATATTCGGCTTGTTATTCGCGACGACATTAACATTGGGAGTAATTCCGGTTTTATATTCGGTCTTTTTTAGAGTAAAATTTAAGGGATATACATATACCAAATAAAACAAGATAGTCTCGTTCTATAGATAGTACTATGTCATATCTTTACACCGGCATTTGAATATTCGGGGCCTGTCGTATATTGACAAACGACATTTTGTATTAATTTGATTCATGGATGGAATCAGTCCCGATTACATACATATAGTACACTTACAGACATTTTTTTACCATTGCCACACGGCATACATGTGCAGATATTGTGCAACCATATTCACCTGTTACATTCTTTTCAGTGTCATTAAATTTTCATAAAAACGATTCTCAAATCACAATTATAAAAATCGCCATAACATGACAATTATTATCGTGATTTGTAAGGCGTTATAACTGACAAATTTATACCACCTCCAAAATTTTCTCCTTCTTCTCGATTTTCGCATTATCTTAGAGCCAAATTGTTACGATATTGTTGGGCCAAAAGGCATCGACCTTGCTGTTAATAGGCCTAAATAAACATGGGACGGTAATTATACGCCCTGGAGTAGATTTATGCACCTTTGATATTTGCTTCAAAAAGATTTTGCCTATCCCTTTGATTGAAAATTATAAGGTATAACTTAAGGATAGTCCTATGAATCCGTTTGTCAAGTATGCAAGGTACGGATTTTTGACCATTTTATTCTTACTGACAGCAGTTTCGGTGTCTGTTGGGGAGATAATCAAATGGCCGGATTCGTCCCGTAATTCTCAGGATTTGTTATTGCTTGGTTTTGGCGAAGTGATAATGCAATCCTTCGATGTCAGCGGTAATGAGCAGGTTTTTGAAGAATCAAATCCTTCATTAAAAGCCGATTTCTTCTCAAACTACCGATTTTCACTTTTTACCAATGGCGGAGTTTTGGGCGGCCTTTCGATTAACGGAGCGGCCATAGTCGATTCCCGAATTGACGAGGAGTATTATACTTATGATCCGTCGGTTTTCAGATTGAGGATGTCGGCCGAAACGACCGAACCGATATGGGATGGCTGGCGTTTTACCGGTCGCGGGTTGTACGATCCGGCGAGACAATGGGAGCTGGGAAATCTCGATAAACGTCTTCTGACCCAGCCTCAGGAACCAGCCCGACTGGAATTATTGATGCGTCTCGAATCCGACGAATACGGATACATCGAAGGCGGTTCGCTCAGGCCCAGTTTCAAGGGATCCAAGTTCAGTTTGCATCAAAGATCGATTTTCGGCATATATACCGATCTTCACTCGGGACCGGTTGGTGCCGAGGCGGTCGCCGGTAAACTGGAGGGCAAGGCGTTTCGCGAAGGCGATGTTGTTGGTATCAGGGCTGACGGAACCAGCGGACCGTATGATTTATCCTACGCCCCGATTACCCGCGGTAGTGAAGAAATTAAAATCGAAGTCCGGGATCGATTCAATGAAACAACGGTACTCTCATCGGAAACGTTGATTCGCGACATCGATTATACAGTCGATAATCTTCTCGGACGCATATACTTAAATCAACCGGTTGCCAGTGAGACGGTGTCATCCGACCCGGTTTATATCGTTATCACGTACGACTATCTTCGTGAGGAAGACGATGATATCGTTGGTGGACGTATTCATGTTATGCCGGATGAAAGCATTCAGGCGAGCGGGACGTATATCCACCGTAATATCGATGACGGAGCTGTTGGGGCGGGTGAAGAAGAACCTGAAAACCTAATCGCCGGGGATATATCGGTTCAAATAGATGAGCATACAACCGGATATTTCGAAATATCCGGGTCTGAAAACCGGGACGACGAAGACAACTACTCTGCCATCAGGGTTGGAGCCGAAACCAGCATTCTGAAAAATGTTAAACTGAATGCTGATTTCCAGAGAATCGATGATGACTTCCGCTCCTTTACGAATTCCGATTTGAATCCGAATAAAAACCAGCAACGCTTTAACCTGGGTGGCTCGGTACAATTAACCGAAAAGCAGAACCTGAATGCTTCATACGTCAACCTGCGAGGTCTGGAAGCCAACGGTGATTACAATACGTATGACGGATTACTTGAAGAGGAAATACTCAATCTGGGTTACCGTAACAATCTGATGAAACCTTTCGGTTTCGGTGTTCGACTTGAACGTCGCGATAAAATCGATCGTAGCAACACCAACCTGCTGGACAATTACCAGAATCGTCTGATGGCCGATGTTGACGGAACGCTGGATGTCCCGGTTTTAAAAGAACTGGATTATGGTGTCGATTACGAGATGATAATGTTTCGTAATGAGACAGGAATCGGCGATAACGACGCCAACACCAACCAGATTGCTTTGTCATTAGCCGGAAGACCGGTTAAGGATACCGAATTAAAATTTGCTCAGCGTTTATCTATACGAAAAGATAAAGAACTTGATTTATATGATGAACGTCAGGATGTCACATTCGCCTCGGCGGGGATCCGTCCGCATGAAGATTTGAATACCTATACGACATACGAATACAAACGATTTACAAGGCCCGGCAATAGTATTGAGTTCTGGCAATCCAATCCATTCCGGGTTATCCGAGCCATGACATTCGCGGCTGAATATCTTCCGTTAGAGAAAATCAAAACTATCGGGAAATTCGGTCGTGTTGATACCCGTTATTGGGTTATTGATACTACCAGCCGGACAATCAAAGATTTTATTTTGGGGCAGGTAACGTATTTCCACACCCATCATTTATCATTCGACGGTGAAACCGAGTATCAGCAAACCGATACGCGTCTTGTAACCCGATCGAAAGATAAAACATGGGATATCGGATTAAAAGTTAACTGGAATAAAAACCGACTGAACGAGTTTACTGCCGGAATGATACGCCGGTGGCAATGTCAGGATTATTCGACCGGTTCCGAGATAACATCAACATCATATATCATGTTACTCAGCGGCTCTGTTTCATTTATGCATAAATTCTTTGCACGGGGATCGATTAAAGGAATTCTGCTTAATGATCCCCTGAACGATGAAAAGACTTTCGCGAAAGCCGAAATCGGCTATGACAGTTTTAGCTGGTATCGGGTTTCATTAGGTTATGAACGAATTGAAGGCGAAACGGATGATTACCCCGATCAAAACTATACCGGTCAGGGTGTTTTCCTTCGCTTTACAGGTAAAATGTAGGAGCGGCCGTCATGAGTAAATTAAGAAAAAACAGCACATGCGGGCGCGTCGCTTTAACGCTCCTGCTGATTATAATGACTTTTGGAGGTATATCCCTTCAGGCACAGACAATCGGGAGTGTCGAGGAAGCACTAAACGATCCTCGTGCTTCCTATAACCATACACCCGATCCTAATATGGATTCGACCGATTATCCCGCGCCGGTGGCTGACTTTTATGCTTATCCGACCGAGGGATGCGATTCGGTGACGGTCATGTTTATAGATCTGTCAACCGGAATCATAAATGAGTGGTTATGGGAGTTTGGTGATGGGGCAACTTCAACAAAAGAAAATCCGACACATTTTTATGCTCGACCCGGAACGTACACCGTTACTTTGACGGTAACTGGACCCGGTGGTACCGATATCAAAACCAGGGTTGATCATATCGTAGTCAAAAACGCAGGCAAAATCGATTTTGATTATAAAATCGAACAGAACTGCGAATTTACAAAAGTCAAATTCGAAGATTTATCATCAAATGTCTGGTCATGGGAATGGGACTTTGGTGATGGTACAACCTCGACCGAACAAAATCCGACACATATTTATACCATCTCCGGAACGTTTTTGGTCACATTAAAAGTCACCGGCGAATGCGGTCCCAAATACATGCATAAGGTGTTGATGATTGCGATAGATCGTCCGCCGGTCGTTGGATTTTACGCCACCCCGACGGAAGCCTGCGTGGGTGATGTAATCGCTTTTACCAACCTGTCACAATATGCGACTTCATTTTATTGGGAGTTCGGCGACGGGACCACCTCGACCGAAGAGAATCCGACACATATATACAATACTCCCGGTGTTTATACTGTAACATTAACCGGTTCCAATGCCTGTGGAAAGAAAGTCAAGAGTCGTTCAGAGTACATTACGATTCATCCGCGGGCGATTGCAGATTTTGAAGCCGATAAAACAGAACTGTGTCTTGGGAGCGATGTTTCCTTTACCGATTTATCGATAAATGCCGAAACATGGTTGTGGGATTTTGGTGATGGTACAACATCCACCGATCAAAATCCGACCCATACATATACAGCCCGGGGTTTTTATACTGTTTCGCTGACAGTTACGAATATCTGCGGTCCGGACACCAGAACCCGTGAGTTGTATATCAGGGTTTTCGATGAACCGATTGCAGATTTTGAAGCCGATCCGACCGAAACATGCACCGAAACGACTATTCAGTTTACCGATTTGTCGATTGATGCCGCGACATGGTCGTGGGATTTCGGCGATGGTGACACTTCAAGCGATCCGAATCCAACCCATTCATATTCCATCCCCGGATTATATACTATTATATTAACGGTTACCAATGATTGCGGGCGTGACAGTGAAACCAAGACAGAGTATATTTCCGTAAGCTACCCCCCTATCGCCGATTTCGAAGCCGATCCAACCGAAACCTGCACCGGAACAGATATTCAATTTACCGACCTTTCCCAGTATGCTGATTCTGTACTATGGGATTTCGGTGATGGTACAACTTCGAGGGTAAATAACCCGACGCATTCATATACGAACAGAGGATTATATACAATTACCCTGACAGTATATAATGGCTGTGGCTCCGATACTGAAACGAAAACCGAATATATTTCGATTGAACAAAAGCCGATTGCCGATTTTGTAGCCGATCCGACCAATACCTGTATCGGGGTTGACATCCAGTTCACCGATCTGTCCCAGTACGCCGATTCGGTACTGTGGGATTTTGGTGATGGTACAACATCGACAACAAATAATCCCACGCATTCATATTCGAGCGTCGGATATTATACAATCAAACTGACGGCATATAATGAATGTGGGACCGATACGGAAACAAAAACCGAATATATTACCGTAAACGACGAACCGATTGCCGATTTTGAAGCTGATCCGACTGAAACCTGTACCGGTGTGATCGTTCAATTCACCAATTTTTCCCAGTACGCCGATTCGGTACTTTGGGATTTTGGCGACGGTGCTACCTCGAGAACATTTAGTCCAACCCATACATATTCATTGGCGGGAACCTACACAATCATACTGACCGTTTATAATACTTGCGGAACCGACAGCGAAACAAAAACAGAATATATTACCGTCGATAACAGCGCAATCGCCGATTTTGATGCCGATCCGACCGAGACATGTACCGGTGAAATTATTCAATTCACCGACCTCTCCCAGTATGCTGATTCGGTACTCTGGGATTTCGGTGACGGTAATACTTCGACGGAGCAGAATCCGACACATTCGTATTATTACGCCGGATCATATACGGTCACGCTGACGGCATATAATGAATGCGGGCCCGACAGTGAGAAGAAAATAGATTACATTACAATAAACAGTGGTCCGATTGCGGATTTTGGAGCTAATCCGACCGGGATCTGTGTGGGCGAGGATGTTCAATTCAGTAACTATTCCTATTTCGTCGATTCGGTATTATGGAACTTCGGCGACGGCACCACATCGAAAGATGCCAATCCGCTACATACATATACATCGGCGGGCCTATTCACTGTTACGCTAACAGCATATAATGAATGCGGCACCGATAAAGAAACAAAAGTAGATTATATTGGTGTAAGCAATCCACCGACGCCTGATTTTGAAGCCGATCCAACTGAGACCTGTACCGGCGTTGTCGTCCGATTCACCAATCTGTCCCAATATGCCGATTTCTCAACATGGGATTTTGGTGATGGAACTACCTTGGACGCTCACAGTCCGACACATACATATACACAAGCGGGAACATATACGGTCAGTCTGACAGTCAGCAATCCATGTGGGGATAGTACTGAAACGAAAATTGAGTATATTAATGTTAAAAACAGCCCGATTGCCGATTTTGAGGCCGACCCGACCGAGACCTGTATCGGAACCGACATTCAATTCACCGATCACTCACAATATGCTGACTCGTTATTGTGGAATTTTGGTGACGGTACTACTTCGAAAGACATTAATCCGACCCATTCATATTCAAACGCCGGCCGTTATACAGTTACGTTGACGGCATATAATGAATGCGGACCTGACAGTGAAACAAAGACAAATTATATTACCATAAAAGGCGGCCCGACAGCCGAATTCTCGGCCGATCCGACTAAAGCCTGTATTGAAACCGATATTCAATTCACCGACCATTCGCAGGACGCCGATTCCGTGTTATGGGATTTCGGTGACGGTAATACCTCGAAAGTAAGTAATCCAACCCACTCATATTCAAATGCAGGATCATATACAATCATTTTGACGGCATATAATGAGTGTGGGACTGATAGTGAAACGAAGACAGATTATATTACTGTAAGTGATGGCCCAACGGCCGATTTCTCAGGCTCGCCGACCTCCGGTAACGCCCCGCTGACGGTAAACTTTGCCGATCTATCGACCAGCACTCTGGGAATCGATACGAGGTCGTGGGATTTTGGCGATGGCGGCAGTTCGAACGAACAGGATCCGCAGCATACGTACAATTCACCCGGTATTTATACGGTTGAATTAATCGTGACCGATGCCTGCGGTGCCGATACTGCCAGAAAGGTCGAGTATATCTATGTCATCGACACATGTATTGTCGATTTCTTCGCCGAACCCACCGAAGGTTGTGCCCCATTGACCGTTTATTTCAACGGTACATCTGAGGGTGACTGTGATATCAGTTTCTGGTCATGGGATTTTGGTGACCCGTCAAGCGGTAACGATAATACCGCCACCGGGCAGATTGTTACGCACGAGTACAATGAATCCGGTACATATACAATAATCCTGAAAGCGGTTGATGATGGTGATACAATTGTTGTAGAAAAGAAAGAGTTCATCACCGTTTACGGTCCGCCAACGGCGGCCTTTGATGCCGATCCGGCATCAGGCGTAGCCCCGCTGACTGTTAATTTCACCGACCGCTCTACGACAGAGACAACGATAAGATCGTGGAGCTGGGATTTCGGAGATGGTTACACTTCGCAGATTCAAAATCCATCTCATCAGTTCCTCAGCGACGGTATCTATACCGTCGTACTCGAGATAACCGATGACTGTGGCGTTGATTCTGCAGAAATAGACATTATCGTTGATCCTGATATTACGATCACCAAGCAGGTCGACAAAACCAGCGCTGAGGCCGGTGAGGAACTGCTTTATACATTGCTTGTTAAAAATAACGGTCGGGAAGCTATCAATAATATAATTGTTTTTGATACCATACCTGATACCTCCTCATATATCCAGGGTAGTATAACCGGAACAGGTGGTTATTATGATCAGGCCTACGATATAGTCGCCTGGAATATTCAGTCGATTGGTCCCGGAGCCGAAATCACACTTACTTTTGAGGTTCTTCTCGACGGACCCTTCGATCAGTTCCCGGTGATAGTTTCGAACCAGGCGTTTGCGACTATCAACGATGAAATCGACAAAGTGTTCGAACCTGCCGAAAGAACTTTCGCCAGTAATATCGTTTATACGACGATTGGTCCGACAACCGGTATAATCGGAATAACCAAAGAGGTCAGCACCAATCTGGCATCGCCGGGTGATGAGTTGACTTATACAATAACGGTCAACAACGATGGGACGCTGTCGCAGGCGCTGGATGTGGTTATCTATGATGCCATTCCTGATTCCACAACCTATGTAAGCGGCTCGATTACCGGCGGCGGTACTTATAACAACACGAATGACAGTCTTGTCTGGTCACTCGGTAATTTAAACGCCGGGGAAACCCGCTCGGTAACATTTGCTGTAACGGTTGACACTGATATTCCCGATGGTTCCACGATACCTAATACCGCTCTGGTTCAAACTTCGAATATGGGTGGTAACGAAAGTAATCGCGTAACTACGATTGTAAGTCTGCAACCGCTGGTAATCCGAAAATCGGTTAATCGTCCGAGCGCCATGTTCGGTGATCTGGCTCGATATATGATTACTGTTGAAAACTACACGACCGCTCCATTCACCGATGTTCAGGTAATCGACACGATGCCGAACGGAATTCTTTATATCAATGGTACATCTCTATTGAACAGCGTGGCTACTAATGATCCCAGCGGTAGTAATCCATTGATATGGTCGCTTGGTGATCTTCCCGCCGGCGGAACGCTCATTCTCGAATATGCAGCCAGTGTCGGTACATCGGTCAAACCGGGCCTGAACGAAAACGTCGCATACGCCGAGGCGCTTCAGGGCGGAGTTCCGGTTTATTCCAACCGCGCTTTTGCCCGAATAAATATTATCGGGACGACATTGTCCGGCTCCATTCGAGGTAAGGTTGTTGTTGACTGCGATGGTGATGGTATTGCCGATATGGAATACGCACCGGTCGGAACCGACGTATATCTCGATGACGGTTCGCAGTCGAAGGTCAACAAAGAAGGTATGTTCTATTTCAGTACGGTGCGACCGGGTGAACGGGTCGTTATGCTCGATGAACGCGATCTTGATGGTTACTACATCCCTGAAGGTGCGCAGGCCTCGGTATTCGCGCATGTGCATGAAAAAGGCGAGTCTTATATAATCTTCAGGATTTGCCCCGAATATCCTCTGCTTGATATCACCAAGAAAGCCTCGATTATTCCGATGGTGAAAGTAGTTAAATCGGCGCAAATCAATCCGGCGCCGCAGATTAACGGTAACGGATTGGTGCTTGATTATAATATCGATGTCAAATCGAATGGTTTGGCCGAACCGACCAAGGTGCGAATCGTGGATACGTATCCCGACAGTACCGATGTTGCCTTTAATGACGATCTGCCGGTCGAGATAAACAAAGACGGTAATCAGTTTGTTTATGAATTCATGGTTGCTGATGATATTTATCAGGAATCGATTGAATACACGCAGACCGATATGTCGCCCGGCTATCGGGAATTCCTGACCAACCAGGTTTATCTTGAGGGTGATATCGATAAAATAGATGAAAAACCGACTACGATAACTTCCGAACCGGCCGAAGTGGCGGTCGGACCGTTGTATCTGGCGCCTCCGAAAGATGTCAGTATCACCCTGACACCGGCGCTGTTTATCACCAGTAAGGCGTTTCTGCAGGAGCCGGCCATCCCGTTGCTTCATGCGGTCGCCGACTCGATTGATAAGTACAGCGATGCCGATATTAAGGTTGAAGGTCATACCGACTACCGCCCGATTCATACCAAGCGGTTCCCATCGAACTGGGAGTTGGGTGAAGCGCGCACCAGGTCGGTCGTTGACTGGTTAGTCGATAATCGCGGAATTGACCGTGAACGTCTCGATTACGAAAGTTTCGCGGCGACGCGCCCGGTTGTCACGACCGGAAAGACTTCCGAAGAACTTCAGCCGAACCGTCGGACTGAGGTTATTATCAAGAGTAAAATGGACGGCTTTATTGCGCCGGCTGTTATTCCGGCTGATAACTGGCAAAAATCGACAATTCTCGAATTGACACCGGTTCGCTTTGATACATTGTTCGAATCTGCCGAATTGCCCGTTGATATCGAATTTACCGATTCGTGGGAAGTCATTATCAATATCGAGAATGGTAGTCATATTGCGGCTGAGAATATATTGATTACCGATGTTTTGCCCGATGGTGTTGAATATATCGAAAATAGTATGACTCTTGATGGTGAAAGTATCATCGCCTCGATTGAAAACAACATATTATCGCTTAACCTTGATAAAATCGATCCGAAACAGAAACTTGAACTGAGATACCGAATTCGTAATGTAAGCGATACCCCTCCCACCGGCGGTGGCCCGGCGACAGTGACGATTAATACAGCCGATAATCGTCTGATAGACCAAAAATCGAATGAGGTTTTAGCCGAATAGTCCTATACGATTCAATAAAAAATCCCTCCGCGGAAATCGTGGAGGGATTTTTTTGTTTTGCTAATAGAATTTCCATCATTACTTCCATTAAGAATCGGGATAATCCGGTTTTATTAGATATGATTAATACTATCTGCTCCTTGACATTCCCTTATGAAGTGGATACTTTTATCTAAGAAATTTTTATATTGGTATTGTTGTTGACAATTATGATTTATATGTTGAAAAGTATAATCGGCTATGGAAACTGACCGCTTTCAAGCAAACACCTTCTGGGCGCTGTCGAATCAAATTTTAGAACTGGCCAGCAGAGGTTATCCCCGGGCACAATTCCTCAGCGATATCACCAATTTGATTTTAAAAACGTCGCAGTGCGACAATATAGGGCTGGCGGTCTGGGATGGCGGCCGGCAGTTTTTGTGCAGGGCATACCGGGATAACGGTAAAGGATTTTTATTCAGGGAAATCTCCTATACATCGGGCGATGATAAAGATATTTCATGGAGTCTGAGTAAAACCGGGAAAATAGAAAAATTGTGCAAGGACATAATTAATAAAGAATTCGACCCGTCATTGCCCTGTTTTACCGAAACGGGCTGTTTTTGGAATTCGAATATCGACAGTCAATCAGATGCTGAATATTTTTCGACCGACAGCGAAGATGAGTTGGGGATAATCATCCGGCGGGAGTATAAGTCCGTAGCAATTATCCCTATCGACGTGGATCAGGACAGAGTTGGCCTTATGCAACTGGCAAGCAGGTACTCCGATCATTTCAGTGAAGAGCAGGTTGGAATATTCGAACAGATGGCGAGGACAATCGGCAGCGCGTTAACTCATCGCCGTCTGCAGGTTGCGCTCCGGGAACGAGTCAAGGAACTAACCTGTCTTTACGGAATCGCCAAACTGGTTCAACAACCGGGAATTTCCCGCGATTATATTCTTCAGGAGACGGTTAAGTTAATGCCGCCGGCCTGGCTTTATCCCGATATCGCCTCGGCGCAAATAGTCCTGGATGACCAGGTTTTTATAACCTCGGAATTCGGCAAGGCGGTTCATAGTATGAAATCGGATATCATTGTCGATAAAAAAACCCGCGGTTTCGTTGAACTGCGTTATTCGCAGGAATGTCCACCGCTTGATGATGGCGCCTTCCTGACGGAAGAAAGGCACCTTATCGATACGATATCACAGGAGTTGTCGATTATTATCGAACAGGTTGAAGCCGAGTCCGAAAAACATAAACTTCAGGAGCAGCTGCGCCATTCGGATCGACTAGCAACGATAGGTCAGCTTGTAGCCGGTGTTACCCATGAACTTAACGAACCGTTGGCCAATGTCCTTGGATTCGCCCAGTTGGCGAATAAGGATCCCCATTTATCCGATCAGGTGAAACAGGACATTTCTAAAATTATTGATGCCGCTATACATGCTCGCGAGGTTATCCGACGGCTGTTGATGTCGGCCAAAGAAGTACCGATATCAAAACGGATTACCAATCTCAATAGACTAATCGAGGATGGGCTTTACTTCTTCCGGTCAAGATGCACCAAGTCGGGGATAACACTTATTACAAATCTGCAGGACAAACTGCCCAAGATTTTTGTCAATCGTTCGCAAATAATGCAGGTGTTGACGAATCTGGTTGTTAATGCGATTCAGGCCATGCCGGGGGGCGGGAAACTGACGATTAAAACCAAAGCCGATGTCAGTTCGGTATTAATCATTATGGAAGACAGCGGCGGTGGTATGACCGAGGAAGTCCGGAAAAAAATATTTGATCCGTTTTTTTCGACAAAAGATTCCGACCAGGGTACCGGTTTGGGATTATCGATTGTCCAGGGAATAGTAACTTCGCACGGCGGGGATATCGAAGTTGAAAGTGAAGTCGGTTCGGGAACCAAATTCATAATACGATTACCAGCCGAAATGAGTGACCAGTAAGGGGAATTTGTCGATGGCTAAAAAAATTGAGCGCGAATCGATTTTGGTTGTTGATGACGCTGAGAATACGCTCGAAGTCATTCAAAGAAATTTAGCCTCAAAAGGTTACGTTGTTTATACCGCCAACAAAGTGGAAAAAGCAATTAGTCTTCTCGAAGAAACACCAGTCGATCTGGTCGTTACCGACTATAAAATGCCGTGGATAAGCGGATTGGATTTGGTGCGACATGTTCGCGAGAATTACAAAGATACGGAAGTGGTAATGATAACCGGATATGCCTCGATTCCCGGCGCGGTTGAAGCAGTAAAATCGGGAGCGGTTGATTATCTTGCCAAACCCTTTACCGAAGAGGAATTGTTCAAAACCGTTGAAAAGGCTTTGAACCGATTACATTCACGACGGGTTCCGGTTTCGTCCGAAGGTAAAAAAGAAGTCGAATCATACGGCCTCATCGGAAATTCAAAAGCGATGATCGATGTTTATCACACTATAAAGAAAACAGCATCGACTTCAGCGACCGTTTTAATTTCGGGTGAAAGCGGAACCGGTAAAGAGCTGGTTGCCCGCGCAATTCATTATAATAGTCCCCGGGCGGCAGCCTCATTTGTCCCGGTAAATTGCGGTGGTATCCCGGAAAGCCTGCTGGAGAACGAGTTATTCGGTCATGTTAAGGGTTCCTTTACCGGAGCTATCGAAACCCGGGCCGGCTTTTTCCAGACTGCGGACGGCGGAACAATATTTTTAGATGAGATCAGTGAAACCAGTCTGGCCATGCAGGTTAAACTGCTTCGAGTCCTCCAGGATAAAAAAGTAACTATGGTTGGGGATAGTAAATCGAGAGAAGTCGACATCCGAATTCTCGCCGCAACAAATCGTGATTTAGGGAGTCTGGTACAGAAGGGGCTTTTCCGAAATGATTTATTTTTCCGGGTCAGTGTTATTACTATTGCGGTTCCCCCTTTAAGGGAACGGGGAAATGATATTCTGCTTTTAATATCACATTTTGCCGAAAAATACGCCAATGAACTTGACAAACCGACACCTCAATTTTCCGACGATGCGCTCGATGTTTTGAAAAATTATTACTGGCCCGGCAATGTCAGAGAGCTTGAAAATGTAATTCAGCGGATGAATGTAATGATTGACGGAGGTCTCATAGATGTTCCGGATTTGCCTGACATGATGCGTTTTTCGGTGTTACGGAAAACCGGATTAAACCGGACAATCGCAGATGTCGAGGCGGCTCATATTCTTGATGTTCTGGCCAGTGTCAAAGGTAACAAGACTCGAGCCGCCGAAATTCTCGGTATTGATAGAAAAACGCTTCGAGAAAAGCTTAAGAAATTAAAGCAGGAAAACTAAACCATATTATAATTAATGGGTAGCTATTCCCCACCGGGGCATTACTCCCCAGTATTCGTCTAATTTTTTATGGTATAACCTCTTAGCTATATCTTCGACCAGACAGAAAACGCGTCGCCATATACTGTTATCTTTCATTAGCTTACACCTCAGATAGACCCTTTTCACTGCTATATATCGATATATTTTAAACCATTATTTCCTGAAGGTATAGCTTTTGCTTGTGAATATTTTAACAAAGTAGGTAAAAAAGTAGCAATAAACAAAGGACATATTGGTCTTATCCGGACTTTAATATTTTCACAAAGTCTTGCAAAACTGATTCATTCGGATAAGAAGGGTATGTCCTTTTAAATATTTAACATGAGAGTAAACAACCGTGACCGGAAATGGGGAGACAAACACTGTCGGACTATGTACGTCATGCAAAAACGCCCCGACTTGTTGTCTCCGAAAAAAGCGTGGGTTCGATGCCGTTTTTTGCGAAATGTTCGAGGCTTCCAATGATCCTAAAAACAATGACGACCAAGTTAAGACAGAGGAAATACCGGTCGCGGTTAAAAAAGCAACCAGATTTAAGGGTTTGTGTATCAACTGTGCTAATAATGAAACCTGCACCCTGGTAAAACCGGATGAGGGAGTCTGGCACTGCGAGGAGTACTGTTAAGCTGATTTTAAAATAGAGAGGCAGAATAAATCCAATTTAAAGGATAAGATGATAAATGGGTACGAATATAGCAGAAAAAAAGACGAACGGTAATCACAGCGGAAGACTGATTGCAACCCTTGAGCGGATCCAGGCCAAGTTCGGCTATCTTCCCAGGGAAGAATTACAGAAAGCGGCAATGGAGACGAACCATTCGCTGGTTGATGTTTACGGGGTAGCCACGTTTTATAAAGCGTTCAGTCTTAAACCGCGCGGAAAACATCTAATATCGGTCTGTCTTGGAACGGCCTGCCATGTCCGGGGTGGACCGGCTATCGCTAAGGAAATCGAACAAAGGTTAAAAATCAGGGCCGGAGAAACCACATCGGATAAAGAGTTCACTTTAGAAACGGTTAATTGTCTGGGCGCCTGTGCTCTGGGACCGGTGGTGGTTGTTGATGGTCGCTATTTTTCAAATGTCAAGGTATCTCAGGTTAAAGATATTCTGGCGAAAGCCCGCGAAGGTTTTGATATCATTGAAATCGAAACCGATCAACGAGTTTTCCCGCTGGAAGTGAGCTGCGCTCGGTGTAACCATAGCCTGATGGATCCCCGTCATATTATGGACGGACATGCTGTAATCCGGGTGACGGTTTCGTTCGGCAATAAACATGGTCGGTTGACTATATCCAGTGTTTACGGAAGCGATAAGGTGGATTCAGAACACGAAATACCACCCGATACGATTGTCCAGATGTTCTGCCCGCATTGTCATGCGGAGCTAATCGGTAGTTCTATATGCAGTGAATGTGGCGCACCCATGGTACCGATGATCGTCCGAGGGGGTGGAGTTGTTCAGATTTGTACACGGCGCGGCTGCAAGGGGCATATGCTGGATTTAGGTGGGGCCGTAATTGATTAAACATGATATCGGATTGTCTTTTGGAGATATTTAAATGAAGAAGCTTAATTCTGTTCAGGAACTTATTGATTTCCGTCAACGAGTCCTAGGTGAAAAAGATATCGAATATGATAAACCGACATTGGTGATATGTGCCGGAACCGGGGGACAGGCCAGCGGAGCCAATGACGTTATCAGGGTTATTAAACGACATATTCTCGAACGAAGTTTGCAGGAAAAGGTTGCCATAAGAATAACCGGCTGTCAGGGATTCTGTGAAATGGATCCGTTTATTTTAGTCCAGCCGGGAAGGCATCTGTATCCCAAACTTAAAATGGAGGATATACCTCTTGTAATAGACTCCGCGGTTGCGGGGTATGTCGCCGAGAGTTTGATATATAAGGATCCGCGAGCTGACAAAAAATATCACAGGCAAAACGATATTCCGTTTTTCAAAAAACAGACGCGGACTATTTTGGGTTGCAATGAAAATCTGGATCCGATAAGAATTTTCAATTATATCGAACTGGATGGATATAGTGCCGCCGAGAAAGTTTTATCCAATCCCGATCCAACCCGGATAATCCGGGAAGTCCAAAAATCCGGAATCCGGGGACGCGGCGGAGCAGGATTTCCGACCGGTAGAAAGTGGGAATTCGCTCACGCTTCGGGACAACCCAACGAACAGAAATATATTATATGTAATGCCGATGAAGGTGATCCCGGTGCCTATATGGATCGCAGTCTGCTTGAAGGTAACCCTCATGCTATTTTGGAGGGTATGCTTGTCGCCGGTATCGCGATTGGCGCCACTAAGGGAATTATTTACGTCCGGAGTGAATATCCCCTGGCTATAAAACATGCACTGATTGCCATCCGGCAGGCCCGCGATCTGGGTATATTAGGAGAAAACATACTTAATACCGGGATAAACTTCGATATTGAGATTTTCCGCGGAGCTGGTGCTTTTGTGTGTGGTGAAGAAACGGCCCTGATTAAATCGATTGAAGATTTGATGGGCGAGCCGAGACAGCGGCCGCCGTATCCGATCGAAAAAGGTCTCCGGGGACATCCGACTTGTATTAACAATGTCGAAACCCTCGCCAATATTCCGGTGATAATTAACAAGGGCGGCGATGAATACGCCAAAATCGGTGTTCCCGGCAATACCGGAACGAAAATATTTTCGCTTGTCGGGAAAATAAAAAACACCGGTCTGGTGGAAGTTCCCCTCGGGACAAAAATCAGCGAAGTTGTTTATGATATCGGCGGCGGACCGGTTGGTGACGCAAAAATTAAAGCGGTCCAGACCGGCGGACCTTCGGGCGGATGTATTCCGGCTGATAAATTCGACATGTCCATTGATTATGATAGCCTGACCAAAGCCGGCTCCATTATGGGATCGGGTGGTATGATCGTTATGGACGAAAACACCTGCATGGTCGATGTCGCCAAATATTTTATGAATTTTCTCAAAGACGAATCGTGCGGCAAATGTTTTACCTGTCGTAAGGGTACCCAGCGGATGTACGAACTCCTCGATGATATAACCAAAGGTAATGCCACCCTCGAACACCTCGACCTGCTTGAAGAATTGGCCCTGGTTGTCAAAGATACAACGATGTGCGGACTGGGACAATCGGCTTCGAATCCGGTCCTCAGTACATTACGCTATTTCAGAAAAGAATTCGAACGACATATTGTTGATAAGAGATGCGACGCTTTCGTTTGTAAGGATTTGGTCGGTGCCCCCTGTCAATCGGCCTGCCCGGTCGGAACCGAGGCGTGGCGCTATATTGCGCATATCGCGCATGGTGAATACGAGAAGGCATATTTTACTATCCGGGAAGCCAATCCATTTCCGTCGGTGTGCGCGCGTGTTTGTCATCATCCGTGCGAAGAAAAATGCCGTGCCGGGACATCCGGTGGCGATGCTATCGCCATCCGAGCGCTTAAACGTTTTGTTACCGATCGCATCGAACCCTCGACGTACAAACCGAAACGTATCGAATGGACCGAAGGTGAACCGCCGCAAATAGCGATCATAGGTTCGGGACCGGCCGGTCTGACAACCGCCCATTATCTGTCTTTGAGGGGGTACAAAATTACCGTTTTTGAGGCTGAAGATAAACCGGGTGGAATGTTGTACTGCGCCATTCCTTCCTACCGTTTGCCAAAGGAAATTATTGACAAAGAAATAGCTTCGCTCCTTGATGAAAATATTACATTAAAATGTAACACCGCGCTCGGCCGCGAAATAACGGTTGACGGATTGTTAAACGACGGTTATAAGGCGGTGTTCCTTGCACTGGGAGCGCATAAGAGTAAACCGCTGCGACTGGAAAATGAAGATGTCGAAGGCGTCTATCCCTCGATTCAGTTTTTAAAATCGTGCAATATCAAGAATCAACAAATGGCACGGGGCAAAGTTGGTGTTATCGGTGGCGGTAATTCAGCGATTGATGCGGCGAGGATGGCGTTACGACAGAAGGATGTCGAAAGCGTCACGATTCTTTATCGTCGTACCCGCGAGGAGATGCCGGCTTTCAGTGAAGAAATCGAGGCGGCCGATCAGGAAGGTATTAAAATCATTACGCTGGTAACACCTTCCAAAGTCATCGCCTCGGACGGACATCTCAGCGGTTTGGAATGTATCAAAAACGAATTAGGTGATATAGACTCGAGCGGACGGCGTCGTCCGGTACCGATTTCGGGTACCGAGCATGTCATCGATCTTGATACCCTAGTTGTGGCAATTGGCGAAGACTCGGGTATCGATGCTATTGCACCGGCGCGAATGAGTCGAATCGAAACTACCCGATGGAACACGGTCAAAACGAATCCGCAAACACTATTGACCAATCGTCCCGGTGTATTCGCCGGGGGCGATGTTGTCCGTGGTCCCAATACCGTTATTGATGCTATCGCCGACGGCAAAAAAGCAGCGATAATGATCGACCGGTATATCCGCAACGAACAACTTATACAACCGGCCAAGACGCGTATCCCGCGTGAATATGTACCGCCGATTGTAACGGAAGATGAAATCGTTTCGGGTAAGCGCATCCAAACGCAGCGGGCACCGGCAGAATGGCGCAAACGTAACTTCGCCGAGGTGGAGGTCTCGTTGTCAATCGACGAAGCCACCTGTGAGGCCAAACGCTGCCTGAGGTGTGATTTGGAGTTTACCCAACCCAAAGAGGAAATCGATGAAAACATTACAGCAGGAGTAAAGGTACAGTGATAACTCTGACAATAAATGGGCTTGAAGTTTCGGTAGAGAAAGGCACGACGATTCTTGAAGCGGCCCAATTTTTGGGTTTTCCCATTCCGACGCTTTGTCATAATGAAGGCCTTTCGCCTTACGGCGCCTGCCGGTTATGCGTCGTCGAGATCGGAGAAGGGCCAAACGCCAAACTGGTAACGTCGTGCACCCATCCGGTTCAGGAAGGTTTAAAAGTCAGAACCGCTTCGAGTCGGGTAATGAAAGCTCGACGGATGATTCTGGAATTACTGCTCGCTTCCTGCCCGCAGTCTAAAACAATTCAGGATTTAGCCGCGGCTCATGAAATTCGCCAGCAGCGTTTTCGCCAGGAATACGAAGATTGTATTCTGTGCGGTCTATGTGTGCGTATATGCGAAGAACAAATGATGGCCAAGGCGATAGGTTTCCGTGGCCGCGGGCAGAATCGGAGTATCGGGACGCCTTTTGACATTAAATCTGACGTCTGCCGGTTGTGCGGCGGATGTATTTATATCTGTCCCGCCTGCCAACTGCGGTGCACATACACCGAACCTGAAAAAGCCATTTGTGGCGGGTGCGCCAATCTTGCGCCGCCATGTCTGGAAGTTGATAAATTCGATAATATGATGTGTTATATGGAGCCCTGTGTGGCCTGCGAAATCGTTAGAGCGCCACGGGACAAAGGAGGAAAATAACGATGTCACTGACGAGAGTAAATCGATCTGCGGCAACACTGTCAAAAAACAGAACGGATGATTCCATAACCCCGATTTCGGGAATGTGTGTTACCTGCGTTGACGGCTGTATCGGCATGTGCGAAATCGGTAAATCTGCCTATCGCGGGCACGAAGTTATTTATCCACAGCCTTTCGGAGTAATCACGACGGCATCGGAGAAGGAATATCCGATTGACTATTCACATATAAATATAATCGGTGGGGTCATTGGAGCCGAAGGTATTGAGGCCGATAGCGATAAGGCGGTTTTCCCTAATGTGAATCTGGAGGTGCATTTCGGACACGATAAGGGTATCAAATTTAAACTTCCGATTATGATACCGGGTATCGGATCGACCGATGTCGCCAAAAACAATTGGGAAGGTTTGGCAATCGGTACGGCTCTGGCCGGAACCGGACTGACGATTGGTGAAAATGTTGTCGGTATGGACCCTGAGGCGGTAATAAAAAACGGTCGGGTGGTTGATACGGTTGACCTGAAACGCCGCGTAAATCTGTTCAAAGATCATCAGCGTGACGGCTATGGTGCCACTATCGTACAAGCGAATATCGAGGATACCCGATTAGGGGTCCAGGAATATGCCATCGAAAAACTGGGCGTCGAATGGGTTGAGCTGAAGTGGGGTCAGGGTGCCAAAAATATCGGCGGCGAAGTTAAAATCAGGGATTTAAAAAAGGCTCAATTGTTGTATGAGCGCGGATATGTAGTCCTACCGAATCCGACCGACCCGAATGTTATCAAGGCGTTTGAACGCGGTTCATTCAAAGAATTCGAACGTCACTCCCGGGTTGGTATGGTCACCGAGGAAGCTTTTGCCACACGTGTCGAGGAATTACGCAAAGCGGGCGCAAAATATATATCGCTTAAAACAGGCGCCTACCGACCGTCCGCTCTCGCCCTGGCTATGAAGTTTGCCTCGAAATATAAAATCGATGTTCTCACCGTCGATGGTGCCGGTGGCGGAACCGGAATGAGTCCCTGGAGAATGATGAATGAATGGGGTATCCCAACGGTTGAGTTGCATACACTGATGTACCAATATGCAAAGAAACTGGCGGACAAAGGCGAGCATATCCCGACTTTGATTCCCGCCGGAGGATTCACATTCGAGGATCAGATGTTCAAAGGCCTGGCGATGGGAGCGCCGTTCGTGAAATTAATCGGTATGGCTCGTAGTCCGATTGCGGCGGCTATGGTTGGAAAAACCATCGGTCGGACCATCGAACAGCATCAACTACCGGTTTATGTGGAGCGCTTCGGTGCGACAAAAGATGAAATTTTTGTCACGTCGGCCGACCTGCGAAAGGAATTGGGCGATGAAGCATTTGAAAAGCTGCCGACCGGAGCAATTGGCCTGTATACGTACTATGAGCGCCTTGCACAGGGATTGCGTCAGCTTATGGCCGGAAGCCGGAAATTCGGTGTCGATTACATGAGCCGTAACGATCTGGTTGCCTTAACTCCCGAGGCAGCGGAAGTCACCGGCTTAAAAACTGTTATGGAACTTGACAAAGAGGAATCCGAAAAAATCCTTAACGGATAAGTTTTAAAACGGGGGGTGAATTACCGGTTCACCCCCGTTTATCCATTTTATGATTTTAAATTGCGGTATTCCTCCAGGATAATTCGCTTTTATTGTACGGAAGGGGAAAAAAACCGCCATAAGAAAAAAATTTCGTTTCACCAAATAATATAATTTTAAGGGAGTGGTACGAAATGTCTGAAAACCGGATAAACATCCAACCACAGGAATTAACGACTTTTAGACCCGAATCCATTGATTCCTCCACAAAGATTTCCCGGATGGGTTCAGGTTCAATCGGAGGAAAAGCTTCCGGATTATCCTTTATTGAAAAAACAATTAATTCGTATTTTACAGTAAATAAATTTCCTCCAATATCAATCAACATTCCAAGGTTCATTGTTATAGCCACCGATTATTTCGACCAGTTTATAAAAGAGAATAATCTGGATTCGGTAGTGCAATCGAACATGTCGGATGAATATATCGCGCACGCCTTCGGACAGAAAAAACTGCCTAAGGAATTAATCGAAAATCTTAAGGCATATATCAGTACTGTAAAACTTCCGCTGGCTGTCAGATCGTCAAGCCTACTTGAAGATGCCATGTACGAACCGTTTGCCGGTGTTTATGCCACAAAGATGGTTCCCAATAATCAAAGCGATGCGGAGTCCCGACTTGAAAAATTGAAAGAAGCGATAAAATTCGTTTATGCCTCAACATTTTTCCGGGCCGCCCGCGATTATCATCGGGCGATTAACCGCTCGACATCCGAAGAGAAGATGGCGGTAATTATACAGGATGTTGTCGGAAGGCAATTTAACGGTCGTTATTATCCCGACATATCGGGAGTTGCCCGTTCCTACAATTTTTATCCCATCGGTTCGGCAAAACCTGATGAGGGCGTCGTTTCGCTGGCGCTGGGATTAGGAAAAACCATCGTCGAGGGTGGTCAGGTCTGGAGTTATTCGCCGGCTTATCCTCGGATTAATCCGCCGGTTGGCGAAGCCGGGGAACTTCTTAAAGTAACCCAAACGAAATTCTGGGCGGTCAATATGCGTAAACCATCGGTTACGAACCCGATGCATGAGTCGGAATATCTTATCGCGGGTCAGTTAACCGACGCCGAGGCCGATGGATCGCTTCCACATGTAGCATCAACATACAGACCGCAGGACGATCGTATAATCATGGGTATCGGGGCGACCGGACCGCGGATCGTTACTTTCGCACCCATTTTAATCGGCGGGAAAATTCCGCTAAATGAGTTGATGATTGATCTGTTACATATTTGTGAAAAAGCACTGAATAACCAGGTAGAAATTGAATTTGCCGTTTCGCTTGAATCAAAACCGGAGTTGACAGCGCATTTCGGTTTCTTGCAGGTCCGGCCGATGGTTGTCTCCGAGGCAGTCATCGATGTAACATCCGAAATTATGTCGAGCGAAGACGCCCTGGTCGCCTCCGATAAAGCTATGGGTAATGGTCAGAATGAATTTATCAAAGATATTATATATGTAAACCCAAACACGTTTAACGCTAAAAATACAAAACAAATCGCACAGGAGCTGGCTCTGTTTAACCGCCGAATGGTGGATGACGGTTTGCCCTATTTGCTTATCGGATTCGGTCGCTGGGGTAGTTCCGACCCGTGGCTGGGTATCCCGGTCAACTGGGGACAGATATCGGGTGCGAAAGCGATTGTCGAAGCAACGATGCCGAAAATGGATGTCGACCTGAGTCAGGGGGCTCATTTCTTTCATAATATGACCAGTTTTCAAATATCGTATTTTTCGGTAAATCATCATGGTAAGTACTCTATTCAATGGGATTGGCTTGAAAATCAGGAGCTGGTTCACAAATCCGAGTTTGTCCGGCATGTAAGAATATCAAAACCGTTGAAGGTCAAAGTCGATGGCCGCAGCGGGCGGGGTGTTATCCTGAAATGAGCGACGAGATGGATATAAAAAAAGTTAGTATCGATACACTTCGTAAAAGAGAACAGGAACTCCAGTGTTTGTATCAGATACAGGACATTTTAAGCGGCACGGATAATTCGCTCGAAAAGATTTGCCCCGAAATCATTCGGGCAATTAAAACGGGCTGGTCATATCCAGATAAATGTCTGGTAAAAATTATAATCAATAAGGCCACCTTTACCTCGGACGGTTTTGCGGAAACACCCTGGATTTTAACCTCACCTGTTATTTCCCGGAACACAAATTTCGGCAGCATCAGTATTTATTATAAAGAAGAAATGCCGACAGTTGACATCGGACCGTTTTTGAATGAGGAATTAACCTTACTCAATACGATAGCGCGATTACTCGGAGAATATGTATTAAGGCTCAAAACCAAAGAACTTGTCTCCGGTTCGAATATAATATCGCTTAAGTTTTCAGATAAACTTTTTGATGACTGGCAAACAACGCTGGAGATTCTGAAACAGATCGATATAGATTTTTATTTTCGAATTTCTCGCAAGATGCTGCACGAACTGGGCTGGGGCGGTATCGCCGAGGCGAAAAAAATGCTGCAGGCGATAAATACCAAGCTCTGGGAGACTAAAAAACACCATACATTTAAGCCCGACAAAATCGAGCAGGAACGGATTTCGCAGATGGCCAATGCCTACGGCCGAAAGGCATTCGATTTGGCCGCGAAACATCTAAGCGACGAGGATATCTTACAGCACATTATGAGGTGGATTCAGGAAGATAAGCTGGGGTTCCTGGCGCAGGTTATAGATCGTAATCTTTCTATCGCCAATGTTGCGGATGCTATCCGCCGTTACTATGACACCGGTCCGAACGATCATAATGTTCAGTCACCCAGTAAATTCGGTATTCAGATATCATTGATTCGCAGATTTCTTTCAGAGCAGATGGCTTATATCAACACGGCTAAAAAAATCCTCGATATCAAAGATTTTTATGATTTACTGGATAAGGTAATTTATGGTGTCGAGAGTCGCGGAAAACTCGGCGGAAAAAGCGCCGGATTAATATTGGCCGGCAGTATAATAAGAAGAAAAAGCGCCAAGCATGACATTCTCAAAAATGTAAAAGCACCAAAAACCTGGTATATTACATCCGATGTCATATATCATTTCATGCACTACAACAATTTTGACGAAGTCGTAGAACAAAAATATAAAAGCAATAGCCAGATACGACTTGAATACCCGTACATCGAACAGCTTTTCAGAAAGGGATATTTCCCCGAAGATATCATAAAGGGAATTTCGGTGGCGTTGGATGACTTCGATGAACGCCCTATTATTGTCAGGAGTTCGAGCCTTCTGGAGGACCGGACCGATGCCGGTTTCTCCGGTAAATATAAGAGTGTTTTCCTGGCTAATCAGGGGAGCAAAGCAGAGCGGCTCGATGCGTTAACCGATGCCATCGCTAATATATATGCCTCGACATTTAGTCCCGATCCGATCGAGTACCGTGCCAAATGCGGGCTTCTGGATTACGGTGAAGAAATGGGAATCATGATTCAGGAGGTAGTCGGTAATAAAGCCGGGGATTATTTCCTGCCGACTTTTTCCGGAGTCGCTTTCAGTTCCAATCGATTCTGTTGGTCCCAGTCTATTAAACCCGAAGATGGCCTAATTTGTATGTTCCCCGGTATCGGTGACTGCACGACAATCAGTATGAGAAACCGCTGTCCGATTTTTGTATCGCCCGGACAGCCGGATTCGATTGTAGGATTGAATCCGAGCGAAACAATGCAGAATGCCGAACATTACATGGACGTTATTAATTTAAAGCAAAAAAAACGCGAAGAAATTAATATAAATCATTTTTTTAAAAATTTCGGCGATAGCTGTCCCGGGATTGAAAATATTATCGATAACAACGCCGTCACATTCAAAAAGCTGTTTTCCGAATCGAAATTTCTTAAGAAAATGCACAAAGTGCTTCGAATTCTGGAGGATACATATAAAAGACCGGTCTATATTGAATTCGCATCCGATGGTGAAGATATTTATCTGCTTCAATACCGACCTCAGGGTTTGATGTTTGAAAGCGGCTCTGTTGCTATTCCGAAGGATATTGCAACGGAGCATATTATATTTTCATCCAATTACAGCCCGACCGAAGGCGATATTTCCGACATCACACATATTATATATATCGATCCTTCCGAATATCGGATATTGAAAGATACTTCGGACATGGATAAACTAAAAGAGACGCTTGGCCGATTAAATCGTATCCTTCCAAAACGGCAGTTTATAATCATCGGCCCCCAATGGCAGGAAACGGATGATAATCCTAAATACGATTTCGGAGTATCCTATTCCGATGTAAATAATGCGGCGGCTTTTATCGAACTGACCGATAAAAAGGAATACAGTATTTTAAACTCCGGCTATGGTTTAGACTTCATACAGGATGTATTTGAATCAAGTATTTATCTGATACCTATTTATCCGAAAGATGATAAAACTGTTCTTAATAAAGGATTCCTTGGCGGTTTGCCGAATATTTTAGCCGATGTTTTACCCGGATATACCTACCCGAACAGAGTAATCAAATTAATCGATATACCCGGCAATACGGACGGCCGGAGACTACAGATATTGATGAATTCAGAATTACAACAGGTTCTCGGTCTACTGACCGAAGCTGATGTTGAATCCTCCAACCGTTATGCTATAAGGCATTTACAACCGCCAAAGCATGATGATTATTGGCGCTGGCGACTTAAAATGGCGGAGTATATAGCCTCCTCCCTCGATGGTGACCGTTTTGGCGTGGCCGATTTTTATATATTCGGGAGCACGAAAAATGCAACGGCCGGACCGGCCTCGGATATAAACATAATAATTCATTTCCGAGGCAATCCTTCCCAACTGGAGAGTCTTAATTTTTGGTTGGAGGGATGGAGTCAGTCGCTGGCCAAAATAAATTATCTGAGGACCGGTTATAAGTCCGATGGATTACTTGATGTCCACATTATCACCGACAACGACATCACCCAAAAAACAAGCTATGCGGTAAAAATCGGGGCCGTAACCGATGCCGCACGGGCGCTTCCCTTAAAGAATCCGGAATAATCCGAGCCTCCCCTCGTCAATACACTCAAGAGTATCTTTATAGCCTTATAAATAATAAAAAATGCGTCCCCGATTAGACGAGTTTTGTAACTTTTTACTCGATCGAACGGCTCAAACAATTGTCGGCCGGTTAAATAATTTAAAAAATACAGCGGATAATTGACTGCAATATTTTACTGTTTAAGATTGCACCAGGTAATAAGAATCGTCGCTCCGTTTTCGGTGGCATAAGACCCATGCTTAACTTCTTTTGGAATGACGCAGAAAGTTCCGGTTGGAAACTTCTTACCCTGACTCTCATATTCGCCTTCAAGTATATAATGTAATTCAGTATTAAGGTGAGAATGTGCCTCCATACTCCATCCCGGCGGTATTTTCAGGAGAATCGTCCGCGGAGCCACGCTGTCACCTTCATTAAGTATTTTTTCTTCAGCACCCATTCCGTATCCTTCCGCCGGTTGCCATGGCAAATCATTAGTCTTTATGAAAATCGGATTCATTTTTAAACCTCCTAACTCATGTTGCCTTTTCTTCCCATTCTGAAATGTCCGGGAAGTAAATACTCCTCGCCTTTATATTCAAAATTTATCAATTCTCCGCTTTCAAGCATCTGTTTAACCACACCGGTCTTAAAGAACTGCTTCTCGATATCCTCTGCCTGCCGACGCCGCAGGGGATGACGTGATCCGATCTCCAGTATAGCTTGCCTCGCATCTGAAAACTCATCCAGGCCGAACCGGCCCGATTCCAACTCCGCAACTGCTATGGCCTGTCCAATTATTTCTTGTGCATTCAGAATATCCTCCGGCTCGGACGGTTGCACCCAGGTTTCGGCCGGCGGTCGAATCGGTGTAAGTACATATACTCTGTCCGGGTTTACTTTATCTACGGCATTCTTAATACTGCGTAATTCTTTTTCAGTATCATTCAATCCCTTAACCAGCATAACTTCAATCCAAATTTGTCCGGAATACTCGTCTCGGAAATCGACAAGTCCTCTTAACATGGTATCAAAATCGATACTTCTGTGAGGTCTGTTTATCATTTTGAATACCTTCTGGTTGCCGGCGTCAAGAGTGGGAATGACCACATCAGCTTCCATCAAATCCTGTCTGACCTCCTTAAGAAAAAGCAATGAACCATTTGTAATTACGGCGATCGGAATGTTTAACTTTTCCTTTGTTTTTTTGATAAGCCAGCCCAGATCTTTGTTTAGAGTAGGCTCACCATCCCCAACAAAAGTTATAAAATCAGGTTTAATTTTAGGCCTCTTATTCACAACCTCAGCCAGAATATCTTCCTTCGGATAAAAGCTTTCTCTTGTCACCTGCAATTGTGTCGTTCTACCCAATTGACAATAGACACACGTATATGAACATGCTTTGGGCGGAATCGGGCTGACTCCCAGAGACCTCCCAAGCCGTCGCGATGGAACCGGTCCATAAACATACATAATAACTACCTTTCAATTTACAGGTAACTTATTACATAGCCATACGCTATCAAATCAAATTTTCAAAATAAAATGTTATGCCTACGACCAAACCTACAATCAGGTTAATTGAATTTCTTCCTAATGCAAGTATCAAAATGCCTTAAATGCCTTTTTGGGCATTAATTACTACAAACGATCCCAGGCCATACCCATCTTTGACCGGTTCGACTCCATCTATGTCGTTTAGGGGACGGAAAATCGTCTGGACAAAACTAAAATTTCTGAAGCCGACCCGCTCAAGAACAGCCACCACTTCATTAACCGAGTAAAAGGTAGCTATTTTATAGAACTCATTGTTCTTTTTGTATTTCAGGTACTTTCGACCGAGTAACGAATCCTTATCAATAAAGCCCACAATAAAGCACCCATTCGGAACCAATATCCTGTTAACTTCCTGAAAAGCCATTTCAATGTCATCCAGAAAACAAATGGTCGTGACCATAAGAGCCAAATTAAATCGGCCTTCGGCAAAGGGTAATTCTTCAGCTACACCTCCCACCACTTGAATTTCTCTTCGCTCTGCTAATTTGCGCATTGAAGACGATGGTTCCAATCCCAACTCAATACCCAATGGGGCCGCAAAGCGACCTGTTCCCACACCAATTTCGACGCTTTTTGCGTTTTCGGGTAATTGTTTCTTTACCGCTCTTAGTTCTGAAATATAGGCGAAGTGGTTTTTTTCAAACCAATCTTCATATTCCGACATATACCGATTAAACGGCTCAATTCTTGGCATAATTAGTCGCCGAACTCCTGCTTAATAAATTTTTTCTATATAGGTGCAACTCACCTGATTCACCTCTTTCAACCGGTGGTCTTACAGGCAGCATTATCAATTTTGGCCCTGAAGTAACTCCTATCCGACTCATAGTGACATCTTTTGTATTTTTTACCACTGCCACACCAACAGAGATCATTACGACCAAGATTAATAGCCGATTTTGGAGGACGATTAAACAATCTGTTAAAAAAATGCATGAGGGGTGTATTCTTTCCATAGCTGCCCCGCTTTGTGCCGAGCGGGGCAGCTATCTAAGATATAATTCCTTGAGTAATATTAAAAGCAATTTCACGTTTTACCTTTCGCATCTCACCATTCGTCAATCATTTCGTGTGAAAGCCATATCTTTGCATCGCCAACAACCTTGCTGATCTAAACCCATATTAGGATCAATACCCTTGTCACAAAGCCACAGACACCCCTCTTTGTCAAGAAATACCCTCATTGGCCTCGCGCCGGGATGATACACGCCCTGACCCAACCTGGGTTCCTCCTGATTTCTATCAGTCATTGAAATCACCTCCTTTTTGGATAGCAATTTGTTTCTAAGCCCACGTTATTCATTCAATGGGGGCAATCAGTAATTCATCGGTCCGGGGCCGGTGGCTTCCTGACCAGCCAAATCAACCATAAGCTGGTTATAATCTCCCCGGCTGGTTTCGACAAAAACGCGCGTATTTCCTACCACTACCACCGAATATTTGGTTCCCCAGACTATCCATCCAACCAATGAGCCATACTTCCTCGGCAGTTTGTCATTGAGCGAGTTTAGAAATTCACGACTGGCCTGGTTCTGACGGACACAGAGTTCGGCGCTCTCCATTAGATCATCCGGCATCTTACCCACTTTCCGGATGAATTCGCCATCATCGGAGAATTGGCCGGCAGCGACAACCCCCTTGATTCTCATCAGTCTATCAAGCCCGATCACCTCTTGGCCTCCCTTCATCTATCTTATCCAATAATTATATGTATTCATAAAGCGTGCCGAAATTAGCAATCGAACCGGACGGTCGGCCTAAGCTATTGACTTACAATATAATAAATAAGACATGTCGCAACCGGAAGAACTAAAAATATAAAAAATGATGACTATAATCGTGCGATATCGCACGACGTAAATTATCTGTCGTGCGAAAACGCAAGGCGACTCGTAAAAGCTTTTCAGTCTTTATTATTCGGTATTTTGAGTCCCAATTTCTTGATTTTTCTATATAAGGTGGATGGATTGACACCGATTTGTTTGGCAGTGTCTTTGCGGGACCAATTGTTTCGTTTCAGGGCCGCAATCAGGAATAAAGATTCCATCTCGTTCATGGTAGTGGCTATTTCAATGGCCGGAATAGACCTCTCTCTCTGCAAATGCACCGGCAGATGTTCAGGTTTGATTATTCCCTTGATACACAGAACAAAAGCATGTTCGATTATGTTTTCCAACTCACGGATATTACCGGGATAGTCATAATTCATAAGTATTTCCAGGACCGGCGGAGAAATCCCCGGGATATCTCTATTACGCAGGCGATTGAACTGCTCAACAAAATGATCTATTAATAATGGAATATCTTCTCTTCTCTCACGAAGAGGAGGTAGATTGATTCGTACAACATTGATTCGATAAAACAAATCTGTACGAAATATCCCCTGCGAAACCAGTTGATCCAGAGGACTATTGGAAGCCGTGATAATCCTGGCGTTGGACGGGATAGATTTGGTTCCGCCCAATGGTTCGAATTCTTTTTCCTGAAGAACACGCAGCAACCTGACCTGCATCGCCTGTGAAATATTGCCTATCTCATCAAGGAATAAGGTTCCTTTTCCAGCCAGCGCAAAACGACCTTTTTTGTTATTCTTAGCGTCGGTGAATGCTCCGGCAACATACCCGAACAACTCGGATTCAAGGAGATTATCGGGTAGAGCGCCACAGTTCAAACCAATAAATGGACCATTTTTCCTCGGGCTCAAATTATGCAGAGCTTTTGCGACAAGTTCCTTACCGGTTCCGCTTTCACCTTCAATCAAAACCGGGCTGCCGCTTTCGGCAATAGTGGGAAGAATTTCAAAAAGCTCCAGCATTACTTTGTTGCGGCTAAGCATCCCCTCATGCGTAAATTTACTTTCAAACTCCTCGTGAAGTTTTCGGGCAAGATCAAGATCTCGAAATGTCTCGACACCCCCGATAATCCGACCCTGTCCATCTTTAAGCGGGGCCGTTGATATACTGATAGGAATACGCTGTCCGTTTCTGTTGGTTATACAAACCGGCTGATTTATAACCGGATTGCCGGTGGCATAGGTTTTTTTGAGAGGACAATTGGCATCGCATGAATTAGTCCGAAAAACTTCCCGACAGGGTTTATCCAGCGCTTCCTGCGCCTTAAATCCCGTAATTCTCTCCGCGGCTTTATTTATGAATGTGATATGCCAGTCCAGATCGACGGTAATAACACCATCAGCAATGCTACCGACAATAGTCAATAGTTTTTCACAGAGTGATTTTTGATCTTTCATCGACATCTCACATTAACATACACGATATTAAATCATAAACAGGTATAAAAATAAAATCAATCAGAAAAAATGGATTATGTTCAGGACTTAACCGAAAAACCAATCTTACATCACATGTAAACCAAATATGACCAACGATGTAACATAACAATTCAACATAAATTATTCCCTTTTTTAATAAACATATTAAAAAAAATAATATTTAGGACTTGACAAAGACAATTTTTAATATATATGTATATACGTAGTAACGCATAAAAGGATATATGAATAAAAGAGATACTGAAATATTCGAAATGCATGCCGAGTTTTGTCGGATGATAGCCAATTCTAAAAGGTTGATGATTATTGAGTTACTGGCTAAAAAAGAAATGAGTGTCAATAAAATTGCCCAATCGCTTGATTTACAGCAAAGCAATATCAGCCAGCATCTAAGAGTTTTGAGATCCCAACAAATCGTGGATACACGTAAAGATGGCCAGACCGTCTATTACCGATTAACCAATACCAGGCTGGCTAAGGTTTGCTCTGATATAAGATCAATATTACTGGAGGGGATGGAGCAGAGAGGCAGAAAAGCTAAAGGATTGATAAAAACAAAAGGCTAAATTTTTTTAAAAGCTATATGCATTTATTCGCAGATACGATTATGCGCACGATATAATATAATTATAAAGGGGAATAAGATGAATACTGAAGAACTCAAAAGCCTGAAAATCGACAAAACCGTGGATGCACGCGGAACAGCCTGTCCGGGACCGTTACTGGAAGCAAAGCGAGGTATGGCCGATGTTGCACAGCAGGGTATCATGGAAGTGCTTTCATCAGATGAAGGCACCAATGATGATATTCCTCTCTGGTGCAAAAAAGTCGGCCATGAATATCTCGGCAATATTGCCGAAGCCGGTCACTGGCGATTATATGTGCGTCGGATGAAATAATGTCGGCCCAAAACTCTGAAAACGGCCGCGATCCAAGTATTCTGGTTTTTTCCACTAACAATATCTCCGATCCGGGAATCGACATGGCCGGTGGTTCCCACATGCCTTATTCGCCGTCTGTTCTGGTGATCCCGGTGCCATGTTCCAGCGGCATTAAGCCATCATGGGTACTGCACGCTATAGAGGTTGGATTTGATGGTGTCTTCATAGCTGCTGATGGGACGGATTGTACTTATTTACAGGATTGCACCAAGAGGACGGGTGATATCGTTCAAAAAGCACAGTTGTTATTGGAAGAGCACAAGCATGATCCCAGAAGGCTCAAGATGGCGGCGATATGTTCGGTTTGTGCCGAATCGTTCCAATCGCACATGGATAAATTCAAAACTGCTTTGGCGGAACTCAATCTGTCTAAAGAGAAAGTTATCAAATAATTGGTCGTTTTGGTTTAACCTGCAACCTGTTACATAAGAGGTTAAATATTTTCGATTTTGCGACAGAAGGTGTTTTAAAATGGACTATGATGTTTTAGTCGTTGGTGGCGGCATTGCCGGAATGGAGTCGTCACTTACTATGGGTGATATGGGCTATAAGGTCTTGCTGGTGGAAAAGGAAGCCAGTATCGGCGGCAAGATGGTTCTTCTCAGCAAAGTCTTCCCCACCCTGGACTGTGCCAGCTGTATCTCCACTCCCAAAATGGCTTCCGCCGCCCATCATCCCAATATAACTATCGCTACATCCAGCGAAATAGAAGAAATACTTAAGCAGGATAAGGGTGGCTTTTTAATCAAGTTTAATAAAAAATCTACATACGTTAATGCCAGCGCCTGCACCGGTTGTGGAGAGTGTGAACTGGCCTGCACCGTAGCCAGATCGGATCCTTTTAATTTCGATTTAGTGGCTCATCGGGCTATACATATTCCTTATCCACAGGCGGTTCCCAAGAAAGCGGTCATGATACGCGAAGGAACCTCCCCGTGTTCCTTTACCTGCCCGGCCGGGGTTAAGGCTCATGGTTACGTTTCGCTTGTTCGCAGCGGCAAGTATGAAGAGGCTTTTCATCTGCATATGGAGGATGCACCTTTACCCGGTAGTCTCAGTCGGGCCTGTTATGCTCCCTGTGAAGGCGAATGTACGAGGGGGAAGCTGGAGGGACCGGTACCCATCCGGGCTATCAAGCGGTTTATGGTAGATTACTACTATCAAAAGCACCCCGAACCTGAATACGGTGCCCCCGACACAATCAAGGAGAAAAAAGTGGCCGTAGTTGGATCCGGACCGGCCGGTCTGTCGGCCGCCTACCATCTGGCCCGTCGAGGGTATCGGGTAACGATTTTTGAATCCGCAAAAGAACCCGGCGGTATGTTGCGCTATGGTATTCCGGCTTACCGTTTACCGAATGATATTGTCGATCGCGACATTAAAAATATCACCGCTCTGGGAGTAAATATTAAAACCGAGAACCCGGTCGCTTCTCTGGATTCATTGGAAAGTCGGGGATTCGACGCTACCTTTCTGGCCTTGGGTACTATGGAGGGAATAAGGATGTCTATCGAGGGTGAAGACCTCGATGGTGTCACTGATTGCATGACCTTTCTAAAACAGGCCAATTCGCCGGAAGGTATAGATCTTAGCGGCAAGACAGTTATTATAATCGGTGGCGGCAATGCGGCTATTGATCCGGCCAGAATGGCGCTCCGCTCAGGCGCGACAAAAGTTATCATTCAATATCGGCGGAGTCGAAAGGAGATGCCGGCTCATGATTGGGAAGTTACCGCGGCGCTGGAAGAAGGAGTAGAACTGCAGGTCCTTAAAAATCCCAAACGATTTACGGGATCTAACGGTCGGCTGGAAGCCGTTGAAAGTCTTACAATGAAACTTGGTGAACCGGACGAGAGCGGACGACAGCGACCGATCCCGATAGAGGGTTCGGAACAGCGCCTCCCGGTTGACCTGGTTATTCTTGCCATTGGCCTTAAGCCGAGCACTTCACCATTTGCCGATGAACTTGAACTCAACCACAACGGCACAATTAAGGCGAACAAAGAGACACTGGAAACATCCCGGGTTTCGGTTTTCGCCGGAGGTGACGCCGTTACCGGCCCTTCCATGATTGTCAGCGCCATTGGACACGGCAAGCGAGCGGCGTTTTATATTGATAGATTTCTAAAAGGCGATTCCCTTGACGGGATTATATTCGATAGTAAACTTCCTATGACGCAAGCTTCTTCAGTGCTTTCACGGTTTCAGTCAAATAACGGCAATGGCTCCGGAGATAAACAATCGCTTCCTGTTGTCGGTATGGCCACACCCCGGGCACCCATATCGAACCGTCCTCCGTTCGAGAAACGAGAACTCCCGGCAGAGGAACGCATTAGAAGTATGGCCGAAGTTGAGTTTCCTTTAAATGAAGAAGAAGCTCGTCACGGTGCCAACCGATGTCTCGATTGTGGTGTGTGCTCTGAATGCCAACAATGCGTAAAAGCCTGCCCGGCCCATGCTATTGATTTCAGCCTGCGTGATGAAGAACATACAGTTGAGGTGAAATCAGTCATCGTATCGACCGGATTTAATCTTTTTGATGCCCATCTGAAACCTACTTATGGATACGGGAAATTCTCCAATGTTATAACGGCCATGCAAATGGATCGTATCCTGGCTCCTACCCGACCTTATAATCATGTCATTCGGCCGTCGGATGGCAAGGTTCCGGACAATATTGCTTATGTTCTTTGTACTGGTTCTCGAGATAATACCATAAATAATCCCCTATGTTCCAGAGTTTGTTGTATGTATTCAATCAAGCAGGCTCAGCTGATTATGGGGGCTTTGCCACTGGCTGATATAACCATCTATTACATAGATATTCGAACTTTCGGCAAAGGGTATGACGAATTCTACAGGCAAGCCAAAGGTATGGGGGTTTACTTTGTCAAAGGCAAAGTGGCTCAGATTGGAGAGAAAGAAAACGGCAATCTGGATGTGTATTATGAGGATATTGAAGGAGAAGGCGGGCTTAAACAGATGGAACACGATCTGGTTGTTCTGGCCACCGGATTCTCACCGAATATTGATTCCTTAAGTATGTTTAAAAGCAGTCAACTTGAAATGGATCCGTATGCCTATGTTGCCGAAATCGATGAAGATATAAATCCCGGAAAAACCAGCATTGATGGAGTTTTTGTGGCCGGAGCCGCGTCCGCCCCGCGCGATATCCCCGATAGTATTCTTCACTCAGGGGCAGCCGTGGCCCAAACCGCGTCATACATAGAGAGAATGAGGGCCGGACAATGACAGATAGAAAAATTGGCGTTTATATTTGCTATTGTGGCGGAAATATATCCGATTACGTTGATGTTGAAGAAGTCAAAAATGCTATAAGCCATGATGACGGGGTAACGATTGCCAAAACAACCATGTTTGCCTGTTCTGATGCGGCCCAGGAGGAAATGATTGAGGATATCAAGAGTAACGCTCTTGATGGTCTGGTGGTTGCCTCCTGTTCACCGAAATTGCATCTTTTCACATTTCGGGCTATGGCAGAACGGGCCGGATTAAATCCCTATCAATATGTTCAGGTTAATCTCAGAGAGCAAGATTCCTGGGCTCATCAACATGACAGGGAAAGTGCCACTGAAAAAGGTGTCCGACTGGTAAGAGCCGGCATTGCCAAATGCACTCTGACTAAACCTCTTTCAACAATGAGAATCGAGACAGCCCCAAGAGTTCTTGTTATTGGTGCCGGTGTGGCGGGATTACGTGCCGCCCTGTCATTATCTGATATGGGGCTATCCGTATATATTATCGAGAGAGAAGCCGAGGTCGGCGGCTGGACCGAAAAATTCGGCCCCATGTATCCCAACGACCGGAAAGGGAGCGATCTTATTAATACTCTTTATAGTGACGCTGAACGGCGGGATAATATCGCGATATACACCGATGCCGAACTGATAGAAAAAAACGGCAGCGTTGGCGACTTTTCCGTTGTCGTACAGGTGAAAGGAAAAGAGAAAATACCGCTCAATGTCGGAACGATTATTGTCGCCACCGGCTTTGATACCTACCAGCCTTCTCAGGGTGAATTCGGCTACGGCCTTCAAGGTGTGGTGACTCTTCCCGATTTCAAAAAACTACTCGATAATTCAAACGGTTCCATAGACTATAAAGGACAAACCATCAAAGATATTGCCTATATTTATTGTGTCGGTAGTCGTCAGCCGCGGGAAATGGAGAATCCAAATCTCTATTGCTCCCGTTATTGTTGTACCTCGGCCGTGCATACCTCACTGGAGGTTAACAAAATAGATCAATCGATCCATCAGTTTCATTTGTACCGTGATATGAGGACTTATGGAAGATACGAACTTCTCTACAATAATGCCCTTAATGACGGCTCGATTTTTATCAAATATGCAGATGATGACTTTCCCAAAGTGTTTGAAGCAGGGAATAAAGTACGCATTACGGTAAAAGACCAGCTTACTCACGGTGAGGAATTTGAGATTGATGTCGACCTGCTGGTGCTGGTCACCGGCATGATACCCAGAGAAAACAAGAAACTGGTTAATATCTTGAAGCTTCCGATTGGCACTGATGGATTTTTCAACGAAATCCATCCCAAACTTCGGCCGGTCGAGACGGTTATCGATGGCGTATTTATTGCCGGAGCATCCCAGGGACCCAAAACACTCTCCGAAAGCGTCGCGTCTTCAATGGCGGCTGTTTCCAAAAGCGCCGCTTTGCTGATGAAGGGGTATGTCGATCTTGAACCTCTCATTGCCGGAATCAACTCGGAACGATGCGAATGGTGCGATGAATGTACCAAGGCCTGTCCTTATGATGCCATTGAGAAAGTCTCTACCGATGGCAAAGAGGTGGCCAGGATTATACCTTCCCTGTGTAAGGGAGGCGGGGCATGTGTTCCGGTATGTCCAAGAGATGCTATTGATATTGAAGGGTACAGCGATGCTCAGATAACTACCATGATTAATTCACTTATTAAAGAGGTTTGCCGATGAAAAATCAAACTAATCGGGATCCGGCTGAGATAATGAGGGATGAAATGGTTATGAGAGAACGCATCCTATGCCAGCTGCAAGAGGAACCCTCGACTATTCCCGAAATAGCGGAAGCGTTGGACTACCCCGCAAATGATGTCACGATCTGGATAATGGCCATGTGGAGATATGGTATCATCGAAGAAGTCGGTAAACCCAACGATGATGGTTTTTATAAATATAGACCAGCTAAATAAGGATACATTATGGCCAGAGTAAATTCAGACTTTATTAACGAAATAAAAAGCGCGGAATCTTTTAATGCCTCGGCTTGCATGAATTGCGGGGTGTGTACCGCTGTTTGTCCGATGGAACTGGATATTCTGCCCAGACAACTCTTTCGCTATGTGCTAATTGGGGTGGAAGATAAAGTCATGGAAAGTCAGGAAACAATCTTCTCCTGTCTCATGTGCAGAATGTGCGAGCAAAACTGTCCCGCCAAAGTTAACATTGCGGAAAATGTCAGGATACTCCGCGGCTATATAAACCGAAAAGTTTTTGGACTATCGAGGAATTAGGCTATGCCATTACCTACGCAACACGTTTTGGGAATACTGGTCGATAACCTGTTGAAAAGGAAAAGTGTCCTTAAATTGTCCTCTCATACTGTAACCAGGTGGACTCAGGGATTAAATATCCCCCGGGGCGGGGAAAAAGTCCTCTATACCGGCCAAATGTATCAATTAATCCCTGCGATATCGGCTCTGGCCGACAAAATGGCGTTTTTCGAAAACTCCCGGATAACAAACTTCTTTGGACTGGGACGGTTCGTAAACAAGTTTATCAATCTGGCCTGGTTTATGGCTCGAACCGATTCCAATGAAGTAAAGCAATACAACGATATTCTGCGTAAAATCGCACAGTTACTTCAGGCGGCCGGGGTTGATTTTGGGTATCTTTATGAAGAAGAGATGTACTCCGGGGCACTGGTCCATGATGAAGGTGTGGATGACGCTTTCAAGCAACATGCCCGGAGGGTATTCGAAGTTTTTAAACGAAACGGCGTCAAATCAATTATCACGGTCGATCCCCACACCACTAACATGCTCAGGAGCGTCTATCCGGAATATATTGCCGGCTATGATTTGGAAGTAAAAAGTTATCTTGAAGTACTTATTGACAGCAAAATCAAACCTCCTCAATCTCTTGACTATAATATAACTATTCATGATTCCTGCATCTATGCTCGTTACGAGGATGTTGTCAGCGAACCCCGATTCCTTCTCAGCAAGGCCGGAGCAAAAATTATCGAGCCGGAATTTGCCGGGAAGTTGACACACTGCTGTGGAGGTCCGATTGAATCTTTTTTCCCGGGTAAGGCGCAGGCAATCGCAGAAAAAAGAATAGAGCAACTGGTCGCCACCGGAGGTAATATAGTTGCGATGTGTCCTATCTGTTTGATAAATCTTAAACATGCAGCCAAAAGCAAAAATATTGAAGTTAAAGATATTTCCGAGTATTTGGCGGAAGCGTATTGCGGTGAATCTCAACCCAAGGAGGGTATCTTAATGCAATGAGAAACTTCACTATTTCAAATACGATTTCTTAAAACCAAAAACCCAAGCCCCAAACATCTATACAAGGTGAATTTATGAGTGAAGAGAAAAGAGAAAAACTCGTTATCTTTGGAACCCACGGCCCTGAGGATCCGGAACGAGCCTGTTTGCCGTTCGTTATCGGCAATGCCGCCCTGGTCTTGGAAGTCGAGGTAACCATCATGCTTCAGGGCGGGGCTGTCTATCTTGCCAAAGAAGCTTGTTATGAACATGTTTTTGCGGCCGGATTACCACCCCTTAAAGATTTGATACTATCTTTCATCGAGCAGGGTGGGACACTTCTTATCTGTACACCATGCATTCAGGAACGGAATATAACACCGGATATGCTGGTGAAAATAGCTCAGCCGGTTAAAGCTGCCAGGGCCGTTATGGAGATACTGGAGGCAACCAATGTAATGACCTACTGATTTTTAAGATTAATGGTTGGCATCGACATAATGCTACGATGAATTATTAGAATCGGGGTTATTCAATTCAGGTGATATGAAAATCGCTTTATAAGGAATCCCAACTATTGCCGGACCCGGTAAGCTGTTAGATTATAAGCAGATAAATAAAGGCTCCCCCGGTCCCGATATGAATCGGAGCGACCCGGTGATTAATTCAAATTTTTGGGCATTAAAAAAGCTCCCCCGGCAAGACTCGAACTTGCGACCCGCTGATTAACAGTCAGCTGCTCTACCAACTGAGCTACAGGGGAGTGTAGCTTTATTATATATATCGTCCCTCTATCAAAAAACGCCTGTCCCAACAGGCCAATTATTATAATATTTTTTCATTTATTGTCAAGACAGAATCGCACAAATTACATTATTTCAACCGCGACACAGACAATAATTTCACTTATAACTATTCGTCCCCAACCCCTTGATATTCCCCGACGTATTTATTTATATTTCACTGATGTTTACGCGAAATAATAATTCCGGTAAATATCGCCGTGTTCTGTGGCTGGGGTTTATTGTATATAGTCTCCTATCCGCAAACTATGTTTTAGCCGGCACGGCCATAAACCATCCCGACGGCAGACTGGGGCGTATCGGCGGCCTGTTTAAAGCCGATTATGCCTCGGAGTCGGCCGAGCTGGGCGTGAATGTCTCCGATATTACCAGACTCGCAACCGAAATAGTATTCCCGATTTCCAAAACATTGACCTTCGGCGGCGCCTACGGGCTGGAAAAAAATGACTCGCTTTTTCATAATATTTCGATATCGATCAAAAAATATATGGCCAATCCAATAAAATCTAATATCAGATGTAATCCCGACGGTGCTGTCGGGACGCCGATTATAAATATCGGCGGCGCTATCAGGCTGGCCGACACCAATCCGGAGGATCCAATTTATCGTCTCAATATAGAGATTTTGCTCCCGTTCTCGGAACATCTTACAATCGGGACGGGAAGCCTAATTTGCAGCGAGGATAAACCGGAACATACCGACGAATATTTTGGTATCATTAATTTTTTTCCAATCAAATACCCTAAGGGTAATATTTACTCCAATCCCGATGGGGTCGAAGGTACCCCTTCATTTTCCTTCCGTGCCGGTGGTTCGGAATTCGGCCTTTTCGGCCGATTGGATATAATTGTCCCGCTTAATCCATTGATGTCTTTAGGTGTTTTCGTGGCTGGCGAAAAGTATGATTTTCAGGAGGTTACCAAAGCGACCCTGGGTATTCGAATTCATTTCTACAGCGGTGAATAACATCCCCGCTTTTCGCTATCCATCATAATAAATATTCGTCATAAAAATACTAAAATTAAAAAACGCCAAAAAAGTTTCGGAACCATCGCCGTATCTGTCGAGTAAAACTATTTGAAATTAGCAACGACGGAATTAGCGAAAGGAGTTGTTATGTCAAGGAAACTATTACTATCAATCCTGACGGTTTTATTGGTGATACCGATCTCGCTTTCGGCCGGAACTGTTAAACAGGCTTCCGATGCCTGGCTTGGTATCTATACGCAAACCGTCGATGAAGACCTAATGGAAGCATTTAATCTTGATACCGATTACGGAGTCATTGTTAAATCGGTAATACCCGATTCACCGGCCGATGAAGCCGGTATTAAACAGGGTGATATTATTTTAAAATTTGACGGCCGCAGGGTTAATAATGCCGACGATTTGGTCGAGTATGTCGGCCGGCACCGATCCGGTGATAAAGTCGATGTAGTCATTATTCGTGACGGCGACAAGGAAACGCTGGCTGCTGAACTTGATTCGCGCGAAAATCTCGACCGTTACGATCAGGCATATGACAACTATGACAAAACATTTCAATGGTTCGATAAAAACTCACCCAAAGCATACACCTGGAAATATCAAAGTAATGACTATAAATACGCCGATTCGTATATCGGTGTGAGTATTCAGAATTTAAACTCGCAGTTAGGCGAGTATTTTGGTGTTGATGACGGGCAGGGTGCTTTGATTACCGAGGTGATGGCCGGGTCCCCGGCTGAAAAAGCCGGTTTAAAGGCAGGTGATGTAATAATCGAAATCGACGGGCAGGATGTCGAGGATCCGGGCGATGTGCAGGAAAGCGTCCGCAATACGGAGCAGGGTGATGAACTCGAGATCGCTGTTTTGCGTAATAAATCCGAAAAGAAATTCAGACTCGAAGTGGCCGAAGCACCCGATAATTTTTATTCGATACCGAATATAATTACGCCTGATTTTGATGATGATTTTCTGTTCCTGCCAAGGACAAAAGGTCTTTTCCGAGGGAACTTCGATAACGATTATTTCGATGCCCAGGATATGAAGGAATGGCGAGAGCAGGTGAAAGAGGAAATAAAAGAGCTTCGTAAAGAACTAAAAGAGTTAAAAGAAAAATTAGAATAGACCGGTTACTAAAATACTTTTTGGCAATTTAATCGAGAACCTTTAATTGACCCCCCCGGTTAGAACGAAACCGGGGGTTTTTTTTATTTGCATCATTGAGCGGGTGCAATTATAATTGACCAAAGCTGATTTCGAAAGGGATGGCCATGTCCGATTTAACGGTTGGCAAGTTATATAAAGATCGTAAGGACTTTTTTGAACTGACGCTTCTCAATTCGAATGAGAATTTGAAAAAAGTAATTTACAATCCGGAAATACACCGACCCGGCTTGGCTTTGACCGGTTTCTTGGAACGTTTCCCCAGCCAGCGGGCACAGATACTCGGCGAAACCGAGATGACCTATATCGGCCGTTTGAAACCTGACGGACTCATCGACATGTGCGAAAAGATATTCTGTAACAACCTACCGCTGGTTATTATCGCTAAAGGAATCACACCACCGATCGATCTGCTGGCTATCGCCGATAAATACAAAACACCGGTTTTCTCATCACGCTTATCGACTTCGGAACTGACCAATCGCCTATCGGTTGTGCTCGATACTATTTTCGCTCCGACTATCACTATTCATGGAACGCTGGTTGATGTGTACGGGGTCGGTCTGTTATACACCGGCAAGTCGGGTGTCGGCAAATCAGAAATCGCGCTTGACTTGGTCGAGCGCGGGCATCGTATGGTGGCCGATGATGTTATTAATATTACCCGCAAGGCTCCCGATCTGATTGTCGGGACCGGCTCGGAACTACTTGGTCAGCATATGGAGATACGCGGTATCGGGATTATTGATGTCGAAAAGCTATTTGGTATTCGAGCTATTCGGCTTCAGAAACGAATCGAGGTCGAAGTGCACCTTACGTTCTGGCGAGATGATCTCGATTATGAACGTCTCGGTATCGAGGAACACCGTACTACCATACTCGGTGTATCGATTCCGCAGGTAACAATCCCCATCTCGCCGGGGAAAAATATCACCGTTATCTCGGAAGTAATCGCGATGAATCATATGTTAAAGGTGTACGGTGAGAATACTGCAGCCGAATTCTCCAAACGTCTCAGCGAGCGTATCCATCGCCAGACAATGACCAAAGATTATCTTGAAGCCGATTACGAATAAGTTTTATTAATATCCGCTAACAATTTGTATAATTAGGGCCACCCCCTTCGGGTGTTACCCAATTGATTATCTGATACGGATCGGCGATATCGCATGTTTTACAATGAACGCAATTCGAAGGGGTCAACTGTAATTTCTTTTTCCCCGGTCGATTGTCATCATCAACCATCTCATACACCTGTGCCGGACAGAAATACTGACAAGGATTACCGTATTCCTCGGTGCAACGATTATTGCATATATCATAGTCGGCGATAACCAGATGTGACGGTTGATCCTCTTCGTGCTTGGTACCGGAATGATAGACATCGGTCAGCTTGTCAAAAGTGTACTTGTTATCGGGTTTAGTATTCCGCCGGGTGCCGTCGTCACCGTATCGGGCGGCATAAAGCTCTTTCTGCATCATATGTTCATTGTCCGGTTTTATCTCACGGCCGTCAAAAAGCCCGCGTCCGCCGGTAATCATCTGCAAACCGGAATTCGCCATACCGGTAAATAGTCCATTTTCGAAACCGGCGTGGAAATTTCTGACCGCGTATAGTTCATCTTTGGCCCATGACGATTCAAACCGAGTTTGCATCGTCCGAAGAGTCTCGATTCCGAAGTCATCTTTTTTTAGAGCATCAAACACCGTCTCGGCCGCCAGCATACCGGACTTGATAGCCAAATGAACACCCTTTAATCTCTGCGAATCGAGAAATCCGGCGCCATCGCCAATCAGGAGCAAACCATTATCGTACAGGCGCGGCATTGAGTAATATCCTCCTTCGGGTATAGTCTTGGCCCCATAATGAAGCATCTTGCCACCTTCGAATATCTGCCTGACCAGCGGATGAGTTTTAAACTGCTGGAGTTTGTAATGTGGATCATTGGCCGGATTGGGACTGTCGAGACCAACCGCATAACCGACCGCGGCCATATTACCCGACATATCATAAATAAATCCCCCGCCGTATTCTTCGGATGGCTGCGGCCAACCGAAAGTATGTATCACTTCGCCATCTTTAAGCCTGCCTTCGGGGATTTCCCATACTTCCTTGACACCGGTCAAGTATGCCTGTGGCTGTTTGTTATCGCGAAGATTTAATTTGTCTATCGCCTGTTTAGTTAATGAACCATGAACACCTTCGGCAAGAATAGTTACTTTGCCCTTCAATATTGATCCCGGTTCAAAATTGGATTTCGGTTGCCCCTCTTTATCCAGTCCCTGATCGACTGTCTGCACCCCGACGACTTTGCCATCCTCGATAAGCAGTTCCATACCGCCTGTCTCGGGAAAGATATTTATCTCCTCGGCTTCGATCAGTTCGCCGAACCAGCTTACGAATTTATTTAAAGAAATGATATAATTGCCGTGGTTTTTAAACGGCCCGGGGAGAAACGGAAATTTTATCGATGTCTTTTCCCGTAGGAAATATAACGAGTCATCTTTGACTTCTTTCTCAAAAGGAAATCCCTTTTCTTTAAAATCGGGCATCAATTCCCGAAGACCTTTCGGATCCATTACCGCACCCGAAAGACTATGAGCGCCGGGATAGGATCCTTTTTCGACAACAACGATCTCAGGCATCGAAACTTCGCCATCGGATTTTTTAATTAAATCGGCCAGATGGTAGGCAAATGACAACCCCGCCGGGCCGGCGCCTATAACGAGTATATCGGATTCAAGGATTTCTCTTTGGACGTCCATTTTTATTCCCCAGTTTTAACTTACGGTTTCAGCCAACAAGCCAAATATAATCATAGAGGGAAAAAAACGGAATAGTTTTTCACTTTTTTAAGGATTTGTTATTCTCGTTGAGCTGCCGTCTTTCGATTGTATCGGAGCCGTTCGACTTAATCTGAAGCATTTCCATAATCTTCTGACGATTGGGCCCCACCACCATTAGTCGGCCGGAAACGATTATCGGTTTCCTTATAAGGTCATTATCTTCGGCCATAAGCTGGATAACTTCATCACGGCCGGGGATTGTCTTATCCAGTTTTTTCTTTGTATATGATTTGGACGAAGTATTCAGAAAATGTTTCAAATCGAAGTACTTGATCAAATCGGCGACTTCGTCAACTCCGAGAGGTTTTACGGTCAGATCGCGGATTTTTAATTTCAAATCCTGCTCTTCGAGGAAACTCTTAATCTCATTGCATTCGGGATCATCCGGCGCCACATATAAATCAACTACTTTCTGCATGAAACCTCCGAAATATATATAAATGTATGCTCTTTCATGTTGAACTTCGTAACTTCTTTCCTGATTGCAATTGTTGCTTGATTACTGCCTATATATCGGCAACTTTTAACATTTCAGTATCAGCAATCCACCAATTTAATATAACTTATTTATCGGTTTTAATGTCTATAATAGCATCCATCATTTCCCCTCTTAACTATCCTCCCGGTGGGACATCCTGTCAATTCAAATGCTTCTCTACTCCTTCAGTCGCAGCCGGTGCAACTTGACTTCATTGGGGGAGATGTGCGACTTATCTACTCGCGACACCATTTTTAAATAATTGTATTTCTCAAAAATGTCCCAAGGTCAAATTATAATAATTATAATATATTTGGCAAGATAAAATATTGAGATATTATATTTTTTTTCGTATGGATAAAAGAGTGGAATTTGTCCATTACATATAAATTAAACGCTTTCGGTAGAGTTCCAACATATGTGCAAATGGTCGCTTAATTATTAAAGCTAAGACTATGTATCAATTTGTATCAAACATCAACATTTTGCAGGAAAAGTTTGTTTCTTCTTTTTCTTTTTTTGGAATAAACGATTTCAACCTTATGTTCGGCCAGCGCTTTTAATCTGTCGATTGCACCATCGATAAGGAAATCGGGTGTGGATGCTCCTGCGGTCAGCCCGATTGTCTCGATAATTTTATCATTAGGAGTTAGCCACTCCCGAAGAATATCATCGGCCGAGTCGATTAAATAACTTCGCCTACACAGCGTCTCGGAAATCTGAACCAGTCGTTTCGAGTTGGCCGAGGTTTTCGAGCCGACTACCAGCATCAAATCAACCTGCGGCGCCAGTTGCATTATCGCCGCCTGTCGCTGTCCGGTAGCGTTACAAATAGTATTGAAAACTTTTACCTGCGGATATTTCTTTTTGACCGATTTTTCTATCTCCTGAAAATCTGAGATTCGCGCGGTGGTCTGCGCCGTCAGGGCAATTTTTCCTTCGGGAATCTTTAAATTTTGAAGCGCCTCGCGATTGTGTATCACCGTCATTTTATCGGGGGCATGACCGACGATACCGATGGTTTCATCATGTTCCGGATCACCGAAATGGATGATAAAATAACCATCCTCGGCCAGTTTCTTTACAATTTTATGAATACGAATCACCAGCGGACAGGTGGCATCAACAATTTTTAATCCCTGTTTACGCGCCTTCAAGAAAATATCGGGTGAAGCACCATGAGCGGATATGATAACGGTACCATCTTTGATTTTTTCTATCGTGGTCGATTGGCCGACACCGGCGCAGGCAAACTCCCGAACGACAGCATCATTATGGACAATCTCGTTTAGAATCGTAACCTTCTTATATTGATGCATCGTTTCTCGGGTAATCAGAATAGCCTTTTCGACCCCCATACAAAAGCCGTAATACTCGGCAATAATTATTTTTTTCAGGTTAACCGCAGTCATATCTGCCCTTTTTTATACGAACCGCGAGATTTCTTAATTTGACTATTCTATCCCATATAGAACTACTTTTCCGGGGAAACAAAGCGTTCCAGAAAATACTTCGGAAGCGTTATATCATCGTGTAGTTCCGAATGAAATGAACTGACCAGACATCTACCCGAAGATAACAACACCGGATTATTATGATAAGTCGAAATAGCATTAACCGTTGGACCGTAATCTTTTACAATCGGCGCCCTGATAAACGATACTTTCAACAGAGTCGATGAACCATTAAGAGTGGCTTCAAATTCGGCATAAGCCGAATGAACCTGGCGACCGTAGCCGTTACGAATTACATCCAGATCGATAATTTTTAACGGTTCGACACGAGTATCATCAACTTTTGTCGCCAGCATAATTAAACCGGCACACGTCCCCCAAACCGCTTTACGTTTACAGAATTCCGTCAGTTTATTGCGCATGTCGAACCGATCTATCAATTCCGACATGGTGGTCGATTCCCCACCCGGGATAATCAAACCATCGAGACCGTCAAGGTCATGATTCGTTCTTACTTCGCGTCCAACCACCTGCAAAGACATCAGTCGATATAGATGTCTCTCGAAATCACCCTGAAGCGCCAGGACACCAACTGTCAAGTGCGAGAACATATACGGGTAAATCTGCTTAACGAACTTGCAGCAGGTCTTCTTCCGGAATTCCCGCGGCGGCGATACCCTTCATGGCCTCCCCTAATCCGCGACTGCATTCGGCGACAACATGAGGATCGCTGTACTGCGCCACGGCGGTTACGATAGCGTGACCGCGTTTCTCCGGATTCGACGATTTAAAAATGCCGCTTCCGACAAAAACCGATTCGGCGCCCAGTTTCATAACCAGCGCAGCATCGGCCGGAGTCGCAACACCACCCGCCGCAAAATTAGGAACCGGCAGTTTGCCGAGTTTGGCAACCATTTTAACTACCGTCAACGGAGCCGATATCTCTTTGGCAACACCATTTAACTCTTCATCCGACATCGTCGTCAATCGCTTCATGGCACCGTTTATTTCCCGTAAATGGCGCACCGCCTCGGAGACATCACCGGTACCGGCTTCACCCTTGGTACGGATCATCGCCGCCCCTTCGGAAACACGACGAACCGCTTCACCGAGATTACGGCAGCCGCAGACAAACGGAACTTTAAATTTCCATTTATCGACATGGTATTTATAATCGGCAGGGGTTAATACCTCGGATTCATCGATAAAGTCGACTTCGAGCGCCTGAAGTATCTCCGCCTCGGCGAAATGACCGATACGGCACTTGGCCATAACCGGAATAGAAACCGCCTTTTTGATAGCCTCAATAATGTCCGGGTCCGCCATCCGCACAACCCCACCCTCGGCCCTTATATCGGAGGGAACTCGTTCCAGCGCCATAACCGCCACCGCACCGGTTTGTTCGGCTATTTTGGCCTGTTCCGGCCCGGTGACATCCATAATGACACCACCCTTGAGCATTTCGGCTAAGCCGACTCGCACCTGATAATCTTTATCTTCAAGATTCATTGCTATTACCTCCAAAAATATCCATTAACCGGATGTCAAATCTATCCACCCAATTCCGAAATAATATTACAATATCCCGGCCGAAAAAGCAACCCCCATCACACTTATATACGGGCTATCCGGATATTTTAGAGAATCGGTATCAGCAAATCCTGTCGATCTGTAACCGACAGAAAGCTGATTAAATATAATGGATTCGGGCCGGATTTGTAGCCGAAAACCACACCCGGCCCGAATTGTAACTTACTTCTTATAAACCGCTTTATATTTCTGGAAATTAGCGCCAGAGAGAACCTTTATAAAACGGTCCTGCTCTTTAACCCAAAAAGGTCTGATGGCACAATTTTTGGCATGGTCACAACTCTTAGGACTTGCAACACAAAGATTCAAAGTAACCGGGCCATCCATAGCTTCTATAACATCCAAAAACGTAACTTCTTTGGGAGCGCGGGCCAGTCGATAACCACCGGTAACACCCTGAAATGACACCAAAATTCCGGCCCAGGTCAAATCTTTCAATATTTTCGCCAGAAATTCACGGGGAATACTCTGAGCCTCGGCGATGGCCCCAATAGAAGCCAGTTGACCCTTGGGTAATCCGGCAAGATGCATAACTGCTCTAAGTGCATAATCGGATTTTCTTGATAATTGCATACTATGTCCTTCTCCTATTTGAACATTAAGTCTAACATCAGTTATACGCTCAAAATCGAAACAATATGGACATTAATCACAATTATTTCAAGTCTTTTTTTTATTTTTTTTTAAATAGAGGAATACGCTACATTTTTCGGCCGAGAATGGGCAACATTCTCCAAAATGACTCTTATTTAACCTTCTTTTATGGCGATATTTATATTTCTCTTCTTAAGCTGGGTGATAAAAAAGCTCGGCTCAACAGCTATTTCCTGCTGGATAACTCCGCGATGCTCGATACGTCCGGAACAGGTCATCCAGGCAATAATTGCTATCGGAAAGGCGGTCGTACGCATCATTGAGGTTAATCCGGTCCGGGTATCCTGACGGTCGATAATCTCATAAGTCAATTTTTTCGGCTGACCGTTCTTGACACCCTCGAATATTAATTTTACCAGGACCAGATCCGGGTCATTAAAGGTCAGGTTTTTCTCGAGAACTTTTTTTAACACTTCACGCGGCTGTACTTCCTGCCCCTCAACTTTGACGGCGCTTTTGGAACCGAGTCCGATTTCAAGCATCGGTTTGAAAGTCCGGCAATGACCCTTATAACGGATAGTTTTGTAATCGAGAAAATCTATTTCATCTTTGTATGTATCGGGCAAAGTCGATGTCCCTCCCGAGGTATAAAACGCCTCCAGCGTACCGATACCATCAAATTCCAGTTCCTCAAGACCGGTCATCGGCGCCACCGTTTTTTTACTGCCGTTTTCGAGAATAACCACCGGCTCCCAGTATTCGTTAATCAATCCTTCCGATGAAAATACCATCTGATAATTAAGCGGCAGACGCGGATTCTGGGGTAATCCCCCGACACGAATTTTAAGCGAGGCCACCTTATCGAATTCCTTAATGCCGGAAGCGGCCAATATCGATACCATCCCGGGTGCCAACCCGCAGTCCGGTATAACAAGAACATCGGCCTCTTTGGCTAAATCGTTCATCTCGAATTGTGTCCGCACGACATCGTTATTCCCACCCAAATCAAAAAAATGCGTTTTTGTCGCAATAGCAGCACGGGTCAAGCCGGGATTGTACTTAAAAGTTACCGCCGAGACACAGGCGTCGTACTCTTGTAAAACCTCTATAACCTCTTCTTCATTGCCGGCATCGATCTGCCCGGCGATTGTGATATCGTTGCCGTATTTATGGGCCACTTCCTCGGCCAAATCACGGTCAAAATCATATACACCTACTTTGTCCACGTTTTCGGCACGACTTAGATCATAAACGACCGCCTGCCCCATCAAACCGGAACCGATAACAGCTATTTTCATGCTTCTTCTGTCCTTATACTATAGTTATTACCTGCCAATTATAATCGGGAACGGAAAATTATCAACAATTTATTTTATCGATTTCAGATTAATTGAAACTGTTTGCGAAGGAACCATTCGGCCGATAAAGCAAGAATAAACAACAGCAGCAGCCATAACTTATTCCAGATAATTATCTCATTTTGAATCGATTCGTGAACCGGTTCTTTATCGAGCCGTTTATACAGGCTATCGACATTGTTTAATGTGTAAAAATCACCGCCGGTTTTGCGGGATAACTCGGCCATAACAGTAAAATCCGGGCGGCGCTGATATTCCTCGATAGAATATGCCTCCACCACAATCTGCCCGCTTGTCTCTTTCAAATTCTTCCCCTCTTTGTCAATCTTGCCGACATATTTATATTTTCCGGGGGGAATAACATCATAATCGGCACGATACAATCCATCACCGCGTTCCACGAATTGCGCAATACTGGTGTCGTTTTCGTTTTCACGGATTAAAGCAATATATCCCGAAGCGCCCAATATCGGGCGGAATCCGAGATCAAAAACCGAGGTATTAAAACCGACTTTTTCACCCCGGGTGTATATGATTTTGTCCGGATTGATTGTAATCGGATCCGATTCTTCCTTGATTGACAACCAGTTAACAATACCATCAAGTAATTGACGATACTCGCGATTATCACCGCCGAAGCCATAGCCGAAAAAGGCCCAGTGCCAGTATGGTATAGCCGATGTGGCCAAGACTTTACCGGCGCCGTACCGACGATAACCCAGAATCGGATAGGCCGTCTGCTGACCATCAAGATTAGCAGTTGCCAGTACGATAGAATTGGGAGTCATCGAATCAAGCGGTATTAATGCCTCAAAATGCGGAAGATTCTGCCATGCTTCGCGAATAGCCTGACGACTGTCGGCGATTCTTACCGCCGGATGAAACAGATTATTCTCGGCCGGTTGGCCGTTATATTTTAAATTTAAAAGACGTGCATTTTTCCGGGTTTCCACAAATGGCAGATATTTATCCAACCAGCGCGGGAATGATGCTTCCAGATAATTATCACCCAGCAATACAAACAGACCGCCGCCTTTATCGCTTAAAAACGACTCAATAAGTTTGTCTTTGGATTTAAGGGTATTGATATTGACGTTATATAAAATAATCAGATCATAGCGGTTTAAAGCGGCCTGCTCGGAAGGAAAATTCCCCAGAAAATATCCTCCCCCCTTTTTATAAACAACCGGTGTTAAATCAACCGACTCGGAGTTGGCAAGAAAGCGATTCAAAAACGCAAATTCCTGATCGAGACGATCGGAGACCAGCAATACTTTCATCCGGCTCTTAAGCACCGTCATCGAGAATGAACGACGGTTGTTGTCAATTGAGATTTCATCGGTGAAACCGGAAATCGATGCGGTAAAGGTCTGCTGACCCGGTCTTTCGGGCGTGAATTTTAATTCGATTTCATCTTTAAGATTACCGGAGGCCAGCTTAACGGATTTTGATACCAGCGTTTTGCCGCCCCCCTTTATTTCAACTGTGGCATTGTCGTTGTTCATCCCCTGCCAGTTAATAAACACCCTAACACTGGTCGGCTTCCCGGCAAAAACAATCCGATTATGTTCAATCTGCCCAACGGCGACATCCTTTTCCGATGTCAACAATCCGACGCCGATAGAATATACCGGGGTTTTAATATCGTCGGCCGCCTTCAGCGGCGAAATACCGCTGTTAGAGATACCATCGGATAATAAAAGCCATGCTTCGGATGTCTGCGCCATCTCACATCCGGCCAGTTGATCGAGAACATCTCCAAGCGCTGTCTTTTCTATATCTCTTGGTCCTTTATCAAAAATATCAGCGGCGAAAGATAATGTCTGCACATCAAAGAAGTCGGTGAATTTTTCGAACTGATTCGAACCAAGTAATGAATCAACTCGCTGTGTACGGCTTTTACTGTTTTCGCCAATATCCATACTTTTCGAGCGGTCGAGCAGTAGCGTAAGTTTAGGTTTTCGTTCGAAATCGCGACGGTACGACAGCACCGGCTCGAACAACGCCAGAAATAAAGCAACCAGGGCGATTATTCGCAGAGTGGTTAGTACGATTCGTATCCATCGCGGAAGCGGAGGATTGGTGCGACGATAAAGATAAACGGCGAATAAAACAAACAGAAGCAGGAAAAGGCCGGTTACAAACGGATGACCGGTCAGAAAATCAAACGAAAAATCGGAAATACCATACATAATATCTTTTTACACATTCCGCCCCGAAACCGCTACAACATTTTGATGGTTCTTACGCCGCTCGCGTGGTGGAAAAATCGACCATACCCAAAAGAGAGTCGAAATAAACCGAGTTTTTCAAACCTTTCACCAGCGCCAGTCCCTCATGGGCGATCTCATACGCGCGTCGATTGGTATAGTCGATACCGCCGGTTTCGGTTATATATCCAAGGATTTTCTTAAACTGACTCTTATCGGCACCATCGCTAAGTATTGTCAGAATTTCGCGGCTTTTACCCTTATCGCCATGTCGCAGGGTGTATATCAGCGGAAGGGTCACTTTACCGCTGAGAATATCATTACCCGGTTCTTTACCGGTAACATCAGCCTCGCCGACAAAATCGAGCAAATCATCGGCAATCTGAAAAGCTAATCCTATTTTTTCACCGAAAGCTGAGAACTGCTGTCTGATTTTACCGTTTTTCCCCGCCAGAATTGGTCCCGCTTCACAGCTTACCGCAAATAGCGAGGCGGTTTTATCCGAAATAATTTTCAAATACTCTTCTTCCGAGAGGTCGTAATTCGAGGTCTCTTCTATCTGGCGTAATTCGCCGACCGAGGTCCGCTCGGTAGCCAGTGATACCGCCGCAATAAATTCCATAATGCCGGTCGAAACCATCAACCGGAAAGACTTGGCAAAAAGATAATCACCCATCAAAACCGAGACAAGGTTGGTCCATTTGGAATTAACCGTCTCCTTACCGCGCCGCAGCGAGGCATCATCGACAACATCGTCATGAAGCAGGGTAGCGGTATGAATCATCTCGATGGCTAGCGAGGCATCAATCGTGTGTTCGGTAAAAAATTCGGCCGCCCGTGAGCATAAAAAAGTGAATGCGGGGCGGATACGTTTCCCCTGGCTGCGCACCAGATGCTGCGCGACAGAATTAATCAATGGTGAATCATGTTTGATAGTTTCGGCCAACCGCTTATCAAACAGACTCAGATCAGGTTCTACCGGTTTAATCAGGCTTTTTAGCTTCTTATAGTCCATAATTTATGTTTTTGCCATCACAATTACGTTCGGCAAAACCTAATTAACGACTATTATATCGCAATCTTGCCCCCTTGTCAAATCAATATTTCCTGACGAATATACGGCATCTGCCTGATGTTATTTGAAATTCGGGTAATTTTTGTCCATAAAAAAACCGACCGCAGACGGGCCGGTTTTTAATCTTAATATATCCAGCTTACGGTTTCAAAATAACCCAGAACGGCGCCGAGCCTGAATAATCGCCGGCCGGTTGTGTATCATAAGATTTATTATCAGCAATAAAGGATACTTTAACAGAATCCAATCCGGAGAGATAGACATCATCAGCATGCTGCGTATCAAGTGCACGGGCAAAAACAACGGTCCAGGTATAGTCGGCAGAGCTTGCCCCTGTACTATCAAAATGACTAATAGCTTTAACATCCCACATGCTAAGATCACTGCGGGTAGGCAAATTAAATATCGAAGAATCAATAAAATAACCGGGTATCTTACTGGTATCAAACCAAGTATACGCAGCGCTATAAGCAACAGTATCTTCCAGGTACATAACCGTTCCGGTAAAATCTGTTGTATCTTTATGCATCAATGTTGGTATATCACATGCACCCGTTCTTAATACGTTTGTTCTATAAACGTAATAATTTAAAGTAGGATCGATTGTAGAATCTGCAGGCGTTCTCCAGCGATCCTCAGCCATTCTCCCGGGGGCAGTTTGTGTCGCCATCCAGGCCCAGATATCATAAGATCCGCTGTCTGAACTTGTATCAGGCGCATAAAGCGAAATCGAAAAAACATCCTGTCCTTCAGAAGTAACTTTTTCCCAACATTGCGTTGAACCTACGGTTGTCATATAATCTGCTTTAACATGAGCAGAATAGTCTTGCCATCTTACCCACAGATATAATGTATCCGATTTCTTAATTGCCTTAACGGTAATATCCTGTTTGCCCAGCGAGGCATCGCGACCATAAAGATTTGAATTACCGCCGATTTCGACTAAAAATGTATCCACATTCGACCAAGTAGCTTCAGCCACACTGACCAGCGTTGGCGCCACCGCCAATGTATCAACCACCACTCGGGTAATTCTTGGCCCGTCATCGCTATCGGTACCATTGTCATCATCGCTGCTGCATCCGGCGAGAATCAAAGCCAGCGCCAGAAAAATAGAGACAAATAATTTTTTCATTCCTCCTCCTGTTTTTAATACTCTCCTCTATAAACTAATTTAACTTTATATGACCGGCTGTCAACCAAATATTGCCAAATAAACTACGCCGGGCATCTGTAAAATAATCTATAAGATATCTGAATTAAAATAATTACAGTTTTTTCAATACGATCATCGTCAGGTCGTCGAAAACAAACGAATCGGCGGCAAATTCCCTGACACGTTTATAAATTTTGGCCTGAATTTCCTCGGCCGGAAGCGACCGAAATTCTTTAAGTGTCTCAACCAGCCGTTCGACCGAGAAATCCTCACCCTTATTGTTATCCACTTCGGTGACACCATCGGTATAAAAAAAGACCAGATCGCCCGATTGCAGATAAATCGGTCGTTCTTCATATTCGTTTTCCTGAATAATCCCGAGCGCCATCCCGCCCTCTTTTAAAAACTCGACCTCACCGTTTTTTCGCAGTAATATCGGTTGGTTGTGACCGCAATTGGAAAAAGTAAAAATATCGTTTTTGGAATCGAGGACACCGTAAAAAGCGGTAACATAATTACCATGCTCGACCGATTCGTATAAAAGCGAATTAACCTTTTTACAGATTACTCGAATAGCATAATTATTTCGAATTTCGGCTATCAGCGAGGCGCGAAACGAAGCCATAATCAGCGACGCCGGGATACCTTTACCGGATACATCGGCAATGGCGATACCGGTTTGATTATCGATGATTTTCAGGAAATCAAAATAGTCACCGCCGACTTCTTCGGAGGGAATATTAATTCCTGAAAGCTCATAGCCATCTATAACCGGATTTTTCTTGGGCAAAAACGTAAGTTGGATCTGTCGGGCAATAGCAAGTTGCTGCTCGAGTCGTTCACTGGCCAGCATTTTATCGTGCATATACGCCCGCTCGATAGCGATACCGGCATGACTGGCAAAGGCGGTCATCAGTTCCAGACTGTTGCGGTTGTAAGCCGATATTTTATCCGATTCCAGATTGATAACGCCGATAATACGTCCATCCATTTTAATCGGCGCGACAATTTCCGATTTAGTGCCCGGATTGGTATTCAAATACCGGTCATCTTTGGAAACATCGGGAATAATCACCGCTTCACCGGTCTTGGCAGTCCACCCAACCAATCCCTCCCCGATTTTCAAATTTAAAAGTTCTTTATACTCGGCAACATAACCTGCCGAATGCGCGGTTTCGATATCTCCTGTTTTTTCATCAACCAGAAATATACCGGCGGCAACGTAACCGACAACCTTCTGCAGAGATTCCAGTATCTGTTTGAGAACTTCATCAATTACCAGCGTACTCGATAAAGTCTTGCTGACATCATAAAGTAGTTTTTGCTCGACCGCCTTGCGGCTGGCATCTCGATACAGGTTAGCATTGTCGATAGCGACCGCGAACTGATTGGCCAAACCAACCAGGGTGTCCAGATCGGTATTATCGAATTCGCCTTCGACTTTATTAACGGCCTCGACAACACCGATTAAATGCTCGCGACCGATAAGCGGAACCACCAGCGCCGAGCGAAATTTATGCCCGACAATTCCTTCTATCTCGCGATTGAAACGTTCGTCGGAATCGAGATTATTGCAGATAACCGGTTCACGATATTCGGCCACCCAGGTGATGATACCTTGTTCTTCGGGAAGTTTAAAATACTTAACCTCGTCCTCACAGCACCTCGAAAAACGAACCCGCATCCGTTCGACATCTTTATCGATACGACATACAATCGCGGCTTCGGCATCGGTCGCTTTGGCGGCCAGTTCCAATACCAGTTTCATCAGCTCGTCGTAATCGAGCGTTGTCGTCAGCATCCGGCCGGCGTGAAGCAGCCATTTTTCCATTCGGGTTTGTTCGCTCATACTATTCCCTTATTAAATAATAGAAGTTACTCCCCCGGTGGAAAATGTCAAGTATCAAAGCGGTCTTGGAGATATTCAGGCGCGGGAAACCCTCGGGTAGTGGGATGAGGGTTCCCCGGCCCTTCGGCGCCGGCAATTACAGCCATAAGTTACGGTCGAGAGAACGGTAATGGATGGCCTCGGCGATATGGGTTGGGTCGATATCGTCAACCTCTTCCAGGTCCGCAATTGTCCGCGCAACTTTAAGGATACGATCATAGGCGCGCGCCGATAGTCCCTGACGATTGATAGCCAGACTCAGGAGGCTTTTCGATTTGTTGTCAATACTGCAGTAGCTTTGAATATCACGAGAATTCATACTGGCGTTACAAAATATTTTTTTTTCCTTCTTGAATCTTGCCAGTTGACGTTTTCGCGCATCGTTCACCCGCCGACGAACAATTTCCGATTTTTCGCCGCAGGCCTCCGAAGACAACTCTTTAAACTTAACCGAAGGGACATTGATATGAATATCGATTCTGTCGAGAAGCGGCCCGGAGATACGCGACATATACCGCTGGATGGCGGCTGAGGTGCAATTACATTCATGACTGCTGTCACCGAAATATCCGCACGGACAGGGATTCATTGCCGCCGCCAGCATTATCGACGACGGATATGTCAGCGATGTTGTCGCGCGCGACAACGTTACCTGACCATCCTCCATCGGCTGCCTGAGTACCTCCAGAACATCTTTATGAAACTCGGCAATCTCATCCAAAAACAAAACCCCATGATGCGCCAGCGAGACTTCGCCCGGTTTCGGAATCCGACCGCCGCCGATTAAACCGGCGTCCGAGACCGTATGATGCGGCGCTCGAAACGGCCGGACAGCGATTAGCGGTGTGTTATCGGGGAGTAACCCGGCAACCGAATGAATTTTGGTCGTTTCCAGCGCCTCATCAACCGTCATGTCCGGCAGGATGGTCGGCAAACGCCGCGCCAGCATGGTCTTGCCCGAGCCAGGCGGGCCGATCATGATGATATTGTGACCTCCCGCAGCGGCCACTTCCAGCGCTCGTTTGGCCGACTCCTGCCCTTTGACATCGGAAAAATCGACATCATGTTTTCTCGCTGTCGAAAAAACCGATTCGACATCCAGCTCGAAAGCCTTAATGGCGGTTGTATCTTCAAGAAAATGCACCACCTCGCCGAGAGATGATGCCGGATAAACCGGCAAATCCTGTGCCATCGCCGCCTCGGAAGCATTCTCTTTTGAGACAATGATCCCCTTAAAACCGTCGGTTTTTTTGATATGCATCGCCATCGGAAGCACCCCCGGAACCGGACGAATAGCACCGTCAAGAGACAATTCACCCAGCATCACATAGTCATCGAACTGTTCGCGCAATATCTGACCGGTCGCGGCCAGAATACCAACCGCGATTGGCAAATCAAATGCCGAACCTTCCTTGCGTATATCCGCAGGGGCAAGATTGACCGTGACTTTTTTACTGGGGAAAACAAAATCGGAATTTTTTATAGCGGCCGTTACCCGTTCCTTCGACTCCCGAACCGCCCCATCCGGCAAACCAACCGTTATAAAAGCGGGCAATTGCTGCTGGATATCGGCTTCAACTTCAACCGTGTAAGCATTTACACCGAGGGTGGCCGACGAATACACTTTGGCAAGCATATACTTTTCCTCTTTATCAGGTTTTTAAAGGACCATCCAAAAGGCTTTTTAAATTCGCCTGACCAAAGTATAGGCTTTATCGCTGACAACCGATGTCAGTGAAAATTCAGATTTGGGAAAAAAGGGATAAAAAAAACCGCCCTAAATCGACGGCTTGATCGAGAAACTTTTTTATATATTAATTGCCATCCAGTTGGAACATGCGATAATCAACCCCGTGACTGATAAAAACCAAAGTGTTTTGCACCACACTATATGCAAAACTGCCATCAGGACTAACACTGGGATCACATATTTCACTGGGATCAGGATGTAAATTGCTAACATCGAAACTTAATGTATCTCTACTGAAAACATATGTCCCGTTGACACTACAAGGACTGAATTCGCTTTCTACTGTCACAGTATCTACATCATCTATAGTCATAGTAAACGTAAGATCGCTCTTGAAAGTTATAGTAATATAGGCCAGTGATGTATCCTCGTAATCCGGATCCTGCCAGTCGCGCAAAATATAATATGTGCCTGTGTATATTCCCGGGGGATCAAACGAAACCGATTTGGTCGGTTCATCCTTATCGCATCCATACGGAATTAACAATATGCCAAAAACAACACCTATAAAAAATATAATTATAATTTGATTACTCGAAATTTGACGTAATCGTCTCATACCATTCCCCGACATTCTCCCCCAATTATATTCACACCGCCGTGTTACTAACCGTAATTATTCTGTCTTTTCCATCCGGACATACTTATGAGCGTTGGCATCGGCGTCATACTGCTCCAGAATAACCGAGTCACCGGGCCGTCTCATACTGAAATCACCCTCAAGAACGTACGCATAATTACATTGTTGTCCCTGAGTATTAACTTCGCTTAATGTGACAACATCACCGAGAGTGTAAGAACCGGTCAGATCACAGAACACCTTAAGTTGAGTTTTAGTTGTGTCGATTTCGGACCAGAATTTGTTATCCGAAAATGTCCAGATAATATATTGTTCAAGCGATCCACCAGTATCGGTTTTAATTATATATTTCCCTTCATATACACCACGCAGATCCGACAGCGGCTCAATATAAATATCTTTGGCGCAACCTACTACCAGAGTCAACACAAATAAAATCAGAAACAGCCTTTTCATTATATTTCACTCCTTTAATAGCAATTTTAATCCAACGACATAATATAAAAATCGTCCCGGATAAACAACATATTTTTTTCCTTTCCCTGAAAATAAAGACTACTCCCGCAAACTAAATGTTTAATGATTAATGGGAAAAATTGGTGAATTTAGGCCGACTAATAAACAAAAATTCCGACAATTCACAAGAATTCAAAAAAGACGGCGCCCAAAAACAATCGTCGCCCTATAAACTGTTGCTAATCAACGGAATATTTGGCAGGTCGATTATCTTGTCTATCGTATAATCCGGCTCCTCCAGCGGGGTGCGGATTTGCTGATTCTTATGCGGTCCGACCATCAGACGCACCGTTTTCATCCCCAGTAATTTTGCCGGAACAATATCATTATCGGGACGGTCTCCCACCATCAGCGATTCTTCCGCCCGTGAACCGAGATTATCAAGAACCTTCTGGAACATCCGCAAATCCGGCTTTGAATATCCGATCTCATCCGAAACTTGTGTCGAATCGAAATATTGAAGCACACCTTCCTTATCTAAAAACCTATATGCTTCCTCCGGCTGATTAGCGGCAATACCAAGTTTGAATTTACCGTGCAGTTTTTGTAATACATCCCTGACGCCGGGCTGAATACGATAATGCTGTACGTAAGAAGTGCCATAGAATAAATTACGGATTTTATAAAAGAGTTCACGGTCCGGTTTTACCAGATGCCAGATAGTATAAGAAAACATTGATGGTGCATAACATACAATCGATTCATCTTCCAGTCGGCTGATTTTAGAGTCGGTCACTTTTCGACCGGTATTATCTCCAACCAATTGTTTGATGCGACTATTCCAGAATTTATGCACTTCAATTTCATCGACAATCGGCCAGCCGACATCAAAAAGTATGGTTGTCAGTTTATCCATCATTAATTCTCCGGCACACAATCAAAACAAACAGAAAACCGCCCGAAGGCGGTTTTCTACTCTTATCAATCATTTACACGATTTTCGAATATCGGAATACTTATTTATCCCTTTCAGCCGTTTTCTGTTTCTGTTTTATCGTCGCCTGGGCGGCCGCGAGTCGTGCAATCGGCACCCGGAAAGGCGAACAGGAAACATAGTCAAGACCGACCGTATCGCAAAACTCGATCGACTCGGGATCACCGCCATGCTCCCCGCAAATACCAACCTTCAAATCCGGCTTGGTGCTACGACCTTTTTCGGTTCCGATTTTCAGAAGCTGACCGACACCATCGCGGTCGATACTAACAAACGGATCCTTCGGGAGTATTCCCTTATCGACATAATAACCGAGGAACTTCCCGGCATCATCGCGCGAAAAGCCCATCGCCATCTGTGTCATATCGTTGGTTCCAAAACTAAAAAAGCCGGCTTCCTGAGCGATTTCATCGGCGGTAAGCGCCGCGCGCGGGATTTCTATCATCGTTCCGATATGATATTCGAAATCTTTCACCCGTGTTTTTTTCATGGCTTCACCGGCGATTCGTTCGGTAACTTCTTTTTGGTTTTTCAACTCATTGATGTGCCCGACCAGCGGAATCATAATTTCCGGTATGATTTTCTTTTTGGCTTTGGTCAATTCACACGCCGCCTCGATAATCGCCCGCACCTGCATCTCGGTAATCTCTGGAAAGACAATACCCAGACGACAACCGCGATGCCCCAGCATCGGATTAACCTCTTTTAGTTCGTCAATACGCTGAAGCATTTTCTTCCGCATCGCGACCTTGTCATCATAATCCTCATCGAATTTATCAAGCTCCTCGATTTCCTTTTCGATATCTTTTTTATCGGGAAGGAATTCATGGAGCGGCGGATCAAGCGTCCGAATCGTTACCGGCAAGCCTTCCATAACATCAAACAGCTTTTTGAAATCCTTTTTCTGAAAAGGAAGCAATCGATCGAGCGCGTCCTGCCGCTTTTCAACCGAATCGGCCAGAATCATTTCCTGGACAATCGGAAGCCGCTCTTCGGCGAAGAACATATGCTCGGTTCGACACAGACCAATACCCTCGGCGCCGAACTTTCGCGCCTTGATAGCATCGGGAGGTGTATCGGCATTGGCGCGTACTTTTAATTTTCTGATTTGATCGGCCCACGTCATAAACTCGGCAAACTCGCCTGATAACTCCGGCTCGATAGTCGGGACACTCCCCAATATCACATCGCCGGTCGAACCGTTGATGGTGATTATTTCTTTTTCCTTAATAATCAGTTTTCCGATTTGAAGCTGTTTTTTCGCTTCGCTGACACGCGCCGCCTCACACCCCGCCACACAACACTTACCCATACCGCGAGCGACAACAGCGGCATGGGAAGTCATACCGCCTCGCGAAGTCAGAATTCCGGCGGCTACATTCATACCTTCGATATCATCCGGGTTGGTTTCCTGACGGACCAGAATAACCGGCCCCGCACCCTTACCCGAGGAGGCCTTAACCGCCGCTTCCGAGGTGAAATATACCGCTCCCGAAGCGGCTCCCGGTGACGCCTTTAGACCGGTCGCGATGACGTCGTACTTGGCATCGGGATCCAGTCGCGGATGCAGCAGTTGATCGAGCTGCGCCGGCTCGATACGCATCAAAGCTTCCTCTTTGGTAATCACCTTTTCCTTGACCATATCAACCGCGATTTTAAGCGCCGCCTGCACCGTCCGTTTACCGGTTCGCGTTTGAAGCATATAGAGCTTGTTATCTTGTATCGTGAACTCAAAATCCTGAACGTCACGATAATGCTTCTCGAGTTTGTTCGTCAGAGATTTAAGTTGTTTAAACACCGCTGGCATCTCATCGCCGAGCTGCGTAATCGGCTGGGGTGTCCGAATCCCCGCGACAACATCCTCGCCCTGCGCATTCAGCAGATACTCCCCATAAAATTCCTTCTCGCCGGTAGCCGGATTACGAGTAAAACCGACACCGGTTCCGGAATTGTTACCCATGTTACCGTACACCATCGCCTGCACATTAACCGCGGTACCTAAATCACCGGGGATCTCATTCAGTTTACGATAACTGATTGCCCTCGGATTGTTCCATGAGCGGAAAACGGCATCACGCGCCATTCGAAGCTGTACATACGGATCATCCGGCATCGGCTCACCGGTTTTTCGCTTTATGATTGCTTTGAATTTTTTGATTATAAAATTCAGGTCCTCGACCTGAAGCGACGAATCCTGTTTTATCTTCCTGTCTTTTTTCCTCTGCTCGATGACCTTTTCGAACTTGTCCTTGTCGATTCCCAACACAACATTACCGAACATCTGGACAAAGCGACGATAGTTGTCATAAGCAAAACGTTCATCGCCGGTTTTTTGGGCCAAACCGGTAATTGTATCCTTATTTAATCCAAGATTTAATACCGTATCCATCATACCGGGCATAGAAAATTTCGCGCCCGACCTTACCGAAACTAACAGCGGATTTTCGGGATCACCGAATTTGGACCCGACTATCGCTTCGATTTTGCTCATCTGTTTCTCAAGATCGCGATCGATTTCTTTCGGTATTTCAAGATTGCTCTCATAATAGATTTTGCATACTTCCGTTGTAATAGTAAATCCCGGAGGAACCGGTATTCCGATACGACTCATCTCAGCCAGTCCGGCTCCCTTACCTCCCAGCAGATCCCTCAGAGTGGCGTCCCCATCCGCCTTGCCACCGCCGAAAAAGAAATATGGTTGATTCTCCAAAGTTGTTTTGACCTTCTTTTTAGACTCTGTTTTTGGTTTCGTTGTTGACTTGATTTTAGCTTTGGCCTTAGGTTTAGGTTGTGTTTTAGGCTTCGCTTTAGCCTTTGTTTTGGTTTTGGTTTTTGCCTTTGCTTTTGATTTTGATGCGGTTGATACTTTGACCCGAACCGGGGTACTGTTTTTCTTCGGCTTACTTCGAGTAGCGACCGGTTTGGCAGATTTTTTTACCGGTTTCTTTTTACTTTTGGCCGTTGTTTTGGCCTTTTTCCCGGTTTTTACCTTTTTTTTCTTTGTGGCAGCCATCATAATCTCCCTGTTCAGTCAATGTTTACCGAATAGTTACCGGATTTTAAGACTTTACGCAACAAGAAAAGGCGATTTGAGATAAAAATTCCCGCAATCGCCTTTATATATTTAATATTGTAGCCGACAGAAAGCTTACATCGTGAAGAAGCGCTCGCCGCTGATAATCTTCTCAAGAATTTTTATGGTCTTTTCGACCGGCGCGTGCATAATATCGGAAGTGTTAAAAGTGTTGCGAACCACCTCCCGGGGACACATAAAATTGGCTTTACCTCTGCCTCCACGCGCTTTTTTCTTGTGAGTTAGGTTATATAATCTCTGATACTCCTTAGCCTTCTCCTTGTGCATCTGATAGTACCGACGCTGGTACTCCCTTCGGGCCTCCGGAGTCGAGAGTTTCCCTTTACCCTTTTTTCTCCTTGTTTTTGTCTTAGACTTCACGTCCGTAGAATCGGCCGTCCTAGCCATCCCCCACCTCTCTTTTTGGAGTAAAAGTTAGTTACCCGTTTATAATATGTTCAGTCAAATACTTATAGATACGAATATAAAATAAGTTCCGGGGTGTGTCAAGAGAAATTTGAAAAAATCTTCATAATTTTTTATATCCGAAGAGGTTATGATTGTTAAAATATTGTTATGCCTGTAAACGACTGCCTACCATTTAGTTATAAATACGTATTTTAATCAATAAAAAACCCCGCTAACGCGGGGTTTCTCATAAAGTTATGAAATATCGGGAAATTATTTCCGGCTATTCAGTTACTTCTCCTCTGTTTTTAAAATATGTAACTATTTCAAATACAGCCCAGACGGCAAATACGCCAAAAGTTAGGAACCAGAATACTATAAATCCGCCGCTGGAGCTGTCAAGCCAGGAGATTTCGGTCCAGTCCCGCAAAACCTGAATACGCTGAACAAAAAGCGAAATACGCCCCATTACGGTATAACCGAACGAAGCACCGAAACCAATCATCAGAATCCAGATTCCAAAGCGTGAAATACCTTTGAAAATGCCGCTGTGTTCTTTCGAGAAAAAGAAATAGAACAAAGCGGACAAGGTACCAAGAAAGATGATAATCTTGGCGATACCGGACACAGTGTCAAAAACCGATGTCCCGAAGAAATTATTCCAATCTATGATATTAATCATCGCCGAGTGCAACTGCTCGATTACTCGGGCATGCATCTCTCGCGGAACCGCCATACCGGCGGCGATACCCATATACAACGCAATCGGCCAACGACTGATCCAGGAATATTTTTTCGAAAATCGGGTCCACATCATAACGCCCAGCAAAGCGGGAATGATGTACCAGAACTGATCCGAATTCAGCCACAGCAAATACCAGTCACCGTCATTTAATCTGGCGAATAAATTCGGGATAAGAATCTGGTGCCATAGCACGAGCGCAAAATACCCCGCCGATACACCGACCACCAGATGCTCCGCAAATTTATAAAACGGATTATCCTTGTACAGGAAGGAGAAGGTGCATAATGTTAAAAATGCCCCGAGCGTTGTCCATAAAAAAGTTTCCCAAGTCATTTAACATCACCTCCTATAATTTATGCCGTTTGCGGGTTGCCAGAAAACCAATATTACCCATGACAATAAAGAGAATAATCACGATATGAGCAAACAATTGGATTCTCATTCCGTCCATAGCCCGACCCGGATTGTCGGCCAGCTTCTCTATCTGCGCGGCGCCGAGAAGTCCGGCGGCCAGTCCGAATATCTGACCGGAACCCAGATACGGATACAAATCGGCTCCCATAACCCCGGTGACCGCCAAACACAGCGGGACCCCATAGTTGCCATGACCGTAGGTAATCCACATCTCGGCCACGTTTCCGGCCGCAAGATCCAGCACCAATTCGCACTGGTCGAAATTCTTGACACCCTGCATAATCGGAATACTATCAATCGGCGTCCCGTAATAGTCGGTCGGGAAAGGAACCCGGAAATCAAGACCCATCGCCTGAATAACCATCGCCGGATACGGTTTGTATCCTAGGAAAACAAAATCGATACCGTTTTGGATTTCGCGTCCCTCATAAAAGACACCGTTATAGGTAGCATCTTGTTTGACCGAATCGGTTATATCGGTTATTGCCTGATGCACCATACCCTGACCAAGATTGGAAAGGGTTCCGAAAATTACCTTGACCTTTTTGCGGAAACACATCTCCGCTATGGCATATGTCGAGGGGTGAAGTTCCGCCAGGGCGTTAGGATCATAGTCAACCGACATATAAATCATATCGCCTTCCTGGAGAGCATCGAATCGATTGTATATCGCCTCGACTTCGTCACTAATCGTAATCGGGACGGAAAATCCCCACACGAAAGTAATAACACAAACGACCGCCAATAGCAGGAATACCCAACGTCGATCAAGCGACATCATTCTATCAAATATATTCATAACCGATTCCTCCTCAATCCTTGCCCAGGTAGGCGCGTTCAATGCCGAGTATTACTTTCAGAGCGGTCGCCACCATACCCAATCCGACGCCGATAACAATAGCTCGTTTTGCGGCCAGATTCGGAACGTTCAACAGCCAGACGGAGAACTTCTCCATTACCGGTTGAAGCGGTCCCAGAAGTGGATTAAACCGCAACATAATTACCAGCGCGGCAATCAAAAGCAGGGTCGCCAGAAGCGATCGCGCTCTAAAGGCGCGATATGCCGCCGAAGCGATAAAAAAGGCCAGCAGTGAAAACATTGTGGCCTGAATCGGTATCACGATATATTGATAAAAATGGACATACATATAATTATCGGAACCGACAGCCGTCGAAAAATGACGGAAATAATCAAAGCCGAAAAATATCATTAAAAATAATCCGGCCAACGTTACGATAGCGTATTGCCAGTTTTCTCTTTTATGCTTGACTTTATCCCAGGAAACACGTGTCAGCGACCAGATGCCCAATGCGAGGGCAAAAATGCCGATGATCATCATCCAGTCCATAAAGAAAGCATTGACCCATTCGGAATGCTGATGCGGAATAAAATACTGAATTATCATGGCAAAACCGAATATGAAAACCAACGCTAATGGAAATTGTCTTTTCATATTATATCCTTTCTTCTACCTCACATGGAAAAAATCGGTGATGCCATCATATCCGAACATCAAACTTAAAAATCCGATTATTGCCAAAAATATTACACCCGCTTTGGCGTAATCCTGGGCCTTAAGCGAACCGAGCAATAACGGCTCCTTACCCAGATAAGCCGAGGCGGCGTACAACTCTTCGCCGATTAAGGCATAGTCGCAGGCAACAACAAAAAATGGAATCTGCGAAATTTCGTCGGTTCCCGAAATCTGAATCGAACCGGCAACCGTCCCGGTCTCGGCAAGAATCAATGATTCAGCGTAAAATTTACCCATATAAAGGTTGGTAGCCGGACGCTCTCTCAGCATGACTCCGTTCACACCGGCAACATAAGCGAATTGCTGGTTGGTAACAAAATAAACCATATCTTCATTATAGGCATCGGGTCGGCCGGCATCAAGATACGCCGTTTTGACCGTTTCCTGTGCAACGGTCATAACAATCGGATCGTAGCACGGTACAATCAATCCGGTCTGATACTCGGCCACTTTTTTCGCGACACGTCCCAAAATCGTGTACGATGCAATCGTAGCGATATCGGCCGCCGTCCCCAATCCGAGAACATACAGAATCGGTTTACCCATCTCAGTAGCACGACCGATAGCTTCATCAACCGCCTCGATACCGGCCAGACGACGCACAAACAAGTCGGCGCCTTTTTTGGCCTTATTGATAAAGAAGACGGTCAAAAACAAAAATCCGGCCACCATTAAAAGCACCGCCAGTCGTTCCCAGTTGAACCACTGACCATACGATTGAATCGGTCCGAATATTTCGGAATCGGAATATACCGCCGTATCGGCTGTCAGGGCGCGGATTTTGTAATAGTAATCGGTATGGTCGGGCATGTACCCGTTTTCGTATTCATTGATAGCACCGGCATCGATGTAATCGGTGGTCTTTAATAGTAGACCGGATCGCGATTCGAACGGCCCGTCCATCGAGGTCGCCCGGTAAACCATATAACCGATAACATTGTTCATTCCAGCGCCATCATCAACCGAGAGATCCCAACTCAGATCGATGGAGTGCCCATGATCATTGGGTGTATCACTCGCCGATAGATTTGTTGCCGGCGCCGGCGTTATCACCTCGGCGACCGTCGTATCTTCCGGATTTATAACATCAGGATCACCCTGTGCCATAGCCGGAACATACGACATCAGCAGCATAATCATTAAAACAATTAATGTCTTAAGCTTCATAAAAGCCTCATGTTGTTTATATGAATTTAACTTATTAACCCCAGCCAGTCTTTAAACAGGTAGGTAAGACGACCAACCAACAGCGAGACACGACCCATCACAGTGTAACCGAACGAAGCACCGAAGGTTATCATCAATACCCAAATCCCGACTCGCGACGCGGTCCCGAATATGCCCTTGTGTTCCTTTGAAAAAAAGAAATATATCAAACCGCAAAAGACACCGATAAAAATAACCCAGTTGGAAAGAGTCATCGCGAACTGCCCGGTTGATGACAGCGAAAAGTCGGAGAAAAACGGCCCGACACCTTTCCAGTCAACCAGCAGCGGTACAAAAGTATTACTCACCTGACTGATAAAATCGGTTCTTAAATAGCGGATTAAATTCAGGCCGGCTGTCGTCCCCACGATCCAGGCCAGCGCCCAGCGGGATATCCACCCATGTTTTGAGGAAAGCCGCATCAGAAGAATTATACCGAGTATCAACGGTACAAAATATGTAAAATGGAATCCTTTGTACGGAACCTTAAAGAAGGTTGATAAAGTTTCCGAGATGTTAGGCACCAGATTTCCGACCAATGTTGACCAGAAACCGACACACATCCAGTACGCCGCCGATATCCCGACAAAAAGATGCTCGGCAAATTTATAATAAGGATTGTCTTTGTATAAAAAAGAAAATATCGCCAGTGTTAAAAAGGCAGCCATAGTTATAAAGAAAGCATCGCGGACCGAGAACCATAAACTGATCCGGTCGGGATCACTCTCGAAAGTGGTAGCCTTGATAACCCAGCTTAAAATAAACAGGGCAATTACCACCAGAAGGATTATGATAGATATGGATTTACTTCTGGCCATCAGACTTTCTTCTTTCGTGTGACAAAAAAGGCTATGTTGCCGATGACAATAAAGGCCATCACGACCAGATGCGCCAATGTCTGCGGCCCCATCATAGCGATACCCGGTGTCGGCATATCGGCAAAACGATCCGGATATACATCCTTCAACTCCGATTCATATTCGGCGGCACCTTTGATTCCACCCAGCAATCCCAGCAACTGACGCGGATAGTACGGATACAATAGCGGTGCCGAAACAGCGGCACAACCGCCGGCTGTGGGTATATTACCCGGTGCCCCGGCAAAAAGCACCCATTCTTTCACTCCGGGAAAACCGCCCCCGATCGATACCAGCAAATCCATATCCCTTAGTGACTTGATACCATTAAATATCGGCACCGAATCAAGATTAACACCATCAACGTTGGTCAGGTACATTTTCCGGAAGTCGGTTATAATAACATTAAGAACTCCGGTTCCGCCCGCCTTAAATCCGATATTTACATAATCAATGCCATTCACTTTATCCGGAAACTCTTTTTTAACAATTGAATCAATAGCTGTGGCAACCAGCGATTGCCCTGTCGCCCAGAGACACATAAAATATACTTTGTGATTTTTCGTCAACGCATGTCTCACAAAGGCATTGGACATCGGTTCCACCTCGGGCGCCATTGAAGGACCATAATCATAAGACAGAAGAACTTTTGAACCTTCCGGCAGATTTTCGATTTTATAAAAAACATCTCTGACAATCGGTGTTGCCTTTTCTGAGAATGATATTTTAAAAAGCAAAGGCACCGAAACGGCAATACCGATAAATACAAAAATCAACCGACGGTCAACCTCGCGACCCTTTATGGCCAGTATCAACAACCAGATAAGACCGAGGCCTATAAACAAGAATGATATTATCAGTCCGATACTACTCATTGTCCGTCCCCAAATGAGTTCGTTCCACACCCAAAATCAAACGCAGCGACATCGAGACAACACCCAGCGCGATTCCAATCATGATGGCACGTTGTCCGGCCAGATTCGGCGAGGTCATAATCCAGATAGCCAGGTTCGGTATCTGTAATAACGAAAATGATTCCGGAATCCATTCGGTTGCATACATACCGAGCGGTGTCCGCCCCAGTAAAATAACAAAGGCGGCAACCAGAAGAATAGTAGCATCGCGGTTTTTTGCCCGGAATGCCCGATACGATGCCGAGGCAACATAGAAGGCCAGAAGTGAATACATAGTAGCACCGAGCGGGTTAAACATCCAGTCGTACATCAACTGGAAAAGCGAACCGGTAGCGGCCACGTCGGCCGAGATATCGCCCGGATTCCATAGTTTAAACAATCCGGCGGCCAGCATGATTAAAAAGCCACCAATGGTAATCATTGAGAAACCCCAGTCCTTTTTCTTTTTGCTGATACGATCGGTATGGACACGAATCAGGTTTCCCCCGCCAAGGAAAAATGCAAACACTGCAATAATATCAAAAAAGAGTGAAAAATCTTCGCCCAGGGTTTCTACCGGCGGGAAAAATACCGACAGAACCAACACGACACCGACGATAAACGTTATCGTTAATGGGACTTGTTTTTTCAACCTGCTTTCCTTCTTCTCAATTCGTTATCGTAAACAACCGGTGCATAAATTCATCGAGCCAGGGGAAAAACGAACCACCCCAGGCTCTTGCTATAGTTACACTTATCACTCCCAGTGCAATCGCAGCCATCGCCATAAATTTGCCGACATCCTGACCTTTAAGCGAACCCAGTTGTTTCGGTTCGTTTGAAAGATACGCCGACGCGGCAAATAGCTCCTCACCGATAAGTGTATAATCGCAGGCAGCAACAAAAAACGGCAACTGCGCCGGCATTGCTGTCCCTGCAATCTGAATCGCACCGACCGAGTTACCGGTTTCAGCCAGAATCAACGATTCGGCGAAAAACGCGCCCAGATAAAAACAGGTGGCCGGTTTTTCACGCACCATGATACCATCAACCGCCGCCACATAACCGAACTGTTCATCGGTGATGTACCGCACCATATTATCGCTGTACGCATCGGGACGTCCGGCACCGACATACGCTTCCTTAATCGTTTCTCGTGCCGTTGTCATCACAATCGAACGCGCGACCGGCATATTAATTTTTATATCATAATCAGCGACAACTTTCGCGACCCGGCCAAGAATCGTAATTCCGGCAATAGTCTGAACATCGTCCATATCATTAATACCGGGGATAAACAAAATCGGACGACCCATCTCGGTGGCACGTCCGATAGCTTCATCGATAGCCTCCAACCCGGCGATTTTACGAATGAATAATTTTTTGCCACGTTTGGCATGGGCGATAAAATAAATAACCGAACCGGCAATCAATAACCCGATAAAAAACAAATTCAAAAGGTTCCAGTTGACAATTTCGGTGTCGGGCAAAACCGGTTCAGATAAAGTCATCGGCGAGGCATCGTCGCCATTCAAGGCGGCGATACCATAAATATATTCGACATTGTTTTCGACACTCTTGTCGCGGAATGTACTTATGCCCGGTGCTACGACGTTGACAGAAATAAAATCATCCTGCTCAGCCTCGGAACGGAAGATTTCATAACCGGTGACTTTACCGCTGCCGTCATCATCGGGCGACAATCCCCAGTTAATCACCACCGACTCACCGCGATCGTACTTATAATCTTCGGCGGTTACCGATATCGGCGATTGAGGAATAAAAATCGTAGTTGTATCTTCTTCAGCAACCGTCTCGGTTTGGGCAAATACGGTCAGGGACGAAATTAGAAATAGGAATACTATCAGATGTACGCAGTATAAATTTTTAATATTCCTTTTTGTAATATCCATCTTACTTAATCAATCCCAGCCATTGGCCGAAAAGAAAATCGAGTCGTCCCAGCATAAGTGACATACGACTCATCACTGTATAACCGAACGAGGCTCCGAAAGTAGCCATCAAAAACCAGATTCCAATTTTGGCGGCACCGCCAAAAGCGCCTTTGTGTTCCTTGCTGAAGAAAAAGTAAATCAGCCCGCAGAATGTCCCGACGATTATAAACAGATTCGATATCGCACCACTGATGGAGCCTGTATAAATCGGAAGAATGGTAGCCGAAACCTGCAGCATGGCGTTGGAAACAAAATAAAACATCATATACACACCGGCGGTGGCCCCAATAATAAAAGCCAGCGGCCAGCGTGACAACCATCCAATTTTTTCAAATAACCGGGTCAGCATCAACGCTCCAAGCACGAATCCGATCCATGGCGTCCACTGCGGATCAACCGGATCGGTTACCTGCGAGTAGAACTTGCTGTACAGATTATCCCAGAAAAATGTAATGAGCCAATACCCGGCCGAAATACCGACAAATATCGCTTCACACAGTTTATAGAATATATTATCACGATAAAGAAACGAAATAATTCCAAGCGTAAATACAGCCGCCAGCCAAACACCAAAGGTGGTCCAATCCATTATTTCTTCCTCCTTCTGCCTCGGAAGAAAGCAACATTTCCGATAATAATAAATACAATCACAACGGCGTGGGCAAATGACTGCGATTTAATAAACACCGTGGCTTTATCATAATGCTCGGTTAATTTTTCAAACTCGGCCCCGCCGGCCATACCACCCATAAGACCGTCAAGCTGCCCGGCCTGCAAATACGGGTACGCCATCGGCGCCTGCACGGCGGTATTACCGGCCGACATCTTTAAATTGAATCTGTCAACCGCGCCCTGCACCCACTCGACTGTTCCCGGTTTGCCGGCTGAGAAATTAAAACAGTAATCGATATTGGAATAATTTTTAACGTTTTTAAGGATAGGTATTGAATCGTATGGCGTATTATAAATATCGGTTGGGAACATCGCCTTAAAACTTTCGCCCATCCTGAGAATAACGAATTCATTACCCGACTGAAAACCGAGATTAACATAATCGCGGCCATATTTAATTTTATCCTCAAGTTCCGGAATAACTTCAAAGGCAGTTTGTATCGCCTGATCCGCCTGCTGTGGTCCCTGCGGCCAAAGTCCCATTATGATTATCTTTAATCCCCGCTGGAAAGCATATTTCATAAATGCCACCGCCATCGGCTGTAGTTCCGGAGCCGACGGGGGATCATAATCAAACGCGGCCAGGACTTTAGAACCCTCCGGCAATTTTTCAAGCTCATCATATGCCGCCTGCACTTCCGGAGAAATCGGAACCGGCAAATCGAACTGCATAAAAAACGGAAGCGTTAATGCAATACCGACAAACAGAAAGACCACCCGTCGTTCGATATATCTTCCCATAAAAGTCATTACGCCGATTACCAGAAGCGTCAACGCCAGAAGGATTGTCAATATAATCGATACCGTCTGAGAAAATTCGACCGGCTTGGGAAACAGAAAATAAGCGCACAGGAAAAAAGCTATAATCAGAATAACGGCGATGACTTCTTTGATATTCATCAGTCACCCCCCAGGTATGCGCGTTCAAGTCCGAGAATAATCCGTAATGAAGTTGATACTAACCCAAGCGCAATTCCAATCATGATTGCCCTTTGGCCGGCGGTATTAGGGATATTCATAATCCAATTGGCCCAGTTTGAAATTTGGAATGCATCCGGCAACCAACCGGTCATCAGGTCACCGATAGGGACACGACCGAGCATAACCAGAATTCCGGCAATCAACAGAATCGTCGCTTCCAGATTCCTGGCGCGGAACGCACGATACGATGCCGATGCCACAAAAAAGGCCAGCAGGGCAAACATCGTTGCCGACAACGACGAATACACATATTCATAGAGCCAGTTAAATCCGGTCCCCTGATCACGGAAGGAGAAAACCGGGTCGGCGTATAACCCCCTGATTCCATCATAAAATCCGAAAAATACAATTACCAAAAACGAGATTACAATAAACGACGAATGAAGAACATCGGATTTCTTTTTAAAAATTTTGACAAGGCTGATTTTAATTAGGTTTAATGCGCCCAGCCAAATCGCAAATGCGGCGATGATAGAAAAAGAATCGTTAAAAGTGTTTTCGAATTCGTTAAACGGCGGATGCGGGATAAAATATGCAAACAGAAAAACGAAACCCACAATAAAGGTTATGGCCATCGGTATTTCGCGTCTCATCTACATATCCTCTTGACTACCGCACCGAGAACAACCGGGAAACATCAACCCCGAATGACTCCAGTATAACACCAATTAAAATCGCCAATATAAAAATCGCCTTGCCCACATCCTGCCCCTTCAACGAACCCAGCAGTTTTGGCTCGCGGGAGAGATAGGCCGAGGCGGCGAACATCTCTTCACCAATTAATGTAAAATCGCAGGCGGCCACAAAAAAGGGCAGCTGCGCCGGCATAGCGGTACCGGCTATCTGTATCGCACCGATTGAATTACCGGTTTCCGCCATAATCAGCGACTCGGCGAAAAAAGCCCCCATAAGAAAAATAGTCGCCGGTTTTTCACGAATAAATAATCCGTCAATAGCGGCCGCATAACCGAACTGGTCGTCGGTCAAATACCTCACTTGATCTTCCTGATGCGCATCCGGTCGTCCGACTTTACTGTAAGATTCTTTGACAATCTCTTTGGCAGTGACCATCACCATCGATCGCGAAACCGGAACATCGATACGGGTATCATTCTGCGCCGCGATTTCGGAAACCTTACCGAGTATAGTCATAGACGCCAGAGTCTGGACATCGTCCATATCATTAATACCGGGAATATAATAAATCGAGCGACCCATCTCGGTAGCGCGCCCAACAGCGTTTTCGACCTCTTCGATACCGGCGATTTTACGGATATAAAACTTTTTGCCGCCTTTGGCCGCCAAAATAAAATAAATAATTGAACCGCAAAGAATTATAATGCCAATAAAGACATTGAGGCGGTCCATATTGAACCATTGGGCGGTCGATTTCATCGGCCCGATCGGATCGGTTTCCGACATCACCTGCCATACCGTTTCACCGTTGAAAAGCTGATAGTTTATCGCCGCAACTTTATAAAAGTATTGATTGCCGGTTTCGGCGCTATTATCAGTAAATCCGGCCTGTCCCATCATACTGGCGCCAACTTCCTCGTAGTCGCCATCGATTTGGTCAGACCGATATATACGATATTCTTTGACTTTGCCGCCGACATGATCGTCCGGAGATAAATCCCATGTAATACGAATCGAACCACCGGCATCATTCGGGATATCTTCGGCGGTAACGTTTTTCGGCATCACCGGAGTGACATCGGGAGGCGGTGTTAATAATGAATCTTTGACGATGTTTAATGAGTCGTCGGATGTTTGTCCCGCCGTATAGGAGAAACAGCATAAAAGAATCAGAACAACCAGAGCAGTCTTTTTATTCGGCAAAATCCAGCTTTCTTCAGTCAAGAAATTGTATCGGTTGCCCAATAACAAATTTCGGAGCTACCGCGTTTAGTCAACTCAACCCTGTCAGTCAGGTTCGTCACTGCAATATCATCGACGCTTACCAACCTTTATTGCTTTAACGAAACTTAGAGAATCTAAACAGACCGGCCGGTATTGTCAAGCCAAAAAAATGGGTGCGGGCGTCGAAAACAACCGGTTGACTTATTCGGCATATTTTGTATCTTAAGCCGTTGACTTGATTTACGGAGGACACGTGGTCGATTGCTGCTGCATGGGGGAAATCGAAAGCGGTTCGGATGATACCATTGAATCCGACTGTAGAAATTTTCTATTCCATATAATAATCGATACTTCGTCCTTTCGTTTTTTTTCCACAAAATCTCAGCCTGAGAAAATAACATCTTAACGGGGTAAAGATATGGAACCGTCGTCGGACAACCTGATATACCTTGATAATGCGGCCACATCCTGGCCAAAGCCGGATTCGGTTTATGAATTTATGGTGAAATTTTACCGTCAGTGCGGTGTCAATCCGGGACGAAGCGGATTCGACAAAGCGATCGAGGCGGGTAATATTCTTGAGGATTTGCGCAAACGATTGACTAAATTTTTCGGCGGCGACGAGGACACGCCCGAACGTTTGTGTTTTACATATAACGCGACCGACGGACTTAACCTGATTGTGCAGGGGCTTCTCGGTGAAGGTGACCATGTCGTCACTACCAATGTTGAGCATAATTCGGTTATCCGCCCGATTAATCATATGGTACGCGACCATAAAGTCGAGGCGACTTATGTTCCATTTAATAATGATGGTTTTGTCGAGCCGGAATATATCAAAAAGGCAATCAGACCAAACACCAAACTGGTGATTGTCAATCATGGTTCCAATGTTATCGGCACTATTCAACCGGTTGCGGAAATCGGCAAAGTGTGTAAAGAAATGGGGGTGACATTCGCGATTGATGCGTCGCAGACCGCCGGAGTGATTCCGATTAATATGAAAGAGATGAATGTCGATGTGCTCGCCTTTACCGGACATAAATCGATGCAGGGCTGTACCGGTATCGGCGGGATATGTGTCCGCAAACATCTTGATATAAAACAGGTCCGCGCCGGTGGGACCGGAGTGCGGTCGGCATATCCGTATCATCTCGAGGAATACCCGTTCCGGATGGAGTACGGTACCCCCAACATGGTCGGGGTTGCATCGTTGTGGGCGGCGCAGGACTGGCTCGAGGAGCAGGGTATCGAGAATATCCATGCCCGCGAGATGAAACTGGCGCGCAAGCTTGTGAACGGTTTCAAACAGATTGAAGGCGTTACGATGTACTGCTGTGATAATATGGACAACCATATTTCGACTCTGACGATTAATGTCGAGGGACTCGAGGCGGGTGATGTCGGGATTATGCTTGATGTCGATCATAATATCGCGACTCGTACCGGATTGCACTGTGCCCCATTGGTACATACGCAGTTGGGGATACTTGAGATTCATGGCGGTGTCCGGTTCGGGATTGGCGCCTTTAATACCGAGGCGCATATCGATGCGGCCATTGATGCTGTCGCGGCTATCGCCGAAGACGCCCGCAACATGAAAAAACCCAACCTGCAAGCGCATGGTAGATAGCATTCAAAGGTAGGGCAGAACCCGAGTTCGGGTGCTTCAGCAACCGAACGATGTGGTTCTGCCATGTTTATATTTCGGTTCATGTAAACACTCATACACTAACCAAAATGGGTTCGTTTCCGATTTTTCGTTTTTTTTTCAATAGTATAAAAAAATGTAGGGGCAGACCCGCGTGTCTGCCCTTGTCAATCCATCGAGGGCGCACACACGGGTGCGCCCCTACACTTCTCAATTCGTAACGAAAATTTCAAAATGGGTTCGTTTCGCATATAAAGGGTCCCTTATTTTTTCGACTTATCTCCGAAATTCGTGTAAATGGTTGTGCCGGATATTAGTCCATTGAATTGGGTTCGTTTTGCACATGGCCGCATAATTTACTAAACAGATTCATTCTACAATAGTCCTCTTTTCACGTTTCTATATAACAGCCGGGAGGTGGGATTAACATTGATGCCGTAACGATTATGAGATAACGACTTTAAACGTAATCACCGGTCCATAAATAGACCCACCGCGCCGTATCGAAGATTCGCCGAAAAAATATTAATTTAAACAACTTGACAAAAAATTGAATTGTCATTATTATTTGTCCACAAATGTCATAAAGGTCCTGGAGACCTTTTCTCGAACAACGGGTATTATGAAGAAACTATATATGTATTGTTGTGTATTAATGTCTCAAAAATATGAATAATTCACATATTTTTGTTAATAAACCGTAATAAGGAGAACACATGAGAAAAGAAAATAAAATCCCCAAAGTCCTCAGGATTACGATAGACGAGCGACTATCAGAAAATCTTATTCGTCTTGAAATATGCAAACTTGTGGATATTGGCAACTCAGGCGAATTTAAAGATGAACCTGGTTTTTGGAAGGACGCTGCAAAAGAGGGTGAAGAAATTTTAGTGCAATCGAATATTTCTAAGCACAAGTCTCGAAAAAAACTGTATACAGATTTAATGTCTATTCCAAAATCGCAAGTTGACAAGTTCCCCTGGAAAGACCTTAAAGAAGGGCAAGTATTTTTATCCGGCGAGTTTGAAGTGAAAGAGAAAATGATAAAAAACAAAAATGTTAAACAATATTTTATTCATCCCGGAAAAGAATCTTTTGAACAGATCGATGATGATGTAAAAGAAAATACAAAGAATCTTTATTTTGAGATTTTAGCCAAAGGTGATAAATATGGCAGACTATAATATAAAGTCTGAAGATCTGGTTATCAGTATTCTAAATGTAGGATTTGGAGATAGTATTGTAATTCGGTTTCCACGTAAAAAGGACAATGTCTATCCTGTCGGCATTGTTGACTGTAACATTGCTCAAAAAACCAAAGATTATATTAGGGCCCATACCGATGATTCGTTTTGCGTCGAATTCATATGCGCCACCCATCCTCATTTAGATCATATACGGGGTATAAATTCACTATTGAAAGATGACGATTTCTTACCCGTCGAGTTCTGGGATAGCGGATTCAGGCATAATTCAGCTACATATCGAAAAATCCTTACAACACTAAGTTCCAAATCTACCCGAACGATCCGCGTTTCATCAGGTATGGAAAAATATATCGGTAATGTCGGTATCACAGTCCTGGCTCCATCTATAATGCTGCGAAATCGGTATGCTACTTATGGTGTCGATATGAATAATGCCTCGATAGTCTTAAGGCTCGAACATCACAGTGAAGATGTCTTATCTATCAAATCTGAGGAGTATCAAGGAAACGTGAGTAAGGAGGATCTCAGAAACGCGGGACAATCGGTTGCGATTCTGGCCGGTGATGCGGAATTCGACTCCTGGAGTCATATTACCCAGGAATTTCCCCGACTGGAAAAACAGGACAAGCATAAACCACTTGTAAATAAGATGATTAATTATCTGGCTTGCCATACTATAAAAGTTGCGCACCATGGCAGTATGCATAGCTCGCCTCTGGATGTTTACGAAAAAATGAGTCCTAATTTAGCGATAATTTCTACTAAGCAGAAAGAAAGTACTTCTGTCGTAGGAACACGGAATTTGTATCCGCATGAATTATCCGTACAGGCTCTTAAAGAATCCAAAGCGGATATCCTGACGACAGATGGAAGCTATGAGGCAGGCTCTCCGGGAAGTGTAATAATTGCAATTCCCCCGGGTGGAAAACCGCATTGGAGTCAATTGAACGATGCCAGCGATGAAGTGCCAGAAGCTCCAACAGTTCTGACTGAATCGTAAGATAGGTAAAAATTTTTATTGGCGCACGAGGACGTACGCAAAATCCAGGAATGGTGATAAGTTGATACTATATGGAATTATCAGCCTGTCCGCCTGTATCAAGTTTGTACAAAGGATTGCACTATGTTCCCTAGCTGGCTCGACTACTTAACAGCTTTCGGGATTATTATTGGCGTAATTGCAGTATTTCGTGGATTTCGTTTCCAGCGAAGTGCGAACTTTGTATCAGCATGGGCAACAATTGTGGCAAAATTGCAGGAAAATGATCTTCGAGCGGGTAGGTATCTGCTACGTAGCTTGTGGTTGCGGGGAATACAACGGGATGATCCCGGACAATGGCATCCTCCTTGCAATTGGAAGGGACCTAATGATCTCGTAAAGTGTGCAAAAGATGCCTATGACAGCTTCGATGTGGCTGGCATCATGGTGCTGCACAGCAGAATCCCGGGTTTGGTGAATGTTTTCATAGCAGAATATCAAGACAGCATTATTGCCTGCTGGGATCAGGGCGTTTCATTTTTCTACCAGCGCGTTTTGGAGCTTCAGCCCAGCACAGGATCCCAGCGTGATTCGGTAAGAGAAGAGCTTTATCAGTCATTTTCCGTTCTCTACGTGATGGCCAAACATCGTCGAAACATTCGCCCTAAAACCTACCCCTATTACTCCATTAGGGAAAGAATATCTCTCTATCGGATGCCATCACATTGGCGTGCCTTGGCAGGGAAGTTACGTGAGGACTTGATATCTAGAGCTTTAAATGCAACCAAATGACGACTGGGTCGCCCACCCGCTCTGCGGTGGGTTTATTCCCGTGGCAATTCGCAAATAAAATCACACCATTTAACGGTGGGTCTGAGGATCCACCGATCACATTTATAGGAATTACCCGTGGTTGGCGTACGTCCTCGCAAAGTCCTGACGAAGGAAGGGTGCACCAACTCTCCAGGCAGACGAGGACGTCTGCCGCCCACGTTTTATTTTAAAATGCGTACGCATTATTTTAATTGTAGGGGCGACCCTTGCGGTCGCCCTCATTTATAGTACAGGGCGAGGGCCCCGAGGAAAGACTCGGGATTAAAAAACAAGCCTCGCCCGTACATACTTTTATATATCCGGGAACAATTTAAAATCGGAAACAAAGCCATATTGATTGGCGAATAAGGATGTACTATAGAATGTACTACTGCTTGATCAGCGCCATGGCTTCGGCACGGGTGGCGTCTTTACGTAAGATGCCGCGGACAGCCGAAGTGACGGTCAATGAGCCCGGTTTTTTCACACCTATCATTGTCATGCACAACTGCTCGGCCTCGACAATCACCAGCACCCCCTTGGCATCAAGCACATCGTACAATGTATCGGCGATACCGGTCGTCATCCGTTCCTGAATAGTCGGACGGTGTGATATCATCTCGACAATTTTTACGAGGTTGGAAAAACCGGTGATTTTATTTTTCTGCGGGATATAGGCGATATGTACCTTACCGTGAAAAGGTAGCAGGTGATGCTCGCATACCGAATAAAAAGCGATATCACGAACGATAATCAACTCATCTTTATTTGGCGTGGTGTACAGCTTGAGCGCCTTCTCCGGTTTGGATTTGAGACCGCTGAAAATATCGCGGTAAAATTCGTAAACACGTTCGGGAGTGCGTTTCAGACCTTCACGATTGGGATCCTCACCGATTCCCTCCAGAATCAACTTGACCCCGCGTGTAATCTTTTTCTTATCCATCGGATTTGGGAGCCGGTTCCGCCGGCGCCTGCGAATCGGTCTTCTCCGGGATATCCTCTTCCTCGGCGCGGCCAATCAGGACATCGATTTGATGACCATCGAGCACTTCTTTTTCAAGCAACGCTTCGGCAATTTTATCGAGTTGATCCCGATGTTCGGTCAGGATATCGATTGCCCTCTTTTCGGCGCGTTCGAGAATATTTTTTACTTCCTGATCAATCATACGCGCCGTCTCGTCGGAGTAGTCACGATGCTGCGAAATTTCGCGTCCGAGGAAAATCTGTTCCTCGCGTTTACCGTAGGTTATCGGACCGAGTTTTTCCGACATCCCCCACTGGCAAACCATCTTCTGAGCAATATCGGTGGCGCGTTCAAGATCGTTTTTGGCACCGGTGGTCAGTTGATCAAACACGACTTTTTCGGCAACTCGTCCGCCCATCGCATAAACCAGCTGTGTTTCAAGCCGCTGTTTGGAGTGGGTGTGGTGTTCATCAACCGGCAGATAATGGGTTAATCCCAGCGCCATTCCACGCGGGATAATGGTTACCTTGTGCACCGGGTCCGCATTCGGCATATGTTTGGCGACCAGTGCATGACCGGCCTCGTGATAAGCAATCATCTTACGCTCGTCTTCAGCTATTACCAGCGATTTTCGCTCGACACCCATCATTACCTTATCTTTGGCTTCTTCAAAATCATCCATGCTAACCGCCGTATGATCCCTGCGTGCCGCCAGCAAAGCAGCCTCGTTGACCATATTGGCCAAATCGGCCCCGGACAGTCCCGGTGTACCGCGCGCCAGAATTTCATAATCGACGTCCTCGGATATCTTAATCTTTTTACCGTGCACTTTCAGGACACCTTCACGTCCGCGTACATCGGGCGAATCGACAACAATTTGACGATCGAATCGTCCGGGGCGAAGCAGTGCCGGATCGAGAATATCGGGACGGTTAGTTGCTGCGATAAGAATAACACCGTCGTTGGACTCGAATCCATCCATTTCGACCAGCAGTTGGTTAAGAGTCTGCTCGCGTTCATCATGACCGCCGCCCAAACCGGCGCCGCGGTGACGACCGACCGCATCGATTTCATCTATAAAAATTATGCATGGTGCATTTTTCTTACCCTGCTCGAACAGGTCGCGCACACGACTGGCACCGACACCGACAAACATCTCGACAAAATCGGAACCGGACATCGAAAAGAACGGTACTCCCGCCTCACCGGCGACAGCACGGGCCAGCAAGGTTTTGCCGGCTCCCGGAGGACCGAGAAGCAAAGCGCCTTTCGGAATTTTACCGCCCAGTTTCTGGAATTTACCCGGGTCTTTGAGAAATTCTATAATTTCGGATAGCTCGACTTTGGCTTCATCAACCCCGGCGACATCAGCGAATGTTACTTTGGGACGCTCATCGGTTAATAGCTTAGCACGGCTTTTGCCGAATGAGAACAGACCGCGCGGGCCGGAAGCGCCCTGCATCTGCCGCAGAAAAAAGAGCCAGATAAATATCAGCAAAAACCAGGGGGCAATCGAGATAAGAATCGAAAAATAATTGGGCCCCTCGGTTTTGGCGGTGATAGTGACACCGGCTTGTTCGAAACGGTTGACCAGCGTAAAGCTGTTGTCTTCGTAGGGGATTAACGATTTGAATTTTATATAACGCCCAACCCCGCTTTCGGTGGTTAGCGATGTTTCCTCTTTTAGACGCCCTTCGATGGTTTTATTGATAAATGTCACCGACTCGACATTATCTTTACCAAGCTGGTTTAAAAGTTCTGTGTATGAAATTTCAGCGACATCGGTATCGGATGAGGTATATATACTATAGGCGAAAATAAAGGCGAGAATGATAATAACCCAAAAACCAAGCGACTTGGCTGGACCTTTCCAGCTAAAACCACCTTTGCCATCGGGATTTTCTTTTCCGCCCCGCTTTGGATCCCTGTCCCGGTTTCCGCGCGGATTATTTTTGTTATCATCAAAATCCATCAGTTACTATACTCCTACGTCAAATATACACATTTATCGGCAAAAAAAACCCGAAAAGTTGAAAAAACTCAATTATTTACGACTTTTCCGATAAAAGGCAGGTTGCGATATCTCTGGGATTCGTCCAAACCGAAGCCGATAACAAAATTATCGCCGGCATCAAAACCGACATATTTGACATCAACATCAACCGTTCGGCAGGATGGTTTATCGAGAAGGCTGACTATTTCTATCGAAGCCGGGTTCTGTTTCTTCAGATTTTTAATAATGGCGGCGATTGTCTGACCCGAATCGACGACCCCCTCGACAATCAGCAGATGACGCCCGGTAAGCGGTATTTCGGAGCCGCCCGCGGTGGCGACATTATTATTGGATTCATGCCCCTCGGTATAACTGGAGGCAAGAATAAATTCCATCTCGATAGGGACCGAAATATTTCTTATGAGGTCGGCCAGAAAAACGACACACCCTTTAAGGACACCGATAAGAACCGGCTCTTTGTCGGCGTAATCTTCGGATATCTCATGCCCCAATTCTTTTATGCGTTTATCCAGGATATCCTGGGGATAAAGCAATTCAAACTTATGTTTGCCGGTTGTTCTTTCTTTTGATAAATTCAATGTCCAAAACCTTTTTTGTAGATTTATCGATTTTTACCCGGTCGGCGATTTGATAACCCACCAACCAGATAAGGCCCTTTTTATCGTAAATAACGGGGATTTCGTCACGAATATGTTTTGAGACTTTTTTATCGGTTAAGAAATCGCCCACCTTTTTACTTCCTTTTAGACCAAGCGGTCTGAACCGGTCACCCGGTTTGATACCTCGAATAATACACGGCGGCACCATTTTATCAAAGTCGATATTAACCCGGTCGCCGCCCTTTTGAACTTCGGTTACAGCGCTTTCAACCGGAAACTGAGTGCATTTAAAACGGCTGTTCAACTCTGTCAATTCTGTTTTTCCGCCACTGTTCATAGTTGTATTCGGTATATTACATTTGCCTTTTGTGAAGTAGATTTTTTCCCCCTCGCACAAAACATTGATGCCTTTCTCGAGACTAACCGCATTCAACTCGCCGTCTATGATACGATTCAGACGCGCGATATCGTCAAAACTTCCGGTACCGGGTAAACCGCTGAGTTCTTCCAATAAATTCTTTACTATTCGTCTTCTTAACCAAGAATCATATTGCCTGATTTCATGCAAATCAACAACAATTTTTCCGCCGGGCGTAAATCGGGCGATTTTTTTAATTTTTTTTGAAACGATATCGGCAAGGTAGTCATTCTCGGTCGAAATTATATCGGCAAAATTACAGATTGAGCTGCGATAGCTGTCGCCGAAACGTTTTTTGATGACCGGGATAATTTTATTCCGGATATAGTTGCGGCTGAACACGGATTGTTGATTGGAACGATCAATCAGGAAACGGACTTTATTCGTTTTCAGATAACCTAAAATATCATCTTTGGTGATATTGTAGAGCGGACGGATGATGTTACCGGAGATTGGCTTAATCGGTTGCAGGCCGCCCGGACCGGTACCTCGGAAAAGGCGGAACAAAATCGTCTCGACGATATCATCCTGATGATGCCCCAATGCGATTTTATTGCATTGATTTTCCTCGGCGGTTTTTTGAAGGATTTCCTTTCTTTTTATAAATCCTGCTTCCTCAAGAGATAGTCTATTTTCTTTAGCATACTTCGGAATATCGATTTCGTTTAAAATGAATTCAATCTTCATTTTTTTGCAGAAATCCCGGCCGAATTCGATTTCCTTTTTGGCTGCTCGCGGTCTAATTTTATGATTTATATAGCAAGCGATCAGTGAGAATTTGAGTTTAGGAGATAACTTATATAAAATATGCAGCAGCGCCGTCGAATCCGGTCCACCCGAGAAGCCAATGAGGATTCTATCGCCGGGAAGGGTAAGTCGCTGGCCTTTAATATTTTTTTCAACCTTATCCAAAAACTCATTAGTCTTCATAATCAATAATTTAAGCTATTTTTCCGGAAGTTTATAATAATTTTTGGGGAAAACAGATTCAAAAATTGGGGCTTCTTACATGATAATAAAAATTTTTATGCCATCAGTATTTATTCGTCTATAAACTGGTAAGTAAAAATATATTGCTGAAGGTGGATTTTCGTATATATTATAATTACAAAGGAGAAGAAAATGAGGGATATGAAAATTTCTAAAAATCGGTTCTTATATAACAGCGTTAGATTTCTGCTTATTCTTGCGTTTATTGTTATATGTATTGGATGCGCTGAAGATAAGGTTGTAACGCCGCCGGTAGATCTGCTGGAAGGAACATGGGCGGAAGAGTATACGATGCAGTTTGGTTGGGTTAATTTTTCTGATTCTTTAGAACCTATCAAGAAAACACTCACATCCATGATACATTTTTCTGGCGGAAAATTTGACTTAAAAATTATCGATGACAGTAGTCGAGTATTGGAGTCTTTGTCGGGGAAATATGTGAAGACGCCGGATGTAATTGTTTTTCATGACCTTAGTGAAGATCTACCGGTGATATGTGGTGGATCAGAATTCAAAATGCATTTCCGAATTGATAATAATGATACTCTTAATTTATCTATGGCCATTTTGCCCGACATTATTATGGTGAATCCGATTGGTTTTATCTGGCTTGTATACAACCAGGAAGCAGGGATAACACAGCCAATTGGTACCAAAATATCCGGTGTTTTCATTCGGCAATAATAACTTTCTTAATATTCTATTTAGTATTTGACTCCGGGCGGCTCTCCCTCTATATTCGTCTTTTTGGAGGAATCGATGGAACAGCCGACAGTTACCCCTCAAATGGTCGAAGACCATGGGCTTAATGAAGAAGAATATCAAAAAATTATAGAAATTCTCGGGCGCGAGCCGAATTACACCGAGCTGGGTGTTTTTTCGGTGATGTGGTCCGAGCATTGCTCTTACAAAAATTCAATCGCATTGTTAAAAACACTGCCGCGCGAAGGTGAGGCGCTTCTGACCGGAGCCGGTGAGGAAAACGCCGGGGCGGTCGATATCGGCGATAACCTGGCGGTGGTATTTAAAATCGAATCGCATAATCATCCGTCGGCGCTGGAACCATACCAGGGGGCGGCAACCGGAGTCGGCGGGATACTCCGAGATATATTCACGATGGGGGCGCGCCCGATCGCATCGCTCGATTCGCTTCGATTCGGTTCGCCGGAAAATCCGCGAGTGCGGTATCTGGTTGATGGCGTGGTGCGCGGAATCGGCGATTATGGTAACTCGTTCGGGGTACCGACGGTGGCCGGGGAAACGTATTTTAATGATGCCTACACCGGCAATCCGCTTATCAATGCGATGGCGGTCGGGATTTCGAAAGTCGATAAAATGGTCTCGGCGATTATCAAGGGTGAGGGTAACCCGGTGATGATTGTCGGTTCCAAAACCGGTCGTGACGGGATTCATGGCGCGACTTTTGCCTCGGTCGAACTTTCCGAACAGTCGGAAGCAAAACGGTCGGCGGTACAGATCGGCGATCCTTTTACCGAAAAATTATTACTCGAAGCGACGCTTGAAATAATTGATAAAGATTTGATAATCGGTATTCAGGATATGGGCGCCGCCGGTATCACTTGCTCGTGCGCCGAGATGTCGGCGCGGGGTGAGGCCGGCGTGACAATCGATATCGATAAAGTGCCGGTACGTGAAGAGCGTATGACACCGTACGAGATACTTCTGTCCGAATCGCAGGAACGGATGCTGGTTTGTGTCAAGAAGGGCCGTGAGGAGGATGTTCGCCGGGTATTCGAAAAATGGGAACTTGACTCGACGATTATCGGTGAGTCGAATAACAGCGGTATTTTTAAGGTGCGTCTTAATGGAGAAACGGTGTCGGAAATTCCGGCTGATGTTCTGGCGCTGGGCGGCGGAACACCGGTTTATCATCGGGAAACCGAAAAACCTGAGTATATCGACCAGCTATCAAAACTCGATATGAATCAATTCCCGCTTGATAGAGACTGGAACAAAGATTTACTGCATCTATTGGCGTCGCCGAATATCTGCGATAAAAGCTGGGTGTTTGATCAGTACGATTCAATGGTACGTACCAATACTGTCATAGGTCCCGGCTCGGACGCGGCGGTGTTGCGTATTCGTAAAACCAAAAAGGCGCTGGCGATGACAACCGATTGTAATGGTCGGTACTGTTATCTGAATCCGCGTGAAGGTGCCAAACAGGCGGTTTCCGAGGCGGCGCGCAATATAGTCTGCTCCGGCGGCAAGCCGGTCGCGATTACCAACTGTCTTAATTTCGGTAATCCTTACAAACCGAAAATTTATTACGGCTTCTCCGAGGCGGTGGCCGGAATGGGTGAAGCCTGCCGGATGTTCGGAACGCCGGTGACCGGCGGGAATGTCAGTTTCTACAATGAGGACCCGGAACGAGCGGTGTTCCCGACCCCGACTATCGGGATGCTGGGAGTGGTCGAGGACAATGAACATATCACCACTCAGTGGTTCAAAGATAACGGCGACCTGATTTATCTTATCGGTGAGACAAAGGATGAACTGGGCGCATCGGAATATATCTATTCGATTTTCGATAAAACCAATGGCCCGGTGCCGGAGATAGATTTATTTTTCGAGAAACAGATACAGGATACGACTCTGGAAGCGATTGAATCTGGGCTGGTCAAGTCGGCGCATGACTGTGCCGATGGTGGTCTGGCGGTGGCGCTGGCTGAATGTTGTATCGCTAACCGGGAACAGATGGTTGGCGCTTCGATAAATATCGATGAAGATATTCGTACCGATTGCCTGTTGTTCGGTGAGACACAATCGCGAATTATTGTGACGACAACAAAAGAGAACGGCCCGAAACTGATTGATTTGTGTGTTAAAAATAATATTCCAATCTCGGCGATAGGTATTGTCGGTGGCGATAAATTAGTGTTGAATGATTTGATACGTCTGCCTCTGGCCCAATTGTCCGACGCGTACTACAACAGCCTCCCGAAAATATTGTCGAAGGCGTAGATAGTAGCTCAAGCATTCTTGTCTGAGATTTTCGCCTACAATAAATAGTAGCTTAGACATTCTTTTCTGAGATTTTCGCCTATAATAAATAGTAGCTCAGACATTCTTGTCTGAGCGCGCCGTTGGAAACGGCGCGTTTTTTCGACAGCGCAGACAGGAATGTCTACGCTACCACGGCCGTTAAGCCTGCAAAGCAGACAAGTAGTTCGAAACCTTTCAAAAGTTGTGTCAGATCCTGATTTCGCTTCTTAGTGAAATTGTGATCTGACACACGTGACTTGAGTATGAAGCACCGCAATTGTTTTAAAACAGCGCCAGTTCACACCCCCGATAAATCGGGGGCAGGAACCGGCGCAACTGAATACTTGTGGGACAACCTCTGAGGACCCACCGATCACAGATATGTGAAACTGGGTCACCCACCCGCTCTGTCGAAGATCCTGTCGAAGATACTGAGTGGAGCGAAGTAAACGAATGAAGGGCGGTGGGTTTCTTCCCGTGGCAACTAAAACAAATTCCCCATCAAATCAATGTAATTTCTGACCTCCGGCCGTTATATAGAAATGTGGAAAGCGTAATATTGAAATGAAATGGTACTATAACATTTTGCAAAAATACAAAACAAACCCATTTATATCGCTGCATGCAAACGGCCACCAATTACAAAAATTATATCAAAAAGGTAGCGAATAAAAATAAAGATGTTAAAATATGCGATACAAACCCAATTCATTGGACTAATAACCGCCGCATACGGTTATAGAGAATTTTCAGTGATATGATGACATAATATGATAATACTGCATGATTACCAGTGGTTGGTGTACGTCCTGAGGCTGTCCCAAAAGTTGTGTCTGATCCTGATTTCGCTTCTTAGCGAAATTGTGATCTGACACACGTGATTTGAATGTGAAGCACC
>Ga0272443_10000221_pt1 | contig 108541 bp, 93 predicted proteins | sample SSMAcet12_FD_193581 | JGI IMG/M metagenome (GOLD analysis project Ga0272443, IMG submission 193581) | Marine sediment archaeal communities from Little Sippewissett salt marsh, Falmouth, MA, United States - SSM-Acet-12 | ecosystem: Environmental > Aquatic > Marine > Wetlands > Sediment ... | reverse complement strand
GGTTAATAAGTCCGCCAACCGGAGTCATAATATCGCCCCCGATGAAAACCGCATCCGGTTTATCGGTTCTGATAATTTCGAACAGCTTATTGTATCGGTCTATCTTGCCGTGCAAATCGCTCACAAAGAAACAGAGGTTCAAGTTATATCTCCGCAGGTCAATGGTGATATCAATACAAATCGTCCGTCAAGATAATGAAAGGTTCCTCTTATAAGCAAGAGCGAAGGATGGGAGTTTATGCGGATTCCGCCGGTCGGATTGGTACAGCCTCGGATTTTGCAAGACCGGAGCGTGGTATGAGTTTTTCTTTCATCCCCTTTATCCTGTTAAACGCCGCCTGATAATCAACATATCCGGCTCCACCCGCCATCGACCGCAAAATCCGTATGCGCTCCTCGACCGGAGGATGAGTGCTGGTGAGAGCCTGCAGTTTTTTGCCCGCTTTTCTCAACGGGGGAGTGATATACATCGGTGCAGTCACCTTGTTGGCTTTGGGCATCTCTACCGTCGAACCGGATATCTTTTCGAGTGCCGAAGCCAATCCCTCGGGGTATCTCGTCAGTCGAGCCGCTGAGGCATCCGCGAGATATTCGCGCTTCCTTGAAATAGACAAATATAGCAATTGAGCGAGAAGCGGCGCGAGTATCGCGAAAATTACCGCCACAACCATGATTATCGCCTGCGCCTGTCCGCCTCCGCTTCGGGAGGAACTGCTTCTGCGAGATGATCCTCGAGTAAAGAACAGACTGCGCACATATACCTCGGCTATTATCACAATCGCACCGAGCAGAATACCCGCGAATGTCATAAACAGAATATCTCGATTGTCTATGTGCGAAATCTCGTGCGCTATTACACCCTGCAATTCATCCCTGTTCAGTTTCTCAAGAAGACCCGTTGTGACCGCAACAGCGCTGTTCTCGGGATTACGTCCCGTTGCAAAAGCATTCATAGCCGGAGTATCAATTACATATATACGAGGCATTTTGGGCAGTCCGGATGCTATCTTCATCTCCTCGACGACATTATATAGCTGCTGGTGACTCTCCCGTGTGACCTCCTTCGCGCCGTGCATATTCAGCAGTATGGAGCCACCCTTAAAATAGCTCAGCGCAGACATGAAGAGCCATATTGTTAGCGCGATGACTATCCCGAATATCCCGCCATCCGGTGGTGCGTACGACTGTCCGATAAGGAACCCGAGTGCAACCAGCACCGAGCCCATCAGACCGAACAGGATAATCGACTTGCGTTTATTTAGGCGAATAAGCTCCCACATGAATTGTCAACCCTATGAAAAATCGACTTTCGGAACATCCCGCTCTGCAGAATCCTCGATCTCGAAGAAGTCCCGCCTCTCGAAATTGAAAATAGATGCGATTATGCTCGACGGGAACATCTCGGTCTTGTTGTTATATCTCAGAACCGAATCGTTATATGCCTGTCTTGCAAAACTGATCTTGTTCTCTGTCGAGGTCAACTCCTCCTGTAGCGCAAGGAAATTCTGGTTTGCCTTGAGGTCCGGGTAATTTTCCGCTACCGCAAAGAATCTTGACAGGAAACCCGAAAGCTCACCCTCTGCCTGCGCTTTCTTCGGAATCGAATCCGCACCCATCGCGCGGCTGCGTGCATTGGTGATCCCCTCGAGCGTCTCGCGCTCGTGTTTCATGTACCCTTTCGCTGTTTCCACGAGATTCGGTATCAGGTCATGCCGCCGCTTGAGTTGTACATCAATCTGCGACCACGCATTGCGAACCTGGTTGCGGAGACGGACCAGCGAGTTGTAGCCACCTACAAGCATGAAGATACCTATTAGAACTACAGCGGCTATGATTATCAAAATTATCAACATAGTCTATATCCTTTCCAATAGCGGTCATAGTATCATATCAGGTACAATTCTACGCGCAATTTATTCGATTGTTCTGAAAAACGGTACTCTATTTACCAAAATAGAATTCCAGCGTCTCCTCCCATCGCGAACTGTTAATCCGTTTCAGCATTGCCCGATTGACAGGTTCCCGCAGATCGCTTCCCGCTTTGAGAGCAAAACCATAGTCCTGCCGTTTGAATGTCCCGGGAAGTACCTGAAGCCTGCCTCGGAACTGATCGTTGACCAGATAGCGAAGTATGGGGGCATCGTAGACGACAGCATCCAAATCACCCGCTTCGATCTTTTCGAGACCATCCATCGGTGTGTCGATGTTTTTGAATCTAATCCTGTTAGCCTCAAGATAGTATGCACTGGTCGATCCGGGAATTGTCCCCACATTTATTCTCACGAGATCATCCGGTCCGCCAATGCTTGTTTCGAGCTGGGATACTGTGAGTGCGGAGGCTATCGCTGCCGTGAAACTCGATATTATTATCAATGCGGCAAACATCCAGATGAGCGCTACCAGCCTCCCTAAAAAACTCCTTGGAGCCTTGTCGCCATAACCAACAGTCGTCATTGTGACAGCCGATAGCCAGAAACCATCCCCGATACCCTTTAACACCCCCTCATTGAACTGCTCCGGGTTTTTCCGTCTCTCGAAAATCCAGAACAGCACCCCGACACCGAAGAGCACGAGTGCAAGAAACCACACAATCCGTATGAATTTGTACGAGAGTAACCTCTGGATGAATGCCATCCAGTCCGCTTCCCCGGATGATGACACAGCTATGGAGAGTCCGGTAGTGTAGAATGGATGTGTAAAATCGAACGCAGCCTCGCGGTCAGAGGTGATTGTCAGCGCACCGACAACCATATCAAGTGAACCATTCTCGAGACCATCGATAAGACCCGGTAGATCACGCTCCTCAAATTCATAATTGAGATTCAACTCTTCAGCGATTTGCCGCCAGAGTTCTATTGATATACCGCTATAGGTACCATCGGCATTCTTAATAACAAACGGTTTAGTCTCTTTCGTGCCGATTCTTAGTATTGTTCCATCATTCATATCCTGCGCAAACGAAGACGAAATTGGCAGGAACATAATCAGTATCGATACTATATAGATTATTGATTTCATATTATCCCCTCCATTGTTGGATTTGCACAAAGCTACCGAAGCAATCCGATAGAGACAAGGTTTTTATTGCCGAGAGGCTCATGTCTGCATTATCATACTAACCGTGTCGAATCCTGAAACCGGAGCGGTATGGATACGTAACGATTTATACTGAACCAGCCGATAATAGCTATGAAAGCTGCTCTGCGTTGAGAATATCATGTGAGGATTGAAGAATATGGGTGATGAGGAAAACAAACGATCGAATTTCATAAAAGACATAATCGACGAGGATATCAAAAACGGCAAGAATGACGGGCGTGTGCATACACGATTTCCACCGGAACCGAACGGATATCTTCATATCGGGCACGCCAAGTCCATCTGTCTGAATTTCTGTATCGCTAAAGAATACAACGGACTCTGCAATCTCCGCTTCGATGACACCAATCCCCTGAAAGAGGAGGTCGAGTTTGTCGATTCGATCACGGAGGATGTACGCTGGCTCGGATTCGACTGGGAGGATCGACTTTTCTACGCCTCCGATTACTATGATAAGCTGCACGAGTGCGCTGTGCAACTTATTAAGGATGGCAAAGCTTACGTGGATGACCTCAGCCCGGAGGAAATCCGCGAATATCGCGGCACCCTGACCGAGCCGGGAAAAGACAGCCCCTGGCGGAATCGATCCATCGAGGAAAATCTCGACCTGTTCGAGCGAATGCGGAAGGGTGAATTCGCGGAGGGAGAAAAAGTGCTTCGCGCAAAGATAGATATGGCGTCAGGCAATATCAATATGCGCGATCCGGCCATATACCGTGTCAAGTTTGCGAGTCATCACCGGACTGGCGATAAATGGTGTATCTACCCGATGTACGATTTCACCCACTGCCTGTCGGATTCGTTCGAGGGAATAACCCACTCGATCTGCACGCTCGAATTCGAGGACCATCGTCCGCTCTACGACTGGTTCCTCGAACAACTCGGAGTACATCATCCGCAGCAGATAGAATTCGCGCCGTTGAATCTGACATATACAGTACTCAGTAAGCGACGGTTGAGACGGATGGTTGAGGAGGGTTTCGTGTCCTCCTGGGATGATCCGCGTATGCCGACTATCTCGGGAATCCGTCGGCGCGGTTATTCACCGGAGTCTATAAGGGTGTTTGCGGACCGTATTGGTGTTGCCAAGCGCGACAGCATGGTCGATCTGAAGCTGCTCGAATTCCACGTGCGCGAGGACCTTAACAAAACCGCGAATCGTGTGATGGCGGTGCTGAATCCACTCAAGGTGGTCATAACCAACTATCCGGACGAGTCCGAGGAGCTTGAGGCTGTCAACAACCCGGAGGATGAATCCGCCGGGAAGCGAAATGTACCTTTCTCGAAAGTTCTGTATATCGAGAGGGACGATTTCATGATCGATCCGCCGAAGAAATTCTTCCGGCTTGCACCGGGACGGGAGGTCCGTCTGCGGTACGCCTATTTTATCAAATGTGAGGATTATGTCACAGATGAGAATGGCGAGGTAGTGGAGCTTCACTGCACGTATGATCCCGCGACGCGCGGCGGGGATTCCCCCGACGGGCGCAAGGTCAAGGCTACACTCCACTGGGTATCGGCGGAGCACGCAATCGATGCCGAAGTGCGGCTGTATGATCTGCTGTTCAGCAGGGAGAATCCGAACGAGGTCGAGGAGGGGAAAGATTTCACCGATTATATTAATCCCGATTCGCTTAAAGTTCTTGAAGATTGTAAGGTGGAACCATATCTTAAGGATGCGAAACCACTTGATCGATATCAGTTCGAACGACTCGGATATTTTTGTATGGATAAGGACTCAAAGCCCGGAAAGCTGGTTTTCAACCGGACTGTCACGCTGCGTGACCAGTGGGCCAAGATACAGAAGAAGAAGCAGGGGGTATAAGTAGGGTTCACCTCACAGACAAGCTCTGTAAGATGAGGCGGCAGCCTGAATGGCTGCCGCTTTAATTATCTTGAGTAATCAATGATTAGTTAGCAATTGCATTGAATATGATATGCTTTGCACAGGAATATCGGGGACACAAAAGCCTTAAACAGCTTGCTTTTTGGGCCAGAAAGTTCCAACGATGATCCATGTACCATATTTACGTATTGTTCCAACGAAAAAATGGGTGTCAAATTTCTCGGAACAGCATTCGAGCATCTTTTGCTTTACTTTTTCAACTGCTATTTCTTCACTATTAAACTTGTCCCTCATTGCACGATACAGTTGCCCAATCTCCCAATCTGCATTCATCATCCGATGACCTTTGCATCCATGAGCTTCACATTCAAATACATATCTAAACTTGAATGGTATTTTCTCTAGTGGTTTATGATCATCACCAAAGAGATTGTATTGTTCGAAAAGAGCCTTCCACTCGGCTTTCCATTCTCTGTCATCTTCTTCAACTTCTACACCTTTTACTAACTTGGGCTTAATGATGCCAAACGTTTTTTCGCTTTCACCCTTTTTATTTAACTCACACATTGTATTCACACCACCAGCCAAAACGAATTCTTTCCGTTCTGCCCAGTTCTTTTTGGTCTTAATTGGTTCACCCAATACTCTTATTTCTGCGGAATCAACGGGGCGATATGATTCAGGTCGCGGATCATCTTCGTTCTTCTCTATTTCCAATTCTATCCATTGGTATTTCTTAAACCACTGATTATATGACCTATACCGATAATCGATTGGATATAGCCTCACAAATGAACCGTCTTCTAATACTCCACCAGTGCAGACTAGTTCTTTGTATTTCAATGATGGTAAGGGATAAGTCTTTGCAACAACAAGTACTTTGGTAAGCTTCCCCATTTTACTGCCTCCAGATCGTACGTTTTACATATTTATGATTTCCAAACCTGTTTTTTCTCTTATAGACTCTGCTATTATGTGGCGGTGACAATAATTGTGGTTCTTCTCCATACATAGCAGAACGGATGGTTGCTCAACAATTTGCTCAGAAATTGCATCAATATGTGCTGTAGCGGTTGGAATAACTTTCAATCTGTAACTTACAAATACTCTTTGATAGTCATTCCAAGAAGCCAAGTTCGCTCTTAATTCACTAGGAACTCCAAGTTGAGGGTAGTGAGAATATGTAATTCCAGCTGCTTTGCAAATATCATTAAGTCGATTTTTTGAGAAACCAAATTTTCGAGATATTGGATTCTTTCGTACATCAATAATCCGCTCAAGACCTGAGCGAAGAAGTTTGAAAAGGAACGAATCAATTGATAAGCCTTCGTAACCAATAGTATAGACTGCTGTGTCTGCTTTTAGATTGCGCTGTGCATCATTTACAAGTTCGCTATTAATGGAATACCATGGATATTGTTTATATACATGTCCGAGTAACTGTTTCCTGCTTTGTGACTCGTATCGATCAAGTATAACCTGAACGGCGATCTCGCAATCTGTACCTATTTCACTGACAGCCTTGTTCGCAGCTCTACTCATTCCCTTTTTTATACTTAGAGAATCTACATCTAGATAGCCGTTTCTCTGTAAATCTACAATATCATTGGCAAGAGTAAATGAAAATGGCCCGTATTTGTATGGGAAGAAATCATAGAATGTCTCGCGTTTACCAAGCATTGTTTCTTGCTTAGCTAAAAAGCACCACTTCATCAGCTCAGTCTTTGTTGGTGGCTCTTGTGCCCCTCTTAACATTGCGACTAGTATCCGTTGTCTTTTCAACATACTCTACTGCTTACATCCTTTGAATCTGTCTATCAACAAAAATATGTTTTGTAACGACATATAGACCGTGTTCCTCACTTTCAAGTGGGCAGATATATAGAGTTCAGGGCTCTTTCCTTCTGCTTATGCTGTTTCATCGCAGATACTTCACTATCCTCTTTTGAAATGCCCCGGAAGCAAATAGGTGGCGTTTTTGAAATCCACCCTTACGAGTTTTCCGTTACCGATCATCTCATCGATTATCCCGGATATATCAAAACCGCGCTCGATCTCTATTGCCTGCTCTTCTCTTAAGGGGTGCCGCGATCCGATTTCCAGAATCGCCTGACGGGCATCGGAGTATTCATCAAGACGGAACTCACCCGATTCCCTATCAACAATCGGTACCGATTCACCGATAAGCTCCTGAGCCATTATGACAGCCTCCGGTTCGGGGGGTTCCACCCAGGATTCCGCAGGCGGTCGAATCGGGGTTACGACATATACGCGGTCGGGAGATATGAGGTTAACAGCTTCGCCGATACTCTTCAATTCGCTCTCGCTGTCATTTACCCCCTTGACCAGCATTACCTCCAGCCATATCTGCCCTGAATACTCACTGCGGAAATCAACAAGACCTTTGAGCATCAAATCAAATGTAATACTTCGATGCGGTCTGTTGACAGCCCTGAAAACCTTCTCATCCCCTGCATCAAGTGTAGGCATTATGACATCCGCTCGGTTAAGATCCTCTCTGACCGATTCGAGAAAAAGGAGGGAACCATTCGTTATCACGGCCGTCTTTGCCTTAAGTTTGTTCTTTGTTTCCTCAAGTAGCCAGCCCAAATCTTCGCAGAGTGTGGGTTCTCCATCTCCGACAAAGGTCACATAATCAAGATCCGCAACCCTGCCTTTGCTTATAATCTCCGATAATATATCCTCTTTGGGATAAAAACTGCGGCGTGTCGCTGTCAGGTCCGTTGTACGACCCAACTGGCAATAGACGCATGTATATGAACAGGTCTTTGGCGGAATTGGACTAACTCCTAAAGAACGCCCCAGCCTGCGCGAAGGAACAGGTCCGTAGACATACATCAGATACTCCCTGTTGAATGATTCATGTGAAATTCACCACCTGCTCGTGAAGTGTAAAGGTGAGTAACTTATGATCTATACCACCCCGGATTATAGTACAAATAAACACAAGCCATACCAAAATATCTCCATACTATGATCTTAATTGTCAAAATGAGATATTTCTATCGGATTAAGCACATTTCATAGACTCTTATTTCCGTCCCCTTGCCACAAGGAATGAGCCACCACCATATCCCGGTTTAACCGGCTCAATCCCCGAAATCTGTGACAATTCACTGAAAATAGTCTGGACGAAAGTGACATGCCTGAAACCGGTCTCCACCAGTAACCGTTCAACCTCACTTGCGGAATAAAAAGTGGCATCCCTGTAGAATGCACTCTCATCTTTATGTTTCTCATACTGTTTTCCGATCGGACTATCCCTGTCGACAAATCCAACAAGAAAATGACCACCGCTATTCAGGACTCGGTAGGCTTCATCAAACGCAGCTTTTACATCATCAAGAAAACAGATGGTTGTTACCATCAGTACAATGTCAAACTGAGTGTTATCGAAAGGCAGGTTCTCGCCGGTCCCCTCAAACACCTGAATACCCCTTTTAAGAGCGATTTCGCGCATATTCCCTGATGGCTCTACACCTATGTTTATACCGAGTGGAGCCGCAAAACGCCCCGTTCCCACACCGATCTCCAAACCCTTGCCCTTTCCCGGAAGTTGTGCTTTAACAGCCTCAAGTTCGGACAGATATGCGAAATGGTTATCCTCGAACCATGCCTCATATTCGGAACTGTGTGTGTCGAATGGTTCAGTACGTGCCATGATACGGCTCCTTCTATTCAGAATAAATGCTCTATCTGTATTATATACGTCCAAGCACTATATTTAGTAATCATCTTTAGCATTCTTAACAAGGCAATATGGCAAGCCATAGATTTCTCTGTATCGGAAGGGTGGTCCACATCTCAGGGGCTTGTTGAAAAACCCAACTCAGCAAAGTCCAGTCAGGTCCTGCCCGGCAGCCGCCGGGGCTTGACTGCATCTGGCATGTGTGACCTGACTGGATAGGCGCATAAACACTGGGTATTCGAAGAACGCCAGATCACACGCCCGCATAACGCGGTCGCAGGATCTAGCATAACAGACTTTGTCAACAAGCCCCTCAGGTGGGTTTCTTCAATCTTGATTTTGCTATACAAAACATTTCGTGGCTGGTGTACGTCCTCGTGCACCAGCATTTTCAGTTGGCGTACGAGACGTACGCCAACCACAACCAGAGAAATGGCAGAACAGCCAAAAAGTTCTATCCTACTCGATGCCAGGAATCCAATCCTGCCGGGAATTCTTTGTCTGCTGTCAGGAAGGGTTCCCGCCAGCGCAGACTCTTTCTTACTGTCCACCAATTCCACGAATCTCCACTCTCCGGGAACCAACCACCCCTTACGGTTGTCTCTGTGTGCAAATGACGGAAACGGGATCTGATTGATCCGAAGATGGAATCGAAAGGAGATACAAATGGCTATTCGCAAGGGAAGCGCAGTCTGGCAGGGGAATCTTCCAAAGGGTAACGGTACGGTATCAACCGAGAGCGGAGTCTTGAATCACAAATATTCATTCAGCTCACGATTTGAAAACGGCGACGATACCAATCCCGAGGAGTTAATAGCTGCCGCGCACGCGGGCTGTTTTTCGATGGCGCTCTCGCACGCGCTATCCGAAGCCGGATATGTACCCGATATGGTCGAAACTGATGCGCACGTCAGCCTCGAAAAGCTTGCGGACGGATTCGCCATCACCGGCATCAAGCTCGTGAACAAATCGAAAGTGCCCGGAATCGACAAAGGCAAATTCGAGGAAATAGCCAACGGCGCCAAGACCGGATGCCCGGTTTCTAAAGCGCTGAAAGCGGTTGATATATCTCTGGAGACGACTCTGGAGAATTGAACCGGCAGCCGAAACCATAAATGGTTCGGCATCGAGCGGGAAGAATTGAAGTGGCGCGAAGTGATTCGCGTCACTTATCTTTAGCTCTTCATCGACTCGAGGAATTTCGTGTTCGACTTCGTCTTCTTGATACGGTCGAGCAGGAACTCCATACCTTCAACCGGGTTCATCTCAGCCAGGAACTTGCGCATAATCCAGACCTTGTTCAACTCATCCGATTTGAGCAGAAGCTCTTCCTTACGGGTACCGGAGCGGTTGATATCCATCGCCGGGAATATACGACGGTCGGAGAGTCTGCGGTCGAGCACGATTTCCATGTTACCGGTGCCCTTGAACTCCTCGAAGATAACCTCATCCATTCGTGAACCGGTCTCAATCAGAGCGGTACCCACGATAGTCAGCGATCCGCCCTCCTCGATATTTCTCGCGGAACCGAAGAATCTCTTCGGACGATGCAGTGCATTCGAGTCGACACCACCGGAGAGGATTTTGCCGGAGTGCGGGACAACCGCATTGTGAGCGCGTGCCAGACGGGTGATCGAGTCGAGAAGAATCACGACATGCTGCTGATGCTCGACGAGTCTCTTCGCTTTCTCGATTACCATATTGGCAACCTGTACGTGACGCTCGGCCGGCTCATCGAATGTCGATGATATCACCTCGCCTTTAACCGAACGACGCATCTCGGTAACCTCTTCCGGTCGCTCGTCGATCAGTAGAACGATAAGGCGCATGTCCGGATGGTTTGTCGTGATCGCGTTTGCGATACGCTGAAGGATGATGGTCTTACCGGCTTTAGGCGGCGATACGATAAGTCCGCGCTGACCCTTGCCAATCGGAACCATAAGATCCATGATACGCGTGGTAAACTCACCCGGCGAATACTCGAGCTTGATTTTCTCTTCGGGATAGAGGGGGGTGAGATTGTCAAAGAGCATCTTGTGCTTGGCAATCTCCGGATTCTCGAAATTGACCGCCTCGATCTTCAGCAGAGCGAAATACCGCTCGGATTCTTTCGGAGGGCGAACCTGCCCGGAGACCGTATCACCGGTCTTGAGGTCGAATCTCTTGATCTGCGATGGCGATACATAGATATCATCCGGTCCGGGCAGATAGTTGTAGTCCGAACTTCGGAGGAATCCGTATCCCTCATCGAGAATCTCGAGCACACCCTCGGCGAAAATCAGACCGTCTTTCTCGGTCTGCGCCTCGAGTATCTTGAAAATCAGCTCCTGTTTTCGCAGGCCTGAGACTCCCGGAATATCCAGATCATCCGCCATTTTGGATAGATCGGATATGGTTTTGTTTTTCAGGTCATTGATGTCCATAGAACTCTCTTTTAGCATTTAACATTCCTATTCTATTTTCGGGATTTATGAAATAGCGTTTCCAGTGAGGGAGACGAGGAAAGCGTTTTTGTCAGTTAATCATCCAGTCTCTCCACCGGTGCATCGCCCCACAATCTTTCGAGCGCATAAAAATCTCTCTTCTCTTTCAGGAACACGTGAACAACAACATCAACGAAATCCATAAGTATCCAGCTTCCGAAACCTGCGCCTTCGATGTGCCACGGTTTCTGGCCGTTATCCGTCATGCTATCCTTGATACTCTCCGCGATAGCCTTAACATGAATATCCGCCGATCCGGAACAGATCACGAAGAAATCCGTGACCGAGGTGAGATCTCGTAAATCGAGTATAACGACATCGGTGGCGAGTTTGTCAAGGGCAAATTTGCCCGCGAGGCGCGCGAGCTCAAGTGAAGTTTGAGCCAATTTGGAAGCAGGACTCCTTTCCGATTATGATATCCGCCGGGTTCTCAGTTCTCGATACCGACAGCTGCAGTCCGATTCGATATCGTTTCGAAATCCTTCCCGACTATGATTGTCATGTCGAGGCTGAGGTAGTTGTCATCCAGCGGCTGAACGACGACATTGTCGGGGTGGATACCGATCCCCTCACCAATCCGAACAGCATTATCCAACGCCCGTTCATCGCGTGCAAGGATCATTGTCTCGGAGATATCAAAAGTCTCGAAATTATCTTCATCGATTACATCAATGTCAACATTCTCTATGCTCAGGTCTTTTACTATCTGTCCCATACCTGCTGCAGCCTTCGGAATTCCGCATCCATTCAGAACCTGAACTCTTAAGTAGGATGCCTGCACCGGCAGGCTGTGCGTCTCGCCCTGCACAATTTTCAGTACTGTCGATGATGCGAATATCAGCACCACAAGAGCAAGCATACCGATCAGGTAATTCAGCTTTTTGCTCGGTTGCGGTACAATCCGCGTTTGATACAGCTTGTGCGGCGGAATCTGGCTTCGTTTTCTTCTAGCCATAATTGAAAGTTGTAAAGAGAATAAAAGGTTTAACGCCAGAACCGACTCGATGGCCAGTAGTAGTATCCGTTTCTGCTCTCCGGGAATGCTCCGGGCATAGTCTCATAACTTATCAACAGCTTGAACTTGTCAGACGGTTGATATTTTACCTGAACATTCGGCAGAACCTGACCATAGTCAGTAATCCCTCGTTCACCATTACCAAACAGATTACCCGGTTGATGCAGCCATCCGAGAGTGACATTTACGTCAATCGCATCGGACAGATTGTATCGCATCTGATTCGTGTACAGACCAATTGTCTGGCCACTGCCGCCATAAGAACTGTACATGACCGAATACGAATGCTGCATTGAAAACCTGCCTGGGTCTAATAGTGAAAACTTGCTGTCGACTCGGCTTGTGCCTATGTAATCTGTCGTATATGCCTTTTCGCTGTCGCTTTTGTCGATAACATAGGATTCGCTTTGGACAGAGGTATCATCGGCCACAGCAATAAATGCTGTTACCAGAAGAAAAAGCCCTGTCAATATCGCAGCCCTTATCTTCATAAACCTGTCTCCTGCAAGTTTATACGGATCAAGTTATGACTTGTTCAATGTTTGTCAAGTCAATTCGGATCGGTATATGATCTCGATTTCCTCCAACTGCTCCCTGGAATTTATGCCGAGTGTCTCACGATAATCCGCAACACAGCTGCCCGCGGTCGAAAGTCCCTGATCCTGAAAGATTTGCATGACGTCGGTTAGATAATACTCGCCTTGCTTGTTATTGTTATCGACTTTCCCGAGAGCCTCAAACAGCGGTTTTTTGCTGAAAACGAACGTTCCAGTATTTATTTCGGCAATCTTTCTCTCTTCTTCACTCGCGTCTTTGTGCTCGACAATCTTCAATATCATATTGTTGTCATCACGGACAATCCGCCCATACCCCGTCGGATCGGGTAATTTTGCAGTCAGTACAGTTCCCGCAGCATTGGTTTTCGAGTGTTCCTCAATGAGTTCTGTGATACTCTCCACACGAAGAAGAGGGACATCCCCGGCAAGTACAATGACATTACCGTCAAAATCCGCAAGGCTCTCCTTCGCCATTCCAACCGCATGTGCGGTTCCAAGCTGTTCTCTCTGTTCGACGAATTCGACTCCGGTATCCGCCAGTTTCTCTCTGACGAGATCGGCCCGGTGTCCTATAACCACAACAACTCGCTCAACATCCAGCTTGCGAAGTGTATCTATAACGCGCATGACCATCGGCTTCCCTGCGACTTCGTGAAGGACCTTTGGAAGGTCCGACTTCATCCGCTTGCCCTTCCCGGCGGCGAGTACAATGGCGGCCAGAGGCTCAGGCATCCCCGACATCCTTGATTTTATTCTGTTTGTCGACCATCACGACCCGGAGAGAGTGATTTTCCGCATCCTTCTGAGGCATAAGAGCATAAGCAATTATTATAACCTCATCTCCCCTGGCGCCAAGCCGTGCTGCCGGACCATTCAGGCAGATTATGCCCGATCCTCGCTCGCCGACTATGACATAGGTCTCTATACGGTGACCCGTATTGAGATTCAGAACTTGCACTTTTTCATAGGGCAGTATCCCGGATGCATCGAGCAAATCACGATCTATCGTGATCGAGCCCTCATACTCGAGATCAGCCTGAGTTACCGTTGCACGGTGAATCTTGGCTCTGCATATCTCTATGTAATGTTGATCTTTCATAGCTGCTATCTTCTTTTTCGGCTTTTTCTTTTCTTTTCCGGCTTCGTTCTGCCGGGCCGGGCACTAATATTATCAATAAGCCTGATTCCGTCAAGCTCTGCGGCAACAAGAATCAGGACATCCCGGGTAATTTCACGCACCCTGCTGAAATCATCCCGATCATTTATGGATACATAATCAACTTTTACCCCGGACGCGGATTTAATCTCTTTTCTGACATCGGATGCAACTCTGCGCGGGTCTGTCTCACCACCCGCTATTAAATCCCGACCTTTCTTGAGTCCCCTGTAGATACACGATGCCCTGAGGCGTTGTTCCGTATTGAAATACCGGTTTCGTGATGACATCGCTAAACCCGAATGTTCCCGGACCGTTGGAGAAACAATGATTTTTACCGGAATGTTCAGATCATCGACCATCTTCCGGATAACCACCGCCTGTTGAGCATCTTTCTGCCCGAAAATGGCAACATCCGGCTGGACAATATTAAGCAGTTTGGCAACAATTGTGGTCACGCCTCTGAAATGAGTGGGACGGGATTTGCCCTCGAGTACTCCGGTAATCTTCCCGACTTCAATCCATGTGGAGAAACCATCCGGGTACATATACCGCGCAGCCGGAAGGAATAGATAATTAACACCGAGACCTTTAAGCAGTTCTCTGTCCTGCTTAAGACTTCGAGGATATTTATCCAGATCCTCGTTTGCGCCAAATTGAGTCGGATTCACAAAAATCGATACTACGGTTATCCCACTCATCTTTTTCGCTTTGCGGATCAGCGACAGATGCCCCTCGTGCAACGCCCCCATCGTCGGTACAAAGATAATCCTTTCGCCGCTGAGTCTGTGCTTTCGCACCGCACTCTGCATGTTCGGGATAGATTTTATGGTACGCATCAGTAGGTTTCTTCTTTGGAGGGATAGTCTCCGGATTTCACATCATCCACGAATTTCTTCCCCACTTCACGAATCGTGGATGCAAGATCGAAGTACTTCCTGACAAATTTAGCCTCGAACTTTTCATCCGTGCCCATTATGTCGTTAATAACCATGATCTGTCCATCGACATTGGGACCGGCGCCGATTCCTATGGTCGGAATTGCGAGTTTGCCTGTAATCTCGGCAGCGATATCCGGCTTCATGGCTTCGAGGACAATTGAGAAACACCCCGCGTCCTGAAGAGCCTCGGCGGATTCCATAAGATAGCTTTTCGACTCAGCACTTTTCCCCTGCACGCGATAGCCGCTGAATTTGTTGATCGACTGCGGAGTCAAGCCGATGTGTCCCATAACCGGAATCCCGCACTCGGCAATGCGCTTGATCGTAGGAATCATCTCAATTCCACCCTCGAGCTTAATTCCCGAAGCTCCCGCCTCCTTCAGATAGCGTCCCGCATTCTCCACAGCGGTGGAGATCGACTGCTGGTAGGTCAGAAACGGCATATCACCGATCACCATTGCTCTCTGAGAACCTCTGACAACAGCCTCTGTGTGCAGAAGTGATTGTTCGAGTCCAAGCGACAGCGTGTTCTCATGACCATAGATTACCATATTAAGGCTGTCACCCACCAGCAGGCCATCCACGCCCGCTTCATCAAGATACCGTGCAGTGTAGAAATCGTAAGCGGTCAGCCAGACCTGCTTAACCGATTCTCTCTTCTTTTTTCTGATGTCTCTGATTGTATTTCTTTTTGTCATAAGCCTAATCGAGGAATGATCTTCCGGGCGGAATATAATAATGAGTACCTTTTATTGGTTTGGATAGCTGTGCAAGCAGGTCATCGAAATCCTCCCTGTTTTGCACAAAGTCTATCTCATCGGTTTGTACGACCAGAAGCGGTCCCTTGTCGTAGTTGAAGAAAAAGAAATTGTATGCTTCGTTAAGCTCGGTCAGGTATCCAACATCTATGCTCTTCTCGTACGGTATTCCACGCTTGTGAATTCGGGCAAGAAGATTCTCTGTGGATGCCTGCAGATATATCACCAGGTCCGGTTGAGGCAGTGAACGCGCCATCAACTCAGATATCTTGTCGTATAGATACATTTCACGATCATTGAGATTTATCTGAGCGAAAAGCCGATCCTTATCGAATGTGTAATCTGTCACAATCTTCTGCATGAACAGATCATGAGTCAACAACCGGGTTTGCTGCTGGTATCTCGAAACAAGAAAATAGAGTTGGGTCTGCAAAGCCAGCTTACTGCGATTACGGTAGAATTCCGGCAGAAACGGATTTTCGTCCGAGTTCTCGAGCATGAGATGAGCGGACAGCGCCTCCGCGAGAGTCTTCGCGAAACTCGTTTTGCCTACTCCGATAGGACCTTCAACCGCTATGTATTTATAATCACTCATTAACCGATTTACGGATTTCAATGGTTTCCGGTATCAGGACAACCCGCTTCTCTCCCTCTACCTCGCTTAAAGCTTCGGATACGGAGATATTGACAGTCGGGATCCGTACCTCCGGATCGAGGTCCGCGAGTGGACGAAGTACGAATTCACGCAATCTCATCCTCGGATGCGGTACTATAAGGCGGTATTCTTCAATCACCTCATCTCCATATAACAGAATGTCAATATCTATCGTTCGCGGTCCCTTGTGAGCCGTACGTGTTCTCCCAAGTTTTTCCTCGACCTCAACAATCTTACCCAACAGCATCATCGGATTAAGTGTTGTCTCCACCTGTACGACAAGATTGTAGAAATCATCCTGCGCCTCATATCCGACGGGTTCGGTCTGATAGACCGGAGATACACGGCACACCACCACTCCGTCGAGACCCGAGAGTTCGTCTATGGCTCCCTGAAGATATTTCAACCTGTCCCCGATGTTGGAGCCAAGCCCTAAATAGACAATCTGTTTCTGCATCAAAGTCAATTAATCCTTTTGGGCTTATTTGTCAAGCTGTGATCCGGGGGTTTACGGACGAGATATTTCCACTTCGATATGATCGAGATTACCCGGAATCGGGGGGATTTTTTTCCGGACACGCACTGTGGCACTGTTTACAGCAAACCGGGCCAGTATGGCATCCGCGAGACGTTCGGCGATAGTTTCGAGTAGAGCGAAATGTTCACGGGAGAGAATCTCCTCAACCGTAAGATAGACTTCCTTGTAGTTGACAGTATCGGTCAGCCGGTCCGATTTCGAGGCTGTTCTGGTGTTGACATGCAATTCCACATCGACCTCAAAGCGTCTCCCGGTTTCCTTCTCGGCGGGAGAAACACCGTGATAGCCGTAGAACATCATATTATGCAGTCTGATTATATCACTCATCGGTCTCGCTCCTATTGCTCTTATAACGACGCTGATAGAAGCGGGAATGTTCCAGGATACGGGATATTGCCTCCTCTATTTCCCGCTCCGGTACCGAGAGAGTCATCCGCATATACCCCTCCCCCATCTCTCCAAACGACACTCCCGGCAGAGTTATCACGCCGGTTCGTTTCATGAGCATGCGGCAGAAGTTGAGGGAAAGCCGCCGTCGAGGCAGTTTCACCCACATAAACGGTGATGAATGAGATGGCTGAATTTCCCACCCGAGCTTCCGTAATCCATCATCCAGAAGCCTTCTGTTTGCACCGATGAACTCCCCCACACCGTTGCAGATATCATCACAGGCATCCATCAGGTAATTACCAACCTGAAGATCATACCCGGAGGGTCTGCTGTTAAAAAGCCCCATCAGCTTGGCAAGCGGGGACAGGAACTCCCTGCATCCGACAGCGAAACCGAGTTTCAGCATCGGGAAATTGTACATAAACGAGAATGTGAAAAACTCTATCGCCGTATATTTGGCATTCTTCGTGGCAAGAACAGCAGGGTGAGCATACCGCTTCCAAACCTGCGTATTGTAAACCGCATCCGATATAATCAGAAGATTATTCTTTCTCGCGAACCGTACGAGCCTGTCATAGAATGTTTCATCCGCTGTTGCTGATGTCGGATTGTGCGGATAGTTGATTAAAATTACACGTGCTCGCGGTGAACTGACATCCGCCAGTTTGCCGAGGTTGGGAAGGAAATCGGTTCTCGGTGTTACTTCATATTGCTCGACATCCGCCCCGGCTGAAAGTGCAGAGGATCTATACAGCGAGAATGCCGGATTGGGGATATACGCACGGTCACCACGATCGAGGAATGCATGAAACGAGTGAAATACCCCCGGTGTGTTACCCGTAGTGAGAAGGATTTCGGTATCCGGCTCAAACCTGACCTGAAATCTCGAATGAAGCCAGTTCGATATCTTTCTCTTCAGACCACGCTCAACCTCCGATGCCTCACTCCCGGTCAATGGCTGTGGCGGAGTCATTCCACTGAGTTTCGAACGTACAATCTCCGGTATCGGGGGAGCTATCAGACCGAGATCGACAGTCCGTATATTCCTTGCCGCAAACCGTTTGCGCAATCCATCCAGTTCGGAACCATGCCTGCCCGGAAGCTTGTGTAGTGAATCGGATGGCTCGATTATGACTTTCTTAAGAGGCAAGTCAGTCCTCCTCGTTCTTCCGGTTTTGTACGAAAGTCGGTTCCGGGGCATCGGGATTCAGCTGTTTTCGAATTGCCATTAATTTGTCTATGGCATCCCGCGAAAGCGGTTTTGCTCCACCAAGGTCCTCCGCAGTATGGAGAATCTTTGCGAAGTGCTCCGCTGTTTCAAGCTTGATGTATGCTTCCTCGAGGTTCTTTCCAACCGTAACGATACCGTGATTCCTAAGCAGTATAGTATCATGAGTTGAGATAAAATCGGCTATTGACTCGGGTAACTCGTCTGTCGATGGTGTTCCATATTCAGCGAGAGGAATTTCACCAACCGATAGAATTATCTCCGGCAGAACTCCATTGGCAAGCCCATTTTCCGTACACGCAAACGCGGTACAATAGATCGGATGTGCATGAATGATAGCGCCAACATCATTACGGCGTGAATAGATAAGCGTGTGAAGCTTGTACTCCGAGGATGGCTTTTTCTCCCCTGCAACACGATTTCCGCTTCTGTCGATTATCACCAGATCATCCTGATTGAGCCGCCCTTTCGCAACACCCGACGGCGTTATGAGAATAGCCCCATCGAGAAGCCTGCATGATATATTCCCGTCGGTCCCCGCAACGAGATATTTGTCGTATGCTCGCTGTCCGTATTCCACTATCTGATCTTTCAACACCGAAGGTGATACCATGCGATTAATCAAGTCTGAGTAGTCAGTTTTGTCAAGATGTTTGGGAGCCGCTGCGTATAATCGGATAGCGCTGAGAGATAGACTCAAAATTATATTGAGAGGATTTGCCTTGCGTAAGATTGAACGATTGGCATTCTTTGTATATTGATGAAGACATTACAATATCTGACATTAATCTGTCTGGCTCTGAGCTATTCTATTCTGAACCTGTCCTGCACGGATCATGAAATTCGTGAGGATCGGCCAAGATCAATCCAGAGCTGGGTTTACCCCAATGATTTCGAACCGTCGTTTACTACGGAGGACGAGGCTGGAGTCAAATGGAGCTTGTTCGTATCACAGCGTCTGTCCGGCAAAGATAATCTGTGGTTGGTGCACAGTGATGGTGGCGAATGGGTTGAACCCCTTATTCTGATGAATGCCTACTATTTCGACAGTCTTGAGTTCACGGTCAGGAATGACACGATTGATATGATCTTTTACGATATTGCGGATGAATATTTCTATGATTACAACGTGGCGCTCGATCTGCCCGATTTCCCGGATACTACACAGTTGTCATTTCCAATAACCGATCTTCGCCTTGATCGGGATTCAGATGGTGTCCCCGACAAACTCGAGCGCGAACTGCTCCTCTCGAACCGCCTTCCCGACAGTGACATGGACGGGAAACGGGACGATATGGACTTCTGCCCTCTCGGTAAACCCATGATTCATGACGACAGATTCGATCTGTATGTCACGGCTCTGGAGAATCTTTTCCATCTGGATGATCCCGACAAACTTCTCCCGACAAGAGATACCGCGTGGACAAGATACTATGGGATGTATTATCTGGATGAACCCAATACTCAGTTCATGGCTCTTCCGGGCGAGAAGGAATTACCGGAATTTCAGGGGCTTCCCATTATTCTGATTCAGGCCAGATCTCCACTCTATTTTTCGTCCAAACCGATGTACGGAACAACCTCCGGAAGTGTGATTCCTCATATTGTCCTTAACAGCCCGAGGATTGGATTCTTTGGCATAGATGCCGAGATGCTGATAGAATATGCCTCAAGCAGGCACTTGAGAGAAAAAGCTCTGCTCAGTTTCACAAAGGAAGATGACGAATGGTCAATCACCGATATCGAAGTTATCGAGGATTGATTTGACAATTGGAGAATTAGCATGACAGACCAAAATGAAGTTTCAATCGAGCAGGAGAGAAAATCACGATTCTTCAAGTATTGCCCGGTTTGCTCAACGAAACTCGATATCGTTAAGAATTCGAACGAGGAACGCCCTACATGCAGTTCATGCGGATTCGTGCACTATCTCAACCCAGCACCCGCAGCCGGAGCTATAGTTTTTGATAAGGGCTGCCTTCTTATGGTCAGACGTGCGCATCCTCCATATATCGGCAAATGGACAATCCCGGCGGGATTCATGGAGTGGGGTGAATCTCCCGAGGAGACAGCCGTGCGTGAACTAAAGGAGGAGACTAATCTGGATGTGCAACTGGAGGGGCTCTTTCACGTATATTCCGGAAGTGATGATCCTCGAACCCGCGCTATACTGGTTTTGTACTTTGCAAACATGACGGGTGGTGATTTGAGACCGGATGATGACGCATCGGAGGCGGTATTCTTCTCGCTCGACAACCTTCCGACAGAAGATGAAATCGCGTTCGAATCTCATCGAATGGCGGTTAAGAAGTTAAAAGAGGAATTCCCCGAACGGTTTGAGGGATGAGATTAAGAAATCGCCTTTTTCTGACTCTATTCGTAACAGCCTTCCTGCCGGTGGCAATAATATCGTTTGTTTCTCTCGAGTTCATACTGACAGAACTTGACCGGTTGACTTCCCCCGGCATGATCTCCGCAATGGATACAGCGGACTCGCTGGTTACAAACATACGACAGGGACTTGGAGGATATCTCTCGAACAACCTGACTCTATGCCATCCCGAGAAATCCAACACCGCTGAAATCACCCGTTTCGACATACTGGTATTAATATCAGCCTCAGATACTCTCGTGATGACATCACCAGTCAAGGATACCCAATTACTTGAATTATTGGATGAAAACCGCTCCGAGTTTGAAAGCAGCAGCGGGAATTTTGACCTTAGAGTCGAAGATAATGACTATCTGTGTGTTACTCGGATACGGGACAGCGTGATGTTCGTGGGGGGCGCAAAACTACCGCAGGAATACCGAAGACTATCGAGCGAATTTGCAAGAGACAGAATCCGATTCAACCAGATTCTAATGCTGAACGAAATCAATAAGAATTTCTACCGCCTTGTATGGGGTGGCGGTATGGTAATCTATCTTGTACTGATAATTATCGTTTCCGGTATTCTGACGCGCGGGCTTACACAGCCCCTTGCAAGACTCGGAGACATGGCGGAGAAAGTCGGTGGAGGGAACTGGGATGTCAAACTTTCGTACGACAGAGATGACGAAATCGGTTCACTCGTAAACGGATTCAACCGAATGTCCGAGCGGCTCGGAGACACGACAGCGAAACTGATCGAAGCGGAAAAGACCGCTGCGTGGCAGGCAACGGCAAGAGTAATCGCTCATGGTATCAAAAACGTGCTTGCTCCAATCAAGATGGCGCTCGGAAGGCTAAAGTCGGATGATTTTGGTACTACAGAAGATATGGAGTCATCTCTGGCAATAGTAGGTAAAGAGCTGGACATTTTGGAGAGCACCGCAAAAGATTTCTCCGCATTCGGACGGTCCCCGGAAATTCGAACCGAAAAGGCTGACATTAATATGCTGATTCGACAGTCACTGAGGTTCGTGGAGACCGATTGCAAAAATAACCGGATAGACCAGTTCCCCGAAGATGATCTTCCACCTATCGAGGTGGATGAAAACCTCATACGGGAAGCTCTTATTAATCTGATCAAAAATGCGTGCGAAGCTGCGGGTGATTCTCGCGTGGTTTTACGGAGTTTTGTCAACAAGGGAAAGGTCGTTGCCGAAGTTGTAAACGAGGGTATTCATATTGATGACAACATTGTTGACCGGATTTTCGAACCCTATTTCACCACGAAGAGTGGCGGAACCGGCCTTGGGCTGGCGATTGCAATGAAAGCGGTTACATCATGCGGCGGTCGTCTGGAACTCGACAACGGTCCGGAACAAGTGGAATTTCGTATGTCATTTGAGGCGGTGAATGAATAGCAAAACAGCATCCATTCTGATAATCGATGACGATCAATATCTCCGTGAAGAGATCGAGCATGTTGTGAAAAGGATAGGCTGTCGAGCGCTACATGCAGGCAGCATCTCCGAGTGCCGCACGGTACTGAAAGACTCGATTCCCTGGGTAATTCTACTCGATATCCAATTACCGGATGGCAGTGGACTCGATATTCTCCCCGATCTGATGAAGCTCGATTCCAGGCCGGAGGTTGTCGTAATCTCCGGCGCGGCATCTCTTCAGGAGGCAGCGGATTCTATCAAAATCGGAGCTACCGATTTTCTCGAAAAACCGTTCGAACCGGATCGTCTTGCTGCAACACTGAACAATATAATCCGTCTTGCGAGACTGAAACGAGAGAACCGTCACCTGATGGATGACAGGCTGAGAGCATACGAGATCGTTGGCATATCCGATGCTGTCAAGAAACTCCGCGAGAGAATCAATCAGATTGCATCAACCGATGCCCGCGTCCTGATAACCGGCGAGAGCGGTACTGGCAAGGAACTAGTCGCAGGACAGATACACTACCGAAGCAGGCGGGCATCCGGAAATTATGTGCAGTTAAACTGTTCCACACTACCGAGAGAACTCGCAGAGAGTGAGCTGTTTGGACATGAAAAGGGAGCGTTTACCGGGGCGAGTGAGCGGAGAATCGGGAGATTTGAAGCTGCCGACGGCGGTACTCTGCTCCTTGACGAAATTGGGGACATGCCGACTGATCTTCAGCCAAAACTGCTCAGGGTTCTGGAATCCGGTGAGTTTCAGCGTGTGGGATCGACGGAGAGCATACGATGTGATGTCCGGGTATTGTCGTCAACCAACAAAAATCTGACAGACAGAATCAAAGAGGGCACGTTCCGCGAGGACCTGTACTACAGGCTGTGTGCTGTACCGATAGAGATTCCTCCCCTTCGTGAACGACGCGAGGATATTCCCCCACTTGCAGGGCATTTCCTCTCCAGGCTGACCGACAGTAATGTCAATCCGGTCAGGATAGAAGACTCAGCGCTCAATGCCCTAACTACGCATGGCTGGCCCGGAAATGTCCGTCAGTTAAAAAACGTAATCGAACAAGTTTACTGGATTACCGACTCCGAATCTATAACGGGAAAAGATATAAGAACCGCACTCGGTCTGCTCGAATCGGATGATAGTGCGATTCAAGATGGTTCCAATCGACTCGCAGTTGCTGTCGAGGGATTCGAGAGAGCTTATCTTGGCTCCCGTCTCGATAGTGTTGGTGGTAATGTTAGCGAGCTGGCACGGTCACTTGGGATAGACCGGGGAAATCTACACAGGAAACTCAAAAAACTCGGTTTGTTGTGAAATTGACATCGACTCATTGGGACTGTGATGTATATAATACAGCAACGAATGACGATATACATTACAAGGTTTATCTAACACGTTGGGGAATATGAAGATGGTAAGACATTTGCTGATTCGGCACACTTTTTTCTTCTCTTTTCTTACAGAACATGCTTCCGTTGGAAAGGAGATTATAAAATGCTGAGACCGGTTTATCATATTGTTGCAATAATCATCACAACCCTGGCGCTTATCATTATAACTGCAGGTTTGGTTTATGCAGTTGACACGGAGCTACCGCGGATGACAAGACTCATTCTGGATATGGATGAGGATGGCGGAATCGTTACTGTCTATATTGACGACCAGAGTAAAACCTTCGATTTCAAACCGGAATCCGTCAAGGTATCGGAGGGACGGTGCGAGTTGACACCAAATCTGGTTATTACTGATGAAGGTGTGGTTGTGGAGGGCGCTCTGCTCGAGTTTGAGGCTCTGAGGGTTGAAGATATTCTAATGGACAACGATGAAATCGTCAAAGTGACATTCGCGAACGCACATCAAACAGCCGCTGCAAAGAGAAGAAAAGTTTCCCGCAACCGTATTGCCTCCGGACATTCAATAGATGTGGATGCTGAGGCATTCGTTCGCGGTGATGTGATAGTCTTTGGTGGAAATGCGGATATTCAAGGTGAGATAAATCGGAATGTAATCGTCATTTTCGGAGATGTCTATATTCGAAATGAGGGGCTTGTTCGAGGGAGCGCTATAGCAGCTTATGGCAAAGTGCACCTTCTGGGTGAGGCAACCCTCTATGGTGATATTTTCGCGCATGGCGGTGTGAAAAAGAGTAGCGACGCGCGATTTTCGATCGACTCAGATGGATGGCGTCCGGGCAATTTCGATGTCGACATGCATTACAACCGTGTAGACGGGCTATATCTGGCAGGTAAAGTATATGTCGCGGATTCCGATTCTCTTCTCCCCTCTATATGGGCAGAGGTTGGTTATGCATTCGAAGCTGAACGTCTACGCTACGATGCCGGGGCGCATCAACGCCTGTTCAACAAATACTCCCTCACTTTCGGGGGGCATCTATTCCGCAGAACAAGTACCGATGATGAATGGCTTTCACCCAAGTGGGAGGCGACTTTCCTCTCTTTCTTCGCAGCGGAAGATCCTCGTGATTACTATGAAGAGGAGGGCGGCGAGGTCTATTTCACATTTGAGCCGGGTTATTACAATGAATTTGGCGCCTCATACGGTTTTACTGAACTCACCTGGATGGATCACCATCCACTGCTTCTGACAATGTTTGGATGGGACAAGGAATTTCGCGCGAATTTCTCGAGTATCCCAAGTAATGAGCGTATGGATGCAAAAGAGCAGTTCAACAAGAAACTCGGTCAGTTGACACTGTGGTACACCTTTGACTGGGAGAGCTTGAAATTTGGAGATGAATCACGCTGGTGGGCACATCTCGAATACCAGTCTGCCGGTGGCGATCTAAAAGGGGATCACGAATTCGACAGATTCACCGCAGAACTGTGTAGATATCAGCCTATCACATGGCGCCAGAGTCTTAATATGCGCGTGAAATATGGGATTGCCGGACGGGATGTCCCACTGTTTCGCCAGTTCTATTTAGGCGGGTGGCGCACAATCCGGGGACTCGACCATAAGAGCATCTATGGGGAACAGATGATTCTGGGAAATCTCGAATACTCTATCGGATTACCATACGAGGCATTCCACACCGCTCTGCTTCTGGATGTTGGCAAAGTTGTATCACGGGATGATGATATTTTCTCCGATGGCGATTTCCATTCATCCATTGGACTCAGGCTCGGTCTGAAGGATGGCTTGCAGGTTGAGGTCGCGAAATCGCTAGATGATTCGGATGCTTCGGCGAAAATATGGGTTCTATTTCAGCGATCATTCTGAGGATGAAACCATCACTCTTCATTACGGTTTTCATTCTATTCATCTTGATAACCGGGTTGGTTCATGCCCAGCACCCGAGAGTGACACCATTCATAATAGCCGACAGTCTCGCGGTTGAGTTCGATCTATCTGAGTTGATAGACAAACCCCGTCTGGCGAAACTCGATCACGGTATTCCTCTCAGCTTCCGCTTCGATCTCAGCCTCAGGAAACCTGTCGATATCTGGTTCGATGGTACAGTGGATTCCCGCATTGCTGCATTCAGGATTGAGATAAATCCATCGGATGGGAGATATTTATGCACAATTCTGGACTTCGACGGTGTTTCAGATTCGAACAGACTACAATCAACCGAGGGAGTCCTTGCATTACTCGAGGATCGACTGAGTGGATGTATAGTTAGTCTCGATGACATCTCAATGGATGGTTCGTACTATGTCTCCCTTGAAGTTGACTACCGGAATCTCACCTATGAGGATGTGAGATCGGCAGACAGATGGCTTCGTAACAGGACCCCGGACAAGCAGGACAGCACGGAAGAGGGGACCTCAATCGGGGATAGATTTATCGGTCTGCTATGGGATGTAGCTGGATTAAAGGGTGAATCTCGTGTTATCCAGACTGAACATTTTATCCCGCGGGAGCTTCGCAGAGCCGATTGGTGACATGGATTGTCACTGACCCGAAAGTCAAAACCCACTAAATTCCACCGATTATTCCTCATTAATTCCATTTCTCACAAAGGGTTGCATCGTCGGTCACGACTCAAGCAGATGACAATATCTACCGATAAGATTATTGTCAGTTTGAACTGCCGGAGACCCAAATAGAGTAAGGAATTCAGATGTCTTATAACGAACCGGATCAGAAGGATTCAACTTCCAAGGTTTATATCGGCACAAAAGCCGGAGTTGCTTCGCCGGGTAAACCGGAAAACGCAGATACGACAGATCCACTGGCTGCCCTTCAGTCAAATTTTGACTTGATCGCGCAGAAACATCCTCGTCTTGCGAACAAGGAAGGCAAATCAGAGGCTCGGAGTGCAGACCTGAAAGCGCTTCTCGAAATCTCAAAAGCTATCAATTCAACTCTCGTTCTCGATGACATCCTTCAGATTGTGATGAAGAGAGCCATCGAATTGCTTCAGGCGGAGCGTGGATTCCTGATGCTGCTCGATGAACGTGGAGAACTGCAGTTCAGAACGGTCTACAATCTGCAGCAGGAAAAGATGCCGAATGATGATTTCAAGATATCAAATTCCATAGCGAATGAAGTTGTTCGGACCGGCAAGCCTGTGTTTGCATCAGATGCTCAGGCTGATGAGCGTTTCTCGAAACAGCAGAGCATACTCGAGCTTCATCTTCGGTCGATCATGTGCGTACCTCTCAAGCTGCGCGAAAAGATAATCGGTGTTGTCTATCTCGATAACAGCTCAGATGCGAAGATATTCCTCCAGAGTGATCTCTATTTGTTCGAGCTGTTTGCAGAGCAGGCGGCTATAGCCATAGAAAACGCGAAATTGTACGAAAGCCTGCTTAATCTGAAGCACTACAACGAGAGCGTTGTGAATGCAACTCCGGTCGGGATTATCGTAGTTGATGGTGACCAGAACATAGCGACGTTGAACACAGCGGCATCCGATATTCTCGGTGCGGGTGTCGACCCGGTGAAATATGATCCCGCAGCCCGTAAAACATCGTTTGTATCTCTCTGGCCAAAAAAGGAGAGAGACCGCTGGAGTGACCTTGTACGCAGTGTTCTCGAATCCGGGCAGCAATATCAGGATAACAAGTACTACCATCAGGTAGGTGATGAGCAAAAAGTACTGTCTGTCAAACTCGACAGACTCGATGAAGCCGAGGGGAAGGTAAACGGTGTCATCATAGTACTCGAAGATATAACCGAAAAGGCTGTACTCGAAAATTATGTCCTGATGTCCGAGAGACTTGTGGCAAAGGGTGAAATGGCCGCCAACATCGGTCACGAGCTAAATAACTATCTAACGATCATATCAAATAACGCGGAGTTGCTAAAACTCCATGTCAGGCGTCAGACATACGAAAAACTCGATAAAAATGTGATGTCGATTTTCGACAACATACAGAAGATCAAGAGATTCACGGACAGCCTGATGGATCTCTCCCGCCTTGAGGCTGAATTCGTCGAGTATGAAATCAAGAATCTGATCGAGGAGCTTCTGTTCTCACTCAAACCGCACGCTACATTCGACTTTGTGGATGTCGATGTCGACATGCCTGTGGACATGCCAAAAGTCCAGATGGATGTCGGCCAGATGCATCAGGTATTGCTAAACCTCATCTATAATGCTGTGGAAGCTATATCGCCGGATGGGGAAAAGCGTGGCTGGATTCAGATTGTGGTTACATCCGACAGGGACAGCAACGAAGTTTCGATAGAAGTAACCGACAATGGTCCGGGAATTTCAGTCGATCATCTTGAGAAGATCTTTGAACCGAGATTCACAACCAAGGAAAAGGGGCACGGCCTCGGTCTTTCCAACTGTCGACGGATTCTCGAAAGTCATGGCGGCACGATTACCGCGATCTCTGACGGCATTGATGGTACGACGTTCAAGTTAACGATGCCTATCCGGCAGACGGATGTTACGAATAACAAGGAATGACCGGACTTGAGTCTTCCAGACAGATATAAGGTTACCGCTTCCATTGGTGGAGGTGGCGGAGGGAATGTTCTCGCAGTTGAGGACGTATTTCTAAACAAGCATCTGGCTCTAAAACTGTTCAAGCAGGATGGCGATTCCGACGAGCAGGCTTTCAAGTCAGAGTTCCTTTTCACAGCCTCCATATCTCACCCTAATCTGACGCGTGTTTTCGATTTCGGATTTGACAGTGCGAATATCCCGTTTTTCACGATGGAACTTGTCGATGGTGAGGAACTGAGTGAAGCTAACACTATGACTGATTTGGAGACCTTTCTAAGAATAGTCTCACAGGTCTGTTCCGGTCTCGCGCTGCTCCATCATTTCGGCTACACACACAACGACCTCAAGATGTCGAATATCCGGATTATCCGTTCAGATGATAAACCGGTGGCAAAGATTCTCGATTTTGGTCTCGCAAGAGACTACGATCCATCCCGAGCGGGGGAGATGGCCGGTACCGTCGAGTACATGGCGCCGGAGATATTCCAGGGCGGCAAGGCTACTGTAGCAAGCGATATCTACAGTCTTGGAATTGTGCTGTACAGACTCATCACAGGAAGGTTTCCATTTAAAGAAGATGATCCTGTTGCTACGATATCGGGGCACATCGAAAAAGATGTACCACCTATTAAGTCACGTGTTAATTTCGTAAATGACAATATGGCGGATGTAGTCCTCAGAATGTTGAGCAAGGAACCGTCCGACCGTCCCGCAAATATGATGACAGTCGCTGAATTGCTTGCCGAATCCGCAGGCGGCAGAGTATTCGATTTCTGCGATTTCCCCGCGCAATCCTATCTCGAAACCGCTGTCCTTCAATCGCTAAGGAAACAGAGTGCTATACGTGACTTAGCAAAGACAGATGAAATCCTTCCAATTGCAGTAGATGACAGTGGCCTGGCAACGGTTGTGTTTGAGTTAAGTAAACAGATTGTTCAGTCCGAGTTTAAAAATGCATTGATAGATGGTATCGAAGACAGCCGGACAGTCGTAAACGCCGCTGACAGCTTTTCATTCAGCCTGCATGATTATACAGAAAAACGAGATATCGATCAATTCTCACCGGGTGTTGTGAATATCAATAATTGCGGGAAACTTACAGAGAATGTCAGCAACCTTCCAGAAATTAAAGCAGCAACTGTAATCGGTGAAACAGCAGACAGCATACTCTCACATGAGAAATCCGGCGAGAGGATATCGGAGCTTCTTCTCAGACGATTCTCGGAGAACCTTGAGATATCTCGTATTGTATCGGGTGGACTGGCTGAAGCCGGGGCGTTTACGCTGCAGGATGATGGATTGGTTGTGGATTTTGAGATTCTGCAGGATCTACCATTCTCCTCTTCCGAAAATGAAATCGCTGTGGCGGAGGTAAAATGTCTCCCGGAATCATCCATCGAGAATCTTATAACTCTCTCGGTGTTACAGCATCCGTTCGATGAGTCTATGGCTCTTGGGATACTCGGTGATTTGGGTAAACCAGCATTCCTTCAGGAAATGATCGACGAAAGAGTGCTGGTCAATGATGGATCTCAATTCAGGTTTGCACGCGAGGCAATTAGATTCTCACTGGAATCCTCACTCGATGACCAGAAAAGATCAGAACTTCACATGAAAGCGGGTGAATTCCTGATCGAAAGTGACAGAGTCAGTGACGTAGGTCAATTAGGCTGGGCAGCTCGCCATTTCCTCGAAGCAAGCGATATTGCACGTGCAGTCGATTGCGCATGGAAACATCAGAAAGCAACAAATTCAACTGATGTATACACCGATACCGAAAAACTCCTCAGGGATTGTGAAGCCGCATTCTCGGATCGAAAGAAACAGGATATTAATGTAAACGCCCGTTTACTGATGGCTATAGGCGATCATTACAAGTCAACGGGTGATTTTGACAATGCAATAGGAAAATACAGAGCTATTACAGAATTATCAGGGATTGACAAACCTCTCCTTGCAGAAGCCTATAAAGACCTCGGTGATATCTACAAATCCAAGGAAGATTTCAAATCCGGCATTGAGTCTCTAAATAAGGCACTCGAAATCTATCAGAGCATGGACAACCAACTTGAAGTATCCCACACACTTAATAACATCGGGAACATATACTGGATTGACAGCCGATATGATGATGCACTCGAACACTACATGAAAGCTCTCGAAATTCAGGAAAAATTCGAAGCCAAAAAAGATATTGCATCCACTGTAACCAACATCGCATCTGTATATACAATCAGTCGCCAGTATGACAAGGGAATCGAGTATTTCAAGAAATCGATTGAAATCAAGAAGGAAATTAACGACGAGCCGGAACTTGCGCGCAGTTATAACAACATGGCAGCACTCTATTATTGGAAGGGTGAATCGGGAAGGTCACTTAACTATCTCAATATGGCTCTCGTAATAAACCGTAAGATCGGTGCCCAGAAAGAGGTCCTTTACAATCTCGAAAATATCTCGGATTCCTGCATGAGTCTTGGTGAATTTCGCAGGGCGGAGGAGGTATCCGCAGAGGGTCTCGCGATGGCTCGCAGGATGGAGGACCTTCCGCACAAAGCCGCCTTCTGTCATATACTTGGTATCCTGTATCACTCTCGTGCGCTATATGGCAAGGCTCTTGAATATCTCGATCGGTCACTCGAACTCTGTCATCAGATCACCAATAAACCCCTTACTGCAAGGGTTTATATTTCGAAAGCAAGAACACACCTTGCACTCAACAGCCTGGATTCGGCAAAACAGTATATTGACCTCGCCCGTTCGATCACTTCACCGCTAAAATTAACCGAGGAGATAGCATCCCTTAAGATTCTTTCCGCGGAAATGAAATATCTCGGTGGTGAGGATACCGGTGCAGTCCTTGCATCAATAGATAATATTGAGAAAAATCTGGAGAAGGAACAACTGCGGACACAACTCTGCGAATCCAGCCTTCTAAAACTGAAAATCCTTTCTCGTGCAAGCAGAATACCATCCTCCGTGCTCGAAAAACTCGATAAACTGAGTGAAATCGACCAGCACTCCACATTCAGGAGCCACCTCTACTACTATTTTGGTATGGCAAGTGCCGCTGATCGGCTCTACAACGAGGCACTGAGTTATTTTGAGCAGGCTGCGGTTATGGCTAGAGCGTTCGAGCAGAGGGAGCTTCTGTGGAGAATCAACTATCAGGCTGGAAGAACCTATCTGTCTCAACTCGAGTATGAGGAAGCATTCGTCAAACTCCGGACAGCCGGTGATCTGTTGAAAGAGATAGCATCGAATATCTCGGAACCCGATCTCATTCATCATTTCATGGATTCACCCGAGAAGGCTGAGTTGATAGAAGCGGTTCATCACCTGACTCTTAAACTTGCATAATCTGCAAAGAGAAAGAGGCTGTCTGAAAGACAGCCTCAATTCCGGTCATTCGAAAACCTAATGATTGCTGGTCGGCTTACTGGCCGCCAAGACTAATCTTAGTCGGAGCAATCTTGTCTTCGAGTTCTTCGATCATGAGTTCGTACATCGTCACCTCCTATGTATAGGATGACCGGTAACCGCCGCAGCGGATATTTTTCGCGTCCAATGCTGGGTACACTATTCCCTTTTGTATAGAATAGAGTAATATACAAGACTACTTTTGTCAAGCAGAATCATGGACAATATTGGAAATGTATGTCCATGATATCTCGCTGAATGATGCTCAGTGTTTTTTCGCAACAAGTTCGGCGATGCCATTCCAGTGGCCCTCACCGTGTGTCGTATCGTAAAAATCATATTCTGCGTAATAGAGTAGTCTCAGGGATGTAAAGAGTTCGAGCAATTCACGGTAGTCATAGAGAGAATAGATATCGCCGTTTACCATCAGGAATGTCCCCGGTTCAAGTTCGGTAGTCTTCTTCTTGTACTCCCGGTATCGGGGATCATCATAGGTAAGGACGGATGCGATCACCAGACCGCCTTTCTTCAATCCATCGACGATACTGCCTGAGACCTGATGAGCCTCACTCTTTGTAATAAACTGGAAGATGTTATTGGATAGAATCAACGAATACTTGTTCTTCGCGATCCTGAAACGGCGGACATCATGAAGTTTGGTTTTCACCTCAACTCCGAGTTTTTTTGTGCGATCATTACACTTTTCAATGCCAATCTCGGAATTGTCGACGCCGACAACATCAAAACCCTTCTGTGCAAGGAAGATTGCATCCCGTCCCTCGCCCATGCCAAGATCGAGGGCATGACCGCTATTTGCGAGAGGTGCAAAATTCTTCACAAGATTAGATGGTTTTGTTCCCCAATAGAATTTGGGTGATGCGTATTTCTCGTTGAACTCTTCCCTGGACATTCCGCCTGTCTTCCCGCTCGGCTCGTATTACTCGCATATATAACATAACCACCACTCTGATGCAATGAAATTTGTCGCTGCATACGGGAGAGTCCACTAACTTATTGTAAGTGTATTGGTTGCCGGAATCACGGTTGACAGGTTCCACCGATGAGGTATATTTCTTTTATACGACATAACAACTTAATAGTGGCGAGAGTAGGAGGCACCATGAGATCCAGCACCCTAATACTGCTAACAGTACTGCTTCTGGTATCTGTTACAAACACATTCGCCCTTTATGCTCCCAATCAGTCGACAAACTCAACAGATCAAATACCAAACAGACTGATTGTGAAGCTTCACAGTGACATTGATTGTACTGTTTCCTTTGATTCGGATGGAGTAAGGAAAACCGGAGTTAAGGAAATCGATGACCTGAACACTCAATTGAGTGTCTTAAAACAGGAGAAACTTTTTGGACGGCACGGCAACGATCTGCCACAATCACTTCAGAATATATTTGTGCTAACCCTTCCGGAATCAAAGAGCGCAGAGGAGGCTGCCGAGCTCTATTCAGCGCTTGAATCCGTTGAATACGCAGAGCCTGACCGCCCTGTGGAGCTGTACGATACACCGGATGACCCGCTCTATTCACATCAATGGTCATTCCACAACACCGGTCAGGGATACTACCATGTGGAACGGATAGACGGAAACAACAACGATACACTTGCGATAGTTTATGGCACACCGGATGCGGATATCGACTTCAATGAAGCCTATTCCGATCCACCGGAGAACACCGAAACGGTTATTGTTGCGATTCATGATACCGGTATTGACATGGATCATCCCGATCTGGCCGACAAGATATGGACTAATCCGGGTGAGATAGCCGGTAACGGTGTTGATGACGACAACAACGGTTTCATCGATGATGTTCACGGTTGGGATTTCGCCGGAGACTGCATACTCACTCCAGCCGATAATGATCCCACAGACAGCTATGGGCACGGTACACACTGCGCCGGGACTGTTGCAGCAATAACAGACAATGCGGCGGGAGTTGCGGGTATCGCTCCCGACTGCGAGATAATGCCGATCAGTTTTCACCCGTTCATGATGTCAACATGGGCTGCCGAAGGAATCATTTATGCAGCGGACAACGGCGCGGATGTAATAAACATGAGCTGGGGACTTCCATATCAGATTACAATCTGGGAGAGTGCTCTCGAGTATGCGGCCGCAAAAGGCGTCGTTCTGATAGCGGCGGCGGGGAATGATGGTTACGAGCAGATCAACTATCCCGCAGGCTACAGTACAGTAATAGCCGTCGCAGCCTCGAACAGCGATGACGAAATAACATCTTTCTCTACCTTCGGCAGCAACATCCATATTGCCGCACCCGGACGGTCTATTCTGTCACTAAGAGCAGATGACCTTGATATGTATGCGGGAAGCAGTGAACCGGATGTGCATATTATCGACGATTACTACTATCTTGCTTCCGGAACAAGTATGGCAAGCCCCCACGTTGTTGGAGTAGCTGCCTACCTTGAGTCGGTATCACCCGGTATATCTCATAATACTGTGAAGGACATTCTCGCAGCAACAAGCGATGACATACTTGATCCGTATGGTCTGGGGGTCAACCTCCCCGGCTGGGATAAATACAGCGGGTATGGTAGATTGAATCTGTACAATACTCTCTTTTCCGCACCACTTCTTGGAATGAAAATAACCTCACCGTTAAATAACGAATCCGTTTCGGGTTCTGTAGATATTTACGGAATAGCCGATGGCAATGAGTTTACCGGGTACACACTCGAGTATGGAGAGGGACGAACACCGGAATCATGGACGGAGATAAATTCTTCCGGTGCCCCGGTATCCGGTGGATACCTCTACACATGGGATACATCCGGTTTGAACGGTATTTACAGTATAAGGCTGAAATCCTTTGGCGGAACCCATGAATCGTATGTGACAGTGTACGTCATGAACGATGCTACCGCCGAGATAGCGACACCTGACACCGGAATGACCGTTTTTGCCTCCTCTGAGATAATCGGAACAGCTATTTGTCCCGATTTCTCACGATCTGTCGTTATGGGTGGACTGGGAGCTACACCATCCACATGGACTGTTCTGGAAAGTATCTCAATACCAACAGTGAATGGGAAATTGGCGAATCTGCCGGGCGACATTATGGAAGAGAGCGAATATACTCTGCGACTATATGTTTACTCGACTTCCGCACTCGAAGCGGTTACGGAAGTTACATTCACGGTCACTACTCCCTTTGCAGAACCATACGGCTGGAGGATATATATTGGATCGACTCCCTCCGCAATCCCCAATTGGGGTGATTTTGATAATGATGGCGTGAATGAGATAGTCGTGGGTTATGATAGTGGTATCAAGTTCTTCAATCTTGATGGCACGGAAAAAACAATCGGAGTCCCTACCCCACCATCGGACAAGAACTACAGGCTCCCGGCAGCAGTCGGTGATCTTGATGGCGATGGTGTCGATGATCTTGTTCTTGTGGGTGACGGTACCATATACGGGTACCCATCGAGTGAGCCCTCATTCGACCATTATAAGGTTGCACCCGATTTCAGTGCCTATTACAGTGTGAATGAGAATACATTCCCTGTTATCCAGTTAATAGACATTGATGGTGACAATAAGGATGAGATCATATATTCGAGATATGGTTATTTCTCATACTATGGTGAAACAGTTAATGCCATGCAGACCTTCCTGTATGATTCCGATGGAATACCCTGGAATTCTGCAGACAGTGCGATAGTAAGCAAGGGTAATTTCCAGGCGGCTGATCTTGATGGTGATTCTCAGTGTGAGTTTTACTATTTTGAGCCATATTGGAAATCATATTACCTTCGCAAACTCGATTTGAATCTCAATCTCATTGACAGCATCTACCTTCCTGAACTCGGTATAGACCAGAATGTCACCTGCATGTCTGCCGTAGATGTAAATGGTGACTATAATCTGGAGCTGGTTGTACTCGCGCATCTATTGGTGGATCATTATCCGGCATCAAATCACTTCGTGTATGCACTGGACGAGAGTTTTCACGTGATGGACGGCTGGCCGATAGACACCGGGATCGACGGTTACTATATTCCAAGAGCACCGGTATTCTGTGATATCGAGAGGGATGGCCTCCTTGAGTTCTTCACATCATATTATGATCTTGATATCAGCTATGTATACGCACATCACATCGACGGTACACCGGTGATAGGTGACTCTCTTGGACCGGGTTTATTCGCGATCTCACCGAATTCATCGTACCTTCACATGGGCACGATTGTTGATCTTGACGATGATGATTATCCGGAATATTGCACCTCAGAATCTCCGGGGATGATGGGACCATCCAATGGTTTCAACTCCCATACGATTTTGTCATGGCATAATGATGGCACACTCATCGAGGACTACTTCCTGACAGTATCCAACACGGCAGAGACAAGCGAGAATACACCATATTCTCCCATCTATGGTGATTTCAACAAGAATGGGTATACCGAGATGTTGATGACGACACCCGATGGTTATCTGATATACACCGAATTCGAGGGTAGTTTCTTTAACAAGAATGTGTCATCCTGTCCTATCTGGAGATATAATCGCTCACTCAATAACTCATACTTCCCGTTCGGACACGGTGAGACTATTGAATGTGGTGACGCGGACGCTTCCGGATATGTTGATATAGACGACATTACATTCCTGATTCGCTATATCTTCCAGGGCGGTCCCGCACCTGATCCGGTAGAGATTGGAGATGTCAATTGCGACGGAATGATAGATATTGATGATGTCGTATATCTCATTATGTATGTTTTCGCCGGTGGTCCCGCTCCATGCGATCCGGATGGTAACGGCGAACCGGATTGTTGATTGAGTCTATAGATAAATACTAATCGTGGCTGGCGTACATTCCGTGCGCCAGCTTTGTAATATTACAGCATCTGTTGGTGCACGAGGACGTACACCAACCACAACGATAATAACACATAATTAATTTGACTTAACATGCCTGCTTTTCTATTTTTCTATAGAGGTATGTATAACATAGACAACCTTCTACCGCCAAACCGAGACATACGAAATCTCTAACCTCACTTGATGTTCGGAGGAAGCCATGAAACGTGAGATGACTCGGAAACGAATCTTTCCATTACAATTGATGCTGATTGCAACTGTATTGCTGGTCAGCGCTATATCTGTTCATGCAACAATCATAAATGTACCCTCAGACCAGCCGACAATTCAGGCGGGTATTGATGCCGCTGCACATGGCGATACTGTTTCTCTTGCCGCCGGTATATATACTGAGAACATCGTTATCGAAGACAAGCTGTTGACCCTTATGTCCGTCTCAGGACAGGACAGCACATTTATCGAACCGGAACACGCCGACTCATCCATACTGACGGTATTATCGAGTGAATACACTCTCCCACTTCGTGGCTTGACGTTCCGGAACGGAGAGGCTGATGAAGGAGCGGCAATACGGTCTTTTTATCGATCACTTGATCTTCGTGAATGCAATATTCTCGAGTGTGATGCAAGATACTATGCCGGTATCAATGTGGATTCAGGTGCGTTTCACGCTGCACATTGTATGTTTGAGGACAACTCTGCTATTAGAACGAGTGTTATCAACATACGGACTTCAGAAGCTGTTATCGATTCCTGTTCCTTTCTGCGGAATACGAGTTCAGCTGAATACGGCGGCTCCGGAGGTACAATCTGTATAGCTTATGGCTCAGTGACTATCGAAAGCTGTACCTTTGAGGATAACCAGGGATGTCATAGCACAGTGTTGAATTCACAAGAAGCATCGATAAGTTTGAACAACTGCACGATAAGAAGAGGAAGGAAGGGTGACTGCCTCTATGATGTATGGTATACCACCGCAGGTAGTATAGCAGCATATATGGGACCGATTCATGTTTCCAACTGCCTTTTTGAAGGGCTGGACCATATCGCTATTGGTACATTCGGAAACTTGATTGAGATTCACAACAGCACAATTGTAGATAACTATGTGGGTATCTTCACTGATGTCTTTTGTGGTCCTGGCATCCAGATAGAGAACTCTATAATAGCAAACAATGAGTACAAACTCATGTATATAATGGAGGGATCATTAGAGCTGATGCAAATATCGTCGACCGATATATATGGCAATTTGAACGGAGATTGGGTGGATGATTTTGAGCTTCTTGTCGACTCCAACGGCAATTTTTCCGCCGATCCGAGATTCTGTGATCCCGACAACGGTGACTACCACATAGATGCCTATTCATTCTGCGCTCCGGAATACAGTCCGAACGGAGAGTTGGTTGGGGCACTCGGAGTCGGATGCCAGACTGACATTATCTGCGGCGATCCGAATATCAGCGGTGGAATCGATATCGATGATGTAGTCTACTTGATAGATTATCTTTTCCTTGGTGGAATGCCACCGATGCCGGTTGCATCCGGTGATGTGGATTGTTTAGGCGGAATCGACATTGATGATGCTGTCTACCTGATAATGTACATATTCCAGGGTGGCAATTCACCCTGCGATCCCAATGGTGACGGTGAACCGGATTGTGGATTGAGTCTATAGATAAATACTAATCGTGGCTGGCGTACATTCCGTGCGCCAGCTTGTATTATATTGTAATCAACTCATGTCTACCCTGTCTCACCTGCGCAGGCAGGTGCCCAGGCCTCGTCTGTAAAAGGCAATGTAGTTTTCATTTTAGACATTGATTTCGGTCTTTGTTTGGATCTCATAAAGAAATCTTGATGCGATATCTTCTATGATGTTCTATCGCACGCTATTTGCAACCTTGCCTGGATTCCCGCCTCCGCGGGAATGACAACAGAAAGAAAGGTCAAAACCCATTGCGGTTTCGACATGGCAAAACCGCTAAAGGGTTTTGCCCCACTCAACTACTCAACTGCTGCACGAATTGTTGGTGCACAGGGATGTACACCAACCACGAAATTAGTGTGTCGGGTTTCTCCATTCGTTTCACTCACTCCGGAACGCCGACCTACATTTTGACATCATTTGGGGACGGCCTCAAGAAGTACACCACCCATAAACGACTGGATTTTCTCTTCCCAACACCATCTAATTCACCGATAAATTTGACTTTTTCCGAGATCAGAGTAAATTGACCCATTAATAGCCGATAGCGAAACAAAGCCACTATCTCATGTGTATATTCAGAGTATCAATTCGCACGGCGACAAACTCACTCCGGAGGACTTATGGCTGACGATCTCTCACAATCAAAAGACATCCAAGCGGTGGAGAAACTTCAAAAAGCGAGAGAGACGATCAAAACCGAAATCGGTAAAGTGATCGTCGGTCAGCAGACCGTGATAGATGAGCTTCTGATATCAATTCTCTCAAACGGCCACGTACTTCTAATAGGCGTTCCGGGGCTTGCAAAGACCCTGCTCGTCTCAACAATCGCAAGCATTCTCGATCTTAAGTTTTCGAGAATCCAGTTCACCCCGGACCTTATGCCATCGGATATTACGGGTACCGAGATAATCGAGGAAGACAGATCCAGCGGAACGCGCGGATTCAAGTTCGTCAAAGGCCCCGTTTTCGGAAATATCATCCTCGCTGACGAAATTAACCGCACACCACCGAAAACTCAGGCAGCGCTGCTTCAGGCGATGCAGGAGCACGAGGTCACCGCTGCCGGGCAGACATACATACTCGAAGAACCGTTTTTTGTTCTCGCTACGCAGAACCCGATCGAGCAGGAGGGTACATACCCGCTTCCCGAAGCCCAGCTCGACCGATTCATGTTCAACATCCTCATAGACTACCCATCCGAGAATGAGGAGCGCGAGATTGTAAAGACAACAACCACGATTCAGGAATCGGAGCTTCAGAATGTTCTGAGTGGTGCGGAGGTTATTGATCTACAGAAACTGGTACGGCGAGTGCCGGTCTCCGATCATGTGATCGACTACGCGGTCCGTCTGGTTCGCGCAACTAGGCCCACCGGGAATAATATCCCTGAATATGTCAAGAACTGGGTGTCGTGGGGTGCCGGACCGAGAGCCTCACAATACCTCATCCTCGGCGCAAAGACGAAAGCTGTTCTCGAAGGCAGATACACGCCATCGGTCGAGGATGTCAAATTCGTCGCGAAACCAGTGTTGAGGCACCGCATTGTGACCTCATTCAATGCCGAGGCGGATGGTGTCGGCGCATCGGAGATCATCGATAAACTCATCGCCGAAATTAAGGAAGGATGATCGGACTCCACTCCGTAACAAGCTGTTATGCCGGAAGATGATTATAGAAGATACCTGCAGCCGGATGTTGTCTCTCGTCTGAAGGGAATGGAACTGAAGGCTCGTCTCGTCGTCGAGGGATTTATCACCGGGCTGCACAAATCACCGTACCACGGTTTCTCGGTAGAATTCGCCGAGCATCGTCAATATATGCCCGGTGATCCAATTCGTGATATTGACTGGAAGGTTTACGGCAAATCGGATCGCTTCTATGTCAAACAGTTCGAGGAGGAAACGAATCTTAAGTCATATATTCTCGTCGATACTTCAGCATCTATGGGATATACATCCGAGGAGGGTAAAAGACTTAGCAAGCTCGAATATTGCTCATACCTATCGGCGTCTCTCTCATTCATGATGCTGAAACAGCGCGATTCGGTCGGACTGGTGGGATTCGATGAGCGGATCCACACGTACATACCTCCTAAATCGGCAGCAAGCCATCTGCACATTCTCTTAAAACAGATGGATAAGCTCGAAGCAAGTGAGAAGACCAATATTTCAGATACACTCCACGAAATGGCTGAACGTATCAAGCGACGTGGTCTGATAATCATACTGTCTGATCTGTTCGATGATCCCCGTCGCATATTTGCAGGATTGAAACATTTCAGGCATAAGAAGCACGAGATTATCGTATTCCATGTACTCGATCCCCGCGAGCGCGACTTCGCATTCCCGACCGAAGCTATATTCGAGGATATGGAGACAGGCGAGCAGATCATAACACTCCCCTGGCAGGTAAAGGGAGATTATCAGAGAGCGCTCAATGAGGTTTTCGATGAATTCTCCCGTGAATGCCGTATGTCGAACATAGACTACCATCTGATAGATACATCCGTCCCATACGACCGCGCACTCCTCGCATACCTTAATAAACGTGCGAGGCTCTACTGATGTCTCCACGCAGGAAAGCCGAACCGTTGATCGGCGCGCACATGTCGATAGCCGGAGGTGTGCACAATGCCATAGATCAAGCTGTCGAGGTTGATGCCACCGCGCTTCAGATATTCACCAAGAATAACAACCAGTGGGTGGGCAAACCGCTTGGCGACAAAAACATCGCCAAATTCGAGGAAAAGCTCGCAGAATCGGCAATCCTCGCGGTTGTCGGACACACGGCATATCTAATAAATCTCGCATCTCCCCGTGAAGAGATATACAGGAAATCCGTTGATGCCCTGAAAGATGAGTTGGAGCGTGCAGACCGGTTAGGACTGTCCGATCTCGTAATGCATCCGGGGGCGCATCTCGAATCGGGCGAAGATGTCGGGATCGAGAAAATTGCGGAAACCGTAAACCGGATATTCGACAAGCTCCCCGACAACCGGACGAGGCTGTCGCTGGAGGTAACAGCAGGTCAGGGAACATCCATCGGGCACAAATTCGAACACATCGCAGAGATTATAGAGAAGATCGAAGACCGTGAACGTTTATCTGTCTGTTTCGATACATGTCATGCTTTCGCTGCGGGTTATGAACTTCGGACGAAGCGTGATTTCAATGCCACATTCAAGGCATTCGATGATACGATAGGTCTAGAATACCTTAAGGTATTCCATGTCAACGATTCAAAGAAACCGCTGGGCAGTCGTGTGGATCGTCATCATAATCTCGGAGATGGAGAACTCGGACTCGAACCATTCAAATTCCTCATGCAGGATAAGCGTTTCCGGGATATCCCCAAGATACTCGAAACTCCGAAGGGTGATAATCCCGCGAAAAATGATCGGATGAACCTTGACATTCTGCGCGGGTTCGCTAAATAGGGCGCGAGAGGATTGAGATAAAATGCAAATTGGTATAATAGGACTTCCCCTTTCCGGAAAAACAACTCTGTTCAACGCTCTCTGCGGCACATCACAGGAAACCGGCGGCTATACAGCCAAAGGTGAGGTGCATCGCGGAGTGGTCAAAGTCCCGGACGAGCGCCTCAATGTTCTCGCCGAGATATACAGTCCAAAAAAAGTCACACCGGCGGAGATTGAATTTCAGGATGTCGCCGGATTTACGGGCGATACCTCCGACCGCGACCGGCTCGATACGGAGATACCGTCGGCAATTCGCGAAACCGTTGCGCTTGCGCATGTTGTACGAGCTTTCGAGGATAGCAACGTACCCCATCCATCCGGTTCTGTAGATCCGGAACGCGATATCAAGATGATCGAGGATGAGTTGATTTTCTCCGATCTGGTGCTTATCGAGAAACGGATGGAAAAGGTTGATCGTCAGTTAAAGGTGAATCCGAAGGATGAATTCAAGCGCGAGAAGATGATTCTTGATAAGTGTCTCGCTCAGGTCAATGCAGAGATACCGCTGCGGGAACTCGAGCTGACACCCGAAGAACAAAAAGCGGTCCGGGGATTCCAGTTCCTTTCGATCAAACCAAAACTTATCGTGTTGAACATCGGTGAGGATCGGATAGCGGACAGAGAGAGTTTGATCACTCAGTTTGCACAATACACCGGGAAAAAGGATGTTGCCGTTGAGACTGTATCAGCGAGAGTGCAGATGGAACTCGCGGAACTCGATGAGGAGGACCGCATGGAGTTTATGCAGGACTACGGCGTAACGGATTCTGCTCTTGACCGTTTGATTACGAAGTCATACGAACTACTCGGATTGATATCGTACCTTACAGGCGGCGAGAAAGAGGTTCGGGCCTGGACGATCCATGAGGGGACGAAAGCTCCGCAGGCTGCCGGTGTGATCCACAAAGATTTCGAGAAGGGATTCATCAAGGCGGAAGTCATACCATACGACAAACTCGCCGAAGTCAAATCTGAAGCGGAAGCCAAAAAGCGCGGCTGGATGCGCCTTGAGGGTAAAGAGTATATCGTCAAGGATGGCGATGTCGTGATATTCCGGTTTAATGTTTAGCCTTTATAACTCTCCCCTACTCAAAACAACGCGACAAGTCCATTTTACCCAAGGCTCCGATTCTGTGGCTGGTGTACGTCCCGTGCACCAGCTTTCTGGACTACGCTGGCGCACGAGACGTATGCGACCCACAGGAATCACACTGCATGTAACGTCTATCTAACAACCAGCCCTTGGTTTTGGACCGTTGCTGAAGATATATTCGATAAGATATGTAATGTCGTCAATGTCGACTATTTCGTTGCAGTCACAGTCGGCTGTCTGAAGCGGTCTCGGTGATGTCCCACCATTGAAGATATATTCTATCATGAAGACAATGTCATCAATATCTACGGTGCCGTCATTGTTGGCATCACCGGAGTAACGACCCACTATGTCTACATCCCCATATGCCACGAACGGTTCACTCGCCTGGGTTTCACCTGAAATAGTAAACAAATGCGTCGTTGTATCATACAGAGGACCTTCATCGGCTGCATAGGCATTGATGAAACCTTTCACCCGGAAGTCGGCTTTCAGAACCTGACCGTCGAAGTCGGGATGACTCGTCAGAATTTCAGTGTTGAACGGGACTATCGTGTCGTTGATCACGACCGTATTCTGGTCAATGTCGTCCACAACAATATCGTCATCCTCAGGCAGGAGAACAGAAGCCGAAATCGGATCGAACGCCCATGCCCAGTTACGGTGCATCGTGTTGGGATCGATGTATGCATTGCTATATTCAGCCATCAATATATCTCTAAGCCTTCCGATTTCGGCGTGGTATGACTCTGCATCATCTCTGAGTAGAGCACCAAGTTTGATGACCACCTGCTGGCTGTCTCCCGGTTCGAACGTGAACGGACCGAAGATACACATCATTCGTTTGTCAGTTGGATCCTCATCGATCCAGCCGGTAGCAGTCAGCGGATCGCCGGGATAGAGATACTTAATCACCTTACTGGTTGCCGGATCAATTAACGGATCGCCATCTATTTGAAGACTTTTAAGATAGTTGTAGGCTTGCGTTTCAGTGTAGGGATCGGTTCCGTTAATGTACCCGTTGAAACCGGTCATTCCTACATTCCTATAATCCGGAAGCGGATTGCCATCGAAATCCGCGGTCTCCCCCGGAGCCGGTTCAACCGGACCTGACACTACTATGCCGCCCAGAACGGGAGGATTGGTACCGAATGTGCCATCTTCACCATCGTTGTAAGTATAGAAGTAGTTATCGAGTGTATCACAACCGATCAAGTCATCACCTGCGTTCCCAAGATCTGAATCGAACCAGATTGCGAAATAGAAGTCGTTTATCGTATTCCCACCCTCGTTAAACAATTTGTATTTCATGTAGAGTAAATTTGACTCTAATGGATGGTTCGATCCCCAGACAGTCTGTTGGACTTCAATACCAAGTGGATCGGTAGCATACTCAGTATGCTGATTGGGATCAGCATCATTGAAAACGGTCCACAGTGTCTGGTCTCCGAGAAGGAGAGGATTGTCGTCACCATCAAGCGGTGCTCCCTGGTCCACAGGCCAATTATCCCAATCAGAATCTCCCGGTCCGGATGATTTGTCAATCTTGTAGACTTTGAAACTCGGATCGTCCGGGAGATATGTACCGTTCTCCATAGGACCCGGAACATATTCCCAATCGTATTTGGCAACGGCGATCCGTGTATCGTTGTAACCAACTGTTCCACCCATCCACAAACCAGCCGCATAGACAACCGGCAAGTCCGGGGTCGTAGCTGTATCGCCCGAAAATGGATAATACAATCCCGCTGTTCCGTGCACAAGACCATCATTATCATAGGCGAATGACCCCACATTCGAGACGAACATCAGAATGTCATTGGCATCGAAGAAAGTCTCCCAGTCAAGATTCAAGATTTCCTCCGAATCCGGCGTGTAATCAGCCGGGGGAGCGGCAAACAGAACAACGGTTGCCAGAACCAAAATCAAGACACTCAAGCTCAAGTTTTTACGCATTGCGAATCCTCCCGATGAAGTTGCTTTTCATTATACGATTATAGACCGACCCCCTTGTGGGTTGATGATATAAATATAGCCGGGTATCGCGGGTAGCTTTAGTCAATATCGCAAATATCTCAATAGTGTCAAGACGGAAAAGGCATTATAATGTTTGACAGATATGTACAACTTTTGTGTGGTTGGTATATGACTGAGGTTGTCGATAGAAGATCGTGTTCCGAATTCCGACTCCGCCGGTATGAGAAACGTGACAAATCTATCTTCTTGTGAGTATGTCGGGTTTCTACGTTCGTTTTACTCACTCCGGAACGCCGACCTACATCTTGACATCCTTTGGGATCAACCTCTCCAATTGCGCCAACCTGAAGAATAACAGGAGAACCGTTTATGTGGAGTGTAGTGTCACTGCTTGATTCAGAGAGAGATGATGATCTCTGGATAAATTACTATGATCTAATGGATATCCTGTGCAGAGAACACGGTTCAGACAGGGTTGGTGGCGGCTGGGAACGCATGCGTGAACGGCTAATATCATTCCGCGAAAATCTCCCCATGTATGACCGCTGGATAGTCCTCGATAATGATTCTCCTATTGCATGGGAGGATTTCCGCATTCACAAGGATGCCAAAGGCAAGCCACTCGCATACACGCACATGGATGCCCTGATAGATCCCGTCCCGCCGGAAATCGAGCGAATGTTAGCCGATAACCTGATCGGTAAATTTCGAAAACACGAATGTACACTCTGCTTTATTATGACCACCAACGAGCGGATTTCGAGAGTAGCAAATAACTGGGGCGCGAAACCGCAGAGTAAGATAGTCCGGTATCGTCTGCGACGCAGTAATGCAAATGTTGACCTGATGCGTGGGTGGATAGACACAATACCGAACAAACATCCTGATATCAGGATCGAGTTTTTCAAATTCATTCCGGATGAACTGCTGAACTACTTCTGTGAACTATATACTCGTTTCATAGCGGATATGCCGGGTGAGGTAGAGTCCGAAGTCGAGCATGCGGTATCTGCAGATGAATGGCGAAAGCGAAACGAATGGCGAAAGAAAAACAACATTCAACACTATTCATACCTGATGTTTGACAGGAATGAACTGATTGGATTCACGAATGCCGCCATCTATGCGGGTGATGCAGTCGATATCTATCAGGCTATGACAGGGGTACTTCCCGAATATCGCGGCAGAGGACTCGGTAAATGGCTGAAAGCCGCACTCTATCTCAAACTGATAGAGGATTTCCCCGAGAATGAAACAGTTACGACGGATATGCGGGCAGTAAACGAACCGATCCAGAGATTGAATGCCAATATGGGGTACGAAAGGGTCACAGAGGGTGGTGAGTTTGCGCTTCGAGTGGAAGACCTCGAACGGTATCTATCTACAAATCCTGTAAAATAAAAGAACACCACACACGGATTTTCGGGTACCGTGCATGGTGTTCAAACAATCTATATTGAATCGTTCGGGATCAATCCCAAACAAGTCTATAACCACTAACAGTTGTAATACAGGCTGAATTCATGCGGATGGGGCCGCACCCGTATTTCATCCGCCTCACCCTGTTTGAGTTCGATCCAGTGTTCGATTGTGTCCTTGCTGAATACCTCGTTTTCCATCAGGAAATCATGATCGCGCTGGAGTGCCGTAATAGCTTCGTTCAGTGAAGTTGGAAGCATCGGTATTCTCTTCAGCTCACGCTGCGACATGGTGGTGATGTCCTTTTTCACCTCTTCACCCGGATCGATCTTGTTCTTGATACCATCAACACCCGCCATAAGCATCGCGGCAAACGCCAAATATGGATTACAGGTGGCATCCGGAGGACGGAACTCCATCCTGAATGTAGTAGGATCGAGCTGGTAGCCGGGAATTCTAATCGCAGCGGATCGGTTGCCGGTCGAGTATGTTCCACGAACCGGAGCCTCGAATCCGGGTACCAGTCGCTTGTATGAGTTCGTCGACGGATTCGTGAAACAGAGCAGCGCCGGAGCGTGCTTCAAAAGCCCGCCGATATAGTACCGACCGATATCTGACAGATTGGATGGTTTGCCTTTCTCAAAAAAGACCGATTTTCCACGCTTGATCAGATACTGGTGGACATGCCATCCCGATCCCGGCTCATTATACATTGGCTTCGGCATGAATGTCGCCGAGAGACCATATTTCATGGCGATATTCTTGATGATATATTTAACGAGCATGGACTGATCCGCCATATTCAGCAGTGTCCCGAACTTCAGCTCGATCTCCTCCTGCGATGCTCCACCGACCTCGTGATGATGATACTTGACGGGAATTCCGAGTTGTTTCATCACAGCGGACATCTCACACCTCAGTCCATAGGTCTGGTCCGACGGCGGCGCGACATGATAGCCCTTCTTATAGGGAATCTGATAACCGTAATTGTTAGGATCATCCTCACCCGTATTCCACTCGGCTTCCGGTGAATCGACAAAGTGGTATGCGGACTCATTCGTTGTTCGGAACATCACATTCGAGAAGAGATAAAACTCAAATTCCGGTCCCCAGAGTGAGTCGTCGGCAAACTTGCTCTTCTTCATATACTTCTCGGCATGAGCCGCAATCGAGCGGGGATTCCGATCGAATGGGAATATCTTATCCTCGACCTCGACAACATCCCCTATCATCGAGAGAGTCGGATGATCGAAGAACGGATCAATGAAAGCGGTTTTTGTGTCGGGGAGCATAATCATATCTCCCGACTTAACTTTGGCAAATCCGGTGATAGAGGATCCATCCACCCCCACTCCCTGAGTCAGTAATTTGTTGTCCAGAGATTCTACGGGGAGGCTGATATGTCTCCAGCGACCGAGAAGATCGGAGAATTTTAAATCTATAAATTCAACATCATTTTCTTTTGCCATCTGTTGAAGTTGTTTTAGAGTCATTGCGTGCTCCTTGTGAAATTTTTAGCATGCTGAATATAACGTATAGAGTGTTAGTATCAAGTGAAATCGACATTGTTGTAGACAATGCCGGAGATTCAAAAAGAGTTCAGACTTGACATGTGTGACCGGGACGGTTACTCGTACAGTATGGATCCGTTCATACATGGAGGAAGAATGAAGATAACAGCTCTTGCTGCGGTTTTGATTATACTCGCGGTGTTAATTTCATGCTTCGAGTCTCCCGATTCTTTCCGCGCCGATCCGTTCGAACAGGCGCTCGGCAGAGTCGGGCTGAACCGCAAAACAATGACATTCGATTATGGCGATATGGCCAACTACGGAGGTGACCGATTCGCGGTTCCCCTGTTCTATACCCTGCATTCCGATTATTTCAAAATCGAACCATACACGAACAGCTTCAAGAAAACTCTGAAATCCTACCCGGATCGACTCCACACACTCATAGGATTCGGATCGAGCCGTATCAATGAGGGTGTACGGAGAGGTTTGATCGGTGATCCACTCGAGCAGGTCTTCAAGCTGCTTGAAGAGGGTGATCCCCTGCTTGCATCCATAGCGTATCTTCACCGCTGGCTGGGACAGCCGTTGAAAGGCAGCGACATTCAGGAGATAGTCCGGCAGTCAATGGGAGTACCGGATGATCTGCAGAAACTTGCCGCGCTTATAATAGCGACATCGGTTGACACTACGGGCTTCCATGAACGGGCGTTCGAGAAGACTACCGATAGATTTGATCTGAATGACATGCACGCTAAAGCCCGCGAGTATCTCGCATCCGAGGCTGAGTTCGACGATCACACATTCGAGGATTTCTGCGCATTAGTCGATTATAAATATCTCTATGCATTTGCTCAGGACATCGCGCGAGGCGTCTCCGTAGGAATAGACTCGCTTGGAGAGAGAGCTTTCGAGGGTGATTTCTCATTCATCTGGGAAACACCTATGGGGAAAATCGTAATTTCGGGAAATGCCGATAATACCTACCCGGAAGATGAGTATCTTTTGATAATAGATGCCGGCGGCAACGACAGCTATAGCGGCGGTGCGGCAAACATATCCGCCGACAACTGGATTTCGGTTCTGATCGATATTGCGGGTGACGACTCCTACCATTCGACCGAAACAAATTCCCCGACATTCGGAGCGGGAGTCCTCGGATATGCCTATCTTGTCGATCTCGCCGGGAATGATACCTATGCAGGCAAGAGTGTAACTTCGGGTGTCGGTTTGTTCGGGGTTGGAGTTCTGCTCGACAAATCCGGACGGGATATCTATGACGGGTATGTTTGCGCTCAGGGTTCGGGACAGTTTGGTATCGGTATACTCTCTGACTTGGAGGGTGATGACAAATACCACGCCTACCAGCTTGCGCAGGGATACGGTTTCACGAAAGGTTACGGGCTGCTTCTCGACATGAATGGCAACGACGATTACTACGCAGACACACTCGATATCGTATTCCCGGCATCGCAGACAAAGAACTACAACTCGAATCTGGCGCAGGGTGTCGGTTTCGGCAAGCGAGCGGACTATATCGACGGTCACTCGTGGGGCGGAGGAGTCGGGATGCTTGTGGATGCTGCCGGGGATGATACCTACTCCGCCGGTCTGTTTGCGCAGGGTTGCGCATACTGGTATGCGGTCGGTATTCTTGCGGATGATGCCGGTAACGACAGATACAATGGCGTATGGTATGTGCAGGGTTCCGGCGCACACTTCGGTCTGGGCGCATTGATCGATTCATCCGGGAATGACCACTATTATGCTACGATGAACATGGCGCAGGGTGCGGGGCATGATTTCACGCTCGGCACGCTCATCGACTGTAGTGGTGATGACACCTACGATGCACCAAATCTTTCGCTTGGGGGTGGCAACGCTAATGGAATCGGCGTGTTTTGGGACAAGTCCGGTGATGATATCTACCGCGTCGAGAAAGCCGTTACACTCGGCAGGTCAAATATTGCGAGTCGTGGAGGATTGAGAGATCACATTCTCTGTCTGGGATTGTTTCTTGATACCGGCGGTGAAGATCACTATCCGGCAGAGATGTCTTTCGCATCTAACAACAAGCTCTGGACACAATGCGGGACGAATACAGATGAACCGCTCGAGGTAGAAAAAGGCGTGGGATTTGACTGTGAGTGGATAATTATGCATAATGACAATGAACTGACCGAACAACCGGACAGCAATGAGGAGAAACGAATCAACCGATGATAAAAGCTGACTACATTACCGAAACGCAGAAAATCTATTCCGAATACAGAAACCGCAAAACACGACGGGAAAAACTGGAAGAGCTCTACGCCGACTCGGAGACCATCTTCAAAAAACACCTACCGAGCGAACGAATAATGATGCGGGACATGATCGACTACCTTCTCGATCCCGGCACGGTTCGGCGAATCGGGAAATTCTCCGCTCGTGAATGGCTCAAGACCGGCCATCAGATTGCAAAGAAACTTAAAAAGCAGATTAGTGAGATTCCGGAGCCGACAATTGTGTTTTATCCCGGCATGAGGGGTGTGAACGGTAAGGTTATATGGCTGGGGAAAAATCCGGTAATGTCACTCTCCCCCGATTTCGGGTATTTCACGGGTAACAACCTCACCGTACTGCTCGCGCACGAATACACGCACTATCTTCGCGCACGCTTTGTCGGTGTCAAATACCGGAATATGCCACTGTATCAGATGATCTTCGAGGAGGGACTTGCGATCCATCTCTCACGTTTACTAATACCCGACATACCGATGTCGGCGATCTTCATGTCGAACCTGCACTATACAATTGGAATGCCTGATCCGAAGGGCGGGTATGTCCGGTGGTGCAAGCGCATGTTACCCGATCTTGCGAATGCCGCGCTCGAATCGCTATCCTCAAAAGAACCGGAACCGCGCGCACAGTTTTTCGAGGGTGGGACTTTCACCGGTATCGACGACTCCCCAATTCGCACCGGTTACTATCTCGGCCACCGAGCTTTATTGGAAGCCGCCAAAGACTACGACTTGGAGGAGCTTCTACGAATGAAACCGACAGCGAAAATGATGCGGGGGTATTTGAAGAGACTGGCGGGATAGAAACGGAGTATGCAACTATGAAAAAGACAGGGGCAGGAGATATAAACAGAGACAAAACTCAAAAATCCCTGTTCGAGAAACCGAAGGTCTTTATACCTATAGTTATTGCCTTTGCGGTCTTGATCGTAGGTTGGTACGGGGCGCTTGTGTTTTTCTTCTTTCGTGACTGGAAAGCAAGCGGAGTATTTGGAGATTCGTTCGGTGCTTTAACCTCTCTTGTATCCGCGCTCGCATTTGGTGGGCTTATATATACGATTATTTTGCAGCGAAAAGACCTTGAACTCCAGAGACACGAGCTTGAACTAACCCGCGAAGAAATGAAGGGGCAGAAGAAGCAGTTGGCTCTACAGCGCGCTACAATGGAACGGCAAAGGTTTGAGAACACCTTTTTTGAGTTGCTGAAGTTCTTGGCGGAGCAGACATCTCAATTAAAAGTCGATTGGAGAGATAAATTTCATGGAGCTTTGTATACTGGCCATGAAGTATTGAGTCGTTCAGGTAAAGAGATACAGGATAGACTTAAAGAATTAGCTGGAGAAGGGGAGGGCATGGCTGTAGATAAGGAGCTCATAGACTGACTTGTAAGAGAATACTCATTGAAGTGGGATGTTGTTACTCTTAGTATGCTGCAATTGATCTACAAGATTGCTGGTTTCATAGATAAGTCCGATCTGTTGGATCCTTCAAAGCAATATGGAGTTAAATCCACCACACTAGCTGACTATTCACAGCGTTTTTTCTATATGGATCTTTTCAGAGCAACACTCTCCAGACCGCAATTGGAATGGCTCTTTTATTATGGTCTCTCTGATGTCGGTAAACAGATGAAACCGCTGCTGGAGAAGTATTCTATACTGCTTCAACTGCGCGAAAGCGAACTTTACAACATAAACAAGAGTAACATCTCCGACGGATACAGTGAAAGCGCCTTTGTGGCAGATACCGAGTTTTGATTCGCCTTCCAGTTCCATTTGCAGGTCACACCCGGCGGTTGCCGGGCAAGACCTGCAAAAACGGTAAATGTATAGATCAGAACAAGTGGTCTTCCTACCAACCCCGACCCACTTCCGATATCGCACCCAATCCGATAATCAACACGAATAGCATCATGAGCACGAAGAAGACGATTCCGATTATTATCAGCACCTTGGCTATGAAGAACGCTCGGTTCTGTTTCTCGAATGTCCGGAATATCGCTTCCTTATCTCCCGTCTGGAGGTAGCCGCGGAGTTCTTTTACAGCCTCAGTAAGCCGAAGTCCGATAAAAATATAGGGTATACCAAAAATCGCACCGACAATCGAAAGGCAGTTGAGTGCGCCACTTATGATCGTAGCCCATCCAACGAAGTTCATGTTGTCGCACAAACTACTCGTCGTACGACGCCATTTCTCTAATTCGGGATCTGCAACCTGATCATTCATTTCCATTCTCCTGTGCTAATTTGACCGGTATTTATCCCATATACAGCCAACAGCACAATAAATTCAACAAGAATTGAGTCTATAAATACAAAAAGCCGCCCCAATCAGGAGCGGCTTATCAGAAGATATCTAAGTTCGTATTACAGACGAATTATTCTGTCATTGTTGTTCTTGACCTTTTTGCACGCATTGCGTGTGTCGAACACCAGTTTCGAATTATCGACAATCCACTGGTAGCGGTATTTCGTATGGTCTGTCAGGATGACAACAATATCAGCCGACTTGAGACTTGCAGCGGTCAGTTTTACCGATTTCTTGTCTCCGGTGTCAAAATGCACAACCGGGACATACGGATCGGAATACTGAACTTTCGCTCCTCGATCCTCGAGCAGACGAATGACATCGAGCGCCGGAGATTCACGGATATCGTCGATATCCTTCTTGTAAGACACACCGAGCACGATAACCTTGGAGGTACTGAGTGCCTTACCTTCAGTATTGAGAGCGCGGATTACCCTCTCGACAACATATTCCGGCATGTGAGAGTTTATATCTCCCGCCAGTTCGATAAATCTCGAATAGTAGTTCAGCGATTTCAGTTTCCATGAGAGATAGTGCGGATCGATGGGGATGCAGTGACCGCCGAGTCCCGGACCGGGATAGAACGGCATGAATCCGAACGGTTTTGATGATGCCGCGTCGATGATCTCCCAGACATCAATCTTGAGCCGGTCGCACATCAGGGCGACCTCATTAACCAATCCGATATTCACCGATCTGAATGTGTTTTCGAGTAGCTTGACCATCTCCGCAGCCTGTGTCGATGAAACCACGTGCGCATGGTTGATAACCTGCTCATAGAATACTTTTACGATCCGACGACACTTGGAGGTTGTCCCCCCGACAATTCTCGGCGTGTTCTTGGTACCGAACTGAAGATTCCCGGGATCTATGCGCTCCGGCGAAAACGCAAGATAGAAATCCCTGCCTACAACGAGCCCGGTTTCCTCGAGATCCGGTCTGATCAATTCCTCCGTAGTACCGGGATAGGTCGTGGATTCGAGTACGATCAGCATATCTTTGTGAAGGAATTCTTTAACGCGGTCGACAGCATCAAGGATATAGGTGACATCCGGGTCTTTCGTTTTCGACAGCGGAGTCGGAACGCATATCGAAACGCAGTCGACACCCTTCAATTTCGAGAAGTCATCCGTTGCCACAAGATTCTTGTTACGTACCAGTGCCTGAATCCGCTCGGGTTTGACATCAGCAATATCCGAATCGCCCGAATTGACCAGTTTGCACTTCTCCTTGGAGATATCAAAGCCGATGACTTTGAATCCCTCTTCGGCGAATTCCGTCGCCAGAGGCAGTCCGACATAGCCGAGGCCGATAACGCCCACAACCGCCGATCTGTCCCGAATCTTTGATTCGAGGTCTTTACTGGTCATCGAATACTCCTTCTAATTTCTTTTCTCCAGTATTCGAGAGTGTCTCTTACTGTAGAATCGAGTTTATACTTCGGTTTATATCCAACAGCCCGTCGGGCTTTTGAATAATCTCCTACAAGTCTGGGGACATCCGAGGGTCTCATTCGCTTCGGGTCCTTTGTAACCTTGATCTTCACTGTCGCAGCATCGAGAATCCAGTCGAGAATATCGCGTACTCTCTCTCCCCTTCCGGAACAGAGATGATACGCCTCGCCCGGTTTGCCCCTCTCTGCAAGCAATCTGTATCCTGTAACAATATCCCGCACATCCGTGATATCCCGTTCAGCATTCAGGTTCCCGACCTCCATCACCGGTTTAATCTTCCCGGCTTCTATCTGCGCAACCTGTTTGCAGAAATCCGGCACCACGAAACCGAGCCCCTGTTTGGGGCCGGTATGATTGAATGCCCGGGCACGGATTATGGGTAGATCATGCCCCTTGAAATACTGGTAACCGAGCATATCGACGGCAGCCTTGGAAACACCATACGGAGAGACCGGGAGCATCCTCGTGTCTTCCTTAAGCGGCATCTGAGATGGCTTAACGATACCGTAGATCACGGCGGATGTCACGATTATTATCTTTTTGACACCATCTATCTTCCGCAGAGCCTCGAGCAGATTAGTGGTTCCAACGGTGTTAATCTCGAATGTCAGATCGGGATGTTCGAACGAGAATGGTACCGATGAGATCGCCGCGAGATGAAAAACATACTGAGGTTTGATTCTATGGATGTATTGCTCGGTCTTATCCTTATTTCTTAAATCGAGATCGGTAAGCGAAAGTTTGGACGTGAAACCTTTCAGCTTGTCATGTGTCTCGCCGGGGAGTTGAGTACCGTAGACTTTATATTTGTGGTTCAGCAGTTCCTCAGCCAGATGAGAACCGGCAAATCCCGGCAGTCCTGTAATCAGAGCACGCTTCAAATCAGTCCTCTACTTCCGGTTTTGCAGACGCTCGAGATCGGCATCAACCATCATCTTGACAAGTCCCTCGAACGAGACCTCCGGCTTCCATTTGAGTTCATTGCGCGCCTTGGAAGAATCTCCGAGGAGAACATCCACCTCTGCAGGACGAACAAATCTCGGATCAACAACAACGAAGTCCTCGTAATTCAGCCCGACATGCTCGAATGCTATTCTCGCGAGATCGCGGACAGAGTGATTTTCGTCCGAGGATATCACGAAATCATCAGGCTTGTCCTGCTGCAGCATGAGCCACATAGCCCGGACATAATCACCGGCATATCCCCAGTCCCGCTTGGCATCGAGATTACCGAGCCGCAGCTCTTTCGCAAGCCCTTGTTTTATCATTGCAACACCGTATGTGATTTTTCGCGTAACAAATTCAAGCCCGCGCCGCGGAGATTCATGATTAAACAGAATCCCCGAACAACAGAACAGATCGTACGACTCGCGGTAATTGACCGTTATCCAGTGACCGAAAACTTTCGCCACGCCATAGGGACTTCTCGGGTAGAATGGAGTTTTTTCTGTCTGGGGTACCTCGCGCACTTTACCAAACATCTCCGATGATGACGCCTGGTAGAACTTGATCTTCTTGTCGATCAGACGGATTGCCTCAAGTATTCGGGTAACTCCGAGCGAATTGAATTCGCCTGTCAAAACCGGCTGCTGCCAGGATGTCGGCACGAATGACTGTGCCGCAAGATTGTAGACCTCATCGGGGCGAGTCTTCTCTATTAGAGTTATCAGCGATAGCTGATCGAGAAGGTCTGCCTGTTCGAGTTCAATCTTGTCTCGAATATGATTGATTCGTTCGAAATTCTCCGTAGAGTTCCTTCTAACCATACCGATTACTTCGTATCCCTTTTCGAGAAGGAAATCAGCAAGGTATGAACCGTCCTGTCCTGTAATTCCGGTAATTAATGCGCGCATAAACACTCCCATCTACCAACTTAGTGGGTAATAAACCGGGCAAGTCTGCCTTGTCAATCAAATAGTACGCCGAACCTGTTTATAAGATCGTAGTATTATCTTTAAAGTCGGCATCTATTGCCATTTGTTCCCGTTTTTTGTGGCAGGAACCGAGACCTTTCGCTAAGATTGAAGTCGATATGCAGATATTGGTGTACAACAGAACGACAATTGCCCGCGCGCTTATAGCTGTTGCAATCATCGGCTTGGTTGCTGTACAGAGTGCCTCTGCCGGCAGCAATTTCCCCCAACAGGGGGATATCGAGACTCTGCGGAAAATCGTCAGCGCCGGTTTCGAGGAACAATATGCCGAAGCAGAATCACTCGCAATAAGCCTCCAGTGGGAGTACCCGTACCACCCGATAGGATTTATTATGCAGGCGGCGATGCTTCAGTCGAAAATGCTCGACTATGAGCACACAGATCACGAGCGCGAGTTCTACACCCTGATCGAATTGACAAAGAAGAAAGCGCGGGATCATTTGGAGATGGATGACACCGATGCATGGTGTTACTACTGTCTCGGTCTTGCGCATGGTTCTCATGCCGTGTTTGAATCGCGGAGCGGATCATGGTTTACCGCTCTCAAGCAGGGAATCCGCGCGAAAAAGGCGTTTGCAAAATGTATTGAAACTGATCCCGGATTCTACGATGCGTATGTCGGACTCGGCTCATACCATTACTGGCGCACGGTAAAAACCGGGATAGTGAACTGGCTGCCGTTCGTGCAGGATGACCGGGAGGAGGGCGTTGAAGAACTTAGTATGGCTGCAGACAGCGGACGGTTCTCCGGTGATTTTGCGCGGGATGCCCTTATATGGGTTTATATCGACATGAAGGAATTCGAGAAGGCGGAATCTCTCGCGGTTCAGATGAAATACAGATTCCCGAATGGGAGAAAATTCCTCTGGGGGATGGCATTCGCACAGGCTGAAACCGGAAAATACGATGATGCTCTGCATACGTATGAGGACCTTCTCGCAAAAGTCATATCCGATCTGAATCGTGTAAACTATTTCAATGAAATCGAGATTCGCCGGCAGATAGCGGAGTGTGCATTCAATCTGGGACAGTATGATGATGTTGCAGAGCAGGCTCGTGTTGTGACTGCACTCGAAATATCGCCGGATATCCATAAACGTGCTGAGAATTCAATCTCAAGATTGCATGAACTGGCTAAGAAGGGGGAAGAGAGGCTTCACGATGATGCCTATACCGGCAGTGAGATAGAGGGGAAATCGGGGAATTGATCGACTGGCTGATCGGCATAGACATCGAGGTCATGCGGTTTCTCAATGTAACGCTGGCCAATCCGGTCTTTGATTTCGTGATGCCGATCGTGACCTCGGAGATATTCGTACGCTCGATTCTGGGGCTGACGGTTGTTATAATTGCATGGCGCGGAGGCAAATACGGCAGGATAACCGCACTGCTTGCTGTGCTGGTCGTGATATTGTCCGATCAGATGTCATCCGGGGTGCTGAAACCGTGGGTGGGACGGATCCGGCCCTGCAAGGAGCTTGACTTTCTCAATGTTCTGGTTAACTGCTCATCCGGCAAATCGTTCCCGTCCGGGCACGCCACGAACTCATTTGCGCAGGCGGTACTCTGGTCGATTCGATACCCGAAACTCGGATATTATGCCTATCCGCTTGCGTCGCTTATAGCTTTGTCGCGAATTTTCGTCGGTGTGCACTATCCGCTGGATGTCCTGACCGGGGCGATTCTCGGGTCGTTGTGTACGCTGGTGATAATTGGAATCTACAAATATGGCTTGTCTCGAATCCGGATTCTTCAGGCGGAGCGCAATCCAAATTAGCTTGACAATAGAGCGTGATCTCATATAATAAGCAGTCGTCTTTGGACGATATACATATATAGCCTTTTCTGTACTCCGGTGTAGCTCAGTTGGTAGAGCAGCTGACTGTTAATCAGCGGGTCACAGGTTCGAGTCCTGTCACCGGAGCTTTTTTATGGCAATCTCAGAAGAAGTCAGATATTAGTATGGGGCAGACGGGGGCGTCTGTTGCCCACTATAATCGCGGTTTGCAACGCTGCAATCGGCAAGTTGAGATTTTCCGCCGGCCAGGCTTGCTACAGGCACCCACGAAACGAGTAAAACGCCTGCGAAAATTACTCTGACACTGGCACAGGTCGAAATCCCATGATCTTGAGCCGGGTTGAAGATTGGCTGAAGAGCCATTGGCCGTTCATAGAATGAGGCAGGATAAACCATTAGTGAAAAAGTAGACAAACCGGTCAACTGGCATCAGATTGATCCAACCGAGATCTTAGAGAGACTGCAATCATCCGATATGGGCCTAGTTTCCGAAGAGGCCCGTCGACGCTTCGAGCACTATGGTCCCAACGAACTGATCGAGAAGAAACGCAAATCCTTGTGGATGATGTTTTTTGATCAGTTCAAGGATTTCATGATCCTAGTGCTGATCGCCGCCGCCGTCGTGGCCGGCGTGATCGGCGACCCCGTGGATACCATCGCCATCGCCGTGATTGTGCTGCTGAACGCCGTGCTTGGGTTCGTTCAGGAATACCGAGCCGAAAAAGCCATGGCCGCTCTGAAAAAGCTGGCAGCACCTTCGGCGACCGTCATTCGGGACGGACGCCCTGAATCGATTACTGCGGAACGACTTGTGCCCGGAGACCTGGTGATCATGGAGGCCGGCAACGTGGTGCCGGCCGATATCCGGCTGATTGAATCGGTCCAGCTTCGAATCGATGAAGCGGCTTTGACAGGCGAGTCCGCGCCGGTGGAAAAAGATACTGCGGCACTCAGGGAAACAGACCTGTCCATCGGCGACCGGAAAAACATGGCTTATAAAGGCACTCTGGTCACCTACGGCCGGGGGCGGGGTCTGGTAGCGGCTACCGGGATGCGGACGGAACTCGGGCGGATTGCCGCCTTGCTCCAGGACCAGTACGAAGGACGGACGCCGCTTCAGAAGCGGCTGACCTCTTTCGGGCAGAAGCTTGCTTACGCAGTTCTGGCCATTTGTGCCATCGTTTTTGTAGCCGGTCTCTTTCGGGGAGAGCCTCCGCTGTTGATGCTGCTCACGGCCATCTCGCTGGCGGTGGCCGCCATTCCCGAAGCCCTGCCTGCCGTCATTACCATCTCACTGGCTCTGGGAGCCAAGAAGCTGGTCAAGCAGCACGCATTGATTAGAAAATTGCCGGCGGTGGAGACACTGGGATCAGTTACTTTCATCTGCTCCGATAAAACCGGGACCCTGACTTTAAACCGGATGACTGCGGAAGAGGTTTATGCGGACGACCGTCTGTTTCGCGCAGAAGAACTGCCGACGTCTGGTCTGGATAGCGATGGGGCAATTCTCTCCGGCAGGGAGCCCCTCGGTCTGCTGATGACGGCTCTGGCTCTTTCCAACGATTCTCGTGCGGATGCCTCCGGTGCGCTTATCGGCGATCCGACCGAAACGGCCCTGTTCGAGCTGGCCCGCGGAAAAGGCTACATTCGCGAGGAACTTGAGGAAAAGCATCCCCGACTGGCTGAGATTCCCTTTGACTCGGACCGAAAACTCATGACCACTTTTCATTCCTGGGAAAACGGCCGGATCATCTCTTTCACCAAGGGGGCGGCTGAGGAAGTAGTGGAGCGTTCCGAAAAGGTCCTTATCCATCAAGGTCAGGAAGAAATCAACCGCCCGAAGGTACTGCAGACCACCGAACGGATTGCCGGCGACGGCCTGAGAACACTTGGGTTCGGCATGAGGATCTGGGAGGCGCTTCCCGATCCGCTGACGACCGAACAAGTGGAATCAAGGTTGGCCTTGATTGGGATCGTTGGCATGATGGATCCGCCCCGACCTGAGGCGGTGGAATCGGTCGCCATGTGCCGGTCCGCAGGCATCCGGCCGGTGATGATCACCGGGGACCACCCGCTGACAGCCGAAGTGATAGCCAGGCGAGTCGGAATCCTCGACCGGGACAGCAAGACCATCATGACCGGACGGGAACTTGCGGAGTTTTCGCTGGAGGAATTCGAAGACAAGGTTGAAAAGATACAAGTCTACGCCCGGGTCGCGCCCGAGCAGAAGCTCAAGATCGTCAAGGCGCTGCAGGACAAAGGCAATTTTGTAGCGATGACCGGCGATGGCGTCAACGACGCCCCAGCTTTGAAACGGGCCGATATCGGGGTGGCGATGGCCATTACCGGCACGGATGTTTCCAAGGAAGCCTCCCATATGATCCTGCTGGACGACAATTTTGCCACCATCGTCAAGGCCGTCAGGGAAGGCCGGCGCATCTTCGACAACATTCGCAAGTTCATCAAATACACCATGACCAGCAATTCGGGCGAAATCGTCACCGTTTTTCTGGCGCCCTTCCTCGGTCTACCCATTCCCCTGTTACCCATCCACATTTTGTGGATCAACCTGGTCACCGACGGCATCCCCGGTCTGGCCCTGGCCGCCGAACCGGGGGAGAAAAACATTATGAACCGCCCTCCGAGGCACCCGAGGGAAAGCATTTTTGCAAAAGGACTCGGCACACATATCATCTGGGTCGGACTGCTCATGGGTGCCGTTTCCATACTGACCCAGATTTTGTTCATCGACAGCAGCCAGACCCATTGGCAAACCATGGTCTTCACCGTCCTCTGCATGAGCCAGATGGGACACGTGCTGGCCATTCGATCCGAACAGGATTCTTTCTTCAAGCAGAGGACCAATATACCGCTTCTCGGGGCGGTCTTGCTGACCTTTGCCCTTCAGATGGCCACTATCTATGTGCCGTTCTTGAATCCGATTTTCAAAACCGAACCGCTCACTGCCGGGGAACTTGCCGCAACGATTCTGCTTTCAACTGTAGTATTTCTGGCGGTGGAGATTGAGAAGTCCGTCAAAAGGTCGAAGAACACAGATCAAGCAGGTTGACTCACAAATCGGGGAAATGGAATGAGTTCCGCTTCCGCCTCACCGGAGCGGCCTGCTCTCTGATAACCTGTTAAATATCTGATGCTTACGAATCAAAGGCCGGATGGAGAACGGTTAAGAAAAGTGTTGCATTAGGGGAGCTATGATAATTTGAAGATTCTTTTCATTTTTCAGGTTTTAAGGGGGATTGGTATTATTGAGTAGAGTCCGGCGGTTGCCGGATTAATCAGCGGGTCACAGGTCGAAGATCAGGCTGTTGACTGATTCGAGTCCTGTCACCGGAGTTATGATTTTGAGAAACCCACCCAAAGGGTAGGCTACCCGTCTGTCACCGGAGCTTTGATATTGCCCGATCCACCAGTTCTGTCTATATTCCTCTCATAGAAATCATAATGATTATCATTATCGGATCGAGCAATGGCTGTCCATCATAAAAAACTGTCACTTGAGCGATGGAGTCAAATGTCTGTGTGTGAGCAGATGGCAAATATCGGAAGCGAGGTAATCCGCGCAATAAACTGGAAGAAGAAAGGTAAAGAAGACCTCTCACGACAGGCATCCGAGCGAGTGCTTGAGTTGCTGGATTTCAGTCTCGATTCGCACAGATCATTCCCGCGCTTGAAAGAGTTCGCGCGACTGCGCGAAGCTGTCGTTGACTATTTCTACGGATCGAACCAGTTCCGCTCATCGGAAAAACTGTGGCGAAGCTATTTCGACCCTTTCAATTACATGGCGCGGAGGGGGAAATAAGGGGGATATTATGGAAGGTGTTAATCTTAATGATATAGCAACGATCCTCGGAGTTGTTCTTGGTGTTTCAGGCTCAATACTCGGTATTCTCAACTACTTACGTGATAGAGCAGAAGTAGCAGTTACTGTAAAGTGGGACATGAACATCTCTGATAATCGTATATACGATCCTAATAAGAAATGGGGAGTTATATCTGTAGCAAATATCGGTCGTCGGTCAATATTCGTGAGTCATGCAGCTCTTCGTCTTCCGAAGGGATACAATTCAACTCATCTTGTACTGTTTGAGAGTATTGACGGAAAGAAACTGTCAGAGGGTGATAGACCTATACAGTATATGATCGATCAGTCAAGTTTATCCGAGTACGCTAAAGACTGGAGAAATATACGTGCAGAGATCACTGATTCCACTGGAAAAGTGTGGAGGGCTAGAAAGCCAAATAAAGAGAAAAGGCCATCGTGGGCTGAGATTCAAGGCAGTAGATAGTAAGGTAATTAGGTCTGTTGTAATGCTAATAGCAAATTCGTCAGATCAATATTCCGATTAGTATAGATTGAACAGATGAATTACATTAATAACTCCCGATCCACTTAGATAGCCTCTCACGAATCACTTCTATGTCACTTTCTCGTTTACGACAAAGCCTCTTGTCAGATTTGGATTGAAACTCATCAAAAGACAACTCAACAAGATTAATGCCATTTGCGGGTAGTATTTCTCTCCTTCGTTGATCGTACTTAGTCCGTTGTTCTCCACGATCACACCCGCTGACTGTTAGTGGTTCGTCAAAAATAGGGACAGATTCTTTATGCTGACGTTCATGATACTCTATTACGAGGCTAATATCTTTATAATATGCATCTACTCGCAAGAGCGTTCCACTATCTCCCTTTAGAAAGGGAAATGTGTATTGTCTTTCTCCTTTTTGCCCGAGAACGGAATCACACAAGTCTAGAATATATAATTCATCACTTTTTCTACGCGAAGCTTTGGATTTATCTTTTCTTACGCGATTCTTATGAGTTGAAGAAGCCATATTATTATGGGTTCTTATCACACCATTTCTAATAAGAAAATTCAAATCTTCCACACAGAATGGTTTAGAAGTTGTACTGAAATCACTTATATAGAATTCGATTGAACGTAGCTGTCGTCTTAGTTGTTCTTGCTTTGATGGCGAGGCTTGGCATTTTTGTTTGAGAAGATCACGGATTATCTTGATTTCATCCTTATTAAATATATCTCTCCCTTTCATTGTATCCTCCGATATTCGTGTGGACTTTATAACTGTTTATCAATTGCGAAAACCTCTATCCCACGAAGCCCCTCCATTCTTGTTCTATTTGAATATTCTATATGTATGAATATAACAATAGCTTGCAACTCAAGCAATTGGTACTGGTAGAGGCATTTCATACGATAGTAGGAAATACAGAGTCTTGGAGCTTCCAGATAGCTCTATTATATCCGGTGCATGTAGCGGAAGATATCTTCGTGCTGGGTCAGGATTTTGCAGCCGAGGTTGTTTTCGACTTCGGTGAGACGGTTCTTGATGTCATCGAATGTTATACTCGCCTGTGACATATCCGCAACCATTATCATCCCGAAAAATTCCTGCATGATGTTCTGCTGGATATCCTGGATGTTCACATTCCCATCCGCAAGAATCCGCGAAACCGCCGCGACTACACCCGGACGGTTCTTGCCGAATGCGGATATTATTATCCGGTTGGTGTCGGTTCGCTCAATACGGTCGTATAAACCCTGAGTCCGGTTTTGCTCTGAGGGGATAATGCTCGAGGAGGGTCCCGCTGCGGCTGTTGATGGCGCGGTTGTCTCTCTGCCACTGAGCCGGTCGAGAACCTGATATATCACACTCCGAAGGACTTTCGGTGGAAGGTCCTCTTTTATCTGACCGGAGACAAGATTGACAATTTTCTGTATGTCATCTTCCGAAATAGCCATAGCGGCAATTTACATGGATCGTTGGATTCAATCAAGCGGAAAAGCATTGAATAAAACAAACTGAAACCGATTCTTCCGTTTTCCGGGAATATCCCGGGATTCTGTGCATAATATATGTGAAGATGATTCCGTCGCTTGCGATATAAGCAACGGTTCTGTATATTCTCTTAGTACCATACACGAAAAGGGCTTTCATGAGACGTCTCTACACGCTTTTGCTGCTACCCCTTATTATTGTACTGAATTCAGAGATTGCCTTATCTGATAGCACTCCATGCGAGTATGAGGTCAGCGGTGTTATATGCGATGTCGAAAGCGGTCTGCCGCTCGCCAATGTCTATCTAAAGACTTATTCAGACTCCGTTATCACAGTTACCGATTCTCTGGGACGGTTCTCGTTTGTCGCAGACTGCGAAACGGTAGACAGCGTAATCGCAGCCCATCTCGGATACGAATCCGAGAACATCCCATACAGCTATAATTCCATTACAATGACTCGCCCTCCCGACACCGTGTATCTTGCAATAAAACCGCAGATAATTGAGGGAATCAGTGTCCGAGCAAAACGGGAAATTCCGTTTCGAAGACCGTCGATCAATACGGATAAATATGTAACGGGTGAGCTTGTGGATTTTCCGGGGGTGTTCAACGATCCCACGCGGTTCGTTCAGATTCTTCCGAGCGTTCAGACATCAAATGACTTTCGATCCGATCTTGTGGTACGCGGCGGCAATCCGGTCGAGACCGGTGTTCTTCTCGATGGTTTCATCGTGCCGAATCTCAATCATTTCGGACAACAGGGTTCCACCGGGGGACCGTTCAGCATGCTCTCAACCGATGATGTCGGTGAGCTTCATTTCTCACCGGGCGGATTCTCTGTCAAATATCCGAATCGTCTGTCATCGATTCTTGAGTTCAAAACGATCAAACCGAGAGACTATAAACACAGATTCCGTGCACGGCTCGAACTAACCGGATTCTCAGTCTCGGGGGCAGAGAGTTCCGAGAGCGGTTATGCCGCCGTCGGTTTCCGAAGAGGATTTTACGATGCTGTCGAAGACGAGCTGAATCTTCCGGCTTCACCGAGGTTTTCCGACGTTCTCACGCGGTTCGGTTTGAAGCTGGGTGACAATACGATTCTCTCAAGCACGGGACTTCTGGCATTCGACCGATTTGCTCTGCCCGCCGGAGAGTTGCCATACGATGACGGTAGTCTTGAGTACGATCAGGATCAGGCATTCTGGGGAGTGCGGCTTCTGTCTCTCGAATCCGAACGGTCATCCGCGGAGTTGAGTTACTCCTTTGTGTACAATGACTACGATATCGGTTATGCGCAGAGGCGTGTTAAGGATGTCTTCCTCAATCGCTCATTCGAGCGTACGCATCGGTTCGCATTCGATTTCAGCGCGGAAGACCGCAGGGGTATAAACTGGAGCGCAGGACTTGATTTTCTTCAGTCTTCCGGAGATTATGACATCGGAATAGTAAGCTACGTGGATGAGTACGGCAGACCGCAATCGGGAGTACGTGTAAAATCGGAACTCAATATCGGTGAGACAGGAGTCTATACCGAGGGTGCACACAGACTGCTCGAACAGGTTGAGATTACCGCAGGGATTCGTCACGATTACAATTTCCTTCTCGACCGGGGACTTCTGTCGCCGAGATTGCACGTTCAATGCGATCTCGCGGATGGACTGATTGCAACCGCCGGGTATGGCTTGTTCGGACAACCACCATCAAATCTGTGGCTGGCATCCGACCCATCCAATCTTCACCTTCCCTTCTTCAAGGCAACGCATCTGACCGCAGGATTGAGATGGACTCTCACAGACCAAATCTCAATCCGGCTCGAAACATACTACAAGAATTATCTCAACTACCCGGTCAGTTATTCAGATTCCATCCGGACAATGGTTGACTGGGGAACGGATTACAGGTTCTATGATACCCGTCAGATTGCAGCGGATGGCAGCGGATACGCGCGGGGTATCGAACTAACACTTCAGGGTAGATACAGCGGTCATTTGATCTATGTACTCGGCGGCTCGCTGTCACGCAGCCGTTATAAGGGTATTTCCGGCGATGAAGTGGACGGCGATTTTGACACGCGGTACACTCTGGGAGCATCGGTCAGCTATTTACCGTTTGACTGGCTGCAGTTTGCAGTAAAATACTCACGCAAGGGAGGAGAACCATACACACCCGTTGATGAGCTTGTATCGCACCTCAGACGATACACATTTTATAATTACTCCCGTGTCAATGACGCGTACTATCCGCCATACCACAGGCTCGATCTGCGAATCGGAACATCATGGATGATCGGGTCCGCTGCTATGGAATTATATGTCGATATACTAAACCTGTACGACCGGGAAAATGTATATTTCTATTACTGGAATTCGAGGCAGAATCGTGTCGAGTCATACGAGCAATGGGGACAGCTTGCAATTGTAGGAATCGGTGTCGAGTTTTAATCTGTCAGTAAATGCAGAATGGATGTGTTGATGTGTGATAGCGTCCGCAGACACCCAAAATTGCCTCCGTCCACCAGTCAGGCTCCACACTGACACTCGACCATTCATGATAACCTACGAATTCAGCCTCGTTATCTGCGACTCTGAAATACCAGAATCTGTGGGAATGGTCATATATATCACCGGTTCCGGTTGATAATCTCAGAAGGAATGTATATGTGTCACCGACCGTGCCGATTCTCCAGGGATAGATCATTGTGCTGTCATACTGAACGGGATAATATCCCGTATTGGTGATGCCGGACAGTCTGGAATAACTCTTCTCGCCAACAAGCTGCGAATTAAGCCTCGGTTCGAAGTATAAATCAACGAGAGAATTTTCCTCCATCTCCATCGTATCAATATCCGATACGTCAAAGAGCTCATTCAGCGAATCCCATTCAACATATTCATTTGCACGGAGAGCAGTCTTGAACGATTCATTTACCACCAAAGCAACCCTGCTAACCTCTGCCGGATAGACAAAGCCCGCTGAGTCGAGCTGCGGGATCGAATCTCTGTACTGACTCATCACCAGATCCAGCGCACTTTGATACTTGTCGTATATGGTTTGATAGGCAACCTCATTGCCGGAGACATAGAGCGCCATAAGTTCTGCGGTTTCATCCTCGCGGGGTGAGGCGGCAATCTGTTGCTTGAATTCAGTATACTCATCCGGAGGCTGCGGATTTGAGGTTTTATCCGTGCAGGATAACAGAGATACAGAAGTCAAATATATTATAGTACTTAAGACTCTTAACATCTTCATAGTCTATTTCTCACTTTCGAGATATTAAACAACCAAACCTCATCCTGGGTTTCAGTATCAATCCTCTCTGCGACTGCGCAGTTGTCTCTGTATCTCGAGCGCATCCAGAATAACCAACGCCGCCATATTTTCCACTACCGGGATAATTCGCGGAACAATACACGGATCGTGACGGCCCTCTATTTTGATTATCGTTTCGCGTCCGTCTTTGTCTACCGTACGCTGCTCTTTCTCAATCGAGGAGGTTGGTTTGACCGCAATTGACAGATCAACATTCTGCCCGGTGGAAATTCCCCCACTTATACCGCCAGAATTGTTGGATAGAAAACCATCCGATGACATCTGATCATTAGCTTCATTTCCACGCATGCGAGCGAGTTCGAATCCCCTGCCGATTTCGACACCCTTGACCGCACCGAGTGTCATGATCGCATGACACAGACGGGCATCGAGCTTGAAAAAAACCGGATCGCCCAGACCGGAGGGGACACCCTCTATATCAAGCCGTATTATTCCCCCGACCGAGTCACCCTCGTCTTTCGCATTCAGGATTGCTCTCTCCATCCGTACGGCAGCTTTCGGATCGGCGCATCTAACCGGATTTTGTTCTATCTGGTCATAGTCGCATGTTTCTGCCCGGATTCCGGCTATCTCCACCGTATGTGCGCGGATAATGATCCCCTCACCAACGAGAATCTTCCTCGCGATGGAGCCGCATGCCACACGGCTCGCAGTTTCGCGTCCGGATGAGCGTCCGCCGCCTCTGTAATCGCGTATGCCATACTTCCTGTAGTATGTAAAATCCGCATGACCGGGACGGAAAATGTTCTTGATCGCCTCATATTTCGTTGAATCCGCATCGGTATTGAATAAGACCAAAGCGATTGGAGCGCCGGTGGTTTTACCCTCGAATATCCCGGAGAGGATCTGAATCCTGTCGCGCTCCCGCCGTGGAGATGACACCGTGCTCTGCCCCGGTTTCCGTCGGTCAAGTTCATACTGAATGTCATTCTCGCTTATTTCGATCCCAGGCTTTATTCCATCCAGTACCGCGCCAATAGCCGGACCGTGACTCTCACCGAATGTAGTCACACGGATTATCTCTCCGAATGTATTCGGTTGACCTGTCCGGAGTGTGAGTTGATCGAGAATGATCTCCCGCGTTTGGTCGATTATTGTTTCAGTAGACACATTTTCTGTCTCAATGATCCCGTCGATATACCAAAGATGTCCGGATTGTATCTGATCGGGATTTCCAAGCAGAACCACAACTGAGTTTCGCAGCAACTCCGCCCTGACAGACGGATCGCACAAGTCATTAGCCGGCATAGATATAATGTACCAGTCGGGAACCGGTTCGCCTTCAGAGAATCTGATTACGGTCAAACCCAGCTTTTCGGACAGCCCTTTACATACCCAGTCGAGCAGATCATCGTTTGTGCCGGAAACCACTATCTTCATAAGAGCCAATTCCCTGTGCTAATTATCGATTCAGACTCTATAAAATAAGCAAATGTTCCGAAAATAGAAAGAAAGCTGAGAGGATTATCGTTGCAAAACACGGATTTAGCACATATCAATGCTGTAGACGAAATAATAGATAACAGCAGTACGGAATTTATGCCGGATTACACATACACGACATCGGTCAAGCTTCAACACACCGACTCAGCCGGGCTTCTCTTTTTCGCCAATCAGCTCGTGTTTGCTCATGAGGCGTATGAGAGTTTCATGGAAGAACTGGGGGTCAGCTTCCGGTCCATGCTCAAACGCGAATCGTTCCTGATTCCGATTGTGCATGCGGAGGTAGATTTCCACAAACCGCTCTCCGTTGGAGACCGGGTAAAAGTTCACCTGCGGGTTGCCAGTATTGGGACCTCATCGTTTGTACTCGAGTATTTAGTGGAAAATGGTGCCGGATTGAAAGTCGGATCGTGCAAGACCGTTCATGTTACCATTAGCAAATCTGAGAAGAAGAAGATAGCTCTTCCGTGCGAGCTTCGTGAGGCTCTCGCGGAATATGTCAAACCGTAAGATACGCTCCTAATCCCTTTCAATTGCCCTGTAGATATCGAGCAATCCGGTTTTATCCGGTTTGTCGATTGATGTCCTCGGTATCTGTTCAATCTCGATTATCATGTCCGGTAGAAGAATCCGTGACAGATTGATTTCGAGATGCGCCCGTAGTTCTTTCATATTGATTCCGCGCTTGTCCATTCCGCATACGAACAGTACCGGACGCCTGCCCCATGTTGCATCATCGACAGATATCACGGCTGCATCGGAGACTGCGCTGAACTGCAATGCCACCCTCTCGATATCCGCCGGGAACACATTCTCACCACCCGATATAAACATGTCATCAGCTCTTCCCCTCACAACAAGGTAACCATCACTGTCAATTAGACCGACATCACCGGTTACAAACCAGTCATCCAGCTTCCGAGTTCGGGTTTCTGTCTCTCCAGTATACCCGCTAAACACGACTCTGCCACGAATCGCAATTCTGCCGGTTTGTCCTTCAGAGAGTGGTCTGCCGTGCTCATCCACGATTTGTATCTCACTCCACTTGAGTGGTTTTCCGGCGGTTGATCGTTTTTCAGGAGGATCATCCGGTGAGAGTGTTGTAACCTGCGAAGCTGCCTCGGTAAGACCATAGGTTGTCAGAACCGGAGCTTTCATCTCAATAATGTCGCTTATCAGTTGATGTGGCAGCGATCCGCCTCCAAGCAGAATACACTTGAGAGTCTCCGGGAATGGTTTGTTTTGACGTATCTCGATCAGTTTTTGCAGCATTGTGGAAACAACGGAAATGTGGGTTACTGTGCCATCACTAATAATTCTGTTAGTCTCTACCGGATCGAATCGGTCAATGAGACTTACCGATGCCCCCGCAAATGCGGCTCGGTAGAGAATTCCAACCCCGCCGACATGGTAGAACGGCAGTGAGGCAAGCCAGCAGTCTTGCGGTTGTAATAATATGTTTTCATTCGATCCGAGTGCGTTGCAAAACAGGTTCCCGGTTGTCAGGATGACTCCCTTGGGTTTACCCTCACTACCGGATGTCGATATAACAAGATGTTCATTGTTCTGTTCGATTGTTATAGTCTCTGATTCTGCACGCTCGTTTGATCCGGTTTCAATCTCACTAATGTCGATGCTTTTGATACCGCATGATTGCGCATATTCTGCATAAGTCTCTGAATAAACAATCAAACGGCAATTGGCTTGACCAATTATCGAATCCCAGTCGGTACGGGATCTGCGGAGATTGAGAGGAACCGCAACAGCTCCAATCCGATATGCCGCAAATAACAGGGCTGCATACTCCACCGAGTTTTCGGCTATTATTGCGAACCGATCCCCGTCTTTGATACCGCGCTGATTGAGTGTGACAGACAGTTCACACAAGAGTCTGTCAAATTCCAACCAATTCCATGATCGTCTTGAATCGATCAGGAATGTTCTGTCAGGATACGAGACAGCGTTATTTCTTATCGGGCACTCGAATATCATCGGCTTCTCATTGCAAAACGGATTTCACACCTAAACCAATTCGGGGTATCTGCATATTACCGTGTTCAATCTTCAACTCAGGCTCAACGACGGACTTCGACAGGTATCGGATCGTATCGAGACCGCAGGCTGTTCTGCCATCGGTAACCGCTGAAGCAAGATGAGCACAGGCTGCAACACCGATTCCACTCTCCAAACAGGATGTCACGACAATTGTCTTACATCTATCGATTGCTACGGATGCAATATCAGTACACTCCGTCAAGCTACCAAGCAGGGTCGGTTTTAGAATTATGACATCGACGGAATCGGATTCGATAAGTCTCTTACGAAGTTCTGAATTCATAAGACCCTCATCCGCAGCTATTCGAATATCGGAGTGTGATGCAAACTGTTCGAGATGATCTGTGTCTCCCAGATCGAATGGTTCTTCTATATATTCGATTTTCTCTGACCCAATCGAATCAGCAAATCGAGTGGCTTCCTCAGGTGTGAATGACCTGTTGGCATCGAGACGGATTCTGCAGTCACCCGTTAGTAGTTTACGAATTTGTTTGATTCGATTAATATCATCCTGCACGGTCTCAGCCGATACCTTCAGCTTGATAGTCTTATAGCCATCATCGATGGCAGCTTTGACAGCCGATTCAATATCGGTCATCCCCGATGGGATGACAGCATTGACCGGTATTTCTTTATGGCTTGTTGATCCGATCCATGCAGATAACGGGACACTATTATGCTGAGAGACAACATCTCCGATAGCTGTCTCGACTGCAAATCGAGCGGATGGCGCTGTGGTATGCTGTTTTAGAATATCCGACAGATACGATTTGGAATCAGCAAGAGAATCCGGTATTGAATTCGATTGTATTCTGTTGAGAATATCTCCCACTTGCTCGGTCGCTTCTGCCAGTGTTTCTTTACTGAAACCGGAAAGCGGAGCGATTTCGCTATACCCGACAACGCCACTGTCCGCCTCTATTTCAACAATGACCGAATCACGGTTTTCAAGCAATCCTGCCGGGGTATGCCATGCGACTCTGAACGGGATGCTGATCCTGTTCAATGCAATATCGATGATCTTCATATCAACCATCCGATGGAGAACAGGACACCGTAAATGAGCAGCAGACGCCCTGTTTCTGCGAGTGAATTGTTGAGTATCTCTCCGGAGGTCTGAGTCAGGACTCTGCGGAATGCTGGAACCGCCGGTATAAGCGTTAACAACGCTGCCATTCCCCCAAAATGCTCTCCACTGTATGCAAAGAGAATCACCGGGAAGAGACATGCTCCGAATATCATCACGATATATTCCACCCGCGCGAATTGTCTTCCAAAGCGAACCGCCAGTGTTCGTTTCCCGGTACGCCTGTCGCTGTCGATATCGCGGAGGTTGTTCACTGTCAGGATTGCGGTCGAGAACATACCGGGCGGAATACCCGCCAGAAGTACGGTCGTATTGAAATCGAGCGTAATCACATAGTACGTCCCCACAACCGCAACCGGACCGTAGTAGATAAGCACAAACAGATCACCGAGACCAACATATCCGAGCGGTTTTGGTCCCCCGGTGTAAAGCATGGCAAAGAGAATTGAGGACAATCCAATGATGACAATCGGCCATCCTCCACGGTAGACCAAATATATGCCGATTATCAATGCCGCGAAAAATACAACGAATGTCGCGGTCTTCATCTGCATCGGCGTAACAAGACCGGCCTGGGTTACTCGCATCGGACCGATGCGGTCTGTATCATCCGTTTTCTTCAGGTGATCGAACAGGTCATTGGAGAAATTCGCCCCTATCTGGATCAGTATCGAACCGATCAGCGCACAGACAAATGACAGCCAGTGGAATACTCCGGTATCGTACGCCAGAGCTGCACCGATAATGACCGGCACTACTCCCGCCGGGAGTGTTTTCGGTCTCGATGCCAGCAGCCATATTTTCAGTTTGGAATACTCCGACATCTGGTGTCTCTAACCTACGGATGCCGCTTGAACTTGGTAAAATCGGGCTTGCGCTTCTCGACGAATGCGTTGCGGCCTTCCTGTCCCTCCTCTGTCATGTAGAAGAGAAGGGTTGTGTTGCCCGCAAGCTCCTGAAGACCCGCCTGACCGTCACAATCCGCATTCAATGCGGCTTTAAGACAGCGAATTGCAGTGGGGCTTTTTTCGAGAATTTCTCTGCACCACTGCACTGTCTCGGCTTCGAGTTCCGGGTATGGAACAACGCGGTTCACGAGTCCCATATCGAGAGCCTCCTGCGCGCTGTACTGACGGCACAGGTACCATATCTCCCTCGCCTTTTTCTGACCGACAATGCGCGCCATGTAGCTTGCACCATATCCGCCATCGAAAGATCCAACCTTCGGTCCGGTCTGGCCGAAGATCGCATTATCTGCAGCTATTGTCAGATCGCACATGAGATGCAGAACGTGCCCGCCACCGATAGCATACCCGGCAACCATTGCAATGACAGCTTTCGGGAGAGTGCGGATGAGCCGCTGAAGATCGAGCACATTGAGGCGTTCGACACCACCGTCATCTTTGTACCCGGCATCACCGCGGATTTTCTGATCTCCACCGGAGCAGAATGCTCTCTCACCCTCACCGGTCAGTATCGCGACTCCGATATCCGGATCCTCCCGAATATCATAGAATGCCCGAAGCATTTCGTTCACGGTTTTCGGGCGGAACGCATTGCGGACTTCCGGTCGGTTGATCGTAACCTTCGCAATCCCCTCGGCTTTCTCATATCTTATGTCGTCAAACTCGACAGCAGTTTTCCAATCCGGTATGGCCATACTGTGTCTACTCCTATCTGTTTATCATACTCTCGGCAAACTCGGATAACAACCGGCTGTAAACAGCGGGCTGTTCGAAGTGGACATTATGTCCGACACCCGGTACTATTGTCAATTTTGCAGATTTTATCAAGTGTGACATTTCGCGATTTATTACAGTGAATTTATCATCGAGTTCCCCGCATAGAAGAAGTGCGGAGATATCCATTTCTCCGAGACGCTCCCAGAGAGATGGTTGTGCGCCCGTACCCGCATGAATCAGAGATTTTGCAAGCTCGTCCGGGATGTTATTCCGTCTATTTGCCTTAAGCTTGGAGAGACGTGTTTCACTGCTGTGAAGCGATTCGAATAATGTAGCATCGTACCACTCATCTATGAATGCATCCATCCCAAGTTTGACAATCATGTCAGCTCGCTTACGGTCCAGTTCCATGCGAGCATCTCTCTCTGTCTGAGATTGCAATCCGGGGCTTGAGCTTTCGAGCACAACAGCTCTTATTCGCTTCGGGTGTTCAATCGCCGTGTAGAGTCCAATCCGCCCTCCCATCGAATACCCAACAACAATGACGGTCTCAATCGAGAGTTCATCGAGTATCGCCATCAAAGCTCTCGATGTCTCTTCTATCGAATAGTCCCGATCGCTTCCACCGACCGATTTTCCATGTCCCGGTAAATCTGGCAGAATGCAGAAACAATCAGACTGCAATTTATCGCATATCTCATCCCAATCTGCTCCCGATCCCATGAAACCATGCAGAAACAGAATTGATGGATTCGACCGTTCACCAAATGTCGAATATGATAGTCTCATTCGTGTTGTGCAATCGCACTGTCCAGTGCCTGTGAAATCTGTCTGAACAGGTTATTTCTTGATTGGTAGTTTGCATTACGATCCGTTTTCAACTCGATCAGAATCCGTGAATCACTCTCGAATACTCTCTTTAAGGTTGTACGGAAATCTTTGAGTGTAGAGGGGGATTCATACTCGAGACCGAACATTTCTGAGACTTTCCCAAAGAAAAGACTATGGGATGCGGCGAAGTACTTCTCGAAATTAGGATTATCCTCTGCAATCGGAAGGAATGAGAATATCCCGCCTCCACCGTTGTTGATAACCACTATCACTATCGGGACACTCGATTCGGAGGCAAGCTTGAGTGAGTTAAGATCATGGAACAGTGTAAGGTCTCCTATGAGTGCAGCAGTCGGTCTATTTAATCCCTCAGCGAATCCAACAGCTGTCGCAATGTTACCGTCAATACCGGCGGCTCCCCTGTTTATGCAGACAACAATGCCGGAGTTTCTCCGCACTCCCGATATTCCGGCATCACGTACTGGCATAGAATTACCGAGAAACAGCGCACTCTCATCCGGGATGTCGCTCAGAAGAGTTCGTGCTATGGTCGCCTCATTTTCAATATCTGCGGATTCATGGTACACCCGGAGTTTATCATCAACGATTCCGTCGAGTTCTCTCCAGAGTTCGAGGTACCCTTCATCGACAGGTTTAATATGCTGTGAGATAACATTTACTGTATCTGTTATGGTCGAGCGGACAATCTTTCCACGCAGTTTCGGGTGAAGATTCAGATCATCACGTTCCGTAATTCGGATTACCTCAACTCCGGGACTCTGCATGAATACATTCAGCGACTTGGATACCATCAAGCCACCGATGTGGATGACTATATCAGGCTTCAATTTCGTAATCGCCTTTTCATTCCTTAGAATAAGATCGTAATTGATAATCCTGCTACCTGCACTGTCATCAAACAGTTGGAGACCGGAGCCGATATCCGCGAGCACGGGTATACCGTATCCGCACAAGCGGTCAATTGCCTCAGAGTGTTCATTGCCCCAATCCCGGTAACCAATCGCAATAAGCGGTCGTTTGGCTCTCTCCAATATATCCCGGCAGTCAGCGAGACTGGCTTGGTCTATAGATATATCCGGTTGAGTTGTAAACGGTGCACTGCCGCTCAACCAACCATCAATCTCTGCGAGCAAGTCCCCGTTTACGTATCCGTCCCATACGGGATGCAGCGGTTCATCGAATTGACAGTTAATGTGTACCGGACCGTTCGGAGTACCCATCGAGCGGTAATACATCTCATCGACCGAAGTCAGGATAGCTATGGCATTGAGATCAGCTATCTCAATTTCCATGTCGATAAAACCGCGTACATATCTTCCGTATAGTTCACGCTGGTCGATTGTCTGAAACTCTCCCGTATTCCGGAGCTTTGCCGGTCTGTCAGCAGTCAGAATAATAAGCGGCGTTCCGGACATGTAAGCCTCAACTACTGCCGGGTAATAATTCGCGGTTGCTGTACCGGAAGTGCAGATCAGAACCACCGGTTTGCGTTGAGCTTTGCCATACCCAAGAGCGTAGAACGCGGCTCCACGTTCATCATAGTGGATCACTGTTTTCGCTAACGGATTTGCTGCAGCAGCCATCACAAGCGGAGAGTTGCGCGAGCCGGGTGAGATGACAAACGGTCCCGCACCGAGGCGGGTGAATTCCTCGATTATTAAATTCGCGCGCAGGTAATTTATATTCGGAGACTGTTCTATCATTCTGCATCCAGAATTTTGAGATATGTTCGTATCTTGCTCTCAATCTCCGCAAGTTCAGCATCCGGCTCTGAACCATCCACTATGCCTGCACCGGCGAAGAGCGATATCGTTGTATCGCAGATCAGCATCGAACGTATAGCAACCGCCACCTCCGCGAAGTTTTTCTCAATAATACCGACCGCCCCGGCATAGAGACCTCGATCGAATGACTCTCGTTCCCGGATGAACACAAGCGCATCATCCTTTGGCTGACCACAAACCGCCGGTGTCGGATGAAGCAGATCGAGAATTTCCGACACACCTTTATCCTCCAAAATGGTACCCTTAATTATGGAGTATAGATGTGAAACAACCCCCGCATCTTTAAGTGTAACGTCATTATCGCATCTTACATCAGAGCAAATTCCCGAGAGTGAGTCTTTGAGGTAATCTATCACTACCTGATGTTCATGTAAATCTTTCTCACTCTTAAGAAGATCTCCTGCGGTTTCGATCGGGGCTGTCCCAGCGACAGCTTCCGTTGTGACCACACCATTCTCAAGTCTGAACAGACGCTCCGGAGTGAACCCGATGAATGTGTGACGATCATCCGGTTGTATAATGAACGAATACACTGAGGCAGATATATCGTTTATTGATCTGTAAATTGAATAAACATCCGGTTTGCTCTCAAATTCAAGGTCTGTTCTTCGGGCAGCAACCGCCTTCGTCAATGACCCGTTGTTGATTGCATCCAATATCGACCGCACCAAATCGACATAGCCATCAGAGTCCGGAGTATCGGTCCGTGATATCGCTCTACCTATCTCTGAAATTGAAGCCGGTGTTCTCCGATTTTTCAGAGCTTCACTCAATCTTCCGATGCTGTCTTTAATACGTGCGCCGGAAAACGATTTATCTACAGGTAATGAAATACAGAGTCGGTTTTGGTTATCGGATTTATCTGTGATCAGAGATGGTATGAATATCCGCGTATTGTCGAATGCCCGCCATCTGTCATCGTGTTCGCTATTCTGGTCAAATGGAATTGCTGCGAAGCAGAGAGGATCAATACCCGTGCTATGTGATAATACTGTCTCGGCTTGCTTAACGCTGTCCAATCTGATTGAGGAACCACAACCTGCTACGACTCTGTCCTCATCCCGCATCGAGAATAGAAATCGCGGATAGAGCGGTATCGAGAGCATGAAATCAAGAGGATCGGATACGGAGACTCCCGCATCGACTGTCATCGGTACTACATCATCGCTCAATCCGGCTGTCAGATTGTTGATGTTATCCTGCATGATTCTAACTGTCAGAGGATTGTTTGCGAAGCTTCCGGAGAAGAATCTCGAACTGATCGAGAGTCAGGGCCTGGTCTCTGTCCGAGAGAGCGGCGTTCGGATCGGGATGAACCTCCACCATTATTCCATCCGCACCGGCAGCGGCAGCAGCGAGGGCTAGCGGGATTACGATATCGTTCCTTCCGGCGGCATGTGATGGATCGGCAATAACGGGGTAGTTGCTCTTCATCTTCGCCATTGGAATCGCGGCAAGATCGAGCGTGTTTCGTGTACTCGGCTCGAATGTTCGGATTCCGCGTTCGCAGAGGAGAACCCTCTCGTTTCCACCGAGACTTATATACTCCGATGCCTTCAGCCATTCATCGATCGTTGCAGCCATACCACGTTTCAGGAGAACCGGTTTGTCTATCGATCCAAGTGCGGTCAGAAGCGTGTAGTTGAACATATTTCGCGAACCGACCTGGATAATATCCGCATACTCACAGAGCGTGTCAATCTGTGAGCGGTCCATCACCTCGGAGACGACTTTCAGACCATTCTCTCTGGCAGCGGCGGAGATAATCTTAAGCCCACTCTTGCCCATACCCTGAAACGATTCCGGCGATGTTCGCGGTTTGAATGCTCCGCCCCGGATATATTTCACTCCGTGTGCCTTAAGAAAACCCGCTACCGAGTGAATCTGTGATTCCGATTCCACCGAGCAGGGTCCGGCAATGACGGTTAATGAATCGGATCGTTTGAGAGAATCGTATATATCACCGTTGCCGTGTGAAATGTGAAGCTTGCGCCGACCCTCATAGACTTCAGTAAGATTTCGTTTCACCGATGGTTCCGGGGAACCGAAAATCCGCACGACCGCGCGGTCACGGTCGATCAACTCGAACTCGACGCCGTTGTTTTTCAGAACATCGACAAACCGCGCTTTTGCGGGATCGGTTTTCTCGAAGCTGTAAATCATTTCTTCACACCCACATATATTGTCGCGACACCCAGTGTAAGCGGTTGTATCATAATCCGGCTGAATCCGACGCTCTCCATCTGGCGGCTGAACTCCCGAGGCTCGAAAAATGTCTCAACCGTCTGGTTAAGATAGGTATATGCTCTCCGATCACCCGATATCAGCCCGCCGAGAAGCGGCAGGACGTTGCGAAAATAAAACAGATAGAGCGAACGAAACAATCTGTTTTTCGGAAGCGAGAATTCGAGCACAATTAAACGTCCGTTTCGTTCGAGCGATCTGTGAAGCTCACTCAGCGCACGGGGGACATCCGGGATGTTACGGATTCCGAAAGAGATCATCGCGCAATCAAAACTCCCGTCCACTACAGGCAGCGAGAGACCATCACCAACTGCAAGCTCCACTCTGTTGGCAAACGGTTTCTGCGCTGTTTTTTCAGCGCCAATACCGAGCATCCTCGGAGCCGGATCGATACCAACACCCAGCTCAATATCGGACGCTTCCCGAAATGCTGAGAAGAGCAGATCGCAGGTTCCGCATGCAAGGTCGAGGACTCTTTCATGCGGTCCCGACGCCACAATTCGACCAACCGCTCTTCTCCACAGGTAATCCTGTCCGAATGAGAGGAAATGATTCAGAAAATCGTATCGACCGGAGATACGATCAAACATTTTCGGGGACTCCGCCTTTGGCGTAAGCCCTGCTCTCTGAAGATCATCCACTGTCGTTTCCAGCGTTATATTTATCACGTCCGCTTCCATACCTCGGTTCGGGGATGTACTCTCACCCAAGGTTATAATTATATGTATAACGTCGAATACCCGCAAGGAGTTTAGATTTCGCGACGCACCAATAAAAAAGCCGGAAGCTGTCCTGCTTCCGGCTTCGATTTATGTATCGAATCGATCAATCCATAAACGGATATCTGTAGTCTTTTGGTGGAATGAATGTCTCTTTGATCGTCCGTGGCGAGCACCAGCGGATAAGATTCAGGTAGCTTCCCGCCTTATCGTTCGTACCGGATGCTCTCGCGCCTCCGAACGGCTGCTGACCGACCACCGCGCCGGTTGGTTTGTCGTTAATGTAGAAATTACCCGCAGCATTCCGGAGAATGGCCGATGCCTCCTCAACCGCATAGCGGTCGATTGCGAAGATAGCACCGGTCAGAGCGAACGGTGAGGTCTCATCGCAGAGATGCAGCGTTTCAGTGTATTTGTCATCATCGTAGACATATACAGTCAGGACCGGTCCGAAAATCTCCTCTTCCAGCAGACGGAATTTCGGATCTGTCGTGACAACGACGGTCGGATCAATATAGAATCCCTTCGAATCGTCGTAGTTGCCGCCGACTATGATTTCGCAGTCGGATGAACCTTTCGCATAGTCTATATATTCGGTGATCGAATCGAACGCCGATTTGTCGATGACGGCATTTACGAAGTTACCGAAATCCTCCGGCGTCCCCATCTTCAGTTCTTTAACCATGTTCAATAGGGACTCTTTTACTCCAGGCCACATCGACTTCGGAATATATGTCCGGGATGCCGCCGAGCACTTTTGTCCCTGATACTCAAACGCCCCGCGTACGAGTGCGGTAACTACCTGAGCAGGATCTGCGGAATTGTGCACGAATATGAAATCCTTGCCGCCGGTTTCGCCCACGATTCTCGGATAGGATTTGTAATTCGCGATGTTCCCACCGACCGTTTTCCACATTGTCTGGAAAACGCCGGTAGAACCCGTGAAGTGTATACCACCCAGATCGGGATGTTTGAGGAGAAGGTCACCGATGTCCTTGCCTCTGGCGGTTACCATATTTATCACGCCATCCGGCAGTCCGGCTTCCTTGAATATCTGCATAACAATGTATGCGGTGTAGGTGACCGATGACGCCGGTTTCCAGACAGACGTATTACCCATCAGCGCCGGTGAGGACGGCAGGTTACCCGCAATCGACACAAAGTTAAACGGCGTAACTGCGAACACGAATCCCTCCAGCGGACGGTAATCGATCCTGTTCCACATAGTGGGAGCATTATCCGGCTGCTGATCGTAGATCATCTGCATGTAGAACGCGTTGAAGCGGAAGAAGTCGACAAGCTCACATACGCAGTCTATCTCAGCCTGAAATGCATTCTTGGAGTGTGTCAGCATGGTAGCTGCGTTCATCTTGTCTCTGTAGGGTCCTGCAAGCAAATCGGCGGCTTTCAGGAAAACGGATGCTCTCTCCCATGGCGGGAGATTCGCCCATGCAGCCTTGGCATCCATAGCAGCTTTAACAGCCGCCTTAACCTCGTCCGCACCTCCCTGATACCACTGCCCCAACTCCATCGAGTGATTGTGGGGGGCGGTAATTTTCCTGGGATCACCGACTTTGATTTCCTTCCCGCCTATAATCATCGGGACATCAACGAAACTGGTTTTTACCTCCTCCAGCGCAACCTCGAGCTTCTTTCTCTCGGGTGTTCCGGGCGCATAGGAGTAAACCGGCTCATTCTTTGGATATGGAATTCTGAAATTGCCCATGTTACCTCCACCGTGTGTGTACGTATGAAGTGGTTTCCGATATTTGTTCTGGAATTAAATCAATTACTGGAGTTAGTCAAGAAGTACTGACTCCGGAATGAAAAAGACACGCGGGCGTTACAATCAGGCAACGCCCGCTCAGGGTACCCCTAACAACTCAGGGGATATCTATTCGGATGAAACAAACCACTCGGGACACATCTCCTCGGTTGCTGCCGAGATTTCGCGATCCACTTCATCGAGTGCTTTTCTATCTATCAATGCTTTAATCGTACGATGGAGCAATACCATCTTGTCCCTCACCGGTATTATCGCTGGATAATACTCATTGGTAAAGAATATCCTGAAACGCCAGCGCAACCGGTCATCATCTACCATTTTCTTGATCTTCTGCTTCAACTCTTCGCCTCGAAGATCCTCGAGATACTCTTTTGGTGAGAGCATTTTCTCAATTGTCGCATTGATGCCTTCGAGACATTTGAATGTCATAGACCAGAGTTCCATAACTCCCAGCGAGTTAACAACAAAGACATTCACATAAATCAGGTTTTCGTCGAAATTGGCAGATACACCCTTCATGTCCGGATAGAAATAGTTATCGGAAATAGCGCCGAAACAGGCAACCCCTCCCGCGAACGGATCCTCCATTATATCCCGAATCGTGAAATACGGCTTGTGCTCGAAACGGCCATCCTGGATCTGGATAAACTCATCCTCGGTATAGTGAAACCTCTCAGCCCAGAGCTGTTCGGGCGTCAGATCTTTCCGTGTGAGGGAAGACTGGCTCGTCAGCATTCCGAGCGCCTGACCACCGCGCCATGCAAGCGGTAGAACACCAACCGCCCACTCTGCAGAACCGCCGATCTCTCCAATCATCGAATCGAGCGTTCGACCATTCGGGAACTCCAATCCCTCCTGTCCCAGAATAATAGCCGGGAAAAGATCGCCATCCTTGTCGTATGGCGTCGCCACATTGAGATTATTCAGGGCATCCATAGCCGGATGATGGCGTGGTCTATCGAGAAAATATGTCGACAACCTGTCGAGTTTCTTTCCGTAGGCATTGGCGACAACCTCAGCCGCTTCCGTAACGCTGACCTCACGAGGATTGAATTCATCGAAATATGCTCCCGACATCCACCGCTGGACATATATGTCCGGGAGATGCCGTTTCACACCGGATTCGCTTACAAACAGCGAAGTCATGGATGAGTGCTGGCCTTTAACCGATTTCCCGGTCCCGTCGATAACATCGTTACCCATCGATAGCAGAGTAACCGATTCCGGCATTTTGAGTCCGTAGACAGATTTGTGTTCCTGCTTACCGAAGAGTGCGCCGACAGCGATGGTTGGATTTCCACCGGCTTCCTTACCCGGCTTGACACGTACACCCTCGGTGATAGTCGACTCTATTACGACCTCCTCCCCGAGTGGAAGGGTCTCGGTAGTCGACTGCAGAACCTCCGCCATCACCTGTGCTGCAGTTCTGTCGTTAGCTCGCTTCAGGCGGTTGATATTGTCCTTGGTACGCTGATCCTCCGGTAGCTGGGTGGCGCTGCCATAACCGTGAAGACCAACTGCTATAGCCGATAGAGCGGCTGACAGATTGACCGACTCGCGAATCTGACGGTTCCTGAGAGCGCCGAGATTCGATCTGTCATTCATCTTGCTGTCGATTACGGATACACGGGTGGAAACGAGTTCGAGAGCATATCGGGTCAGCACAGTATGATGCCGCTGATTGTACTCTACAATATTGTCGTGTGTGAAATTCTTGTCTTCCTTCCGACCCTTATACTCCAGTCTCGTTTCACCTATATCAAAGCGCAGATCACTATTGTTGCTCATTTGGCACCTCAAATGGGCGGGAGTGGATCCTGCCCGGACTTACGGATTCTGATAATCCATTGTGTCTCATGACTGCCGCAATAAAGGAAATTGAATTTGATAATTCAAGTTGTTTATGGCCCTTCAGCTCGAACTCAGACGTGGATTTCTAAATTGTGGCTGGTGTACGTCCCGTGCACCAGCTTCTGGATTATGTTGGAACACGAGACGTACGCTGACCAAAAATCTGGAAGTTCGGACGTGGATTTCTAAATCAGGGATTTCTAAATCCTTGTTGACATCTACGATCCGGTTTTTCTATTTATTCTAAAGACAAGATCGAGTCCATAGTCCAAACGAATTTCATGGGTTATTTCGTATGTTTGCTTTCAGAATCATACATCTGTCTGCATTGCTGGTAATTGCTTTTCTTATATTGCCGGGATTCAGCGGTTCAGATGCAAATGCTGATAGCATTTCAACCGATACTACATATTCTGATTCGACCAGACAGGGGTGCCATTGCTTTCTCGCAAGACCCAAACCGCGATGCTCCTCATTCTGGATCGTGGAATCATCACTCCTCTTCAGACAAGCCGAAAAGAACGTCAGAGAGGGAAAGGCCAGATTCCTGATGACCGGCAACCTCGGCTATATGGTAAATCTGGATACCATGAACGCCATCGGCGGATCCCTGTTTGCTTCCGGGGATGATGACTCCGGCAAGTTTGCAGTCTGCTTCCGATACAGGAGATGGATTGGTCGCAGGATGTCTCTGGATGTGGCTCCCGGAATCATACTATCAGCAAATGATAACTACTCTGATCCAAAGACACCGGGATTCGTGATGACCGTGTCACTCGGTATGCCGAACTGGTTTTTCTGTACAGTGCACTATGAGGTGATAAAGACATCCGGGGATTACTGGACATCCGACCGGAATCTAAAATACGTCGAGAATACACAGAGCAGTCTATACATGGGAATCAAAACCAGTCACTGGTGGGCGCTGACATGGCCCGTTGTGATGATTATACTGATTGGCGCAACGTGGGAATAAAAATAAAATACAGATTTACTTCCTCTCTGCAGGTTTCATTTTGCCTCTTACCATCGAAGCAACTATAGCAATAATACAGAGTATTGTGAATATCTGGAATGCTGTCTGAACACTCCCGATGAACGGTTCGTACACCTCCGGTGTTATCTTCACACGACCAAGCTGAACGGTGAAAATCAGCATGATTGTCGCCATCGAGAACATCTGACCGAGCAGCCTCATTGTTGCGGCGGTTCCGGCTGCTACGCCGTAGTATCGTTTATCGACCGAGCTTACGATAGCATTCATGTTCGGTGATGAGAAGTAGGCAAAGCCGAATCCAAGCAACGTAAGACTCATAATTATATACCAGAGTGCGGTATCAGTCCCGATAAACGACAGCATGAGAAGTCCGACTGCAAAGAGAGCCATACCACTCGATACGACATATCTCGGTTCAAATCTGTCAGAGAGTCGTCCTGCGCCGGGTGAGAAAATCGCCATAACCACCGGTCGCGCTACGAGTATCAAGCCTGTCCATGTCGGATTGATCCCCTGTATGTACTGCAGATAGAGACTGAGAAGGAATGTTACACCAAAACTCCCTGAGTATTGAAGCATCGCCGCAAGGTTCGACATGGCAAAAACAATATTCTGCGTGAGGAGTCTCATCTCGAATATCGGATAATCGACACGAAGCTCCCAGACTACAAACAGCACAATTCCTGCAATACCGGCGATTGTAAGTATGATCCCCAAACTCTCCGGTATCAGAGATGCTCCATACACCATAACCGCGAGGGAAACCGCATAGATTATCGAACCGACGATATCGAATTTCTCCCCCCTGGCAGCCGCCCATTCACCCTTCAATTTCCAGAATATCGAATGGATAACAATCAGACCAAGCGGGACATTGACCGCGAAAGTACTTCTCCATCCGAAGCTATCCGTCAAAAATCCCCCGGCGAATGGACCAAGCGATAATCCGGAGTACACAGCCGCAGTTGTGACACCGAGTGCTTTACCCCTTTCGCCCTTTGGATAAACCGAGGTAACGATTGCCATTCCGGTTCCGAAAATCATCGCCGAGCCGATTCCCTGCAGGATTCTAAACGCTAACAAAAGCTCTATTGTCGGTGCGAGTGCGAGAAGAAGTGAGGACATCGTTACAACAATCATACCTCCTGCGAATATCTTTTTGCGGCCATGAATGTCTGCAAGCCGACCGAATGGAAGGAGGAACATTGCGGAGGAGAGAAGAAAAACGGTGGCGATCCAGTTAAGCACTACGGCATCGGCACCGAATGCCTCACCGATGGATGGCAGGGCAACATTGACCGACGCCCCCATGAACGGTGTCAGAAACGATGCGAGTGTTGCAACAAAGAGTGCTGACTTCTTCTGTGACTCGCTTGATGTCTGTTCGTCTGGCATTTATTTAGTGATAATACTCTCTATATGAGCAACTCGCAAACGCTCTTTCCAATATCCGTTTCTGTCATCTTCTGTGAATCACTATCAGACGGTCGAACGGATCGAAACTGATAGCGAACCTGCCATCAAAGATATCCGCACCGATGATAACATCCGGTGAGAAGCCGGTTAACGGATCCCTTATCTCCGAAGGCACAACCTCTATAGAACCATTCACGAAACAAATTCGTTCAATGCAAACAGTAGTTTCCGCTATCAGATACCGACGCGGTTCTCCATCCCCGGCATCGTGTATAACCGGAGAATATCTCAGCCCGATCCTGTCTGCGAAATCTTTCGTGATATGAGTGTGAGAAGCGCCTGTTTCGATCATCGCAACAGCGGGATTGCTGTCGGCAACGGTGACATCCATTAGCGGCTGATGATAGCCGAGCATCGGATAATACCAGATATTGCCGCGCTCATCGAGCGCGTCATCATCGAAGCGGGACTTGGTTCTTAGAACAAACCGGTCATTTGCAAAGTCGATTGTAGTCACAACATCCGTCAAAAATACCGGATTAAATGCCGCGTCGACAAATTCCCCGGACGGTTTGCGAAACCATGCACCCGTCATGCTGTTTATGACAACATTGCCAAAATTCAGCTCATTTGTGATTATCTGCCTGCCGCTGAGAGGACGTTCCATCATCCCGCTTGCGATCGAAACTCCGGCACCTGTCGCATCTGCCACCTCATTTCTCAGATGATGGTCAAAAACCGCCCATCCGATCGAGTTTCCTGTATCAAGAAGAACCCTGTATCCGGTATTTCCTGATTCATAGATGATACACCGATGCGGCCAGTCATCTCTCCAGCGAATGAGCTGTAATTCCACCCGATCACCATTGAATTTAGGATCATACAAGCGGGTTGACTCCCCAAGTTCGTCCAGCATATCGAGAGTCTTCTCCAATTTTCGTCTGTCAGGTTGTTTACGAGACTCAGAATCTTCGCTATCCACTTCATATACCCATTCGAGGAATTTCCTGATTTGCTTGACATCACGAGTCGAGTAACAGATTTCCCGAGACATCTCCAACAGAAGATCGGATTCGATGCACTCGAATACACCGGAATCAACGATTCCGTTGTGTGTTCCGGTATAGAGCTGCGCGAGGTCACGGGTGAGAACGGTTTCACAATCTTCCGTCGAATATACTATAGAATCGAGGATGGCAAGAGATGTCTCGAATCGTCCCGATGAAAGATGGATAATCCCCCGGCAGAGTGCAAGCTGGTTTTCATGGATTCCATCATTCCCGGATATACGGGAAGCATGCGATTCCGCTTGCTCGATTTGTCCCATTCTCGCAAACGCTTTAATCAGGGTGATCTCTTCCGGCTGAGTCAGGTTCTGGGTTCCAATCGAGTCAGCCAGAGATACAACTCTACCAAATTCCATTTCGAAATATGGATCACTCAGTCGATTCACTGACTGCCCCCAGCCGTCCTGTCTCGATACACAGGACATCTGAAGCATCACCATCAAAATCAAGCAGAGGATAATCTTTTCTTGAGTCTTCATACAATGACAGTCCAAATTGACTTTCAAATGCGACATATATATATTCCCGTACAATAAAGGAGAACATTATGGGTCAGACAATAGCAGAGAAGATTTTTTCGAAAAAAGCAGGTCGTAAAATCGTCCCCGGTGAGATAGTGGAACTTGCACCGGATGTTGCCATGTCGCACGACAACACAGCGGATATCTCGAATACATTCTACAATATCGGCGTGGATAAAGTGGCAAAACCGGATATTCATGTCATCGTTCTCGATCACTGTTCCCCTCCGGCTAACGAGAAATATGCTGAAAACCACAAGGTGGTCCGTGAGTTTGTCGAGAAACAGGGTATCAGGAATTTCTTCGATATCAATCGCGGGATATGTCATCAGGTACTGATTGAAGAGGGATTTATCCTGCCCGGTACGGTTTGTGTGGGATCGGATTCACACACGACTCACTATGGTGCACTCGGTGCATTCGGGTGTGGTATCGGCCGGTCAGAGATGGCCGTTGTTCTCGCAACCGGACAACTCTGGCTGCGCTGCCCGGAGACGATGAAGATGACGATCAACGGCAGTTTCCAACCCGGAATTACAACCAAAGACCTGACACTTCATATAATCGGTACTATCAAAGCCGACGGTGCACTATATAAATGTGTGGAATTTCACGGCGATGCCATCAAGAGCATGTCGTTCGAATCACGTATGGTATTCTCGAACATGTCCGTAGAGATGGGTGCAAAAGCGGGCATCGTACCTCCGGATGAGAAAACTGAGGAATTTCTCAAGGGTAGAGCGCGATCAGAGTATGAGATGATTCTCCCGGATAATGATGCGGAGTATGAACAGGAGTTGACATTCGATATATCAAACCTCGAACCACAGGTTGCATGTCCTCATACGGTTGACAATGTTAAAGCGGTGAGTGAAATAAGCGGCACCAAAATCGACATGGCTTTTCTGGGGACATGCTGCAATGCCCGCCTCGAAGACCTTCATATAGCTGCGGAAATCGTTAAAGGCAGGAAGATTGCCAAAGGTGTTCGTTTTCAGGTAACTCCGGCATCACAGCTCGTTTACCGCGAGGCGATGAAGGATGGCACTCTTGAGATATTGATGGATGCCGGAACTTATGTCACCAATTCCAATTGCGGACCGTGTCTCGGTGCTCACATGGGTGTTCCGGCTCCGGATGAGGTGGTAATATCCACCGCGAATCGTAATTTCAAGGGTAGAATGGGATCGAAGAAATCCTTCGTCTATCTCGCATCCCCGGCATCTGTAGCTGCTGCAGCTCTTGCGGGAGAGATTATCGATTTCAGGGAAGTATAACAGGAATTGCTAACAATATCGTCCCAATAAACAGCATCACTTCGGTGATGCTGTTTTTATATGCATTAAAACAAGAGAGCCTGCGAAATTCGCAGGCTCTCTTTTTATCTACCATCCACCAAGGTGGATGAGATCATCTTCCAGTGTATTAATACACGGGAGCGGGTCCACTCTGGAAGAGATACTGAATCATATAGACTACGTCGTCTATATCCACATTGTGCGAGGCATCAACATCAGAGATCAGGAGACTTCCGAAGACTTCTCCACCCTGGAAGAGGATGTTGATCATCGCAACAACGTCATCGATGTCAGATATACCGTCAAGGTTGGCATCACCACGAAGTAGGATCTGTTCCGGAGGTACGATCCAGCGCTTGCCGCCGGAGGCTGAAGACTTACCGATAAGGTCGACACGACCCTGCGCGTCAAACGTTGTGGCATCGGCAAATTCACCAGCGACGGAGAACGGCATGGTGACTGTGTCGATCGGAGCACCGAATGCATCCAGGAAGCCTGCAAGCGGCAGCTCGAATTCAACAACATCACCGGTGAAGGCCGGGTGTGTTGTAATGCCGACGATAGTCGCGGGCACACCCTCAACCGTAATACCGGTCACATCAGCAGCTGTGTACGGATCATTGAAGTTGCCAATATAGGCACTTCCGATGATCGGATCGAAGGCGAACTTGTAATATACATACATAAGCTCAGGAAGGAGCTTGGCCTTCGAATCACCACCGGTAACCGTCATGGTCACAGGAACTTCATCCGTACCCTTGGAATTGTGCATGATCACGATATCAGCATTATAGGTATCGTTAATCAGACCGGTAGCATCCCAGTTTACGTCAACGCCATTGGTGACGCTCGAAGGAGTGCTTCCCGAGGTCGGGGAAACGATTAACCAGCTGGTAAGCGGATCAGCCATTCCGATTGTCGTGCTGCCGGAGAGATCGTGAGGCGGATCGCCATAATCATCACCGGAGATCGTATAATCGATCGTAATCGGGCCGGAGAAACCGGCATCAAACGTGAGTGACATCGTGGCTAATGCGTACTCGGAGCTATAAACATTCCCGTAGCCGCCATCCCAATTAAGCCAGGTAACAGTTACGCCGTCACCGGTTGTACCATCATATTCGAGATACTTCGTCGTGGCCGGGACTTCGAAATCTGTGGAAGAAACGACTTCCACGCCGGTCGGGAACGTGATTGTGCACTCGTCAAGCCACTCAGCATCTTGACTGTCATTCTGCAGAATGAACACGATGTCCATCGTTGCACCCGGCTTGTAGTCGGTCTGTGCGGCAATATAAGCACCGTCGATTTCTCTCGGCGGAGTATATTGAACATCAAGATCCCACTCAAGGATTCCGCCACCGACGTTCGTGATTTCGAGCTGGTCGTAACCGTTGTCACCAACGGTGACAGTGCCGAAATCGAACTCGGTCGGATCAAATGACATCGCCGGACCGAGTTCCATTGTAAGATGGAATGCCGGAATGCAATTCGGGCTCGGCCAGGTGTCTACCATGACATAGTAGGTGCCCGGCTCAAGAGCAACCACGAGCTCTTTAAGATCAGTACCGGAAGAACCGGTCACAAAGTCGAGACATGGATCCTCGGGAGGACATGTATCATCAATGGCTATACCGGTGTATGTGGTACCGTTCGGATCCAGCGTAATGGTAACAGCCAGAGGATCTGTAACATCGAGCTGATAGATAATGTCTTCACCGCCATCGTAGTAACCGAGGCAGGTGTTTGCATAATCATCATTACGAGCACAGGTTGTCTGGTCGATATCCGAGTAAGGAAGATCGGCCGGGAGCTTTACGATCACAGGATCGCTGCAGTCATTACCCGGACCAATGTCTTCCGGCTCCTGAATGGTCAGAGTGAAGTCCACGCAGTCCGGTGACGGCCAGGTGTCAATCATGATATAATAGGTACCGGCATCAAGCGTGATACCACGGAAACCATGTTCAGCCGCCGAAGAGTTGGTCGAAGTATAGAGACAGGTTGACGCATTCGGGGGACACTCATCGTCGATCAGCATACCGGACCAGGTATCAAGAGGATCGAGGAGAACATCCATATCGGTCGTCTCTGTTACAACTAACTCATAAATGATGTCCTCACCACCATCATAGGAGCCGAGACAGGTGTTCATGTACACATCTGTCATGCCACAGGTGGTGTTGACATCTACGTAATCCATGTCAGCCGGAATTGTGACGGTCAGAGGATCATCACAAGTCGCGCCCTGAGGAAGATCAGGACTCTCGTCAAGAGTGAACAGGAATGCGAACGCAGACTCAATCGGGAGACAATCGATATCACCAACAAAGACCGGATAGTAGTATGTAGCCGGTCCGGGCAGGCGGCTGAATGTCGTGATCGGCTGAGTCGAAGCAGCCGGCGGACATGTAACCCATTCATTCGTTGAATAGAGAATGTAGTTTGCGCAGTCAGGCGGGCACTCATCATAGAGAACCACACCGAGACACTCAACGTCTTCGAGTGCTGTAACATTGCAATAATCCATCACAGCATCACCGTAATCATACGGGTTGTCGAAATAGTACCAAACGGCATTCCAATCGAGAACACCGGGGCAATCGACGGTGGCGCCGGCTGTAGTACCGGTAACCTCGTCAAGATTAACCATTTCGAGAGCGCCTGTGCACTCATCGTTGGGACCGGCTTCCGGACACGGATTATCCGTGCAGTTCAGGGCCTCATCCCAGTCACCACCGAGTGCATCGCACTCGACTTGAGTAACATCATCACATTCCGAGCCCATCGGGTCGCCATAGCAGCAGCGACCGATCGGCAGAGGATCGTCATTGATGTCGATAGCATCAATTGAGAACTGTGCTCCATCGTAGCCACTGTAGATAAAAGCAACCTGTACAGCTGAATCTGCTGAATAGGCAGACAAATCTACCGCTGCCTCATACCAAGTCCAGTTGGACCAGGTTGTTGTGGGTTCAGTCCAGACATCGTCCCACGTTGCACCGTAGTCATTCGAAACCCTGACGAAAAGGTCACAATTGTCGTCAGGAGATACAGACCAACTATATGAACCCATCCAGGCGAATTCGAGCTTTAGATCAGTTCCGGAAGTTCTAAAGTCCATTTCCGGTGAAATCAGCCACTCGTACTGGTCACTGGTGTACGAAGCATCATAAAAACATGATGCGTTGTACGAGCCCTCGAAAGGATTATAAGAATCAATTTCCCACGTGTAGGCGTTGGAATCAACAAGGGTCCATCCAGTAGGAGGTACTACGCCACCCTCAAAACCTTCAGAAAGAAATTGATCCTTGAAGCTGAAGCTACTCTGGACATCATACTGGAACGGATTTGCCTTTGCATCCGGTTGAGCTATGATTGTCTGAGTGTTCGACTTCGTCTGTGTGAGCTTGAATGCTATGTCATCCGGATTAGGGACAACTTCAGCAATAGTCAACGCGGTCAAACCGACCAGGAATGCCAACACTACAAGTGCCTGCAAAACCTTCTTAGTTTTTGACATTTACTCTCCCTCCGTTGCAGGTAGTTCAGTAAACTCTAAATTCGAGTATGGTTCCGGCAGCATTACCCCCCACGAGTCTGTGCCGCATGTGGAATCAAGAATTAGCTTCACATCCCTCCTTCCCGAACATTGATGTTCGTGTAACAGCATTAGTTGCCTCTGAAATTTTCAGAATTCAATCTTTGATACAAAAACATAGTTTTTGCAAAAATTTTAGTGAATGATAGGAACAACAGGCTTTAGAAATCAGCCTGTAAACAGTAATAGTAAAGTGTCTTAGACTTGACGCAACACTAAGATTAATAATACATTCCACGCCGTGTTTGTCAAGTTAATTATTGAATTACGGGAATAATCACTGCAGTTGGATTAGACACAATACTCGACAATTCAGACCACTTAAGTCTTTGTAAATCAATCAAATCGTCCGAAAATCAGCCTGCTCGACGACGTATCCGCTTTTGTCTATACGGTTAGTATCCACAAAAAAGAACTCTGAGATAGCCGCTGACTGACCGCAAACGCTTTTAAAGAACCCGAAGCCGGGAGAAATTCATTGTGTAAATATATATAGAGAAAACAAGCTAAGGGAGTTTGGTTGTTTCCGCGATAATAGACTGTAGACGGAGCAAAAAGTTGTTTAACAGCGTTCTTGACAAACTGGAAATTAGTATTATATAGCCGCTCGGATAATAATGTGAACGGCAAAGGAGATGACAATATGGCAGATACAACAAAAATAAAGAACACAGTCGGATCCGGTCCGAATTCAGTCGGGTTCACGAATCTTTCGGATCCTGAAGTGTACGAAACCGAAGGGTTGTACGGTGCACATCATTACAGCAGAATGAAGGCTGTGATTCGAAAGACCGAGGGATGCTGGCTCTATACAAAAGACGGTGATAAAATACTCGACTGTCTCGCTGCATATTCCGCAGCCAATCCGGGACACCATCACCCCAAAATCGTTGCAGCTCTGAAAAAGGCTCTCGATGGTGGATATGGATCGGTAATATCCAACGTTATCTATACAGATACTCTTGCAACATTCCTAAAAAAGACAGCAAACCTTCTTCCCCAGCTTGCTCCGAGATTTGGTGAGAATGGCAACAAGGTTCTTCCGAAAAACGGCGGTGTTGAATCTGTGGAAACAGCGATCAAGATGGCCCGGTATTACGGATATATTCAGAAGGGAATCCAGGATGGTGACCAGGAGGTTATCGTCTTCAATAACAATTTCCACGGTCGGATGATTACAGTTGTTTCCTTCTCCTCCTCAGACCATTACAAGCAGGGATTCGGACCTCTCACTCCGGGATTCGCAACAGCCGATTTCGGTGACCTCGATATGGTCGAATCTCTGATTTCGAAGAACACTTGCGGAGTCCTTGTTGAGCCGATGCAGGGAGAGGGTGGAATGTATCAGCCGCAGAAAGGTTTCATGACCGGTTTGCGTGAACTCTGTGACAAACACGACATGCTCCTTATGGCGGATGAGATTCAGGTCGGACTCGGTAGAACCGGAAAGACATTCTGCTTCGAGCATGAGGGAGTTATACCGGATGTTGTCGTACTCGGCAAGGCTATCTCCGGTGGTCTCGTTCCGCTGTCGGTCATGTGCACCAACCGGAAACTTATGGACCTTGCATTCAGTCCCGGATCTGATGGTTCCACTTACGGCGGTTACCCGCTTGCCTGTGTTGCCGGAAATGCGGCACTCGATGTCATGCAGGATGAACAACTCGTTCAGAGATCTGCAACAAATGGTGCTATCCTCAAGGAGAGAATCCTCGACATAGCAGAGCGTTCACAGTATGTCAAGGAAGTCCGTGGTCAGGGTCTCTTTATCGGTATTGAAGTCAAGAGCGGTGATGCGACCAAGTTCTGCTCGAGACTTCTCGACCTCGGAATGCTTGCAAACGACAGCCATCATCATACAATCCGAATCAGCCCTCCGCTGATTATCGGAGATGCTGAGATGGATTACATCTGCGAGAGACTGGAAAAGGTGCTCGTGGGTTAGTCCGACGACTTTGTCTCTGTAAAATAGATTATAATGATATGGCCCGCCTCAAACGAGGCGGGCTTTTCTTTCCCGCTTTTTGCAACTTCTTCTGTCCGGATCGTAGTATGAATTATCGTATTTGACTCGGGTGCTCCACAACCTCTGCTGTGGGAAAATAGACCAAACGGCTTGCCTTGCGGTTCATTTGGCTTTATATGTACCAGCAATGATGAACATCAAAGGAGTATCTATATGAGTATATCACCAAGAGAAGCATACGATAAGCTTATCGAGAAGATGACAGAGCTTCATACACTCGCTTCGTGTGAGGCACTCCTCGGCTGGGATGAACGCACCTATATGCCGAGAGGAGGAGCGGAAGCAAGATCAAAACAGGTTGCACTCCTGACCGGAATGGTGCACGAACAGTACACATCACCGGAAATTGGCGATCTTATCAGCGCAATCGAGGGCACCGACCTCGTCGCCGATACAAGCTCGGATGAAGCTGCCGTGATCCGTGAGGAAAGACGGAGCTATGACAAGGCAACGAAACTCCCGAAAGAACTCGTCTCCGAGGTCGCCCGTGTAGTGTCACTTGCGCAGGGTGTTTGGGCGGAAGCTCGCGAGAAGAAGGATTTTTCACTCTTTTTGCCCAAACTCAAGGAGGTTATCGATCTCAAGGTCAAGGTCGCGGATGCGTACGGTTATGATACCGAACCGTACGATGCCCTTATCGATGACTATGAACCCGACATGACCTCCGCCGAGATCGAGAAAGTCTTCGGGAATCTCCGTGATGAACTCGTTCCGCTGGTCAAGGAGATCACCGAGTCTCCGAAAAAGCCTAATATGAATGTGGTGAAGAACGATTTTCCGGCACACCTTCAGGAAAAATTCGGTAAGGAGGCATCGGCTTCAATCGGATTCGATTACACCGAGGGTCGACTGGATGTCACCACGCATCCATTCTGCACCGGAATTTCTCCCGGAGATGTCAGAATTACCACCCGTTTCGACCCGACATTTTTCAATCAGGCAATCTTCGGAATTTTGCATGAGTCGGGACACGGTATCTACGAGCAGGGACTCCCCAAGGACAAGTTCGGAACCCCGCTGGCGGATTCCATATCTCTCGGCATCCATGAATCGCAGTCACGTATGTGGGAGAATCTGGTCGGAAGAGGCAAACCTTTCTGGAAACATTTCTATCCAAAAGCTCAGGATACATTCGATTGCCTGAAAGGTGTCGGTTTCGACGATTTCTATTTCGCTATCAACAACGTCGAACCATCACTCATCAGGGTCGAGGCGGACGAGGTGACATATAATCTTCACATCCTGCTCCGCTTCGAAATCGAACGTGATCTGTTCCGTGGCAATATCAAGGCAGAGGATCTTCCAAAGGTCTGGAATGAGAAGTTCAACGACTATTTCGGGATCACTCCGAAAGATGACGCTGAAGGATGTATGCAGGATATCCACTGGAGTGCGGGGCTGTTTGGTTATTTCGCAACCTATGCACTCGGAAACCTGTACGCTTCACAGTTCTTTGCCAAAGCTCAGGAAGAAATGCCCGATCTCGATCAGCAGTTCGAGAAGGGAGACTACTCAAACCTGAAAAAGTGGTTAAACGAGAACATCCATTCATTCGGCAGAAAATACAAGGCCGGTGAGCTGGTGGAGAAAGTCACCGGCAAGCCACTGACTCATAAACCGATGATGGATTACCTGCGCAGCAAGTTTGGAGAACTCTACGGGATCTAATCCGACAGCTTCAAACTCAGATAAATCAAAAGGCCCGTCGGGGGAGTTCCGATGGGCCTTTTCAGTGTTACGCCAGACTTACAGTAGGAAAATATATAAAGGAGCTTGAGAGATATTGACCTTCATTCAAATAGAAGGAGTCCTTACTTCTCAAAAGGACTCCTTCAATTCCCCTCCTCTTAGTACCCTTCACCGCCAAATCAAGTACACTAAGAGTAACTGACACCCAATAATAGAACAAAGATCGTGCCAAACTACGTGATATTCTCAGAACTTTTCGTAAGCCATTGTGAAGCAAGGACGTTGTTATTATCTGTAGAAACAGTTATGAAAACGGCTGATGTCAATTCCGCACAAGTTGCGCGGCTTTCTCAAGCGTGAAATTTAATACATTACCATAACCGACAGACATATATGATCTTAGAAGGGCGCAATCAATGCGCCCTTCGTAAGCGTACAAAATGTATCTTTTGCGGTTTGTGGGTTACTTCTTCTTTGCAGTATGTATCGACAAACCGTGAACGTCATGAGTTGCTTCGAGAATAGCTTCCGACATAACAGGATGTGCGTGGAATGAATCTCCAAGTTGCTCTGCGGTCAAGCCACGGCGAATTGCGAGAGCAGCCTCATGGATCAAATCGGTTGCATGAGCACCTGCAATATGGACTCCGAGAAGACGATCCGTTTCAGCATCGGCAATCACTTTAACCTCACCCTCGGTTTCGTTTTCCGCTTGCGCCTTACCGAGTGCTATGAAGCGAAATTTCCCGATATTGAGTTTGTGCCCCGCTTCTTCGGCTTCGCTCTCTCTGAGTCCCACCGATCCAACCTCCGGATGGGTGAAGATTGCGTTTGGAACGCCGGTATAGTCGATCTTCTCATTCTTCCCGACACAATTCGCCGCCGCAACACAACCCTCGGCTGAAGCGGTGTATGCAAGAAGATATTTGCCGGCAACATCCCCGATAGCGTAGATGTTGTCTACATTCGTCCGCATTGAATCATCAACCTTTATCGAACCATTGTCATTCAGTTCAACTCCGACTGTATCCAAGCCGATGTTCTTCGCGTTGAATGATCTTCCGATCGACACCATTACCTTCTCGGTTTCGATTTTGGTTCCGCCTTCGACCGTGGAAACCATCCTTCCCGATTCACCCCTCTCAACCGATTCGACCCTCTTGCCAAGATGAAGCTTCACTTTGGATTTTTTCAATTCCCGCTCGATCAACCGGGAGACATCGTGATCCTCAAGTGGAAGCGCATGCTCCATCATCTCGACCATCTCGACTTTACAGCCGAATTTCGACATCAGGAAACCAAACTCACAACCGATCACTCCCGCACCGATTATCAGAAGTGACTCGGGGATTTCGGCAATTGATACCATATCGTTCGATGACAGGATACCCTCACCGTCGAATGGAAAGACCGGGATATTGAGCGGGCTTGAACCTGTGGCGATAATTATATTCTCAGCTTCCACCGTACCGGTTGAACCGTCAGCAGACTGGTATTCAATCTCATGGTTTGATTTGAGACTTCCCCTACCCTCCACAAGATCCACTCCGTGACTCTTGAAAAGGAAACCGACACCTTTCACGAGATTATCAACGATTTTATCCTTTCGGGCTGTTACAGCCGGGAAATCGACTTTAACATCACCCTCAATCTTAAGACCGTATTTCTCGGCATTCCTTATTTTTTCATAGAGAGATGATGAGGCAATCATCGCTTTTGTTGGAATACATCCCCAATTAAGGCAGACTCCTCCAAGTCGTGCTTCCTCGATACAAACTACTCTGGCACCGAGTTGTGCTGCTCTGATAGCTGCGACATACCCACCGGGACCTCCACCCATCACTGCTACATCATATCTCTCACCCATGATATATCCTTTCGATTCTCGTCACTTCTTCAATAAGCACCAAAAGTGCAACATTTAGATCAGAACACAGTTACCCGGTTCATGTTTCCGAAGAATGGTTTTGTTATGGTAATGTCAAGATTAGAAAAGCCCCACCCGGAACGGGTGAGGCTTTTTGTCGAGGATGTTTGAGAATATTGTGCTATTTTCCGGCATTCACTGTGATAATGACAGCTATCTTGGTGAGATCGACATCGAGAGCTGTACCGATTCCAATTGCATAAGCATAAAAATCGCCGTCGATAGTATACTCTTTCAGTTTATCAAAATTAGAGAGGTAATTGTATGACTGTCTCCAGCTAATGTTGAGAACAGAACCCGCTGCAACCTCCATCCCCTGCAGGATCGGAATTGCATTCTGCTGTACCTCAGCAGCGCTGCTGAGTGTACCATCCTTGGAAATGTAGAGATCGCCGGTTGCCTTCTGGGTCTGGTTGTTGTTCGTGATTCTCATCGCGAAACCGACATCAACGATATGCTTGATGTCTTCAGCATGATCGAGCCAGTCAGGCTCGTTTTCCTTGTTTATTTCCCAGACCTCGAAATCCTTATTGGTTGACAGTTGAGCGTCATCGAGTTTGTAAACGATAACGAAATTCCCGCTTACAATACAGCCTGCCATGAGAAGGATAACAAGCAGCGGCACAAATTTAATTTTGCCTTTCATCTTACATCCCTCCCAGATTGAAGTAGTAATTTACTCCCGCCGACACCATACCATTTTTGTATGATCCGTCTTCGTGGGGTATAATCAGGAATTTTCCTCGGAAATCAAGGGCGATCATCTCCCCTATACCATATTCGAATCCTACACCGGCAGTATAGCTCATCTCCGTGACATCATCAATACCATCCCGGGACCATTTGGCGGAACCTATACCCGCAATTCCGTAGAGTGACAGTCCCGGACCACCTGCGATACTGCCAACAATGAGATCAACACCAAACATCGTAACACTACCGGCATCACGTTTCATGACCTGATCGTAAACCTCAATCTCCGGTTCACCATAATTTGCAATCATGAAATTCGGTTCGATCCCAATGTTCGGAATCAAACTGAATCGGGCTTTGATACCATAGAGCGTCGAAGATTTGGCATCCTCCATCGCAATCGGGATGTTCATGCCCCCAAGAACACCAACACCAAGCCGAAATGCGTTGGCATCCGCTGCCGCAGCCAGCATAAGCATGACCACTAAAACCGTTAACAAGGTTCTTTTCAAAATGACTCCTTTCTGTTGATCGGACCAAACGTCATATTAAAATGAAATTCATAACCCATTGTCAACAGATTTTGGTCAATCAGTCGATTGGTTCCGGAATACCCATTTTCCTGTTTTTGGAACTTCAAATCTTTGTTCTTACATCATATATTGGGAGCAAAGCAGGAGGTTTTATGGCCCAGAAGGAATTCTGTTACTCGGTAATCCCAAATTGTTTGAAATCGCACGGGAAGTCAGACAGGATGAACTTGCTGAAGCTCAAAAGATAGTTGAAGATCTTCACGATACGCTCATTGCCTTCAGAAGACAGCATGGCTGTGGTCGGGGCATTGCAGCTCCGCAGATTGGAATTCCGCTTCGGATCGTTTATGCCTGTCTGGATGCTCCCATTGTCATGATTAATCCGGTGCTGTCGAATCTGAGTGATGAAATCGTGGAGGTATGGGATGACTGCATGTCATTTCCAAGCATAATCGTAAAACTCCGGCGTCATCGAACCTGCACTATAACATATCGCGACCTTGACTGGATTAAGCAGAGCATGGATCTCGATGGTGATCTGTCTGAGCTATTTCAACACGAGGTCGATCATCTAGACGGCATACTTGCGATAATGCGGGTTATCGATCCGAAGTATATCATCTACAAGAGCCAGAGACATCTGGTTGCAGAATTAGCTGAATAGGATTAATCGATTAGTGACAGAATCGCATCGGGGAATACTTCAGGTTGCGCTTGGCGCTTCGATAATCAGCTTCGCAGCCGTATTCGCTCGAATTTCCGGAGTCGATCCCACTATTTCAGCATTCTATCGCATGCTCTTCGGCGGTGTGGTCCTTGCAGTAATCTTCCTGATTATGCGACCCCGGCTTTCACTGTCGAGAAAGGAATACCTCTTTGCGATTACGAGCGGGGTGATGTTCGCGATTGATCTGGCCGTATGGCACAGGAGTGTATTCTATATCGGCCCCGGACTCTCAACTCTCCTCGCTAATTTTCAGGTATTCCTGATCGCCATCTATGGAGTCGCGATCCTGAAGGAGAGATTGACACTACGGCTGGCTGTATCGATTCCACTGGCTGTGACAGGGCTTATAATGATTATCGGAATCGATCTCGATTCAATGCACGATGACTACAAACTGGGGGTTGCGCTTGCTCTGTTTACCGCTTTATGTTACACGACATTCCTGATAATTTTCCGTAAGATCAACACAGGTTCCCGCACGGGTGTATCGGTTGCAGTTATGGTAATTGTCTCTTTTTCTGCTGCCGTTACTCTCGGTTTGATTTCGCTTATAACCGGCGAGAATTTTTCAATACCATCTGTCCAATCGGCAACCGTGCTGATTACATACGGCATTGCCGGTCAGGTTTTGGGATGGGTGCTGATCTCTGTCGGAATACGCAAGATCGCGGCATCGAGAGTGGGACTCCTTCTCCTTACGCAGCCAACACTTGCATTTGTATGGGACATCCTCTTCTTCTCGCGTCCAACATCAATCATCGAGGCATTTGGTGCTGTTGTTGCAATCATCGCAATCTACCTCGGAAGTACATCCTCCGGGCGATCTGCATGATTTGTGTGCAATCTTCTGGACAAGGGACACGATTGCTGTTATAATCCCCAAATTGTTCGGGAGGATGATATGAAACACGCAGTTCTTGGGTGCGGCATGATGGGGACCGCCGCAATTTATGATCTCACGAAAAATCCGAATGTTACACGCATAATTGCCGCTGACCTCGATATCGAAAAAGCCAAAGCCGCGAGAGACCGGCTGGATGATGACAGAATCGAACCGGTGGAGATAGACGTTGGCAGACCGGAGGAAACCGCCCGCAAACTCGATGGAGTGGATGCCATCCTTGGTGCGGTTCACTATAAATACAACGTTGCATTGACCGGCATAGCAATAGATATCGGCGCACACTTCTGTGATCTCGGCGGCAACAACACGGTAGTCGATCAGCAATTGCAGTTGACCAAAGCTGCCGCAAGAGCGGATGTTTCGGTCATACCGGATTGCGGACTCGCTCCCGGAATGGTCTCATTGATTGTTGCGCACGGTGACAAGGAATTCCATGAGTTGTCATATATCAAAATAAGAGTCGGTGGTCTTCCCCAGCATCCAAAGCCGCCACTCGACTATAAGATAGTGTTTTCGGTTGAAGGATTGATAAACGAGTATATCGAACCGGTCCGGATAATAAGAAACGGAAAACTCGAGACAATTGAACCGCTCAGTGAACTCGAACATATAACAACATTCGCAAGCCCATTCGACCATCTTGAAGCATTCACAACATCGGGTGGAACATCAACACTCGTCAACACATATAACGGCAGAGTCAGAAACCTCGACTACAAAACTATCCGCTACCCGGGACACTGTGAAAAAATCAAGACTCTATACCAGCTTGGGTACTTCTCATCGGATGCTCTGTCAATGAATGGGCACTCCCTGGCACCTCGCGAAATGTCCGCACTTGTGCTTAAAGAAGCGCTGTCTAATGAAGATACGGATGTTGTTCTCGTCGTTGTCGAACTGTTCGGGAGAATCGGTCCGGGAAACAAACGCCTGACCTGGCGGCTTGTTGATTACCACAATACTGAGACAGGATTGTCGGCAATGGCGCGCTGCACAGCATTTCCGGCGGTTATTATCTCTCAGATGCAGGCGGAGGGAAAAATCCGACTGGCCGGTGCGTTGCCTCAGGAGCTTGCAGTACCGACAGACATTTTCTTTGATGAACTCAAGAAGAGAGGTATCGAATTCGAGACGACTCTGGAGGATGCCTGAGACTGCTATCGAGTCTTGAATATCTTTAGAAGATCCTCTCGAGCAACACCGGTAATTTTAACGAGATAGAATCCTCCGGCAACTTCATTACCGGAGTTGTTCCGTCCATCCCATGTCAACTCGAATTCTCCGGGTGCGAGATCTCTTTCGAAGACCTTTATACCCTCAACTGTAAAGATATATATCGCTCCCCCGTTATCACCAACTTCATTGAATTCAAATATTACTTCATCAGTGAACGGATTCGGATAAGCCCGAGCCGCACCCGCAACCTCGGGAGGTATCTCTCTGACTCTGAGTTGAATCGGTATCTCAAACGGTGAATTCGACGCCGAGTCGGATTCTATTATGAGTGTATCGCTGTATTCCCCCAGTTGAAGTCCCTCGATATCAACGGACGCGGTAATTATCGATGGCGTCTCGCCTGATCCCGGCTCTATCGTCAGCCATTCAGAGTTCCAACTTGCAGTCCATTCAACTAACTGCCCGGTCTTCTCGGATAATTGTATCGTCTGTGGCTCCGGATTGGAATCACCAAAGAATGCCGTGAATGAGAGAGATTCTTCCGATACTTTCAGAACGGGAATGAATTGATAGCTGTCCGCTTCCGCAGCGTTCACAATCCCATATCCAAAATCGTTGTTGGGAAGCTCCTGCTCATCATTCGGTTCCGATGCCGTTCCCCACAGTGCGGTTCTGACATCTATCGGTCCCCACTGTGGATGACTCTGCAGGAGCAGTGCTATCGCTCCCGCTGTAAGAGGAGTTGCTGCGGAGGTCCCCGAGGAATACTTATAACCACCGGAGAGGCTCGCCGACACCACCGCCGTCCCCTGAGCCATGATATCCGGCTTGATCCGTCCATCTGCGGACGGTCCGGGGGATGAAAATGATGCGAGTGTGCCATCCCGGTTCACCGCGCCGACAGCAATCACGCTGTCACCATCCGCCGGGACATTGATATGCCCCCATGAATCATCCCGTTCATTTCCCCCTGCAACAACAACGGTCATTCCACGCTGAACGGCGGCATCACAGGCATTGGTTAGCGGGGATGTGTTACCATCCAATTCTGAGAATGTGTACCAGTCGATATACCCGAGTGACGCACTCACAATATCACAGCCGATGGAATCCGCCCATTCGAGCGCTGCAATGAAATTATCCTCCTCGGCTTGTATTTCCTCAGAAACACTCTCTGTCTTCGCAAGCACGTAGGTCGCGCCGTATGCGGGACCATACAACTCCCCCTCATCCCGTCCGCCGACAATCGAGAGTACCGCTGTCCCGTGATTCATCTGGGTCTGATCGTTGTCAGATACATCCTCATCATCATTGATAAAATCGTAGGTCGCTAGAATATCGATGAAATCGAAAGCCGGGTGATCGGTCAAAAACCCGGTATCGAATACACCTATGATAATATCTCTTCCGTTTAGTCCATCCTCATGAAGTGGCGGGACATTTATCAAATTCAGTTGTGTATCCGAATTACCATAGTCAAGAGCGAGTGATATATCCTCTCTTCTTTCAAGCCTGTCGATTGGATACTGCTCCGGTATTGCTCGCGTACAGGTTGCTACCGGTGTAATGCGGCTTACAAATGGGAGGGACTCAATCTTCCCGAGGTCATCGGCTGTAGCATATACCGAAACCGCATTCAGGAACCGGGAGACTGTCTTGATCTGCAAACCGGAATCCCTCAGCGCCTGAACATAATCTCCATAAACGGGGATATCGACCGGCAGAACACCGTCAACACCCGATCTTCTTATTCTGCGCTCGATTGCTCTCTCGGAGAGGTTCAGATTGTCGGCAGACAGTGACTGCGGAATATCCCGTACACGCTCGCCTTTATCGGTGAAATAGATCCAATAGCGCCCGGACTCAGGTTCTACTCCGTCACTCAGAACAGCGCCAAAGATATGATTGTGGAATTGCTGGAATGGGATTATTGTGATGATTGCAACCAGTATAATCACAGTATATCTTTTCATATTCTCTCCAATCAGGCGAGCACTTTTTCGAGAAACGACCTCAGCCGTGGGCTGGTCGGGTCATCGAGAATCTCGCTTACATTCCCCACAGCTTCTACAACGCCATCCTCGATAAAGATCACCCTGTCGGCAACTTTTCTCGCAACTCCGAGTTCATGCGTAACAATCAGCAGTGTTATACCATTTTCCGCCAGCATATTCATGACCCCGACAACATCCGCCATAGCCTCCGGATCGAGCGCAGAGGTTGCCTCGTCAAACAGCAGAATCTTCGGTTCGAGAGCCATCGCCCTGCAGATCGCAGCCCTCTGACTCTGCCCACCCGAGAGTTCGGACGGATAGCTGTGTGCTTTGTCCAACAGACCGAAGTTCTCCAGAAGCTCCCGTGCTTTCCGTTCTGAATCTTCCCGTGACCTTTTTCTCACGACTCTCTGTGCAAGTGTTATGTTATCGAGCACATTGAGGTGCGGGAAGAGATAGAAATGCTGGAATACGAATCCCACTCCGGCTCTTACTTTCGCTATATCTCTGTGATTCCGATCGAGTATGTTTTCATCAACGAAAATCCTTCCCGCATCTATTTCCTCGAGACCATTTATGCACCTCAGAAGAGTACTCTTGCCAGCACCGGATGGTCCGATAATGACTATCTTCTCGCCCCGCTCGACCTCGAAGCTTACACCATCGAGAGCTTTCCGGGAATTGAAACTGCGGGTAACCTCCTCGCATCTGATAATAAACTCACCCATCATCCGACACCATATCCCCTAAGCTTGAATCGCCGCTCGATCAGCGAGACGAGCCTCGCCAGAGTCAGGGTCATTATCAGATAGAGCGCGGCTACTACGAGCCATACCTGAAAATCGACGAAGTGCGCCGAGAAATATTCTCTTCCTGCACGTGTTATCTCGCGCATTCCGATTATCGAGACCAGCGAACTGTCTTTAAGGCAGGCGATAAATTCATTGGCGACGGGCGGGATTACCATTCTCAACGCCTGCGGAATTATAACATGCCGGAACGCCTCCCGCCGTGTCATGCCGAGCGCAAGCGCAGCTTCGAATTGTCCCTTCGGAATCGAGAGTATTCCCGCGCGGAATATCTCCGCGACATAAGCGCCGTAGCATACACCAAGCGCAAGAACAGCCGCAGTCAGTCTGTCGAGATTCAGGTATTTACCGAGACCGAAATAGATAAAGAAAATCAGCACCAGAAGCGGCACACCACGAATGACATCGACATACAAACGGGCGAGTCCGGAGATCAACCTTACATTCGCCACGCGGATTGTCCCCGCGATGATCCCCAGACCGAGGGCGAGTGCAAATGAGAAAACGGTAATCTCTATTGCTGCAGGTATCGCAGGGAGAAGATATACGAGTATCTCGAAGAGCAGTTTTATCTGTGTTGTTAACCACTCAATCATCGTGAATAGAATAATCCCCTAAAACCATTTTTCTTCGAGCTGAAGAAAGAATCCACGGGCTTTCAGCGCACTTAGAGCGGAGTTGATTCTCTCAATAAGTTTGGTATCCGTCTTGCGGACTCCTATTCCGTACTGTTCGGAGGTCAGCACCTCACCAACCGTTTTTATCTCACCTCTGTCACGGATTGCCCGCAGCGTAACCGGAAGATCGTTGATTACGGCATCCACTCTGCCGTTGCTCAAATCAATGAACGCCGCACCGATATGGTCAAATGGTACAATCTCCGCACCCGCTATTGTCTGCGCGAGAAGCATCCCGGTGGTACCCATCTGGACACCGATCTTCTTCCCCTTTAGGTCTTCGGTAGAATTCACTTCGTCATTGTCCGTTCTAACCGCGATTATCTGACCTGCGGAATAGTATTGATCGGAGAACGCGATGGATTCCTTTCTCTCGTCCGTAATTGTCATTGCGGAGATAACACAGTCGTACTTGTTGGAGTTGAGTCCGGCTATTATACCCTCGAACGGTACAACCATGAAGGATGGCGCGACATCAAGCTCCTCACAGAGTGCTTTCATCAAGTCAACGTCATAACCGACAAGCTTGCCCTCATCGGTATCCATGAACTCAAACGGGCTGTATGTGGCATCGGTACCGATTCTAAGAGTACTCGCGGTTTTTACTCTGTCCCATGTTGTTGTCTTTTCTGTTGTGTCTTCCCCGCCACACGACAGATGGAGCATGAGCATAAGCGAAAGAACTGCAATTATAGCATACTTCATGCGACTTTATCTCCGAAGTTATAATCAATGTTTCCGAACAATAAGACGGGAAAGGCAGGGTTTGCAACATAAATCAGAAAAGCAGAGGTGTGTGGATCAGTAGCAGGCTATTCTCATAAGGCGCGGATTGCCGTCGATGTCCAACCTGTACTGCACGGCAGCCGAGTCAAAATCGGGTGTAATGAAATCATCCCCCTCTTTCAGGAAATCAATATCACCCACATAGTACTCCTTGAAATTATACGAATTAGTGATCCTGATTCCGGTGTTGTTAGGGATTCGTAAATGGACCATAGATCGTCCTATGTCCATTTTGACATCCACGCGAGGTTGATTATCTCCAAGTTTGAGATAGATATCTGAATATTGCGCATCCAGATCGAGTTTTTTGAGATCGAAATCGTACAAACGGAGGGTTAGATCACAATCCCGGCAGTCAAAATTCATCTCTGTCGGCAGGCTGTTGTTTATTTCGATACCCCAATCAGCGGACATATTATCATAGCGATCAAGGAAACCGAGACCGAGTATTTTATCCTCTTTTATTTCAATTTTCAGATCTCTGCCCGATTTGGAGATTTCGGCATCGGGGCGTCGAATCGGTTCCGGGTTGTGGCAGAGGGCAAGAAAATCCTTTTCGCTCGATACGGTAAGGTCGCAATTGTCGAGTACAAAATCCACCAGCAGCCTCTCGGTATCCTTGCCTATTTCCTCCATTGGGATCGAAATCTCGCGTGTACCATTCTCTATTGAATAGACATGTTGATTTGTATAAAGTACCCATGCTCCAACCGTCAACAGAAGGACACTCGACAGGTATGCAAGCTGAGGAACGGGAAGCCGTTTCAGCACCATCTGAAGACCGATTACGATCAACAGAACCGGCCATAAATCGAGCAGGTCAAGATATACCGACCAGTGCATACGATCTATATTGACGGCAAAAGCCGCAACACCGGTGATAATCAGAATCAACCCGAAATTAATTTTCCCGGCGTTCACTAACCTGCGACTCCTCTCTGCGATTCACGGATGCGATAATCAGTATTGCCCCTACAACAACCAGAATAAGCGGCCACAGATCCCCGAAGCTGAACCAGTAGAACGCATCTTCGAGTAAAAAAGCGAGACCGATGAAAATCAGAGCCGCACCGGGCAGATATTTAACCCATTCCGGTGTAGGTTTGCTTTCGGTACCCGATTCTGTTGTGGTTGGGGGTGTTACCCCCTCCGGGCGGCGCGGTATTGCAATCCAGCAGATCACGTAAGCTACCAAACCAACACCCTTTGCGAGCGCGAGCACTATAAACGCGATGCGGAAGATCACCGGATCGATTTCAAAATAATCACCAAGTCCGCCGCAGACTCCACCGATTACACAACTCTCTCTTGATCTTTCAAGTCTTTTCATGATGTCTCCTTCCGCAGCTTCACAATAGTTTACGGAATCGGGAAGGATTTGTTACGAGCTTTGAGGATCGTCCTCACCTTTTTTAATAGTGATATCCTTCATCCTCGATTTCCACCGGCGTGGTTCCGACTCACCCTGCTCATTTTCCGCGACAGGTTCGGAATCCTCTATTTCAACCTCAGCCCGCCCCTTCTTCTCTTTCTGAAAACCGGGAATATGACCGAGTACATCCTCAAACTTAAGACCGGTCAAAGCTTCCACAAGCGGGGGAAGTTGTGCGATTATTTCGGTAACATCTCCGGTCAATTTTGAGGCTCCACCACCTGAACCGTTTGAACCCGAATTGATAATCACAATCTTGTCAGTCTTGGCAAGCGGCTCGGATATTGCACGGGCAATATCGGGTAATTTTTCGATAAGCATCTGAGCTACCGCCGCCTGATTGTATTCTTTCCATGCAGAAGCCTTCTTCTCCATAGCCTCCGCTTCCGACAACCCCTGCGCCTTTGTAACATCCGCATGAGCTATACCACGCGACCTGTTAGCCTCACCCTCGGCAGCTCCCGTCAATTTGATTGCTTCCGATTGACCCTCTGCAACTGTCTTCAGCTTATACTTCTCGGCTTCGGCGGGACGCTCAACATCCGCATTCAGTTGTAACTGCTTCCTCGATACCTCACGCTCCGCCAGCTCGATCTGTTTCGTCTTTTCTACGATCTGAACGGCGACTTCCTGCTCTTTAAGCTCCTGCTCGGTTTTATACCGTTGAAGATCATAAGCGAGATCGGCAACGGCTTTTCTCTGGTTAACATTAGCGTCATACTCCGCAACTCTCATTTTGTAGTCACGGTTCGCCTCGGCGATTTTCACCTCCGCCTGCAGACGCGCAGTCTCTCCCATCTGATGAGCTTCTGCGGATTTGATTGTGGCGTCTCTCTGAGCCTCAGCCTCACCGACGACAGCATCTTTCTTGACCTGTGCGGTTCTCGGTTTGCCGAGTGCTTCGAGGTAGCCGTGTTTGTCACGGATATCGCGGATAGTGAATGACACGACAACCATTCCCATGTTCGCCATGTCCGCCGCCGCCACATCCTGCACTTTCGCAGCAAATGCATCCCGGTTGGAATACAGCTCCTCGACTGTCATTGTACCGAGGATTGCGCGAAGATGCCCCTCCATAGTCTGGAGGGAAATGTTCATAATATCTTCCTTGCCCTTTGACAGAAACTGCTCCGCAGCGGTTCTTATCGAGATATCATCACCCTTGATCTTCACCTGCGCCACACCATCCACAATAACCGGAACACCCTTAATGGTGTAAACTTCCGGTGTGTTGACATCCAGAGTGAAAAGCTCGAGCGAGAGGTGATCCACCCGCTCGAAGATTGGTATGACGAATGTGCCGCCCCCCTTCACAATCCGGAATCCCACGGTTTCCTTCGCACCGCTTACACCCTTCATTTTATGACGGATACCGGATATTATCAGAACTTCGTTCGGACCGACTTTAACATACCGGGTCGATATCGCAATTAACAATAGAAACACCACGACCACTACGGCCAGAACGGCAAAGACCCAACTGACTTCAAGCCCGAACATATTCTATTCCTCCACTGGTTCAGTGTTTGTGGATAACGGTTTGACGAGAAGCGATGATCCGGATATGTCCTGTATCGTTACTGTTGTACCTCGGATGATTGCCGTGCCATCGGCTGATCTTGCCGATGATGTCGAGCGTGATCCGCGAACTACATAGGCTATTTCACCGAGACCTTCTTTCGGGATTGCGGTGATAACTTCTGCGGAGAGCCCGATCAATTCCTCCGTGCCCGGTTCGGATGATCCCTGGGTTCGTTTGTAAACAGCATTCAGTACGAAATAGACCATACCGCCGATAGCAAGACCGGAACCGATTCCAAGCGCGACACTTGCAAGCGGACTCCAATGAAGACCCTCCAGCCCGACTACTCCCCCGGCTCCAAATGCGGTAACGAATGTAGCGAGAACCGTAGTTGAGAAAGGCGAAAAGGAGACATCCGCACCGGAGACATCTCCAATGTCTGCATCCGCGCCATCTCCACTGAACGGCAGACCGCTGCCACCAAATGCCGTTGAGAATATCACACTCAGAACAGCGAAGATCAGTCCGGCAATTATGCACAGAAGAAAGAAAGCGACGAGACCCATTTAACCCTCTGCGTGAGACCTTCATTTCGGATCAGAATTGCTATCTTAGAATGAATTTGGATTCCACGCACGTATAGGTCAACAAAAACAGGTTTAATCCTGTAGGGGGATCAATAATTCGAGATTGTACGCGGCTGTATC
>Ga0272443_10000220_pt1 | contig 108649 bp, 103 predicted proteins | sample SSMAcet12_FD_193581 | JGI IMG/M metagenome (GOLD analysis project Ga0272443, IMG submission 193581) | Marine sediment archaeal communities from Little Sippewissett salt marsh, Falmouth, MA, United States - SSM-Acet-12 | ecosystem: Environmental > Aquatic > Marine > Wetlands > Sediment ... | reverse complement strand
TGGCCATCTCGATACTGCGTATCGCAGGTGCTAAATGCATAGCTGCAGCCCTCAGGGCCTGTGCTAGACTCGGTTTCGGCGTTATGCGTCTCATTGGTATACAACCTGAACTTTGACGGAACCGTGGTCATAATAGTTGGGGGGCACTTCCTGCGGGTCGTGATTTTATTTGACTTTGTCAATTAAGCTGTCGATGATACCCGCTGAGTTTCAACCCGTCATCCTCATGAATGGAGGCGATGATGCCCCAGGCGAGCCTCGAGTCCACAGAAAGAATCCGTGAGTTCAATCGGTTCTACACCAGGCGGATCGGTCTCCTGGGTCAGGGTGTCCTGGAGACCCGGTTTCCTCTCGCCCAGGCACGCATCCTTTTCGAACTGGGCCGGGGAGCGCAGCTCACGGCGAGTGATCTGATCAACCGCCTGGAAATGGACCCCGGATATCTCAGCAGGATTTTGAGTGGTCTTGAAAAAGAGGGTCTGATACTCAGGACGCCCGCGGAGCAGGACAACAGGCAGCGCCTGCTGCAGCTCACCCCCGACGGCACGAAGGTTTTCACGACCCTCAACGATCGATCCAGGGAGGAAATACAGGCACTGATAAAGGACCTCCCGGAGGAAGACACGGCCCGCCTCCTCAACGCCATGGAAACCATAGAGGAGGTCCTGGGGGACGGGCCCCCCGTCCGTGGGCCATGTGCCGTCCGAACCGCCGAGCCCGGCGATCCGGGGTGGGTCATCCACATGCACGGCCGCGTCTACTCCCAGGATTACGGCTGGGACGGCACCTTCGAGGGGCTGGTTGCGGAGATCCTCGCCCGCTTCATCCAGCAGCACGATCCCGAAAAGGAACGCCTCTGGATAGCAGAAGAGAACGGAAATCCCGTGGGCTCCATCATGGCCGTGGATGCCGGCGAGGGCGCGGCCCAGCTGCGCCTGCTCATTGTGGACCCGAAGGCACGGGGCCGCGGGATCGGCATGCGTCTCATCGATGAGTGTGTCTCTTTCGCGAAAATCAGCGGCTACCGTAAGATCAAGTTGTGGACCATGAGCATGCTCCTGGAGGCCAGGCATCTTTATGAAAAGGCCGGGTTCGTGGTCACGGAAACGGAGGACCCACAGCAGAGGTTCGGGATGGAATTGGCCGCGGAGATCTGGGAACTTCCTCTGTGATGGCCTTTTCCGCCTTGACAGGGTGCGCGGCTCGAGGCCGCCGCCGTTCTTTACAAATCCATCCGGTTGTGCGATCCTTGTCGCCCTGAAGGGACGGCGGGTCAAGGGACACTGAGGAAAAGTAAAGGAGAAAGGCACCGGATGACGAGCGGAGGCAGGGTCCTTTTGAGCGCGGCTTCCTTTGCGGTGGTGGTTGCGGGCATGCGCGCCGCGAGCGAGATCATCATCCCCTTCCTGCTTGCGGTCTTCATTGCCGTCATCTTTTCACCCCTGCTTTTCTGGCTCAAGAGGAAAGGCGTCCCTGGAGGCCTCGCCGTCGTCGGCATCCTCGTCGTGATACTGGTCGTCACCCTGAGCCTTGCCGTGGCCGTGGGCACATCCCTCAACAGCTTCATCAACTCCCTCCCCTTGTATCAGGAGAGGCTCACGGGATTGACATCCGGTCTCCTTGTCTGGCTGGAAGGCATGGGCATGGAATTGTCCGCCCAGGTCTTCCAGGATTACATCAACCCGGGCAAGGCCATGAGCCTTGCGGCAAACACCCTGCGGGGCCTGAGCGGGGTCCTTGCGAACATTTTCATGATCCTTCTGACAGTGGTGTTCATCCTCCTGGAGGCCTCGGCGCTGCCCAGGAAACTGGCCGCGGTCTTCGGGGACCCCGATGAATCCCTCGGCAGGTTCGGCGGGTTCATCGAAAGCCTCAACAGGTACCTGGCCATCAAAACGATCACCAGCCTGGGAACGGGCGTCCTGGTGGGGGTCTGGCTTTTGATCCTGGGCATTGACTATCCCCTTTTGTGGGGGCTCCTCGCCTTCCTGCTCAACTATGTGCCCAACATCGGCTCCATCATAGCGGCCGTTCCCGCCTGCCTCCTGGCCCTGATCCAGCTGGGCGCCGGCTCCGCCCTCCTGGCGGCGCTTGGTTACCTGGTCGTCAACATCGTGGTGGGGAGCATTCTGGAACCCCGTTTCATGGGCCGGGGACTGGGCCTGTCCACCCTGGTGGTGTTCCTTTCCCTGGTCTTCTGGGGATGGGTGCTGGGACCCGTGGGCATGGTCCTCTCCGTCCCGCTCACCATGATCGTCAAGATCGCGCTCGAAAGCGGGGAGGACACACGAAAAATAGCCATTCTCCTGGGGTCGGGGGGCGAGGCGTCCGCAACCGGGAGACCGCACAAGTGAATCCCCGAAAAAGGAGACGCCTGTTGAAAGGCCTGAGATTTCCCCGCGCGCTGTGTTCAGCCCTCGCGCTTCTGCTCCTCTTTCCCGCCGGGTGCACGGTGTCCAAGGGTTCGCGGGAGCAGCAACAGAAAGATCTCGTGAAGGAGGACGCACCTGTCTTTGACCGGCGCTTCAAGGAGTTGACCCTTGAGGATCTGGACCTCAGCAGGCTCTGGGTCGAAGGATACAGGGGGCCCAGGGCCCCGGTCCCCCTCGACAACCACACGGTGGCGGACCTCGTGGACTCTGTCAAGGACGGGGTGGTCAATCTCTACACCCTCAAGCTCGAGGAGAAGAACATCCAGTTCGGGTTTTCGCCCAACGACTGGCTCCCTTTCAGGATTCCCCTCTTTTCCCAGGTCCTCGAGGTCATCCCCTTCAGGGTCCCCATACCCTACCAGGAAAAGGGGTTGAGTCTGGGCACCGGTTTCGTCATCAACAGGGAGGGTTACATCCTGACGAACGCGCACGTGGTCCACAACGCGACCGAGATCTTCGTGGTCCTCTCGGAAGGACGGGGGAGCTACCCCGCCAGGATCATCGGTCTGGACAGCCTCACGGACACGGCCCTCTTGAAAATGCCTCCCGTGGGGCTCGGGACCGTCCTCCCCCTTGCCGACTCCGATGATCTCAGGACCGGTGAGATGGTCATGGCCATCGGCAACCCCCTGGGACTCAGGCACACGGTGACCCTCGGCATCGTGAGCGCAAAGGACAGGGTCACCCAGGGCCTGGACAACAACGCCACGGATTTCATACAAACCGATTCGGCCATCAACCCCGGGAGCAGCGGGGGCCCCCTCCTGAATCTGCACGGGGAAGTGGTGGGCATCAACACGGCCATTGTGGCCAGGGCCCAGTCCATCGGATTTGCCATCCCCGTCAACACGGTCAAGGAAATCATGGCCCTGCTGGTTCTGGGGAAGACCGAGAGGGGGTGGTTCGGCGCGGCGGTCGAGCCGTTGGGCCCGCGGGACGCGAACCGCCTGAGTTACCCCGGCCGGGACGGTGTCATTGTGCAGGAGGTCGAGGAAAAAAGCCCTGCAAGTGAGGCCGGCATGGAAGTGGACGACATCATCCTCGAGTTGAACGGGAAGAAGATCCCTGGTTTTCAGGTGTTCAAGAGGAAGCTTCTGGGCATGCTGCCGGGCATGCGTGTGGAATTTGTGGTGTATAGAGGCGGCCTGGAGATTCCCATCGCGAGCACCCTGATCGAGAAGCCGCGATAGAACCCATCAATGGCCCTTTTCCGCGCTCCGCTTCGCGGTGCTCAGCCCCACGCCTTCGGCGCGGGTTCCCGGTTTTGCGGTCTCTCTGGTCAATCCGAGGGGTTAGGAATCACTCCACCTCGATTTTCGTCACCCTCTGACCCTCGTCAGCCCACTTTCCCTCCAGGGTCTCGATGCGTCCATCCACCAGGGAGCGGATCGCCTTCAAAAACTCGACCCGGGACTGAATGATGTGTTTCTGAAAATCGGACCCCTTTCCCAGTCCCCTGCCGATCTCGTTGAACAACCTGCCCAGAGGGCATTCAAAGGCTTCACGTCCCTCGTGCCTGGTCTCGTCCATAGCTTATCCTCCAAAAATAAATCACCTTCTACCGCGGGACAGGTAAGGGCACGGTTGCCCCCGCGGGTCGATCTTTTTACTTCCCGGCACCCGCCGGATCAAGACTCGCATGAGGGCCGTCCTCAAAAAAAACGCGAAGGCGCTCTCCCTCGACCTTTGCCCTGATGTGCTTCGAGGCGGCCACCTGTCTCGGGAGCAGAAACCGCCGCTTTTGGGAACCCAAACGGACCACCAGCTCGTCGTCCACCCTGTTCAACTCGACGTCTTCCCTGACCGCGAAGGGAAGCCTGAACGACAGCTCATACCGCCCGTTGTCCTTGGAAAAGCTGTAGGGTTCCCCATCGTAAAACCGCTCCAGGGGGTCCCTCTCCCCATAGACCTGGTCCGCAAGCGTCCGGAGGCGTTCCACCCCCAGGATCTCATCGCCGTGGAGGTGCACCGGGAAAACCGGGACCGGAGCGAAGGCTGACTCCGCCTCCGCCATGCACCTTTTCTGGGTCTCCTTCCAGTCCTCAAAAAAGGGATCCTTCACGCCCTGGGGCAGCACCCGGTTCATGATGACCGCGTCGATATTCATTCTGTAGAGGCTGAAATACATGAAGGCTCGCTGGGTCTCCTTGAGGACGATCTTTTCCGGGTTGGTCACGAGGCGGACGGTCGTGGTCTCCTTGTTGGCCAGGATCTCGTCCACCCCCTGGAGCCGCTCAAAAAGGTGTTCGATGGCCTGAAAGTAATCGTCACCCGGAAGGGGGACGTCGTAAAGCCTCTGCGCCACCGGGCGGACGTATTTGGCAATGGTCCTTTCCACTTTGAAAATTTTCTTGATATACCACTCGAGGGTCGTCGGGATGCTGATGAACCGCAGGGACTCCCCCGTGGGCGCGCAGTCCAGGAGGATAACGTCAAAACTCTCCTGCCGGACATAGCGGTTGATGTACAGAAGAAGGCTCACCTCCTCCATTCCGGGCAGGATGGCGAGTTCTTCCGCAAGGATGGCATCCAGTCCGCTGGTGTTCAGGAGCGCGGATATGTACCTGTGAATATCCCCCCAGTTCTTGGCGATTTCCTCCTGGATGTCCAGTTCCTGTATCCACAGATTCTCCGCCACTGCCACGGGAACGCCCTTGTTCAGGTCCAGGAGGCGCTTGTCGAGATCGAAGATATCCGACAGGCTGTGCGCCACATCCAGGGACAAAACAACCGTCCGGAGCCCCATGCGGGACGCCCTCACGGCCGTGGCCGCGGCGATGCTGGTCTTGCCCACACCGCCCTTTCCGGCAAAAAAAATGATCCTCATGCTCTGTGACTCCAGGTTCCTTCTGATTTCGGGCGACTTGTAAGAGCCCTCACCGGATGCCCTTGTCAGCCAGTTCATGCCGAGCCCGTTTTGACAACAAGATAGCAGTCCGCGGTGCTCGAGGCAAAGGGTTATTGGCCCGGGAGGCAAATTCCCGAGAAGCGAAAAGCATGACCAAGAGCACGAAGAAAAAATTCCGATGAAAAGAACGGGTACGCAGGCGCAGGTTTTCCTTCGCTCCCAAACCTCCCGGCCTGGTGATTGCTGGCGTTTGCGGCCGCAATCACGAAGGCCTCCCGCTAGGTCGCTCAGGAATCCCACGCCTTTCGCGCCTCGGGATCCAGCGGCCTTCGTAAAAAGCAAACCCCCCTGCCCCCGGCGGTGAGTTCCATCACTGGCAAGGTCTCATCGGTATCGGTATAGGTATCGAAGTTTATAGAAATCGTGATCGAAATCCGGGAGCATCAAGACATATAAATAGCACTAAAACAAAAATATTGCCTCCACTAATGGCACGTAAAGATATGAAAAATTATTTATATTCAAAGGCGATCGTGAGCCGAGGCAGGGGATTTTCCCGTCCGAGGCATTGACGCGACCTTTTGCCTTCTGTAGGATCATGAGCGAGCTTTCACGCGTTTGGTCACCATGTTCTCCTCAGGGGAGCCGTTGATGATCCTGCGAAAAGCCGGGGAGGAAAAAGCAACCGCAACCAAGGAGGTCACAAATGGGTAAGCATTTCGTTCTCATTCACGGGGCATGGCACGGCGGGTGGTGCTGGGACGGGGTTATCCGGGAACTGGAAAAGCACGGGCACACGGCGGAGGCGCCCACCATGCCGGGGATGAACCCCGGTGACGACAGGGGCGCGGTCCGATTCGAGGATTACGTGGAAACCATCGCGCGGGTCCTCGAGAGACAAAAGAGCCCGGTCATCCTGGTGGGGCACTCGAGCGCGGGCTTTCTCCTCCAGGCGGCGGCCCCCAGGGCCCCGGAAAAGATCGAGCGGCTCGTGTTTCACAACGCCTTTCTCCTCCCGGACAACATGTCTCAGTTCGACCTGGTCCCCCCGGAGGTGGCCCAGGGCATGACCTCCCTTGCCGAGGCATCCCCGGACCGGAGCGTGCCCGTCATCGAGGACTTTGTCCGTGGGGCGCTCCTGGCGGGCGAATCCCCGGACGTCCAGGACGGGCTCATGAAAAAGCTCCAGCCCCAGCCCCTCGTGATCTTCACCACCAAGGTGAGCACCGGGGCCTTCCAGAGGCTGGACATTCCCATGACCTACCTTTTCTGCAGGGACGACAAAACCCCGGCCCCATACCTGGAAATGGCCGGATCCCTGCCCGGGGCCGATATCGTTCAGGTGGACGGGGGGCACGAGACCCTGTGGACGAACCCTGAAGTCATCACAGAGAGCCTGGTCCGGATCGCGGGGTAACCTCCAGACCCGCGGCCTGCCCCGGAGGCGACCCTGATCCGGGGCCGGGGCGACGTGGAAGGGGCCCTTTCGGCTCACGAAAAATTGCGACACAGCCTCGGATTGCCGGGGGGTGTTCCCGTACGCCCCAGCAGGGTGTGGGCCGATATCTACAAACCTGCCGCCTCCAGGATGTCCGGAACCCGGTCCTCCTTGCCGATGGCCATGATGTGGACCCCGGCGCACATTTTTTCGTCGTGGACCCTTCGGACCATCCGTCCCGCGATCTCAATGCCCCTGTCTATCTTCCGCCCCTTGGGGGCCGCGTCCATCTCCTCGATGAGATCCAGGGGCACGGTCACACCCGCAACATTTTTGTTCATGAACCTGGCCATGGGCCCCGAGGTCAGCAGGATGATCCCGGCGAGGATCTTCACCGGAAAGGAGCCGGCATAATCCATGAATCCCTTGAAGTGGTCCAGATCGTACACGGCCTGTGTCTGAATGAACTCCGCCCCCGCCTCGATCTTCTTCTCGAACTTTATCAGTTGAGGCTCCAGCGGACGCGCCTCCGGCGTGACAATCGCGCCCACGCAAAAGGAGGGGGCGGCTTCCAGGGCGTTTCCTCCCAGGTCCCTTCCCTTTTCGAGGGTCCTCACGGCCGCCACCAGCTGGCTGGAATCCAAATCAAAGACCCCCTTGGCCTCCTTGTGGTCGCCCAGGACCACGGAATCGCCGGTCAGGCAGAGCACGTTTCCAATCCCCCGCTGGGCCGCGAAGAGCAGGTCGGCCTGGAGGGCGAGCCGGTTTCTGTCCCTGCAGGTCATCTGGAGGATCGGCTCCCCCCCCATCTCCTTCACCAGGAGGGCCCCGCCGAGGGATGGAAAACGCATGACGGAGCTCTGGTGGTCGGTCACGTTCATGGCATCCACCTTGTCCTTCAAGAGCTCGATGTGGTGGGCCATGGTGTCGAGGTTCGTGCCCTTTGGCGGGGCGACCTCGGAGGTCACCACGAATTTCCCGGACTTGAGAGCCTCTCTGAATGAAGACGCCATAGATACCTCGCATTCCGACTTGCCGGGGTTGTCCTCACACCCCTACTTCGGGATCCCGCCAGACGCCCGGCATGGGTGGGGCCTGATAGTTTCGCGCCTTTTGATAGCGGCGCATCACGTCGAGGCGGCCGAGCGCGCGCAGCCGATCGTAAATGAGGGTCCAGGCACAATCCCGGCCGTCGCCGATCTCGCACTTTCCCTCGCTGGTGCCCCCGCACGGCCCGTTTACCAGGCCCTTGTGGCAGGCGGTCACGGGACAGATCCCGCCCGTCTCCCCCAGGATGCAGCGGCCGCATTGGGTGCATATCTCGTCAAAGCGCCCAACCCCGTTTTCCTTCCCGACAAAGACCGTGTCCAGTGCGGGCACCACGACTTTTCCCGCGTGCCGCGCCAGGGTCTGAACGCCGAAGGCGCAGGTCATGATGAGGAGGGCGTCCGCCTGACCCATACTCGGCCCATGTTCCTTCAAGGCCTCACCGGACAGGTTGTCGCAGGCCACGGGGAGGACCACGCTCCCGGTAACAAGTTTTCCCTTGCCCCGGAGACTCCGCGCCATTTCCGCGACCTGTTCGCTCCCGCCCGTTCGAGTCAGGGTCACACAGGTCCCGCACCCCACCACGAAAACCCTCGAAAAGCCTTCCAAAAGCCTGTCTGTCTCTTCTTCGGGCTTCGGCTGTGTGATGGATCGGATCATGCCTCTCTCCTCTCGCTTTCCAGATCGCACCGCAGGCACCTGGCGGCTTCACGCCGTGCCTGCTCCTCGCTGAACCCCAGCTCGACCTCCCGGAAATCGGCCACGCGGTCCGCCGGCTTTTCCATCTCGATGGGGACGCGGGGTTTTTCTTTGCCGGTCTCTTCTTCCAGCGCAAGCCCGCTGTCCTCCCGGAGGGACGTCTTCTCGTCCACGATGCGCACCCTGCCGCCGATCCCCCGGAGATAGCGGTCCATGGCAACGGCCGCCCGCCGCCCGGACGCGATGGCCCGGATGACGTACGTGGGGCCGGTCGTGAAATCCCCGCCCGCAAAAATGCCCGGGATGTTGGTGCTCAGGGTGTTCTCGTCCGTTTCGAGGGAGCCCCAGAGGGCGCGCTCCAAACGGCTGTCCCGGTCCAGGAACGACACGTCCGGCGCCTGGCCGATGGAGACGACCACAAAGTCGCCGTCGAGGATCCGCGTGTCTTCCTCGTCAAAGCGTGGGCTGAACCGGCCCTCCCGGTCGAAGACCGAGACGCAGCGCATGAATTCCACGCCCCGGACCCGCCCGTTCCCGTGGAGGATCCTTTTGGGCCCCCAGGAGTTGTTGACGACAATCCCCTCTTCCCTCGCTTCTTCAATGTCCTTTTCCCAGGCGGGCATCTCGTCCCGGGCCTCCTGACAGAACAGCTGGACGTCCTCGCCCCCGAGCCGGAGCGAGGTCCGGGCCACATCGAGGGCGACGTTCCCGCCGCCGATCACCATGACCCGGCCGTGGAGCCGCGGGGCCCTCTCCAGGCGCACGTCCGTGAGGAACGGAAGCCCGTACATGAGCCCCTCAAGGCCCTCGTCCTCGCCGGGGATGCCGATCCGCCTGCTGGCCTGTGCCCCCGCCGCGATGAAGACGGCCTTGAACCCCTCTTCCATGAGGTCGTTCACCGTGTGCCGCGCGTCGATTGGGCTGTTGTACCGAATCTCCACCCCGCTCTTCTCGATGTACTCGATTTCCCTTTGAATGACCGACCGCGGCAGCCTGAACTCGGGCACGGCGATCCCCAGCATGCCGCCGGCCACGGGCTGGGCCTCGAACACGGTCACCGGGTAGCCCGTCTTCGCCAGGTAATAGGCGCAGGTGAGCCCGGCCGGGCCCGCGCCCACCACGGCCACGCGCTCGGCGCGCGTCTTTTCGAACGGCTCCGGAGGACCGCTTTGACGCGCATAGTGCCGGTCCGAGGCGAAACGTTTCAGGGCCCGGATGGCCACGGGGTCGTCCAACTCCCCCCGCCGGCACTTGAACTCGCAGGGGTGGATGCAGATCCAGCCGCAGACCGCGGGAAAGGGGTTTCTCTCGCGGATGATCTCCACGGCCCTGTCGTAGCGCCCCGCGGCGATTGCCGCAACGTAGTTGGGGACGTCGATGCCCGCGGGACAGGCGTGCTGGCACGCGCTGATGACCATGGAGTCGCACGTGGCCCCGGCGCAGCGGTGCTCCAGGATGTGCTCGAGGTATTCGTGTTCAAAATAGCGCAGCGTGGAAAGGGCCGGTTTGGCGGCCGCCTGGCCGAGGCCGCACAGGGAGGCGGAGGTCATTGTGCCGCCGAGGTCCTTGATGAGGCCCATGTCTTCAAGCCTGCCCTCGCCCCGGGTTATCCTCGTGAGGATCTCCAGCAGCTGTGTGGTACCCAGCCTGCACGGGGTGCACTTGCCGCAGGACTCCGCCTGGTTGAAGCCCAGGAAAAACCGGGCGATCTCCACCATGCAGTTGTTTTCATCCATCACCACCATCCCGCCCGAGCCCATGATGGCGCCCAGCTGCCGAATGGTGTCGTAGTCGATGGGCATGTTCAGGTACCGGGACGGCACGCACCCCCCGGAGGGCCCCCCCATCTGAACGGCCTTGAAGGCCCTGCCCTTGGGGACACCCCCGCCGATGTCGAAGACCACCTCCCTGATGGTGGTCCCCATGGGAACTTCCACGAGCCCTGTGTTGTTCACCTTGCCGGCCAGGGAAAAGATCTTGGTCCCCTTGCTCCCATCGGTGCCTACCCGGGAATACCACTCCACACCGTTGGCGATGATGAGCAGGACGTTCGCCCACGTTTCCACGTTGTTGATGTTGGTGGGCTTCCCGCCGATGCCCGACTGGGCCGGAAAAGGCGGCCTCGGGGAGGGCATGCCGCGTTTCCCCTCGATGGAGGCCATGAGCGCGGTCTCCTCGCCGCACACAAAGGCCCCGGCCCCGATCTTCAGGGAGAGGTCTAAATCGAACCCGGTCCCGAGGATGTTTTCACCCAGGAGCCCCAGCTCCCGCATCTGCCCTATGGCGATGTTGAGGTGTTCCACGGCGATGGGATACTCCTCCCGGACATAGACGAACCCCTCCCGCGCGCCCATGGCATAGGCCCCGATGAGCATGCCCTCCAGGACGACGTGGGGGTCCCCCTCGAGCACCGCCCTGTCCATGAAGGCCCCGGGGTCGCCCTCGTCCGCGTTGCAGACGACGTACTTTTGGCATCCCTCGGCCTCACGGGCGAACCGCCACTTGGCGCCCGTGGAAAACCCGGCCCCGCCCCGCCCCCTGAGGCCGGCCCGGGCGACCTCGTCGATGACCTGCCCGGGCGACATCCTCGAGAGGGCGCGCACCAGGGCCTGGTATCCGCCGGCGGCGATGTAGTGATCGACCTCGGTCGGGTCGATGGAGCCGCAGTTCGCCAGGACCCTCCGGACCTGGGATCTGTAAAACGGGATCTCCCTTTTGTACGGCACCGGTGCGCCGGTCCGAGGGTCCTGATAGGAAAGCCTGTCTATGAGCCTGTTCTCCAGTACGGTCCGGGTGACGATCTCGGCCGCGTCCTCCGGCGTCACCTCCTGGTACTGGACCCCCAGGGGCTCGATGCTCAGGATCGGCGCCCTGGCGCAGAAGCCGTGGCAACCGGTGGAACGGACCTCGACCTCTGCCGCAAGTCCCCTCGCCAAAATCTCCCGGTCGAGCGCCTCCTTGACCTCGGCCGCCCCATAGGCCCGACACCCGGTCATGCACACGTTGACCCTGGTCCTCTCCCTGCCCTCCCGGGCCAGGGCTCGGCCTCTGTACCACTCCAGGTCACCGATGGACGCAAGTTTTACCATCCGCTTCAGCCCTCGTCCTTCCCGGCCTGTTTCCCGTATTCGGCAAGGATCGACCTGACCTTTGTAGGCGCAAGCCGCCCATAGTAGGTCCGGTTCACCATCATGGTCGGCGCCAGGAAACACGCCCCGAGACACGCAACGGTTTCGAGGGTGAAACGGTAGTCAGGGTCCGTCTCACCTTCCTCCAGGCCCAGCTCCCTTTTCATGAACCGCAGGATGCTTCTTCCCCCACGAACGTGGCAGGCCGTGCCCCGGCACACCCGGACCACGTACCTGCCCTTGGGCTCCAGGGAAAAACCCGCGTAAAACGTCACCACGCCCTCCACCTCACTGGGAAAAAGCCCCTGGGCCTCCGCGATGGGCTCCAGGGTCTCCGGGGGCACGTACCCGAAGGTCTCCTGAACTTCCTGGAGCAGGGGGATGAGGCTCCACCTGGCGGATCGATGCTTTTCGAGGATCGGCGGGAGCAGGTTGAGGTCTATCTCTTTCTTGCTCATGTTTTATCCCTTCAGTTCCTGAATTTTTTCAATCCTCACACCGCAGGCCCTTCGCGGCCAACCGTTCTCCGAGAAATCGACGATCTCCATGGCGTCGTTGCCGTGGACCCCCACGGGCACCACCACACACCCGGCGGGCACCCTCTTCGCGGGAACGACCGCCCGCTCCAGGACCCCGGAGGAGGAAATCAAGCGAACCCGGGATCCACGCTCCAGCCCGAGACGGTCGAAGTCCGCGGGATTCATCTCCAATTCCCCCGTGGCGTGAAATTCCCCCAGGCGCCGGGACCTCGAGGTCCTGGTCCCTCCGCCCGATTGGGAGCGGGGCGTCAGGAGGATGGCCTGGAAGGGCTCGTCGGGCTCTTTATCCCGTGAAAAGCGCGGGGAAGGATGCTGGAACCGGAGGTCTTCCGCGGCCGGAATGCCTGAAGACCTTCGCCTGAACGAGGAGGCGCGGCCGCCCGAAACGGCGATGGGAAATTCTTCATACCCCGGCACGTGGTTTCTTATTTCCAGCCGGACGTCCTCAATGCCCCCGTATGTGCCTCCGGACGGGGCGAGCCTTTCATAGAGATCCAGGAGGATGCGCCAGTCCGGCCGTGCGCCTTCCGGCGGGGGGACAGCCGGTTCGAAGAGCTGGATTCGGCCTTCCATGTTGGTAAAGCCCCCCTCTTTTTCAGAAAAGGCCGCGCCGGGGAGGAGGACATGGGCCGAGGCGGCCGTTCTGGTTGCCAGGATATCCTGGACCACGAGCAGCTCGAGCCTTGCAAAAGCCGCAGAGGTCTGCGAAGGCCCGGGCAGATTACGGATCGGGTTCTCCCCCATCACATAGAGCGCCTTGAGGTTTCCCCTCTTCATCTCCTCGACAGCGCGCCCGGGCGAAAGGCCCGCATCCGGGGACAAACGGACCCCCCAGAACCTTTCCCAGTGCTTTCTGTTTTCGCTGTTTTCAACCGCAAGCCTGCCGGGCAGGAGGCCTGGAGACGCCCCCATGTCCAAAGCTCCCTCGTGATTGCTCGTGCTCGAAGGGAAGAAAAATCCGCCGGAGGGGGCCGAGAGGCTGCCGCTCAGGAGGGCGAGGTTTCCAAAGGCCTCGAGCACGGACTCCGCGCGGGGCTGAGTGAGGATGCCGTCCCCCACCACAAAGGCGATCTTTCGACCCTCGAGCGCCTCCGCGGCACGGGCGATGAGGGGTTCGTCAAGGTTGTGAGCGGCGCACAACGCGCCCACATCCAACTGGTGGATTTCCTCCAGGAATTTCGATCCGCCTTCAGGCACGACCTCGGAACGCAAGCCCCCCCTGTAGAGAAGGGACGAGAGGGCCTTGAGGACCTCGGCGTCCCTTTGGAGCGGGACCGGCACCCACGCCGCGGCGAATCCCGCAAGGTCCGTCCTGATGGGATCCATGACCACGATCGGCTTCCCTCCCAGCCGGGCCGCCCTCTTGAGGGCATAGCCGAGGACCGGGGACGAGTCCGTCGGGTTGCACCCGGCCACCAGCAAGGCCTCCGCCCCCTCGAGCTCGTCCAGAGACCTGATTCCGCGGTTTCGGAGCGCGGCTTCGCGGGGTCCGGGCTCCCGTCCGCTCAGGACATTGCCCGTTCCGAGGAGGGCCCGCGCGATCTTTTGAAAGAGGTAGTTTTCCTCCAGGGTGCACCGGGTGGAGCCCCAGAAGGCGATGCTCTGGGGCCCGTATTCGTCGCGAATCCGGCGAAGCTCACGGGACGTGTGATCCAGGGCCTCTTCCCAATCGACCTCCCTGCGCTTCCCGTCCCGGGTCAGCGCGGGGGACGTGAGGCGGTCCATTGAACCAAGGAAGTCGTTTTCAAAGTGCCCCCGCACGCACAGTGTGGCGCGATTGACGGAGCCCTCCCCCTGGGACGGCTCCACCTCCACGATCCTGCCCGCGGAAGACCCGAGGGAGAGGGAGCAGCCCACCCCGCAGAACCCGCAGACGGATTCGCTCCACTTTTCGGGGGAGCCGGCATACCCCCTGGTCCTGGTCCGGAGGGCACCCGTGGGGCACATGGACACGCACGTGCCGCAGAAGGTGCAGCTCGATTCTTCCAGGGGGCGGCCGTGGAGGGTGGAAGGCCGCGCCTCTATTCCCCTGTGGTGGACATCGATGGCCCCCACCACCACCAGTTCGCGGTCCGCCCGGATACAGCGTCCGCACAGGATGCATTTCGTGAGATCCCTGACGATAAAAGGGTTGGCGTCCTCCAGGGGGTGATACCGGTTCATGGGGTAGAGATCGATGCGCCCCACGCCGAGGTCCGCCGCAACATCCCTGAGGACGCAGCGGTTGCCCTGATCGCACAGGATGCACGATTCCGGATGGTTGGCCATGATCAGCCGGATGATGTTGGCCCGGTGCCCGAGAACTTCCGGCGAGTGGGTCTCGATGTTCATGCCCTGGGACGCGGGGGTCACACACGAGGCAAGGATGCGGCCGCTGCCTGCATCCTCCACCAGGCAGATCCTGCACGCTCCGGCGGGCTTGAGTTCGGGGTGGTTGCAGAGTGAGGGGATCTTGATTCCGGATTGAAGGGCGGCGTTCCAGAGCGAGGTTCCCGGGGGGCAGCGAACGGTTTTCCCATCGATGGTCAGGCCTATTTCTTCCAAAGGCCCTCTCCCAACGAACAGTGCGTTCTCTTGTCTTTTTTCGGGAAGACTCAGAGTCTCTTCAGTCGAGCGGCATCCAGGTCCACGAAAATGCCCACGGAGGCGATCTCCCTGCCTGAACCGTCGTAGATGATCGCCGCGGACAGGGTCCCCTCCACAATCCCTTCGTCCCTTCGCACATAGAGCATGGGATAGGAGCGGAGGCGCCCGACCCCGCCGTATTCGGGGCTCCGCATCATTTTCATCACCTCCCTGGCCGTCCCGTCCGGGTAAATGGAGCGGATGTTCATCCGTCCGACGACCTCTTCCGCCGAATAGCCCAGGATCTCCTCGGCCCCGTCGTTCCAGAGGATGATGTCGCCTTTCATGTCGGTGGCTATAATGGCGTTCGGCGAGCTGTGAATCACCATGTTCAGGAAGTGATGAGCCTCCCTGAGATCCCTTTCCATGCGTTTTCTGTGGGACTGATCCGCGATAATCCCCTCGTAGCCCAGGACATGCCCTCTGGAATCCCTTCGAACATGGCTCGTGACCATCACGGGAACGGGTGTCCCATCCCTCTTTTTGAACTCGATTTCGTAGTCGACAACCTTTCCGTCCCGCTCGATCATCTCCTGGAACCGCCTGCGGTCGGAGGCCCTCATGTAGATGTCGTCCGTGATATTGATGCCCAGAAATTCTTCCTTGCTCTCGTAGCCCAGCATTTCCAGAAGCGCCTTGTTCGCATTCATAAACTGCCCCTCCTTGCTGCTCACGTAGACCCCGACGCCCACGTGCTCAAAAAGCCTCGTGTAATCGTCTCTGCTCGTTTGCAGGGTTCGCTCGCTCTTTTTCTTGAGGGTGACGTCACGATAGATGCTGGCCTTTGAAACCGTGCCGTCCAGATTCCTGACAGGATATTCCGTAATTTCAAAGACTTTTCCCAGATCCTCCACATAGTGCTCCATGTGTACCTCGCTGCCGGAGAAGACATCCGACGCGCGACACCACGGGCATTTGTCCTCCCTGCCGAAGATGGCCCTGTAGCACTGCATGCCGACCCCGCTTTGGGCGTTCGGGGCCATTGCCTTGTTCATGTATTCAACCGTGTAATCGTTCCGGATGACGTACACACCATCCTCAATGGCATCCAGGATCTTGACGAAGCGCCTTGCGGGATTGCCGGCCATGAATCCCCCCCCGATGTCTTGCACATGCGAACCTGTAGTCCGCAACACCATAATATTCCAGTGTAAAAAAATCCTCTTGTGGAAGAGCATAAATCCTATTAAACCATTACCCGGGAGATACCTCCATTGTTTTCGCAGCACGTGAACCCCCGTTTTTCAGGAGGATGCTTCTCGTGCCTTTATGAAGGGGGATCCTGTTCCAATCAATCGTTCTGAACGGTTTAGAGAATGAAGCCATGGCACAGAGTCTTGGAATACTGGTCTGTTCGGACCGCCATTTCGACCACGTTTTCGGCGTCTGTGGGGCGGCGCGCGGCAAGGGTATCCGGGTCAAGCTCTTTCTGACCCACCTGGGCCTTCGCCTGACCCGGCACCCCCGGTTCGAGGATCTGACCGCATCCGTCGACATCACCCTCTGCAGGGACGGGCTCAAGAGTCAGGACATCCAAGCGGACACCCTGCCCCTCGACGGGGAGGCCCATGCCACCCAGGCCTCGAACGCGGAGCTCATCCACTCCTGTGACCGCTATCTCGTGTTCTGAGAACACGGGATGAACAGGAGACTGAAAAAGAATGCGGGAAACTCGATCCATAGCCTTTCTGATCAGAAACCCCGGTGATTTCGTCGAAGGCATCCGCTCGGCCCTTGGTCTTGCCCTGGAGAATTATCTGGTTGAGATCTTTGTGTTCTGCGCTGTCGGCGACCCCGAAACCACCACCAGGGAGAACCTCGCCTGGCTCAACGACATGGAGGTCGAAGTCTTCACCGACCATTGGGAAGACGCCCAATCCCTGGGTTTCCTTTTCAGAACCCCGGAGGAGCTCGGCGCCCGCTTGAAGGATGCGGACCTTGTGATCCCCTTTGGGAGGACACCGTGAAGAGGACGCTGCACATCCTGAAGACCCCCCCGGACAAGCTGACCAAGACACTCCTGTGCTCCATGGAGGCCTGGACGTCACAGACGAATGAAGTCTTTCATCTTTATGGCAGGGGACCGGACTATGAACGCCTGCTGGACCTGATATTCGCATACGATCGAAACATCTGCTGGTGGTAGGGCTGCACTCCAGGTGGTCGTTTATTCTCAAGATTATTTTGTTGCCAATCCCATGGCGATATTCTATAGTCCGGATTTTTGAATAGCCTACATCATAAGTGTTTATTTTGTATTGTAAATGTAGAGAGGAGGATTACCAATGGATTTCGCGCTGAGTGAAGAGCTTCAAATGTTGCGCGACATGGCACGCGATTTCGCGGCAGAAAAAATTGCGCCTTTCGCAGATGAATGGGACGAGAACCACTACTTCCCTTATGAAGAGGCCCACAAACCCATGGCGGAGCTTGGGTTCTTTGGTACGGTTATCCCCGAGGAGTACGGTGGCAACGAAATGGGATGGCTTGCGGCGATGATCCTGACCGAAGAGATAGCCAGGGCATCGAGCTCCCTTCGCGTCCAGGTCAACATGTCCGCCCTGGGGTGCGCCTACACCATTTACAAATACGGGACGGACGAGGCCAAGCAGAAGTACATCCCCAAGCTGGTGAACGGCGAGTACCTGGGCGGCTTCGGCATCACCGAGCCGAACGCGGGGTCAGACGTCATGGCCTTGAAGTCCACCGCCGTGGACAAGGGGGACCACTGGCTGTTGAACGGATACAAGACCTGGATCTCCAACGCCACCTCGGCGGATGTCCTTGTCTACTACGCATACACGGAAGTCGAGGGAAAGGGCAAGAGGCTCTCAGCCTTTGTCATCGAACCCAAGAACTTCAACGGGATCACCACAACCGACCTGGACAAAATGGGCTCCCGGTCCTCCCCGACCGGCGAGGTGATCCTGGAGGACACCCAGGTGCCCAAGGAGAACATCCTGGGGAAACCCGGCGACGGCACCAAGATCGTGTTCGGCTCCCTGAACCAGACCAGGCTTTCGGCCGCGGCCGGCGGTGTGGGGCTGGCCCAGGCCTGCCTGGACGCCATCACGACCTATGCCATGGAGCGGGAGCAGTTCGGCCAGCCCATCGGCAAGTTTCAGATGAACCAGGACATTATCGGGCAGATCGCCTCCGAGATCGAGGCGGCCCGGCTCATGGTGTACAAGGCCGCCTGGCAGAAGGACCAGGGCAACACCGGAAACACCCTCGAGGTGGCCCACGCCAAGTACCTTGCGGGTGAAGTGGTCATGAAGGCCTCCCAGGCCGCCATACGGATTCTCGGCGCCTACGGGTACTCCACGGAGTACCCCGTGGCGAGATACTTCCGGGACGCCCCCACCTATGTGATGGTGGAAGGCTCCGCCAACATCTGCAAGTGGATCATCGCCCAGGATCAGTTGGGTATCCGCAAGGCAAACCGGTAGTCGCGGGGGCCGCGCGGGCGGCCCTCAAACCATTACCCCTAAGCACCGATTCGCTCGCATGCACCGCCCCGGAACGGCCTGTGCCGGGGGCGCGCGGCATGCGGGCGCACGCCGTTTAAGGAGGAGAGATGAAATCCTATTTTCAGAACATGAAACCCATCGGCAAGGCGCTCACGGACAAGCAAAAGGCCGACGGGGAAGAGAATGTCAAGCAAATCAGGGAAGTTGAGGCGGCTGTCGCCGAGGCAGTCGAGGCCGTCAAGAACGCTGGTATACCGGCAGAGAAAATCAACAAGCGCGGCCAGTTGACCGTGTGGCAGAGGTTGGAGCACCTGATCGACCCCGGCACCTGGTGCCCCCTGCACACCCTTTACAACCCGCTCTTCAATGAGGAGGGCACCACCGGCGTCATCGACGGCCTCGCCAAGATCAACGGCAAGTGGGCCGTGGTCATCGGCTTTGACAACAAGGTGATGGCGGGCGCCTGGATCGCCGGTCAGGCCGACAACCAGCTCCGGGTCACGGACCTTGCCAAGAGGCTCCACGTGCCGCTCGTGTGGATCGTCAACTGCAGCGGCGTCAAGCTTCCAGAGCAGGAAGAGGTATACGCGAACAGGCGGGGGAACGGCACCACCTTTTTCCGTCACGCCGAGCTTGAGAAGGTGGGTGTGCCCATCCTGGCCGGCATTTACGGGACCAACCCCGCGGGCGGCGGCTACCAGGGCATCAGCCCCACCCTGCTCATCGCCCACAAGGACGCCAACATCGCCGTGGGCGGGGGCGGCATCGTCGGCGGGATGAGCCCCAAGGGCTTTTTTGACGAGGAAGGCGCCGAGCAGCTCATCGAGGCCACCCGCCATTTCAAGCAGGTGCCGCCCGGGAGCGTCCCCATCCACCACAATGAGACCGGGTTTTTCAAGGAAGTCTACGAGACAGAGGAAGGCGTCCTGGACGCCCTCAAGAAGTACATGGACATGATGCCCGCCTATGATCCGGAATTCTTCAGGGTGGACGAGCCCAAGGAGCCCAAATTCCAGGGGGACGACCTGGACTACCTGGTGGCCTTCAACCAGAAGAGAAGCTACAGCTTCGACGAGGTCCTCTCGCGCCTCTTCGACAACAGCGAGCACCTTGAATTCCGCCCCGACTACGGCCCCGAGGTTTACACCGGGCTTGCCAAGGTGGACGGTTTCCTGGTGGGCTTCATCGGAAACCGCCAGGGATTCCTGGGCGCCAAGTACCCCGAATACGCGGAGGGTCAGTACATGGGGATCGGCGGCAAGCTCTACCGCCAGGGTCTCATCAAGATGAACGAGTTCGTGACCCTGTGCGGCCGCGACCGGGTGCCCATCGTCTGGTTCCAGGACACGAGCGGCATCGATGTGGGAGACATCGCGGAAAAGGCCGAACTGCTCGGCCTCGGGCAGTCCCTCATCTACTCCATAGAGCAGACCGATGTGCCCCAGATCTGCATCATCCTTCGAAAGGGCACGGCCGCCGCGCACTACATCATGGGCGGCCCCACGGCCAACAATCACAATGCCTTCACCCTGGGAACGCCGACAACGGAAATTTACGTCATGCACGGCGAGACAGCGGCGGCCGCCTCTTTTTCCAGGCGGCTGGTCAAGGAGAAGGACGCGGGAAGACCTCTCCAGCCCGTCATCGACAAGATGAACGACCTCGCCCAGGAGTACTACGACAAATCACGGCCGGTCTACTGCGCCAACAGGGGTTTTGTGGACGAAATCGTGTCTTTCAAGGACATGAGGCATTACATCAAGGCCTTTGCCGGGTGCGTCTACCAGAACCCGGTTTCCATCTGCCCGCAGAACCACATGATGATCCCGCGGATCATCAGGGGTTGATCCCTGTCACGTAATACCCGAGGCCGATCCTCCTCGGATCGGCCTTTTTTTGTCGCAAAAAACCGGAAAATCGAAAATCACCCCGGTGCGAATTCCGGCCCACCCTCCCAGAGTGAAAAAAAATCGGCCGCATTCCCGCCAAGGATCCTCGAGAGGTCCTCCTCGTCCAGCCCCATTTTGGAGAGGACCGCCAGTTCCCGGTCCCAGGCATAGGGGATGTTCGGGAAATCAGTTCCGTACATGAGGCGGTCCGGCCGGTACGAGGAAAGATCTGGAACCGCCGCACCCGGAAAATATGAGGACAGGGTCATGGTCGTGTCCAGCCACAGGTGGTCGTACCGCTCCAGGAGCCGCCTGAAGGCCCCGTATTCGTCCATGCCGAGATGAGGGACGCACAGCTTCAGGCCCGGTGTGCTTTTGAGGAGATTCTCGACCATGGCGGCGCCGCACAGGACATGGGGGTCGCAGTTGTAGGCCGGGCTTTTGGGCTCCCTCCCGGCGTGAAAGACCATGGGTTTTCCGTGGGCCCGGCAGACCGCGGCCACCCGCACGACCGAAGGGGAGTCCACCCGCACGCACTGGACGTGGGCGTGAAGCTTGACCCCCGAAAGCCCCCTTTCAAAGGCCTCCTCGAGGATTTTTTCGACGCCGTCCTCCTCCGGGTGGACGCACGCAAGGGCCGTTATGCGCGGGTCCGTCCCGTGTACCCCGGACATGAACCTGTTGAGCTCCCTTGCCACGCCCGGCCTGTGGGCGTAGCACATCACCACCACCCGCCGAACCCCCCGCTCCAGGAGGTAGGGCGCTATCCGGGTCGCGGGGAGCCGATACCGGATGGGCCAGCCGTTCCTGTCGAACCACGCGCGAATGGAGGCAAACAGGGCGTCCGGGAACAAGTGGACGTGTGCGTCGGTGACAGGCGGGAGGTCCTCTATGCAGCAGGTCCCTTCAGGGTCTTCCAGCGCGGGGAGCGGGGAGCTCAGCATTTTTTCCCTTTCAAGATATCTTCGCCCCCTCGTCGAGATCTTCCGGGGTGATTCTGTAAAGGGCGTCCAGGAGGGCCGTCCAGAAGGACCCGGGGGCGTCGGCACGCTCGGCCGCCTTTTCGCCCGCCAGCCCGAAAAAGGCGAGGCCCGCCGCGGATGCTGCCGCCGGGTCCTTCTCCACGGCGAGAAAGGCTCCGATCAGGGCCGTCGCCGCGCAGCCTGTTCCTGTCACCAGGCCCATGAGCGGGTGCCCGTTGGCCACCCTGAGGACCCTTTCCCCGTCGGTGACAAGGTCGGTCTCCCCGGTGATGACGAGGGTCGTGCCGAGTTTCCTGGCCAGGTCCGCGGCCGTTTCCGACGCCTCGCCCACCTCGTGCACCGAGTCCACCCCCCGGGTGGCGGCGCCCATGTTACCCAGGGAGAGCACCTCCGAGGCGTTTCCCCGCACCACCCGGATGTCAAGCTCTTCCACCAGGCGCAGGGCCGTGTCGGTCCTCAAGCGGGTCGCGCCGGAGCCCACCGGGTCGAGGATCACGGGTTTTCCCTGTTCGTTCGCCCTCCTGCCCGCCCTGAACATGGCCTCGACCCAGGTCGGGCTGAGGGTGCCGATGTTGAGGACCAGGGCCCCGGCCAGGGAGACCATCTCCTCCACTTCCTCCAGCGCGTGGGCCATGACAGGCGAGGCGCCCGCGCACAGGAGCGCGTTGGCCGTGGAGTTCATCACGACATAATTGGTGATGTTGTGGACCAGGGGTCGGCTTTCCCTGAGGGTTTTCAAATTTTGTGCGATTTTTTCGCGAATTTCTGTCGGATCCATACCTCTCTCCAGTCAGTTGCTCTTGAAGTGGTCCCACCCGCCGCCCGCGGCCGGGGCGCGGGACCCGTCCGGTTTTACGATTTCGCAGCCGGGTTCCTGCGTGATTCTTCCCACCTCCGTCACCTGAAGGCCCTCCGCCGCACAGATTGCACCCTTCACGGCAGGGACATCTTCGGGCGCGCATGTCAGGACGAGCTCGTAGTCGTCGCTTGGCTCGAGGGCCGTCTCCAGGGGGTCCAACCCCCATTTTTCCGCAGCCCGGAGCAGGGCGTCGCTCAAGGGCAGCCGGGTCAGATGGAGCACGGCACCCACGCCGCTTTCCTCGCGGATGTGGCCGAGATCCCCCAGAAAGCCGTCGCTGATGTCGACCATGGCCGTGACCCGGCCCGTCTCGGCAGCCGCCCGCCCGGCACGGGCGCGGTGTGCCGGGGTTTTGTAGGCGCGGACCAGCGGGGCGGCATCGGGCGTATCCAGGGGCTCGCCCCGAATCAATATCTTGAGGCCCGCGGCCGCCTGTCCCGGATAGCCGGTGACCAGGATCCTGTCGCCGGGCCGGGCGCCGGCCCTCGTGACCATGCGGCCCCTCTCCACCTCGCCAAGCAGGGTGACGTCGATGAGGAGCCCGCGGTCCGCGCCGGTGATGTTCCCCCCCACCACGGCGGCGTCCATGGGGTTGAGCTCCTTCAGAAAACCACGATAGAGCTCCAGGATGTCCGTGTCTTCGATGTCCTCCGGAATGCCCAGGGAGACGAGGGCCCAGGCGGGCCGCCCCCCCATGGCCCCTATGTCGCTGATGTTCATGGCCATGGCCCGGCGCCCAACCTCCTCCAGGGTCATAAAGTCCCTGGAATAGTGGCGACCCTCCACCATGGCGTCGCACGTGGCCAGGACAAGGCGGTCGGACCGGGGCTCCAGGACGGCTGTGTCGTCCCCCAGCCCCTCCAGGACACCGTGGCCCCTCGCGCCCTCCTCCTCGATCAGCCGACGGATGCGGCGGATGAGCCCGAACTCCCCTGTTTCCTTGAGGACGCTCATGCTCGACGGACCCCCACGTGCCGATCGACGACGTCGCGCAGCCTCGCCGCCGCCCCGCGGGGATCCTCCATGCAGCACACGGAGGAGATGACTGCTATCCCATGGGCGCCGGCATCCATGACAGCCCCCGCGTTGTCTTCACCTATGCCGCCGATGGCGATCACGGGGACGGGTGAAACGGCTTCGGCAACCCGCTTGAGGAGTTCGAGCCCCCCCACGGGCCCCGCATCGCCCTTGGATGTGGTGGGGTAAACAGGCCCCAGGCCTATGTAATCGACGCCGTGCTCCACGCAGATCCTGGCCTCCTCCATGTCGGAGGCCGAACCGCCGATGATCTTGTCCTCACCCAGGAGTTCCCGGGCCAGGTCCATGGGAAAATCCGACTGTCCGAGATGGACCCCTGGGGCCTCGGACCCAATGGCCACGTCTATGCGGTCGTTCACGATGAACCGGGCGTCGTGCCCGCGGCATATTGCATTCAGCTCCCGGGCGGTTTGTATGAGCTCCCTGGTGGAGCCGATCTTCTGCCGGAACTGGATGACGTCCGCTCCCCCCTCCAGTGCGAGGCGGGCCAGCTCCTGGTGGGAAAAGCGCGTCTGAAGGACCGCGTCGGTCAAAACGTGAATCCTGCCGATGATCTTTTGCATAGGCTTCTCCATGAACCATCTATAAATTTATCATACATCGTGTCCGCTTTTTTTCAAGCGATAGGTGGGGATCCCGCAGGGCCGTTCGCTTGTGTGTTGACATTCCGGTCCGCCTTCCTCTATTGTCGATTTTTCTCAGCTCCACTGAACACCGGGGGAAGAAGCATGGAAAAATTCGTCCTCTCCATACTGGGTACGGACCGTCCGGGCATCGTGGCGGCCGTGTCCAGGGTTCTTGCGGATCTCTGCTGCAACGTGGAGGATGTCAGCCAGACCATTCTCCAGGACGAATTCGTGGGGATCGTCATTGCGTCCGTGCCGGATGCCATCTCCGCGGACGTCCTCAGGGCCGGCATGGGGAAGGCCCTGGATTCCCTGCGCCTCCACGTGGCCGTGAAAAAGCTGGAAAAATCCGGCCCGCCGCGCCCGAGACCGGTATGCGAACCCTTTGTGATCGTGACGACCGGGCCTGACAAGGTGGGGCTGGTGGCCGGGGTCACAGAGGTCCTGGCCGATTTTGGAGTGAACATCACCCAGCTCAAAGCCGCCTTTCGAGGCGGCGACGACCCTCACAGGAACACCATGATTTATGAGGTGGATGTGCCTGTGGAAACAGACCAGCAGGCCTTCAGGGAAAGACTGAGGGGAAAGGCCGCGGAGCTGGACCTTGAGTTGAGCCTCCAGCACAGGGACATCTTCGAGGCCGTCCACCGAATCTGAGCGGCTTCGCCCCGAACCATGACCCGGGGCCGAATCCTTGGGTCCTCCCAGGGCCACACGAGGTTTTAGATATGCTGACCGACAGAGAAGTCCTGTCCACGCTCCAGATGCTTCGAAGCGAACACCTGGACGTCCGGACCGTCACCCTGGGCGTGAGCCTCTTTGACTGCTCAAGCCACGACAGCAAGCGCTTTGAGGAGAACATTTACAGAAAAATCCTGGGACTTGCCCGACATCTGGTCGCGGTTTGCGACGAGGTGGGCGACAGGTACGGTATCCCCGTGGTCAACAAGAGGATCGCCGTGAGCCCCATAGCGGTCGCCGGGGCCCCCTGTTCAGCCGAAGAGATGGTGGGGGTTGCGCGGACGCTGGACCGGGCGGCACAAGAGGTCCACATCGATTTTATCGGCGGTTTCAGCGCCCTCGTGGAAAAGGGGTTCGCCTCCGGTGACCGCGCGCTCATCGAGGCCATACCCGAAGCCCTCTCGTGCACGGAGAGGGTGTGCGCCTCGGTGAATGCCGCGTCCACGGCCGCCGGCATCAACATGGACGGCGTGGCCCTCATGGGGAAGACCATTGTGCGGGCCGCTCGAAAAACCGCCTCGGCCGACGGGCTTGCCTGCGCAAAGCTCGGGGTCTTTGCAAACATCCCCCAGGACGTGCCTTTCATGGCCGGGGCCTATTTGGGGGTCGGCGAACCGGATGCCGTGATCAACGTGGGGGTGAGCGGTCCGGGCGTGGTCAGGAACGCCATTGACCGGGCCCGGCGCGCGGACCCCTCTCTCGATCTCGGCAGGCTCTCCGAACTCATCAAAAGGACCGCGTTCAAGGTGACGCGGGTGGGAGAGCTCATCGGCGCCGAGGTGGCCGCGCGGCTGGGCGTGCCCTTCGGGGTGGTGGACCTGTCACTTGCGCCCACGCCCAACGTCGGGGACAGCGTGGGGGAGATCTTTCAGAGCCTGGGACTCGAAAACATAGGCGTGCCCGGATCCACCGCGGTGCTCGCCATGCTCAACGATGCCGTGAAAAAGGGGGGGGCATTCGCCAGCTCCAACGTGGGCGGGTTCAGCGGCGCCTTCATCCCGGTCAGCGAGGACCTGAACATCTCCGAGGCCGCGCGCATGGGTTTCCTCTCCATCGAGAAGCTGGAGGCCCTGACGAGCGTTTGTTCCGTGGGGCTCGACATGGTGGCCCTTCCCGGGGACACGCCCGCGGAGACCATTTCAGCGATCATTGCCGACGAAATGGCCATCGGGGTGATCAATCGAAAGACGACGGCTGCGAGGCTCATCCCGGTGCCGGGTAAAAAGGCGGGTGACAAGGCCTTCTTCGGAGGCCTCCTGGGCGAGGCGACTATCATCCCGCTGCGTTCCATGAACTCTTCCGGTGATTTCATCCGACTTGGGGGTCGGATCCCGGCGCCGCTTCAGGGGCTAAGAAACTGATAAAATCCTCGGCTCTCGTGCCGCGTCCCCGATGGATGGTGTGGGGGACGGTGATGTGGGCGATCCCCCTGTAGCGCTCCTCCCTTTGGGCGAGAAGACGCGGGTAGCACCTGGCCAGGGCCCGGTGGACGGGCTCGTCTCCGTCACGCTCGAACATCCCGTTCCAGATCACCGGCCCCGGCCGTCTGATAAAGTCTTCCAGCATGCGCTCCCTGACCTCCACGGGCGTCTCGAGGTGAACCATGAGGGTCTGAGAGGCAAGCCTCTCCAGGATATCCCTCCCCGTGTAGATCACGCTCCCGGCCGTGTCTATGATCACCCTTGCCCGATCGGGGTCCTGGTTCTCGAGCCTCTCGACAACCCGGGTCATCACGTCCCTCTCCATGGCCTGGTAGACGCCGGCACGCTCGTCGTAGCCCTCTTCCCACGGCAGCCCCATCCACCTCCCAAGGGCCTCGATGAGGTCAAAGGCCTCGGCGACTTGCATGGAGAGGCCCTCGGCGATCAGCCTGTCGCAGTCGACACGCTCGGTTCCGCGGGTTGCAAGCCTCCCGGCCCAGGTGGATTTGCCCGTGCCTGCCATCCCGATCAGGGTGATTCGCCGGCTCGCGTGCGGCTCGATTTTCATGGGGTACCCTGGGCGCCCTGCATCTGCCTGCGCACTTCGTCCATGATGGGGCCGTCCTCGCGCCACAGGAAACAGCTGTTGACGAGCTGATCCAGGCCGGCAAAATCTTCCGGTGACTTGGGGGGCGGGCCCGGCTGTCGGGATCTCTGGACCCAGGCGCCGTGGAGGGAGGCAACGCCCATGGCCATGATCAGGGCCGTCAAGTGGGTGCAGCCTTTGATGCCGCCCATGGTCTTTCGGATTTCCTCTCCGTAGCCGGGCACAACGGCAAGCCCCTCCAGCTTATGGACCGTGTCCAGGGTCGTCGAGCAGAGTTCGTGGGGGACGGCGGGCATTTCCGCCTCGGCCTTCAAAATGGTCGGGGGCCACCCCCCCATCAGAAAGCGCACCACCAGGGAGTGCACCATGCCGGGGCGGTCGGTGGCCCCGTTCCAGCGGTGCTGAGTGACAAGCCTTTCGTCCTGGAGGCGCCCCTCCACCACCAGGCGATCTTCGGTCGCGGGGTAGGTGCGGACCTCTATGCGCCTCGTGTGGATCGGTCCCTCCGAAATCAGGTCTTTTATGGATTCCAATTCAAATCTCCGACTTTGCTTTTGAAGTCACATTTTCAAGCCCAGGGGCGGAACGAGGGTGTGATTTTCCCTCATGCGATGGGGGGCGATGCCCGACAACGCGCGGCTCGGAAAGGTCTCTCCTTTTTCCCTTCCTGCCAGAGGGCGGCAAACCCGCCCATGGGGACACTGGAGGCGTCCTGAATCGGCTCGCACTTGACCCGGAAAAGGAAGAGCACGGAAGGATCCAGGCTTTCTTTGTAGATGGTCTCGAAGTTCGCCATCCCTTTTGAGACAATGAGATCGGCCCGGCGGACAAGGGACAGGAATTCCACCGAGGCGCTCTTCCAGTCCACCCCCGGGCCGGGGGTGCCCGTATCGGCGAGATCCACGGATTGCAGGTCCGGTTCGCCCCGCGCGATCTCTTTTCTGGTGAGGTCGTTGAGCGCGGGGCCGCCCTTCACCACGAGGAAACAACTCCTGGATCGGACCTTCAGAAATCTGTAAAGGGGGAGGTCGAAGTAAATCTCCCCTGAATTGTCCGTCAGGTACAGGATGTCCCTGGGCCCCCCTCTGAGAAACTCCTCCAGCCGGTGAATGTCGTCCCGCACGAACCGAACGCCCTTACGCAGGAGCTCCGGGACCTCCAGGAGGACAAGATCCGGGTCCCGAAAGAAATCCAGGGTGTTCCCGAGAACCGCAAGTCCTGCCAGGGATCGCAGATCATGCGCCCCCGCCTTTTCAAGGCCACTGAAAATCTCCCTGGCGCGCGCCGTCTCCTTCTCTTTGAAATCCTCATACGGATCGTCCACCCCGGAAAGGCGCAGGGTTTCCTCAAGCATGTTCTTGGCGATAACCGGCGAGGCGAGCCCCAGGGGAATGTCCCGCGCGACTATGGCACGGACCGCGCTTTGCAGGGCGGAAACATCCTCCGGGCCGGACGCCTCGGCTGCGAGTCCGACCATGGCGTCGGCGAGGTCGCAGAGGCACTTCTCACATCGACTGTCTGCTTTCAGCATGTTTTGACGTCCTGACTGTAGACTTTCTTTAATCTCTCCGGGTTGAATTCCCCGCCCCCTGGGGCGTTCAATGTGGTTAAGATCCCCCGCTGCTTGCGGCGGGGTAGTTCATTGAGGTAAAAAATTTAACTCCGGAGATTCCAATGGAGTTCCCACGCGCTGAATTCGGTTTGGGGGCCGGGTCCGAGCGGGCGGCCCGGCCCCCAGTGGAGTTTCTTAACACACACAAGCGGGCCGCTCAAGAGAATCATCCGCGCAAGCAGAGTCCCCGCTCCACGGCAGTCAATCACCGCCATGGCAGGTTTCTATCGGTATCGCTATCGGTATCGAGGTTTTTCGAAATCGCAATCGAAAAGATCAAAAAGCATTAACACGAAGAACGCAAGCTCACGAAGGACACGAAGGAAAAGACCTATAAAATAAAGGCAATCGTGGGCCGAGGCCGGCGCCACGGAAGGGAAAGGGTTTGTTGTGAGCTTTTTGGGCGTGCGGCGGATCTCACGCCCGGCAGGCTATGCGAGTGGTCTCGGCGATACAGCTTCCCACGTTGTGCACCAGGCTCTTGAAGGTGTCCGAGAGGTTGTCGTATTCCTCATAAAGATGTTCGCCGTTCAAGGGCTCCACCTCGAGGCCCTCCTGGTTCACAACGGATGCGTAGCGCGGTTCATGCCCGATGTCCAGAAAAGGGACACTGCCGAAAACGTCCCGGTGACCGAGCGTGCACAATGGGAGGTACCCGTTGTGGGATTCGCTCACCACCCAGGTGTCGCCGTGGGTGATGCTGTAGATCCCTTCGCTGAGAAACTGGTGCTGCATGAGATGGGTGTTTTCATTGTCCAGAAGCCGCCTGCCCTGCCCGCAGTTTACGAGCATGCCCACCGTCCTGTCCGTTATCTTGAACAGCCGACTCGTGAGGCTCAAGAGCACGCTCTTGAATAGGGAGGACAGTGAAGTGTATTCGCCGGAAAGCCGCAGCGTGTCCAGCAGCCCCAGTTGAACCTGGCCCACCGCGGTTGCCGTGGCGGTCCTCCTGTTGACACCGTGCAACAGCGACAGCAGCGTACCGATAAAGCACCCCTCGCCGAGACGGGCTATGGGAATCGGTCCCTGGGGGGTCTCCTTTGTGATGTCCACCCGCCCTTCGAGGATCACCCAGATCCAGTTGCCGAAGTTCCCTTCCCTCACGATTTTTGCACCGTCGGTGAATCTTTCTTCCTGAACAATGTACATGTAATCGGGAAACGGACCCTTGACCACTGGGATCTCGTGCACATTTCCATAGCCGAAACCATCCAGGGGATCGTCGTTGGGACACCCGATCCTCTTTATTTTGCCTTCATCGAGCATCCTGAGGGCATCCAGAACGATCTGCATCCTGTTGCCTCTGACCGTTCTACCCACCTGTATCTTGCCGTCCTGAAATTCAAAGTGCCCCTCGGTCCACCCGAAAAGCTTGTAAATGGCGTTTATTCCCTGGGTCCCATTGCATGTGGCGTGAACAGGCTCCCCGTTCATGAAGTAGATGTAACCCGGACTCGGCGAGTGGCGGGTCTTGAGCTTGAGGGACCCGGTGCTTCCGTTGCCGCCCAGAACCTGAATGATCTCGGCTAGACCTATGAACTCGAGGTCCCCGGTCAAGGATCTATTGTTTTCCATTGCTCACCTCCTGTTTCGCCCACCCGAGTTCCTTGTGAAGGGATCTCAGGGTCTGTATCAGACACTCCCTCAGAGTGGCGACGACGCCGTTTCCGTTGAGGGCGCTCGCCGGGAACGATGTGGCTTTCAGTCTCGAATTGAGATGCCGGTCCATCATTTTCAGGGGCATGATGGGTATGCCCTCCTTGCCCAGGTCCCGTTTGTTGTACTGCACAATGAGGGGGATCTTGTATATGCTCTTGTTCTGCTCGGCCAGGTTTTCCTGGAGATTTCTCAGGGACCAGACATTGTCCCGCTTCTGGACCTCCAGGGAGTCGGCCACAAAGACCAGGCCGTCCACGTCCTTCAGGACCTGCTTGCGGGTGGTGTTGTACCGAACCTGCCCCGGGACTGTAAAAAGCTGCACCCTCACCTCGCACCCGCCGATCTTTCCGAGCCCCATTGGGACAAAATCGAAAAACAGCGTGCGGTCCCCCTTGGTGTCGATGGAGACCATCTCGCCGGTGGTGTATTTTTTGAGGCTCTGATAGAGGTGGTCGAGGTTGGTGGTTTTACCGCCCCTGCCCGGACCGTAATAGACTATCTTGCAATCGATGGTCTTTTCTTTAGCGTTGTATATTGCCATTGGTCTTTTTTGTTAATAAGTCGTTTCAATATGAATGTCTATTGAGTAATGATTTTTCATCGGCCCGCTTTCTATCCTTTTTCTTCCAATAACCAGGCCCCTGCCTTCAAAAACAGCTATGGAGGTGAAAAACCGCATCCCGCTGATGCGTGTTCCGTACTGCAGGTAAACCAGCAGATCGCTCCGGTGGGGCGGGACATCTATGGAAACGGTATCACCCGTGTGCTGAATAACCTCCAGCTCTTCCTCTTCTTCATCTTCGCGGCCGAGCTTGACACGCCGGGGCAGACAGACCCCGCTTATGGGGAGCTCGATCTCTTCAGAGTCCTCCCCCCTGCCTTTGTTGAACAGTTCTTCGAGTGAAGGGATTTCCGCGTCCGCGCCTTCCTTTTCGAGAACCCGCGCCAGACACTCCCTGATGAAGCCGAGGTCCTCCCTGGAGAACCGCCTCTCGTTCACCCATTTTTCGAATTGGGCCACGGCCACCTCGGGCGAGGAAAAGGCCACGTGACAGGTGAGAATGTTCTTGGCGGCGACCAACGGCTTGACGCCCTGGTCCAGGAGCTTGTTGAATTCCTTGAGCGCCGCCCCATACTGCCCGAAACGGGCCAGCGCAACCGCCCCCTTGTATTCCGCGATTTCGTTGTCCATGGACCTGGAAAAAAGCCTCTGGATGAGGTCCTTCATTTCGTCCGACAGGTCTGGGCTGGGGTCGTTTTCCCGGACCTCGTTCAATTCGACCTCCGCCGCGTCGATGGCCTTTTGAAGTGCCGATTCGAGGGCCCCTTGCTGCTCAAAGGTTTCCCTGGACACTCCAACGGCCTCCAGGGCGGCCCTGTATTTCAAGATGGATTGGGTGAGCAGCCCCTGCTCCCTATAAAGCTTGGCTTCCTTCACCATGGCCAGCACATTCTCTCGCGCATCCATAGCCTGCCTCTTTTGGCACCCCGGAATCGGGGCCTTGAAATTCCTTCTCTTCTTTTGTTTTAAGAGAAAAAGCACTAATAATTCGTGCCTTGAGGGGACATGAAAAATAGGATTCCATGTCGAACCCTATACATAAGCAATTCCTGTGCCGAAGGGAACGTCATCGAAAGACTCCTCCAACTCTTTGATATATCTAATCTATTAAGCACGAGACCCGGAGAGCCCACAATCGATGCCCAGGAAAGTGTGTTTTTGTATCTTGTGGTGTCTACAAAAAAATACAATTCGGGAGGCAGGCCCAGGCATCTCCCTGTGGAGCCCGGCGCGTTTGCTATAAAAAAGTACACAACTCAGTGAAAATGTGATACGTGTTCCCCGAAGTGTGATTTTCCGAACGGGGAGGCGCCCGATGAACAGTACGGATTTCAGGTCCAACGCGGCCATAGATCGTCTCAAGGAGATATCGACTTGGGTCTCTTCCGTCCTCGACCTGGACCATCTCCTCGAACTCATCATCCACACGGCCACGAACATGATGCGCGCCAAGGCAAGCTCCCTGCTCCTCCTGGACCACAAAACCCGCAAGCTCTACTTCAAAGTGGCCACCGGAGAGAAGAAGGAGGAGGTCCGAAAATTCGAAGTGAAGCTGGGCCAGGGGATCGCGGGTCACGTGGCGCTCACCGGGGAACCCCTCCTCATCCCCGATGTGAGCAAGGACCAGCGCTGGTACAAAAGGATAAGCCAATCCATAGGCTTTGAGACACACTCCATTGCATGTGTGCCCATGAAGGTCGACAATGAGATCATAGGCGTCGTGGAAATCATCGACAAGGAAGACGGAACGGCCATTATGGACTCCGATATGAAGACCCTCAACGCCTTCGCCGAACTGGCCTCCATGGCGATCAGCAACGCCCGCAAGATCCAGGATGTGGAGCGCGAGAACAGGGATCTGCGTCAGGAACTTGACAGCCGCTATGCCATTATCGGCGAAAGCGCATCCATCCAAAAGGTGATCTCGGACGCCATCAAGGTTGCCAACTCCAAGACGAGCACCCTCATCCTCGGTGAAAGCGGCACGGGCAAGGAACTCATCGCCCGGCTCGTCCACAACGCGGGCCCCAGGAAAAACAAACCCATGATCACCCTCAACTGTGCCGCCCTGCCGGAGAACCTCATGGAGGCGGAGCTCTTCGGGTATGAAAAAGGGGCATTCACAGGGGCCACGGACAAAAAGCAGGGGAAAATAGAGCTTGCCGACGGCGGCACCCTCTTCCTGGACGAAATCGGGGAGATGTCGCCGGGAATGCAGGCGAAGTTGTTGCGGGTGCTTCAGGAAGGCGTGTTCTACAGGGTTGGCGGCAACGAGCCCATCACCGTGGACATCCGGATCGTCACGGCGACCAACCGGGACATTGACCAGGAAGTGATTGACGGGAATTTTCGCGAAGACCTCTTCTACCGGTTGAATGTCGTCCGGCTTCGCGTGCCGCCCCTGAGGGAGAGGAAGGAGGACATTCCCCTGATCGCAAGGCACTACGCCGACCTCTTCAAGAACGAAAAAGGCATCCACGATCTGACCGTGTCCAAGGCGGCCATGGACCGCATGGTCAACTACGATTGGCCCGGAAATGTGAGGGAGCTCCGAAATGCCGTGGAACGGGCCGTGGTCATGGGTAACGACCACGAGATTCTCCCCGAGGATCTCCCAATCATGTGCGCGAGAAAAGAACCCGTGGGCCTGAGCGTGGGAATCACGCTGAAGGACGCCGTGGATGCCTTTAAAAAGGATTTCATCATTGAAAACCTGAACCACACCGGAGGCAACCGGGCCAGGGCCGCGAAGATTCTCGGAATACAGCGCACCTATCTCTCGAGACTCATCACACGCTACGAAATAAACAATGCCTGAAGCCCCTGTCGGACACAAAGACCCCCATTCAGGCAGGACCTCGTCCTTTCCCCGCGCCACCGTCGGCCCCTGGACCGTCTTCGGGGTGTGCAGCGCGCTCTTCATCATGAGCATGTTCTACAGGGTCTCCGCCGCGATCATCGCCCCGGAACTGACCCTGGATCTCAGCCTGAACCCCAGGGGGCTGGGCCTGGTGGGCGGAGTTTTCTTTTATGCCTTTGCACTGGTCCAGATTCCTCTGGGCGTGCTCCTGGACAGGACGGGCGCCAAGCGGACCATCCTTGCCCTGAATCTCATCGGCGTTTTCGGCGCGATCCTGTTCTCCCGCGCAACGGGCCTCCATGACGCCGTCATCGGTCGCACACTCCTGGGCATTGGCATGGCCGCCAACCTCATGGGCTCCCTCAAGCTCTTCATCAACTGGTTTGACCAGAATCGCTTCGCCACACTTTCCGGCCTCATCATCTCCATGGGGACCATCGGCACCCTGGCTGCCACGAGCCCCCTGGCCCTGCTGGTCAAGTCACTGGGATGGCGAAACTCCTTCCTGGTCCTTGCCGGCATCCACTCCCTCGTCATCCTGATTTTCACTCTTCTTGTCAGAAACCACCCGACAGACGCGCCCCACGGCCACGCAAGACAGCGGTCCGCCAAAGGCCCGGCGCCCGCCGGCCTACCCCTCCCGGAGGCGCTTGGAAGGCTCTTTCGGAACAAGGATTACTGGGCGATCTCTTTCAGTATCTTCCTGAGGTATGGATCCTTTGCCTCCATTCAGGCGCTCTGGGCAGGTCCTTTCCTGATGGACCTCCTGGGCCTTTCAACGGTCACGGCAGGCAACCTTCTGCTCATCTTGAGCGTGGGGTACATCCTGGGTGCGCCCTTCGGAGGTTATGTCTCCGACCGCGTGCTGAGATCCAGAAAATGGGCCATGGTCTATGCCATCAGTGTCTCGGCCCTCGCCATTCTGGTCTGGAGCCGCTGGCGACCGGATTACCCCGTGGCCCTGCTGGGCCTTCTGCTCTTTGTCAGCGGTTTCTTCAACGCCTTCAACCAGATCAGCTTTGCCCACATCCGGGACCTCATGCCCAGGGAGATGTCCGGAACGGCCATGAGCGGAATAAACGTCTTCACCATGACGGGCGCGGGCGTCTTCATCCACGGTTTGGGGGGTATGATGGAGATCCTTCAGGCAGGGTCGGAGACATCGGGGGATCTGTACAGACTGGCCTTCCTGATATGTTTCGCCGCTGTGGCGCTGAGCGTCCTTCTTTACACACTCACGACGGACTCCCGCTCATAGGGTTGTCCTCGGCGCTGTCCCCGCGAATGGAGATCTCGGCATGCTTCCAGGTTCTCAGTTCGCGGGCCGCCGTCTCCCGGGAAAACCCCTCGAGCCCGGCGTCCGTCAATTGACCATCCTTGAAGTGGAGCTCGCCTTTTTTGCCCGACGTGTTGTCCTTGAGGATGAGGGTGCAGGTCTTCTTTTCCAGCTCTATCAATTGAACGAAGAGTTCCACGCTCATTTCACGGATACCGCCCTCGTTCGTCCCCCCCCCCGCCCCGAGATTGGCCACAATCTTCCGTGCCAGCTCTCCCAGGTCGAAGGGCTTTTCAATGTACTCCGCCACCCCTATTTTCCACGCCATGCGCTCCATAACCGGGCGGCTGTGGGCGGTCATGATGATGACCGGGACATCGGGGAAATCCGTGCGGATATTCACCAGGAGGCTGAACCCGTCCATTCGGGGCATGATCAGGTCGGTGACCACCAGAGAGATGTCGCCCGATTCCCGCAAAACATCCAGGGCTTCCTGTCCGTCGTGAGCGAGTCTGAGCTCAAAAAGGTGGCGATACGATTCGAACGCCTTTTTTAGGACCAGAAGCATCTCCTTTTCGTCATCGACAATGAGCACTTTTTCAGCCACGGTGACTCTCCCCGTGCGGTCGTGTGAAGCCTGCCGTCCTTCTATTCCTGGCCAGTTTGCCATTTCATTTTGCACAAATGCCTCTCACTGGCAAGAAAAAATGCCGGAATGCAAATTGACAAAGGGCAGCGGTCCCTCTATTTTAGCCGTCCATCGACACTGCACTTTTTGTCTTCGGGCGTGATGGATTTACCGGCGGCCGGGGGTGAGCCGCCCCGGAGAGGCAGGTCCCGCGGACCGGCAGCTCTTCTCCCGCATCGTTCATCCTGCACGGATCCCTGGAATAACGCGCATTCCGAGACCAAAGGGTATTTCCGAGTTGAAGGAAGCGACCAAAGAACCCATGTACCTGTACCTTGCGGTCCTGACCGTTTGCTCAACCGTGGGGCTTCAGACCTGGCAAACCCTGTTCAACAACTTCGCCGTGGAGGCCGCGGGCCTTGAGGGACGGCACATCGGTCTCATCCAGTCCATACGGGAAATCCCAGGGTTTTTGACCTTTCTTGTCATTTATCTGACCTTGATTGTTAAAGAATACCGGCTGAGCGCCCTCTCCGTCCTTGCCATGGCCGTCGGCCTCGCCGCCACGGGTTTTTTCCCGTCCTTTGCGGGGCTGACCCTGACCACCGTCACCATGAGTTTCGGGTTTCATTACTACGAGACAACCAATCAGTCCCTGACCCTTCAGTATTTCGGGAAAAACGTCTCCCCCTGGATTTTTGGAAAACTAAGGAGTCTTGCCGCCGCTTCCAGTATCGGCGTGGGCCTCTTTATCCTGGTCGCGGCCGATTTTCTCGACTACACCAGGCTCTTCGTGGCCGTGGGGGCCCTCCTGGCCGCCGGGGTTGCGTGGTCCTCTTTCATGGACCCCACCCGGATGGATCTGGCCCCACAGAAAAGGCACATGGTCTTTCGCTGGAAATACTGGCTGTACTACTTCCTCACCTTCATGGCCGGCGCCCGGCGGCAGATCTTCATGGCCTTTGCCGTTTTTCTGCTCGTCAAGCGATTCGATTATTCGGTTCAGGAAGTGACCCTTCTTTTCATGATCAACAACGGAATCAATTACTTCCTGAGCCCCACCATCGGCAGGGCCATCATACGCTTCGGCGAGAGAAGGGTCCTGACCCTCGAGTATGCCAGCCTCATCATCATTTTCGCCGCCTATGCCGTCGTGCAGTCGGCGCTTCTGGCCGCGGTGCTCTACATCCTGGACCACGTGTTTTTCAATTTCAGCATAGCCATTCGAACCTACTTCCAGAAGGTGGCGGATCCCGGCGACATTGCCCCGAGCATGGCCGTGGGGTTCACCATCAACCACATAGCCGCCGTGGTGCTGCCTGCGCTGGGGGGGTTCTTGTGGATGGTCGACTACAGGATCCCCTTTCTGGCCGGCGCCCTTCTCGCCCTGGTCAGCCTCCTCGCCGTGCAGAGGATACGCACTTGAAGGAGCCCCACCGCAGCCGACCACCCCGGGAGTCGGTCGTACGCGTCCACTCGCTTCGGCGGGGAAAAGCGCTCCATGGAGACGCTCAATGCGTGCCCCGGCCTTTTAAAAAATTCTCAAAACAGGGATTCATCGATTCCCCTATCTGTAAAGAGTGTTATACTAGCACCAACCCGATCGGTTTAAAAGATCCGCTGATCTTTACTTATCGCGAAAATTCAACCGTCCGGGCCGGATCAGGGGTGGAGCGCCGTGATTCTTTCGAGCGATGGTGGAGCCGGGTGGATTTTGCTCAATATACATAATGGATCCACTTGCAAATAATGCGGCGTACTGGTAGAAGAGCCTGATTCACTAAAAATGGAGGAAGTTGAAATGAACGAAGACCGCGAAGAGGGCAGGCAGGCGGATGAGGATTTCGAAAGCTTTGCAGATCTCCTGGACAGCTATTCGGAATCCGCGGGCGTCGAGCTGCGGATCGGGGACCACATTCGAGCAAAGATCATCTCCATAGGGCGGGATTCCGTGTTCGTGGACACCGGGTCCAAGACGGACGGTGTTGTCGAGAGGGAAGAGCTCGTGAATGAAGAGGGGGAGATGCCCTACTCGGTGGGTGATGAACTGGATCTCTACGTGGTCGAGCATAACCAGGACGAGATTCGCCTTTCCAAGGCCCTCTCCGGCGCCGGCAACGTGGCAATGCTCCGCGAGGCCTACCGAAGCGAGCTTCCCGTGGAGGGCAGGGTCAAGGCCCCGTGCAAGGGGGGCTTTCAGATAGAGGTGATGAAGCACCGGGCATTTTGTCCGATAAGCCAGATCGACATGCGCTATGTGGAAGACCCCACCGTGTACACGGGGCAAACCTTTCCCTTCCTCATCACACGCTTCGAGGAAAACGGCAGGAACATCGTGGTCTCCAGGAGGGTGCTGCTCGAAAAGGAATCGGAAAAGGCCCGGAAGGAATTCCTCGAGGGGCTCGCCCAGGGGGCCGAGTGCGAAGGCACGGTGACCAAGTTGATGCCTTACGGCGCCTTTGTGGAACTGATTCCCGGCCTGGAGGGCATGATCCACTTGTCGGAATTGAGCTGGTCCAAGATCAGCAAACCCGAAGAGGTGCTCAAGACCGGGGGCAAGGTCCGCGTGAAGGTCATCGACATCAAGGCGGGAGAGAAAGGCAAGCGCCCGCGGATCGGTCTTTCCCTCAAGCAGATGGAAAAGGACCCGTGGGAAACCGTGGACGAGGTTTTCAGCGAGGGGGACAAAATAGAGGGCAAGGTGACCCGCTGCGCGGATTTCGGCGCCTTTGTGGAAGTGGCCCCCGGGTTGGAAGGGCTCGTCCACATCAGCGAGATGAGCCACACCAGGCGCGTGCTCAAGCCCGAAGACGTGGTCCAGCCGGGAGACACGGTTCAGGTGGTGGTCAAGGAGATCGACAAGGAGAGGAGGCGCATCTCGTTGAGTATACGCGACGCCGAGGGGGATCCCTGGAAGGGCGTCGAGGAGATGTTCCGTCCCGGACAGGTGGTGGAGGGCACCGTGGAAAAACAGGAGCGCTACGGCATCTTTATCTCTCTCGCTCCCGCCGTGACCGGGCTCCTCCACCGCTCCCACCTGGAGAGCGCCGAAAAAAGAGAGTCCTATGAAAACCTGAAGCGCGGGGACAAGGTCCGCGTTGTTATTGACGGCGTGGACGTCCAGGAAAAAAGGATCTCCCTGAAGCCCGAGGCGGGGCCCGGCGAGGAAGACTGGAAGAGCTTCACCGACAGTTCCAAGGAAACCATCGGGTCCCTGGGGGAACAATTCCTCAAGGCCATTGACGAAAAGGAGGAATAAAGGTTCCACCCAAAAGACGGCCCTGCCGCGGCGCGACGTCTACAAACCGGCATCCTGGTTGATGAGGACGACCTTGACCCGCCTGGCCGGGAAGGATTTTTCCGTGACCGTCCAGGTATTGCAGATCCTTTCAGGGCTTTTGCACGACTCGCAGCGTGCGGTCTCCACGCAAGGCGTCTTCTTGGACAGCCTCATGGCATTGGCGGGCGCGGCATACCCCCTGATCCGATCCATGGCGGCATCCAGATCCCGGACAACCTTGTTTCTACCCGCGAAGATGGTGACAAAACGGGGCCCGAAGGTGACGGCCGCCACCCGGTTGCCGTACATGTCCAGATTCACCAGTTGCCCGTTCTCCGTTATTGCGTTTGTGCCGGTGACGAAAAGATCCACGAGCAGGGCCTGACGCCTGCGCTCAAGGCTCTCGGCCCGGGATGTGTTCTTGTCGAAGGTGTCGATCACCCTCAGACCCTCCATCTCCCGCAGGTCATTGTAGAGTCCGGTGGCGAGAAAGGTGCCGGACCCCCCCCAGGAAATGCTCTCCGCGCCTGTCACGGGGAGGATGTTTTCGAGGAAGATGCTTCGCGCCTCTGACAGGTCCGCAGCCTGAAACACCTCGAAGTTGTTGGCCTCCAGGCTTTTTTTCAGGCTTCTCAAGCGCTTCTGCCAGTATTCCTGAATGGTCTTTTCCATGAAAAGCTCCCTCGGGTCGTGCGTGCGACGATCCTCAACCACCCCACAGGCGAAGGTAAACGGTCACGAGCCCCAGGTAGATCAAGAGACTCAGGATATCGTTTGAAGTTGTCACAAAGGGACCTGTTGCCAGGGCCGGGTCGATATTGAATTTCTTGAGGGCAAAGGGAATGGCGGCCCCTATGAAACCGGAGTTTACGATGATCAGGACCAGGGAGGCCGCCACAATGGCTCCGAGGACGTAATCCGAGATCCACACACCCACAATGACGCCCAGCAGCGCCCCGCAGATGAGCCCGTTCAGGAGGGCCACTTTCATCTCGAGCCACAGGCGCCTGCCGATTTTGACCATGCCGATATCCCCGGTGGCGATTCCACGGACGGCCACCGTGGAGGCCTGGGTGCCGGTGTTGCCCCCCATGGCCATGATGACCGGAAAGAAAAAGGAGAGAGCCAGGATTTTCTGGAGGGAGGCCTCGAACTGGTTGATGACGGCCGCCGCCAGGATCCCCCCGAAAAGCCCTGCCACCAGCCACGGGAGGCGCGCCCGGGATATCCTCACCGGTGACTCGTCGGAGATCTCGGAGCTCATCACACCGGCCATTCTCGTGAAGTCCTCGTCAACCTCGTCCTCGATGACATCGAGGATGTCGTCGTGGGTGATCCTCCCCACCAACTTGTAATGTTCGTCGACCACCGGGGCGCTCACGAGATCGTATTTGGTGAAGATCCGTGCCACCTCCTCCTGATCCAGGGACACCGGAACAGAGATGACCTCCGGGTCCATGATGTCCCGAATTCTCACCCCCGGGTCCTCCAGGACCAGATCCTTGAGGGAGACGACCCCCGCCAGCCGGCCTTCCCTGTCGACGGCGAAGATGTAATAGAGGTCCTCCACGTCTTCACGCTTCTCCCTGATGCTCTCCACGGCCTGCTGGACCGTGGCGTCCGTCCTGACGGCCACGAATTCCAGGGCCATGATGCCGCCCGCCGTGTCCTCATCGTACGGGAGGAGCTTTTCAAGCTCTCCGGAGGCCTCCTCGTGGAGGCTGCCGATAATCTCCTGGGCCCTTTCACGGGGAAGATCGCCCACCAGGTCCGCGGCATCGTCGGAGTCCAGCTCCTGCACGATCTCCGAGAGAACCTGGTTGTCCAACTCGCTGAGGATGCTCTCCTGAAAAGGCGCCTCGATCTCCACGAGCACCTCTCCGGCGCCTTGAGGCTCGAGGACCTCGAAAATGAAGATGCGTTCCTCCGGCGCGAGGATCTCGACCAGATCGGCCAGGTCCGCGGGTCGAAGCTTGTCGATGATCTCCGTGAGAGCGACGGCGTCTCTGGCGGCTGCGGCCCTTTTGACTTCGGCCGCCGTTTCTTCGGAAAGGGTGTAATCCACGTGCGACATGTGCGTGAGAGGCTCCTTATATCTGCCGGATCTTTTCCAGGACAAACTGACGCGCGTTTTCCTCGTCCCTGAAAGGCTCTTCCAGAACGCTCATGGAGATTTCCGCCCGCGAGGCGTTCTTGTGCCCCCCCGCGCTCCCCAGCTGTCCGAACAGCTCCCGGGCGACCTTGCCGGCGTCCCTTCTGAATCCCGCATTTCGTATGATGATGATGAGCTTCTGGCCGTAAACGCCCGAAGCTATGGACCAGGTCGCCTCCGCGACCTTCAGGAAAAAATCCGCAATCATGACCAGGATGTCCGGGTCGGCCACCTTACCCATGTGGACAAAGGCCCTGTTTTTCACGATCTCGAATCGGTTGATGGCGGTTCGAAAGCTCTTGAGGGATCTTTTCGTCAGCTCCGAGAACTCGATCTTCTTGATGATGTTGTTGTTGACGCGGCTGTACAGGTATCTGAACGCGTTGATGTCGTTGGTCGTCGCATCCCTTGCGAAATTGTCCGTGTCCGTCTTGATCCCGTAAAAAAGGGCGGTTGCAAGCCGCGGCGACGGCTGGATCTTCAAGGACCTCATGTATTCGATGAGGAGGGTGGAGGTTGCGCCGTACTCTTCCTTGATGTCCAGAAAATCGGCGGTGCTGCCGGGGCTGACGGGGTGGTGGTCGATGATGATATTGAATTTGTACTTCTGAAAGGCCGGGTCGTGGTGGGGCTGTGAATCCACCATGGCCCACTTGGTGCATTCGGAGGCATTCATCCGGCGGATGTGATGCACCTTCACTTTGAGGAGCTTCACCATGGCCAGGTTGTCGGCCCTCTTGATGGGGTTGACCCGGAAGATCTCCGTCTTTTTCACTTTTCTCCAAAAGATGCGTTTCAGCGCCATGGCGCTTGCGATGGCATCGGGGTCCGCATTGATGAGAATGGCGACCGTGTCCTCGGAGCTTATCACGGAGAGAAGCTTCTTGACTTTTTCGCTGGTGGGGACGGACTTGGTGAATGGATTCTCCATGTTCATGTGAAAAGCCCCCTTTAAAAGTGAATTTTTTAACCTATCCAATGGGTCTTTAAAGTTCAATGGGAAAGATGCTGTAGTTTCGTTCGAAGGGGGAAATTCCGTTACGGGTCACCCTCAGAAATCGCTTGAAACTCTCTCCGTCGAGAGATAAAAATCCGGTGGCCCGCAAAAAGTTCACACACCCAAGGAGGCGCTCTTGACCGATCCCCAAATCGTCACCGTTGACCTGAATGAAGCCGCCGTGGAAATCTCCCCCTGGACCAGGGCCCGAATGGGCCGGCTGCTGGGCGGTCGTGGATACAATGTGGAAATGCTCTACCGCTTCCTGCCTGCCGGGACAGATCCCCTGGGACCGGAAAACGTCCTCCTTCTGTCCTGCGGCCTCCTCACGGGCACCCGGGCTCCCGCCTCATCCAGGGTCCACATCAACGCCCTTTCCCCCCAGACACGTCTTCTGGGCAGCTCCAACGTGGGTGGGTATTTCGGGAAGAACCTGCGGGCGGCCGGCATCCAGAGCCTCATCATCCGTGGTCGATCAGAGAGGCCCGTCTATCTTTACATTGACGGCGGCAGGGTTGTGCTCCGGGACGCCGCCGGGTTGTGGGGGCTCGAAACCCCGGAGTCCATTGAACGGATCAAGGCAAACCACCCGGACGAAAAACCGAGCGTCCTCACCATCGGGCCCGCGGGAGAGAACCTGACCCTATTCGCCGGAATTCTCACGGACCAGGGCCACGCCGCGGGACGGACCGGCATGGGTGCCGTCATGGGTTCCAAAAATCTCAAGGCCATTGCCGTGCGGGGGCGGAATCAGGCGGGCTGGAAACAGGACGATACCGTAAAGGCCGCCGTCAGGGACTATGCTTTTCAAATCAGAAAAGCGCCGGAGTTCAGGACGTTGAGCCGCTACGGCGGTTCCGGCTACATCTCATGGGCAAATGAAAAAGGCTTTCTGGCCACCAGAAACTACCGCGAAAACAGGTTCGAAGGGGCGAACCGGCTGGACGGGAGGCGCCTGGCGAGATACAAAACCCGCTCCCTGGGATGCTCGAGATGCCCGGTCCAGTGCAAGGCCGAGCTTTGCTTCCCCGACGGACCCCTCAAGGGTGAGCGGATGATCCGGCCGGAATTCGAGACAATGGTCTCGCTGGGTTCCAAATGCGGTCTGGGGGATCCGGGGGCGGTGGTCCGTCTGGACGACCTCTGCGCCCGTCTCGGACTGGACACCATCTCCGCGGGAAGCGCCGTGGCCTTTGCCATGGACCTCTTTGACAGGGGCATCCTGGACCTGGAAAAAACAGGCGGACTGGACCTCTCCTGGGGAAACGAACAGTCCATGGAGACCCTCCTCGCCCAGACGGCCCGGCATGAGGGGCTGGGCGCCCTGCTCGCCCTGGGCGTCGAGGAGGCCGCCCGGCGGATCGGGCCCCCCGCGGAGGTCTTCGCCCCGCACGTCAAGGGGCTCGAATGCTCCGCCTATCATCCCTATTATTTGATGGCGACCGCGCTGGGTTATGCCGTGTCCAGCCGCGGCGGTGATTTCAACCACTTCTTTCCATCCATAGAGTACATCTGGGACCCCGACCGGGCCCAGCGGGAGTTGGGGACACGCCGTGCCGTGGTCCCTTGGGCCGTTCAGGGCAAGGGGCGCCTGGTCAGACGCTCCATGCTGGTAAACATCGTGCTGGACTCGCTGGGGCTCTGCAAGGTGCCGGCACTGAGCCTGATCGGGGCCTTTGACCTTGTAAACGAGTCCCGCCTCACAAGGGCCTTGACCGGCCTGGACTTGACGCCGGCCGGGCTTTTTGAAAGGGCCGAGAGGATCGCTCTCCTGGAACGTCTGTTCAACCTCAGGCACGGTTTGAATCCATCCCGGGACGACACCCTGCCCGCACTCTTCTTCCAGTCCGAAGCACGACCGGGAGCCGAACCCGTCCAACGGCCGGACTGGCTCCGTTCCATGGTCCTGGACTTCTACGGGGCAATGGGCTGGGACGAGAACGGGATCCCGGGCCGGGCGTGCCTCAAGCGCTTCTCCATCCCGGAACCCACGAACGGTGCATCGAATTTGAAGAAATCCGCCTGAACAGAGGCCGGCACTGAGTCGCAAAGGACAAAAAAATGGAAGACATGGAACTCTTCGGTAACAAACCCACCCTGAAGCTGCTCACGGAAGAGAGCAAAGACAGAATCCACCAGGCGGCCCTGGAGATCCTCCGGGAGATGGGGATGGAGGTCCGCCACCGGGAATCCCTGGATCTCTTGAAAGACGCGGGTTGCGCGGTTTCCGGGGACAATGTGGTTCGAATTCCCGAAAAAATGGTGAAAAGGGCCTTGGAAGGGGCGCCCCGGAGCGTCGTCGTTTACAACCGAAAGGGAGACCCGGCAATGGATCTCGGCGGGGACCGGTCCTACTTCGGCACAGGGTCGGATCTTCTCTACACACTGGACCCGGAGACGGGCAAGCGCCATCGGAGCACGCTCCAGGATGTGCGGCGTGCCGCCCAGGTCTGCGACGCCCTCCCTAATATCGATTTCATCATGTCCTTCGCCCACCCCTCGGACGTCGCCCCAGGGGAGTCCTATCTGCAGAGTTTTCGGGCCATGCTGGAAAACTCCACCAAGCCCATCGTGTGCACGGCCGAATGCCGGCGGGACCTCGGGGCCATGCACGAGATGGCGGTGATCGTCCGCGGGAGGCCGGATGATTTTCGAGAAAGGCCCTTCTTCATTCACTACGCCGAGCCCACCAGTCCCCGCAAGCACCCCGTGGAGAGCCTGGACAAGCTCCTCTTCTGCGCCGAAGCGGGGGTCCCCGTGGTTTACTCCCCAGCACCCATGGCAGGCGCCACGGCCCCCATCACCATTGCTGGGCACGTGTCCCAGGGTATCGCGGAGTGTCTCTGCGGCATGGTCATCCACCAGCTGAAGTCCCCGGGCGCCCCCTTCATCCTCGGCATGGGCCCGGCGGTCATGGACATGGCCACGGCCCAGAGTTCCTACAACGCCCCGGAATACCTGCTGGCCTACATGGCGGTCCAGGAGATGGGCCGGTTTTACGATCTGCCCACCTGGGGCTACGCCGGGACGTGCGACACCCACGCAGTGGACGGGCAGGCCGCTTTCGAGGGGGGACTCAGCGCCTTTCTCTCCTCCATGCTGGGGTCCAACCTGAACCACGACGTGGGGTACATGGATTTCGGCAGGACCGGCAGCCTCCTCCTGGTCGTGATGATGGACGAAATCATCGATCAGGTGCGGCGGATCAGGGACGGGGTGCCCGTAACCGATGAAACGCTCGCGCTGTCCGTCATGCGTGAGGTCGGTCTGGGCGGGCACTTCCTGGGGCACATGCACACCCTGCAAAATCTCCAACGCACCCAATGGCGTCCCGTGCTCCTCAACCGGGCGGGGTACGAAAAATGGGTTGAAAAGGGCCGGAGGTCTTTCCAGGACAAGGCGAGCGACAAGCTGAAAAGGATTCTCGAAACCCACAGCCCGGAGCCCCTCCCCGCCCCGGCCGTTGAAAAGGTCTACGAGGTGGTGAAACGGTTCCTTCACCCGCCCGAGAGCGGACCGGGTTCGGAGCCCTGATCCGGCCTGCGGGACACCGAGCCTCCCATGGGTGAAGACCCCCATGGCCGAATCTGGAGTCACTCATGCCCACCAAGTCAATGGAGACCATGCACCTGCCCGCCGCATCCCTGGGGACACGGCGTTCCCTGCGGGTCGTTCGGTACGGAAGTGGATCGTTCGGCAGGAAGGCCACCCTTCAGGCGGGGTTGCACGCGGATGAACCGCCGGGCTTTCTCGTGATGCACCATCTCATGAACCTCCTGGACGGGGCCGACCGGGACAACCGCATCACCTCCGAAATCGTCCTGATCCCCGTGGCCAACCCCATCGGCTGGGACCAGTGGGACCACGAGACCATGCAGGGGAGGTTCGAGACCGCCTCGGGGGTCAACTTCAACAGGGAGATCCCCGACCTCATGGAAGGCACCCTCGCCCGTGTGCGGCAGGAACTGGGCGCGGATGAACGGGAAAACCGCCGCCTGATTGTGCAGGCCGCCCTGGATACCCTGGAGGAGTGGGTCCCTTCGGACGAGGGCGCTTTTCTCAAAAAAAACCTGCTCTCCCTTTCCCTGGACTCGGACATTGTTCTGGACCTTCACTGCGATGAAAAGGCGCTCTTCCACATGTACACAGGCACGCCCCTGTGGCCGGCGATGGAAGACCTGGCGCTGCAGACAGGCGCGGCCCTCGTCCTTCTGGCCGAGGATTCCGGGGGATCGCCCTATGACGAGGCCTGCAGCAGCCTGTGGTGGCGTCTCGCCCGGGAGCTTCCCGGCCACTCCATTCCCATGGCCTGTCAGGCGGCCACCCTCGAGCTCAGGGGGTTCGGGGACATCTCCCACGAGACGGCACTGGCGGATGCGGGAAACATCTACGCGTTTTTGCAGAGGAGGGGCTTTGTCGAGGGGGAACCCCCGCCCTTGGACGCGGCGCCCGTGGAGGCCCGGCCCCTCGAGGGTGTTCTCTATGTGAAGGCGCCGGCGCCCGGTGTGGCGGTCTACCTGAAGGAGCCTGGGGACCGCGTCCTCAAAGGGGAGTGCGTCGCCCACCTCGTCGACCCGTCGGCCGAAGGGGACCGGAGGGTTCGCGAGATTCGTTCCACCATTGACGGCCTCCTGTTCTCCACCAGGATCGCCAGGAATGTACGAACCGGCATGATCCTCGCCAAGATAGCCGGGAAAGAGCCTCTCGAGGGCAAGGGAGCCCACCTGCTCACGCCCTGACCTGGTTTTCGTTTCAAAACGGCGTCCCGGCGGAACAGACCCCTTCAGGGCCGGCCGCCCGTGCCCGACGGGGACTGCCAGGGGTTGGTCCGGGCCAGGAATTCCAGGGCCTTCCAGAGATCCTCCTCCTTGTGCGGCTCGAGGGTCACAACAGGGCGAACCGGTGCGAGTTCCCCGAGCTCCCTGAAGAGCATCCTGAAATCCACGTCCCCCTGTCCCGGGGCAAGGTGCTCGTCCCTCTGGCCGTGGTTGTCGTGAAGATGAAGTTGGCCCACCTCCCGCCCGAGAACGCTCACCCACTCCTCCAAGTCGGCCTCCCCGAAAGCGGACTGGTGACCTGTGTCCAGGCAGAAACCGGCGCCGCTTTCCCGGATCGGGCCGTAAATCTCCAGAAACTCCCGGGGGCTGCGCTCGTAGACGTTTTCGAGCATCAACCGGGTCCCCGCATCCCTCAGGGCGCCGGCAAACCACTCCCACATCTTCCAGCTCTCTTCGAGCCACCGGGATTTGATCTCCAAATACCTGCGATGATCCCACCCCGTGTGGCACACCACGGTCAAGGGATTCGCCGCGGGCACCAGCCGGAGGGTCTGTTCAAGGCGGGTCCGGGTGACCCTTCTCACGGCGGGGTCCAGGGAGCCCGGGGAGAGGTCCAGAAAAGGCGAGTGGAGGGTGATTGTCCTGCCCGCGTCTCGAAACGCCTCCACGGCACGCCTGAAGGCGCCCGTGTCCAGATTGTCCAGGGTCTCCCCGTCCAGCCCGATCTCGGGATTCAGGCCTTGGTGGAGAAACGTCTGTAGCAGCCCCTCTTCCAGCATGCGAAATGGGATGTTCACCTGCACCGCCGCTATGATCTCACGCGGATCCATGGCGTTCACTCCATGTTCCTCCCGGGGATGCCGGGTTTGACATCCCCCTGGATGTTGGTTATGCTCCCACGCATTTGAAAAACATTCTCTAGACAAAACCGCCGGACGGCACGGATTCCGGGCCGGCCGGCGGCACGTGGGGTCGAGCGGTGAAAAAGGCCGTCAGCGCAACTCTCTGTTCCGCGTTTGTCATACCCGGGCTGGGCCAGATACTGAACCAGGACATTGTGAAAGGCCTGGCCTTCCTGGCGTCCGTTTTTATCCTCCTGGTGACGGCGGCTGTCAAGTTCTTCCTCATGCTGACGGCCGCCGTCGAAGGTCCCGGCGGAGACGGCGTTGTCCCCGGGGGGGTCCTCGAGAGGTTTCTCTCATCCGACTTCACCCTCCTCTGGATCTGCGCGGTCCTCTTCGCCGCGATCTGGTTGACCTCCGTGGCGGATGCCTTTGCGCGGGGCAAAAGGCTTGACGCCATGACCAGGGATGAATCGAGAGGGGGCCCATGAAATCCTACCTGATCGATGAACTGAGCGGACGGGATGTCCGGAAGATCACGGCCTTTCTCATGGAACACGCGGCGCCGTCGGGAATGGACGGGCTCTTCTGGGTCACGCTTCCGGATGACATCCTGAGTGAGGTGCAATACGAGCACCAGGAGTGCAGGCCTCATGTGATCGCGGTGGAGTGCGGGGGCGACTGGGTGAGGTTCGAGCTGCTGGTCCGAAACCGCAACAAAATCAACTGCCCGTGCTCGGGTTACACGACCCGGGAGCAGACACGATTTGTCCTCAACTTCGCGGACTCCATGATCGAGAAGCTTGCGGTTCGCACCTGAAGGTCCGTCGCCGGGCACCACCGGGTCCCTCAGGCGCGTATCCCCATCTTGTGGCGAACCTCGTCCATGGTCGCCCGGGCGATGGCACCGGCCTTCTGGGCGCTGTCTTGCAGGAAGTCCCGGACCGTGTCGGGGTGTGCCTCCAGTTCCCGATAGCGCGCCTGGATGGGTTCCAGGACCCTCACCAGGTTCTCGTGCAAAATCCTCTTGCATTCGATGCACCCTATGGTCGCCTTCTGGCACGCCTCGAAGATCTCCTCCTTCTTCTCCGGAGGGGTGAAAAACTCGTGGTATGAATAGATGTTGCAAAGCCACGGGCGCCCCGGGTCCGTCCTCTTGACGCGCTGAACGTCGGTCTTGGCCGGTCCCAGCTTCTTCCAGATCTCCTCCGGGGACTCCAGGACGCCTATGTAGTTTCGAAGACTCTTGGACATCTTCTTCTCCCCGTCCAGCCCGAGGACCCGGGCCGGCGGCTTGTCGCCCGGGTTGGGCTCGGGAAAGGTTTCCCCAAAGCGTTTGTTGAAACGCCTGGCGATTTCCCTGGCCAACTCCAGGTGCTGAAACTGGTCCTCCCCCACGGGCACGAGGGACGCCTTGTAGATGAGGATGTCCGCTGCCTGAAGGATGGGGTAATTCAATAGGCCTGCATTGATGTTCGTCTCGTGCTGGGCCGACTTCTCCTTGAACTGGGTCATGTTGGTCAGACGGCCGACCTGGGTGCAGGATGCGAACACCCAGTTCAACTCCATGATCTCGGGGATGTGGGACTGAATGACGAGGTGGCACGTGCCCGGCTCCAGCCCGCAGGCGATGTTGACCATGGCGGCCCCGAAGATGTTCCTGGCGAACTCCTCGACGTCGTAATCGATGGTGATGGCGTGGTAGTCCACGATGACGTAGAAACAGCTGTGGGACCTGGTGAGTTCCACCCACTGGCGTATGGCCCCCAGGTAATTACCGATGTGGATGTCTCCGGTGGGCTGAATACCGCTCATGACTCGTTCTTTTTCCATGACATGCTCCTTGCGCGCTTATTTCAGATTTTAAGGGCCCAATCCAAATAAAAACCCCAGGCTGGTTGGTGCCTGAGGCCTTGTTTCTCGTTTTCTTCTCTTTTCAGCGCTTGTTGGATAGAGGCGTCAGGTCCGGTCTATGTCGGTCCTCCTGCGCCACGCACGGGTGGTTTTTTCTGTTGTGTTTCGTAACATAAATAAACGAACCCTGATGTTCGAGAGAGTGAGGTCGAAGTATAGGAAAATCGGAGCCTTCTGTCAAGACCGCATTCGCGTGTGATTTTTTTGAATCGATACCGATGAAACAATCTCAAAGAGGGGATTTGCCGCAAGGCGTGGTCATGCTTTTTTTCTTTTGGTGTCAGCGCCGAAAAAACCCCGTGCCGGTCCTTGGAAATTGACTTACCCCGCGGTATCTGGTAGTCAGAAAAATTCGATTATTTCCTCCGGAGGCATGATCCATGGATTACAAGAAATCGCTCAACCTGCCCAAGACCGCGTTCCCGATGAAGGCCAATCTTGTCAAACGCGAACCCGAGATGCTCGAAAAATGGGAAAAAGAGGACCTCTACTCCACCATCCGCAAGACATCCAAGGGGCGGAAGCCCTTCATGCTCCACGACGGTCCCCCTTACGCGAACGGCAACATCCACATGGGGACCGCCTTCAACAAGATCCTCAAGGACATCATTGTGAAATCCCGTCAGATGGCCGGCTTCGACGCCCCATACGTCCCGGGGTGGGACTGCCACGGGCTCCCCATCGAGCACAAGGTGGACACCGAGCTGGGCCCCAAAAAGGCATCCATGGACCAGGTGGAGATCCGCCGGTACTGCCGTGAATACGCCGAGAGGTACATCGACATCCAGAGAAACGAGTTCAAGCGTCTGGGCGTTTTGGGGGAATGGCAGAGACCCTACCTGACCATGAACACCAATTACGAGGCGACCATTGTCAGGGAGTTCGGAAAATTCGCCCTGAACGGCGGCCTCATCCGGAGCAAGAAGCCCATCTACTGGTGTCCTTCCTGCCGAACCGCCCTTGCCGAGGCGGAAGTCGAATACGAACCGCACACCTCGCCGTCCATATTCGTCAAATTCCCCCTCGTCTCGGATCTGTCGGGCCAATACCCGTCCCTCGAGGGGAAAAAGGTCTACGTCCTCATCTGGACCACCACGCCCTGGACAATCCCCGCCAACCTGGCGATCGCCCTGCACCCGGACTTCGATTACGTGGCCGTGGACGTTGGAAACGACGAAGTCTTCATCCTGGCGGAGGGCCTCACGGCCGTGTGCATGGACTCCTTCGGCATCACCTCCTACAAGGTGCTCGAAGAGCTCAGGGCACCGGACCTGGAGAACCTCAAGGCGCGCCACCCCCTCTACGACAGGGAGTCGACCGTCGTGCTCGCCCCTTACGTGACCCTGGAAGCGGGCACTGGTTGCGTTCACACGGCGCCCGGCCACGGCCGCGAAGACTACGAGACCGGGCTGAAGTACGGCTTGGAGATATACTCCCCCATTGACGATGCCGGCTGCTTTGTCGACGAAGTCGGCTATTTTGCCGGCATGAACGTTTTCGAGGCCAACCCGGAGGTCAACAGGAAGCTCCAGGAGTCAGGGGCCCTGGTGAAGGAGGAGGCCATCACCCACGAGTACCCCCATTGCTGGCGCTGCAAGAAGCCCGTGATCTTCCGATCCACCGAGCAGTGGTTCATCAGCATGTCCAGGAACGACCTGCGGAAGAAAGCCCTGGAGGCCATACGAGGTGTCTCCTGGATCCCCTCCTGGGGCGAGGAGCGCATCTACGGGATGATAGAGGGGCGGCCCGACTGGTGTGTTTCCAGGCAGCGTGCCTGGGGCGTCCCCCTGACCCTCTTCTACTGCGAGGCGTGTGGAGAGATCGTGGTCTCCCAGGAGATCATCGATCATGTGGCCTCCAAGGTGGCGAAGGCAGGGGCGGATGTGTGGTTCTCAGAACCCGCCGAAGCGCTCGTGCCGGCAGGGACGAAGTGCCCGAGCTGCGCGGGGGGGTCCTTTGTCAAGGAGACGGACATCCTGGACGTCTGGTTCGACTCCGGGGTGAGTTACGCCGCGGTCATGGAGGCACGCGACTACCTGGTGAGCCCGGCCGACCTCTACCTGGAAGGCAGCGACCAGCACCGCGGATGGTTTCACAGCTCGCTCCTCTGCTCGGTGGGCACCCGGGGCGCCGCCCCCTACAAGAGCGTTCTGACCCACGGCTTCGTGGTGGACGGCCGGGGCAAGGCCATGCACAAATCCGCGGGAAACGTGATTGCGCCCGCGGATCTCATCAAGAAACACGGGGCCGAGATCATCAGGCTGTGGGTGTCCGCGGAAGACTACAGGGACAACATCCGCCTCTCGAACGAAATTCTGGACAGGCTGACCGACGCCTACCGGCGGATTCGAAACACCTGCCGCTATCTCCTGGGAAACCTCTACGATTTCGACCCCGCAAGACACAGGGTTGAATACCGCGACATGGAGGAAATGGACAGGTGGGCCCTCCACCGTCTTCAGGAGGTCTCCGGGCGGCTGCTCAAGGCGTATGATGAATACGAGTTTCACGTGGTCTATCATGGACTCCACAACTTCTGCGTCCTGGACCTGTCAGCCTTCTACCTGGACATCCTGAAAGACAGGCTCTACGTGTCCCCGCCCGACTCCCGGGAGCGGCGCTCGGCCCAGACCGCGCTCCACGAGATCCTCGAGACCCTTGTCCGGCTCATGGCCCCCATCCTCTCCTTCACAGCGGACGAGATCTGGACCCACATGCCCGGCGGCCAAAACGGCCCCAGCGTCCACGCGGAGACCTTCGTCCCCCGCAGGGAGGAATACCTGGACCCCGAACTGGCAGAGCGGTGGGACGCCATCGGCAAGGTGCGCAGGGAGGTCACCAAGGCCCTGGAGGTCGCGCGTAAAGGAAAAACCATCGGGCACTCGCTGGACGGGGCCGTGACCCTGGGCGTCTCCCGGGAACTCATGGCGACCCTTGATCCTTACAGGGAGGAGCTGCGCCGCATCTTTATCGTCAGTTCCGTGGACCTGGTCCCCATGGAAGAACTGGATGAGGCCGATGCGAGCGAGGAGTTGCCCGGCCTGCGTCTCCGGGTGCTACCCACCACGGCCCCCAAGTGTGAGAGGTGCTGGGTTCACGACCCTACGGTGGGCGATGACCATCGCCACCCCACTGCCTGCGAGAGGTGCGTCAGGGCCATGGACGCCATGGAAAAAGGGGCGGCGTGAGAAAAACGGCAAAGGTGTTCCTCCCCGTCATACTCGTCATCGTCGCCCTGGATCAGGCGTCCAAGCTGGTCATAGCCCGCGCGGTCGGGTTTCACGAGGTCATACCGGTCATCAAGGGCTATGTGGATATTGTTCACGTGAGAAACCGGGGAATCGCCTTTGGCATCTTCAACCGGCCCGACAGCAATTTCGGGACGTATGTGCTCATCGCCATGACCTGTGTCGCCGTGCTTCTTCTCTCCTTCTGGCTCCTCAGGATGGAAAGAGAAAACCCAAAGCTCGGAATCCCGCTCTCCCTCATCATCGGGGGCGCCCTGGGGAACCTGATAGACCGGGTGAGGCTCCTGGAGGTTGTTGATTTTCTGAGCGTGCATGCGGCCGGTTTTTACTGGCCGGCATTCAATGTGGCCGACAGCGCGATCACGGTGGGCACCATCCTGCTGGCTGTTTTGCTTCTCAAAGAGGGGAACTGGAAGGAAGCCTGATGCATCCGGTATTATTCTCCATAGGCCCGATAACCATCCACACCTACGGTGTTTTTGTCGCGCTCGGTTTCGCATCCGCCATCGCGGTCTCCGTGTGGCTGAGCCGAAAAGAGGGCTTCCCGCCCCAGGCGATAATTGATGCGGCTTTTGTGGCCATTGTGTCTGCGATCGTCGGTTCCAGGGTGCTCTACGTGTTCATGAATCCCGTGTATTACAGCGAAAACCCCCTGGATATTTTCAAGTTGTGGGAGGGCGGGCTCGTCTTTTCAGGGGGGCTGATCTTTGCCGTGATTGTCCTGATATTCTACCTACGCCGCAGGAAACTACCCACTCTGAAGGCGGCGGACATCCTCGCGCCCGGATTGGCCCTCGGTCAGGCCGTCGGACGAATCGGGTGCTTCTCGGCCGGGTGCTGCTATGGACGGCCCACGGATGCGCCATGGGCGGTTGTCTTCAAGGATCCACAGACGCTTGCCCTGCCGGGCATACCGCTCCATCCCACCCAACTCTACGCGGCGCTTGGGGGCCTGCTCGTGTTCGGGATTCTGATTTTTTTGAGGACCCGAAAAAACTTTGAAGGCCAGATATTTATCTGGTTCCTGATCCTCCACAGCACATTGAGGCTTGTGGTGGAGCGGTTCAGGGGGGATCCGAGGGGGTTTATACCGGGAACCCAGATGAGTGTCACACAACTACTCACCCTGCTGATCCTGCTGGGGGCCGTGACGGCCCTGGCCTTTCAGAAATCCAGGGGCACCAAATGAACCCCTAATCGTTTGCCCTCTGGGCGAGTTCCTTGAGAACGCGCCTGTTTTCTTCAATGCGCGTCTGGTCTTTTTTCAAGTTCTCCTTGTTGGGAGTCTCTTTCCACTTTCTCACGGCCTTGGTCCTTTTGGTATTTGATGCCATCGATGCAGTCCCCTGTCTTCTTCTGAATGGGAGGAATGAGCCCATCCCCCACGCGCCCCCCCGTGACGGGAGTCCGGCGAGTGCAGAGTTTTAAATAAAAAAACTATAAAAAACACACTATGATTTGTCAAAAAAATCGTGCTGTCCGAGCCGCCCTTGTGTGAAACCCTGCTTCAGGAAGAAGCTCTCTGTCCCGCCTGCTCCCTGGCACGTTCCTTCAGGCGTTTTTTCCTCCGGCGCCTGCGGCGGTCGATCTCACGCTCTCTCTCCCTCTTTTTGTGTCGAGACATTCCCTTTGATACCCCCTTGTGCCATTGAGTTATATAACGGTTCACCCGTGATCACGCTGACCACTGATGACATTTTTTCATAAACAGAAATTTATAAGTTAATCAGCAGGAGGAGTCAATTATAAAATCACGCCCCGCGGCCGGCGTCTCTTGAGAACTCGAGCCGACTTGTGCGACTTCAGGTGCGACGGGGCTTGCAACCTGAGGGCCCTGTGGTAGGATCAAACACGTTTCCAGGCATCAAGCGAGGAGCATCAAAGCCGATGGATCCGACTTCTCAATTAAAAACCCCGGCCGCGGAGATTCGCAAAAGGATCTCCCGCTTGCAGCAGCAGATAGGCAGCCGTGGAATCCAAGGGGTCCTGATCGTCCAGAGGATGGATCTCTTTTATTTCACAGGCTGCGCGCAAAACGCCTGTCTTTTCGTGCCCCGCGAAGGCCCCCCCCTTCTCCTCGTCAAAAAATTCGCGGCGCGTGCCGCTGCGGACTCCCCCGTAGAGGACCAGATTGGGATCGCCTCCACACGGGAAATCCCCGAACGAATCCGGGATATCCGTGGAAAAACCCCCCGGGTCCTCGGCCTCGTGTGGGACGCCCTTCCGGTCAGGGAGTTTGAATACTACAAGGACCTCTTCGCGTGCCGTGCCTACGTGGACGTCTCCTCGATCATCCACGGGCTCCGCGCCGTCAAATCACCCTGGGAGACGGACCGGCTGCGGGAATCCTGCCGCCTGTGCAGGGACACCCTGGAACATTTGGAAGAAAAAATCGAACCCGGCATGCCCGAGACACACATTGCGGGGATCGCAGAGGCCTTTTCCCGGCTTCACGGGCACGGCGGCGGCATCAGGGTGAGGACCAGGGGGCAAGACGACCGTTCGTGCGTGGTTTATTCGGAAGAGGGCGTCTTTTCGGGGGAAGCCGCCATTTCCATCTGTTTTCGGGCGGTGTGCAACGGGTTTCACGCCGAGGCGACCCGGGTGTTTCCCTCCGGAAAAATTCGTGGGCAGGACGCGGAGGACATCCGTAAACTGGAGTCGGCGCACCGGGCTATCCTGAAACACCTGCTGCCGTTCGGGCCTCGGGGAGAGCCCGCGCACACTGCAGCGCAAGGCCTTGATTCTTCGGTGACCTGGTCGTGTCGTGGAATAGGCCTGGAGCTCTTCGAACCGCTCCACATGGACGAGGGGTCGAAAGCATCTCTTCGCCCGGGCATGTGTCTCGTCCTCCAAACCGTGCTGCACAAAAAAAGGGGGCGATGCCTCGTATTGAGCGACACCCTGGAAGTGAAGGATTCCGGAGCGGTCTCTCTCGGTTGCCTGGTATGAGGGGAGTTCGGTGAAGTTTTACAAAAAAGCAAGGTGGAGGTCCCTGGCCGCGCCGATCCACAAAATGGAGGAACTCTTCCTGGAGGACCACAGGGGTTGAGGGCAGGGAGCCAAGACGCCGGTTCCCCCGGCGGAAGTGGTCCACCCGGATGGAGGTGTCCACGAGATCTCTGTTGATCAAATTTTCCAATGGGTCTATTTAAGGAGTATGCAAGCACATGTCTTTATCCCCTGCCTGGTGGACCAGGTTCGCCCTCAAACGGGTTTTGCCACGCTGCGTCTCCTGAATTATCTGGGCGTCCGCACTCTCTACACACCCTCTCAGGTCTGCTGCGGTCAGCCCTTTTACAAGTCGGGGTACCTGAAGGAGGCCCGGCGGCTCGCCCGGAAAACCATCCTGAACTTCAGGGGGGGGCTGCCTGTGATCGCCCCCTCGGGGTCCTGTGTGCGCATGATCCGCGATTACTACGAAGGGCTTTTTGCGGACGACCCGGTCTGGCGGAACAGGGCCGCGGACCTCGCCGGACGCGTGTACGAACTCTCCGAGTTTTTGGTCCGCGTCCTGAAGGTGGAGGAGATCCCCTCGCGGTTTTCAGGTCGTGTGACCTTTCACGACTCCTGCCAGGTCAAACGCGGGCTTGGCATTTTTGAGGAACCGCGCTTACTGCTCACGCACATTCCGGGAGTGGAACTCGAGGAGATGAAGCGATCCGATGAATGCTGCGGCTTCGGGGGGATTTTCAGCGCCAAATACCCGCACATCGCGGAGGCCATCGCCCGTGACAAGATAGGGAATGCCGCGGCTACGGGCGCCGGCGTCCTCTCGGGCTGCGAGATAAGCTGCCTCATCCACCTGGAAGGGTGCGCCCGGGCCACGGGGACCCGGATCCGCACGCTGCACCTGGCGGAAATCCTTGCGAGCGGTCTTTAGATGAAACCCCTATGCCAGTTGTTCGGTGAAACGAGCCGCAGGGCCCTGGAGGACCCCCACCTGCAGGTGGCCTTGAGGGGCCTGGACGGCCGTCTCAGGGTCCAGCGGGACAACGCCTTTGAAGAGCTCCCCAACGGGGAAGAGTTGAGGGACGAGGCCCGCGCCATCAGAGAGCACACCCTGGCACACCTCGACCGATATCTCGTGGAGTTCGAAGAGAATTTCACCTCCCTGGGCGGTGTCGTCCACTGGGCCGGGGATGCCGCCGCGGCCCGTGGGATAATCCAGGAGATCGCCCGGGTCGGCAAAGTCAAGCGAATCGTCAAGGGCAAGTCCATGGTCTCCGAGGAAATCGGCCTCAACAAGGCGCTCGAGGCGCAGGGACTGGAGGTGGTGGAAACGGATCTCGGCGAGTTCATCATCCAGGTGGCCGGGGAGCCCCCCTCCCATTTGGTCGCCCCCGCGGTCCACAAAACCAGGGCGGGGATCACCGAACTGTTCAATGACGCCCTGGGCGCACCTCGAATGGAGGACCCCGAGGCCCTGACCCTGTTTGCGCGCAAGATCCTCCAGGAGAAGTTCCTCCAGGCCGACATGGGCATCACAGGGGCGAACTTCACGGTCGCCCGGACCGGGGGCGTTGTTCTCCTGGAAAACGAGGGAAATATCCGTCTGAGCACCACCATTCCCCGAATCCACGTGGCTGTCACAGGGATCGAGAAAGTGGTCCCCACCTGGAGTGAGTTGGCGGTCCTCCTCAAACTGCTCCCCCGGAGCGCCACGGGACAGAAGCTCTCCTCCTATGTCTCGATTTTCCTTGGCCCCGGCAGACAAGAGGAGCCGGACGGCGCCGAGGAGTTTCACCTCGTCCTGCTGGACAACGGCCGAAGCCGCATCCTGAAGGATCCCGCGCTCAGGGAGAGCCTCCGGTGCATTCGATGCGGGGCCTGCCTGAACACCTGCCCGGTCTACCTGAAGGCGGGCGGTCACGCGTGGGGCTGGGTGTACTCGGGACCCATCGGATCCGTCCTGACCCCCCAGCTGCTGGAGGATCGAAGGTCCGCCTCGGGCCTGCCTTTCGCGAGCACTCTCTGCGGGGCGTGCTTCGGGGTGTGCCCGGTGAGGATGGACATCCCGCGGATTCTCACGGAACTCAGGCGCCGCTTTGCGCAAGACCCTGCGTGGGGCCCCGCGCCCAAGAGAGAGCGGGGCTTGTTCGGTCTGGCGGGATTCACCATGGGGCATCACCACCTCTTCAACGGGGCCGGCGAAGCGGCGCGCCGGCTGATGCCCGTCCTCAGGCGGGTCCTTCCTTTGATGAGGCAGAGAAGCGGTGTTTCGGATCTGTCCGCTCCTTCCTTTCGCACAATCATGCGGAAACCACGGGATGAAAAAAATGACTGACAGGGAACTCGTCCTCTCCCGCATCCGAAAGGCATTGGGACACCCGAGGGAAGACCCCGCGGCAGCGGCGGACCGGCGGGCCGGGCTGTCAAGGGCCATCGAAACCCTGCCGGGAGATCTCGTCAAACAGTTTGCGAGGGAGTGCGAGGCCCAGGCAGTGCACGTTTACAGCGCAGGGAACCCCTTGGAGGCGGGTGAAATCCTTTCGGGCATCCTTTCCCGGCTCCGTGTGGAGCGGGTCTTTGCAGGCCGTGACGACATCCTGGAAGAGGAGGGCATACGCAGCCGAATCCGGTCCTCCCAGGTGGTGGATCTCACTCCCGCGGAGGACTCTAGGGACAGGGACACCCTCTTCGCCCTTGCGGCCCGCGCCGACATGGGGATCACGGGCGTCGACTGGGCCCTCGCCGACACCGGGACCCTGGTCCTGATCTCGAACCCCGGCCGCAGCCGATCGGCCTCCCTGCTTCCAAGGGTTCACACGGCGATTGTGCGGGAATCCCGGATACTCCGCTCCCTGGACGATCTCATCCCCCTCCTTCCCCAGGGTTCCTGCGAGGCGCGAGGGAAAGCGAGCAATGTCACTTTGATCACGGGGCCGAGCAAAACCGCGGACATAGAGCTCATCCTCGTACGAGGGGTTCACGGCCCGGCCGAGGTCCACGTCATCGTCATTCGCGAGGCGAAGCCGGAATGAGGCCCCCTGCGGTCATGGTGGGTCGCGGTTTTCACCTGTCCGTGCCCGAATCCCCCGCCGTCCCACGTATTCGTCAGAGGAGGAGTCGCAGGTGATGCAATGGACCGACAGGCAGATCCCCCTGCCCGACGGCCGCCTTGTCGGCTGTTCCGAGGCAGGATCCGCCCGGGGGCTCCCGGCCTTTTATTTTCACGGGTTCCCCGGATCGCGCCTCGATGCGAAATTCGGTGAAGAGATGGCTCGGCACTTGAACGTGAGGCTCATCAGCCTGGACCGGCCGGGCATTGGATTGTCTCAGGATCGGCCGTTTCGAACCCTTCTCGACTGGCCGGACGACGTTGCCGCTTTGGCGGACGCTCTGGGGGTGGACAGGTTTTCCGTGGTGGGTGTCTCGGGCGGGGCGCCCTACGCCCTGGCATGCGCCGTAAAGATCCCTCACCGTCTCAGATCCACAGGCATCGTGTGCGGCCTGGGCCCCCTGGATTCGCCGGGGGCGACGGTCGGCATGGAACGGGTCAACCGCCTTGGCATCTCCCTTGCCGGGGGGCCTCCCTTCCTGATGAACCTGGTCTTCAGGTTCGCGGCCTTCATGCTTCGAAATTATCCGGAGCGGGTTGTCGCCCACCTGGCACGAAAGCTCCGGGAACCCGACAGGGCGATCCTCGAGAGAGAGGACGTGAAATCGCTGCTGGCACGCTCCTTCAGGGAATCCGTGCGGCGGGGCTTTCGCGGCCCGCTTCAGGATCTGAGGCTCTATGCCGCCCCGTGGGGCTTCCGGCTTCAAGACATCCGGACGGAGGTCTTTCTGTGGCACGGGAGGCTCGACGTCGTCGTCCCCCCCGCAATGGGTGAAAAAATGGCCGAGGCCATCCACGGCTGCAGGAGCCGAATCTGCGATGATGAAGGCCATTTTTCCATCTTATTCAATAGGATGAAAGAGATCTTTCACACTTTGATTGAAAATTCCCGGGACTGAAACACCTCGGGTATTCTCAGCCCGGAACCGGAATCCTTGCTTGTGCGAAGGCCGCCGGCCTGCGAGGCTGTGTCGCAATCGACTTTGGGGAGCCCAGCTCTTAAGAGGAGATTAACGAGCCTGATTCGTCATCCAGGCGAAAGCCGGGATCCAGTGTCTTTTCACAGCGCTAGAAAAGCCGGGGTGATGAGGAGGGGTATCCCGGGGCGTGGGGTCTTAGGGCTGCTCCTCGATGTCGGTAGCGATGGCGATTTCGATTTCGATGAACAAAAGGGTTCTTCGTGTGTTTCGTGACTTCTTCGTGAACTTCGTGGTAATGATTTTTTCGGATGGGGTGTCCATGACGGAGAAGACTTGTGAAAGCGCCCGCTGACGCGGATGTCGTCGTGGTCGGCGGCGGGGCGTCCGGACTCATGGCCGCAGGACAGGCGGCCCGGGAAGGGGCTTCGACCCTCGTCCTCGAAAAAAAGCCCAGGCCGGGCCTCAAGCTCCGGATCACCGGCAAGGGCCGTTGCAATCTTTCGAACACGGCCGGGCTGGAGGAGTTCATCCGTCATTTCGGGGAGGCGGGGCCCTTTTTGCGCCAGGCGCTCCAGGGATTCTTCGTGAAGGACCTCATAGATTTTTTCAGGGCCAACGGCCTCGAGACAAAGGTCGAACGGGGCGGCCGTGTTTTTCCGACCTCGGATCGGGCGCAGGATGTGGTGGCCGCGCTTCTCGGGTGGACGCGGGGTCTGGGAGTGCGCATCAGGACCCGGGAGCCGGTCCGTGAAATCCTGGTCCGTGACGGCGCTGTAACCGGCGTCAGAACAGAGCGGGCATATTCTGCCCGGGCCGTGATTCTCGCCGCGGGCGGGGCCTCCTACCCGGCCACGGGGAGCACGGGCGACGGATTCAGGCTCGCAGAAGGCCTGGGCCACCGCATCGTGCCCGTCCGCCCCGCCCTGGTGCCCCTGGAAACCGAGGCTCACGGCATTCCGGGGGGCCTCAGCCTCAGGAATGTGCTGGTCCGTGTATTGGTAAACGGCAGGAAACGACGGGAGGCCTTCGGCGAGGCGATGTTCACGGACCGGGGACTTTCCGGACCCGTGATCCTGACCCTCAGCCGGATGATCGTGGATGAGCTTCGAAAGGGCTCCCGCGTGAGGCTCTCCCTGGATCTCAAGCCCGCCCTGGAACCGCGGAAACTGGACGCCAGGCTTCAGAGAGAGCTTGCCCTGGGGGGCGGAAAAGCGTTAAAAAATCAGTTGAAGGGGCTGCTTCCGAGGCTTTTGATACCCGTGTGCCTCGAGCACGCGGAGATTGACGGGGAAAAACCGTGCCACCAGACAACCTCCCTCGAAAGGAAGCGCCTCCTTGGGTGGCTCAAGGACTACCAGTTGGATGTCACGGGGCACATGCCCCTTGAAGAGGCCATCGTCACGGCGGGCGGCGTGAAACGCTCGGAGATCGACCCGCGGGCCATGGAGTCCAGGCTGGTGAAGGGCCTCTTTTTTTGTGGCGAGGTCATCGACATGGACGCGGACACCGGGGGCTACAACCTCCAGGCCGCTTTTTCCACGGGCGTTCTGGCCGGGCGTTCCGCGGCCCGGCGGCTCGAGGCGCTTGAGCGGTTTGAAAGGAGAGAATGATCGTGCTCGACAAGAACAACGAGGATTTGTGGGTGTGGGTGGTGGTGCAGGACCCGGAGGGCGCTGAGCAGTTCCTGGGCCAGTTCAACGAGGAACAGAAGGTCTCCTTCATCCCGGTGTTCCCGGACAAGGAGGAGGCGGAAAAGGGCCTCAAGGGCCTCGCAAAGGACGAGAGCCTCAAATACCAGGTGGAGGCGATCCGCTACCGGGAGATCGTCGAACACGCCTCACGAAACGGTTTTCACCTTTACGTCATCAACGGTGACGGAGGCATCATTGAAAAGGCCGCACCGTGAGAACACCTATTCCCACTCGATGGTGCTCGGAGGTTTGGACGAGATGTCGTAGACCACCCGGTTGACGCCCCGGACCCCATTGATGATCCGGTTCGAGATCTGCGCCAGGACCTCGTAGGGGATGCGGCTCCAGTCCGCGGTCATGGCGTCCTGGCTGTCCACGCTCCGGACCGCTATCACGTGCTCGTAAGTGCGCTCGTCCCCCATGACCCCCACGGTCCGCACCGGGAGGAGCACGGCAAAGGACTGCCACACCTTCTCGTAAAGCCCGGCCTTGCGAACCTCATCCTGGACGATCCTGTCCGCGTGCCTCACGATCTCCAGGCGCTCCCGGGTCACATCGCCCAGAATGCGGACCGCGAGCCCGGGCCCGGGAAAGGGCTGGCGCATGACCAGCTCCCGGGGGATCCCAAGCTCCAGGCCCACCAGCCTGCCCTCGTCCTTGAAAAGCTCCCTCAGGGGCTCGACGAGTTCGAGCTCCATGACCTCGGGGAGCCCGCCCACGTTGTGGTGGCTCTTGATGGTGGCCGAGGGGCCCTTAAAGGAGACGCTCTCGATCACGTCGGGATAGAGGGTCCCCTGGGCCAGGTATTTGACCTCGCCGAGCTCACGGGCCTTTGCCTCGAACACACGGATGAACTCCCGGCCGATGATCTTCCTCTTCTCCTCGGGGTCGGTGACCCCCTCGAGTTTTTCAAGGAAAAGATCCGTTGCATCCACAAGGTGGAAATCCACCTTGAAGTGACTCGTGAAGAGGTCCTCGACCTCCCGGGCCTCGTCCTTACGAAGGAGCCCGTTGTCCACCAGGATGCAGGAGAGCTGCTTCCCGACGGCCTCGTGCAGGAGCGCGGCGGTGACCGTGGAGTCCACGCCGCCTGAAAGGCCGCAGATGACGCGATCCGTGCCGATCCTTTCACGGAGGCCCTGGACCGTGTTCCGGACAAAAGAGGCCATGGTCCACGACGGCTCGCACCTGCAGATCTGGAAGAGAAAGTTCCTGAGCACCTTGGTGCCCCTGGGGGTGTGGACCACCTCCGGGTGGAACTGGACCCCGTAGAACCGGCGCTTGGGATCCGCCATGGCCGCTATGGGGCTGTTCGCGCTGGATGCCAGGACCACGAAGCCCTCGGGCATGGATTCTATGCGGTCCCCGTGGCTCATCCACACGGTCTCCATGCCGTCCTTCGAAAAACCGTGGAACAGGTCCCTGTTGTCCCTGACGGTGATCTCCGCGCTGCCGTACTCCCGGTCTGCGGCGCCGGCCACGCGGCCCCCCAGGTGGTGCGTCAGGTACTGCATCCCATAGCAGATGCCGAGGACCGGCACCCCCAGGTCCAGGACCTCCCTCGGGGCCATGGGGGCGCGCGCGTCATAGATGCTGGAAGGGCTGCCCGAGAGGATGACCCCCGCGGGGGCAAAGGCCCGGATCTCCTCCAGGCGCATGTTGAAGGGATGGATTTCGCAGTAGACCTGGGACTCCCGGACCCTCCTCGCGATGAGCTGGGTGTACTGGGAGCCGAAATCCAGGATGAGAACACGGTGCTTGTAGAGTTCGTTGGACATAGGTTTTATTCCACGCTGTAGTTGGGGGCCTCCTTGATGATGATCACGTCGTGCACGTGGCTCTCCTTGAGGCCCGCGGGGGTGATCTGCACGAACCGGGGCTTGTTTTGAAGATCGGAGAGGTTTCTGCAGCCCAGGTAGCCCATGCCCGCGCGGAGGCCGCCCACGAGCTGGTAAACGGTGTCCGCGAGGGGACCCCGGTAGGGGACCCGGCCCACGATGCCCTCGGGCACGAATTTCTTCTCCGCGTCCACGGAGTCCTGGAAGTAGCGGTCCTTGCTGCCCTCCTTCATGGCCTCGATGGAGCCCATGCCCCTGTAGACCTTGTAGGTCCTGCCCTGGAAAAGGATGGTCTCCCCCGGGCTTTCCTCAGTCCCCGCAAAGAGGCTCCCGATCATCACGATGTCCGCGCCCGCCGCGATCGCCTTGGTGATGTCGCCCGAGAATTTGATCCCGCCGTCCGCGACCAAGGGGATGTCGTGCTTTCGGACCTCCTCGGCGCAGTCCATGATCGCGGTGATCTGGGGCACGCCGACTCCCGCGACGACCCGGGTGGTGCAGATAGACCCGGGGCCCACGCCCACCTTCACGGCGTCGCACCCGGCCTCGATGAGGGCTTTGGCCCCTTCCGGGGTGGCGATGTTCCCGGCCACGAGCTCCAGCCCGGGAAAGGCTCCTTTGATGTCCCTGACGGTCTTCAGGACACCGGCCGAATGCCCGTGGGCCGTGTCCACCACGATGACGTCCACGCTCGTTTTGACGAGCCTCTCCACCCGTTCCATGGTGTCGCCGCCCACCCCCACGGCCGCCCCCACCCGGAGGCGGCCCAGATCATCCTTGCAGGATTGTGGGTATTTCCTGATCTTTTCGATATCTTTTATGGTTATGAGGCCTTTCAGCTTGCCTTTTTCATCCACCACCAGGAGCTTTTCTATGCGGCGCTTGTGGAGGACGGCCTTGGATTCCTCAAGGGTGATGCCCATGGGGACGGTGGCCAGGTTTTCCTTGGTCATGACGGATTCCACGGACTGGTCCAGGTTGGTCTCGAACCTGAGATCCCTGTTGGTGATGATCCCCACGAGGTTGCCCGACTTGACCACCGGCACGCCCGAGATCCTGTAGCGCTCCATGATGTCCAGGACGTCGGCTATCTTCCTGTCCGGCTCGATGGTGATGGGGTCCACGATCATGCCGCTCTCGGACTTCTTGACCTTTTCCACCTCCAGGGCCTGGGCCTCGATGCTCATGTTCTTGTGGATGAATCCGATACCCCCCTGCCGCGCGATGGTGATGGCGGTCTGGGATTCGGTCACCGTGTCCATGGCCGCGCTCACCACCGGGATGTTGAGGGACACGTTCCGCGTCAGGCGGGTCCGCACATCCGTCTCGTTGGGCAGGACCTCCGAGTGATCCGGGACCAGGACAAGGTCGTCGAATGTGAAACCTTGTCGTATGTCTTTACTGTTCATGGGCAAACCCCTCCAGATATGAAATGAGGATCCCTTCGAGGATGTCCGACAGGCACACGGACATCTCGGGAACCCCCAGGAAGTGCATGATCCTCCTCACCACCACGGTCCCGGCCGGAAGCACGTCCGCCCTCCCCTCGTCCACGCCGGTCAGAAGGCATCTTTCCCTGCTTGTCATGCGAATCATTTTTTCGAAAAGGCCCTCCACCTCGTCCCGGCCGAGGGTGGTGCCGTCCATCCGTTCGGGGCTGATGTCACGGAACTCGACGCCCCGCGCCATGGCAGCCAGGGTGGTTGCCGTGCCCCCGGTCCCGATGAGTCGGGGGACTTTCCCCAGCGGGAGAACCCCCAAGAGCACACCCTCAAGGACCCTGTCCACGGCGGCTTCCACAGCCTCCAGTTCTTCTCTTCCCGGGGGGTCCCCCCTCAGGTAAGCCTCCTTGAGGGCCAGGGCCCCGAGGGGAACGGACTCCACCGCGGCAGCCGTGTTCTCGACGCCCGAGCCGGCGATCAACTCCGTGGACCCTCCACCCAGGTCGAACAGGAGAAAGGGTCCCTCCACCCTTCCCACGGCGGAAAGGACACCCCTGAGGGTGAGAAGGGCCTCCTCCTCCCCCGTGATGAGCCGAAACTCGACGCCGGTCTCGTCTCGGAGGCTCTTGAGAAAGGCCTCGCGGTTGGCCGCCGTTCTCACGACCCCGGTGCAGACGGCCCCGGCAATCACCCCGTCGTGGTCCAAGACCGTCCGGGTGAATTCCCGAATCGCCGAAACCGCCCTGTCCGCCGCATCCTCGGGGATTGCGAAACCGCCTTCCCTGCCCATGCCCCGGGCAAGGCGGATGGTCCGCCGGTCCCTTGCCAGGGGTCTCAACCGCGTGCCGCCCGCCTCGGGCAGGGCGACGAGCAGCCTTGCCGTGTGCGTGCCGAGGTCTACGGAGGCAAGTGCGTTACGGGAAATGACAGGCTGTCCAGGATACGATGACAAATCATTTTCACCACAGAGGACCCAGGCAATTGAAATTCTGCGGAAAATAACAAAGCCTGCGGCGTTTTTCAAGCCGGAATCCTCTCCTCGCCGGAAAATAAGATCGGCACCGAGACCCTGTAGAGGCTCGCAGCGCCCGTGAGACGGTAGTCCTTGACGCAAGCGGCCACGAGGATGGACTCCCCACGGGCAAAGGAGACCTCCTCGCGTGTGAGGCCATCCTCGAAAACCCCCTCCCCGTCCACGCAGAGGAATATCTCGAGGCCCTTGTTCCCTTTTATCTCCAGTGGGTGATCGAGTGTGACGGAAACGGCGTTCAGGAGGAACTCCCTTGCCTCGCACGGATATGTTTTTTCGTTCGGCCCTGTCTCCTCCGGCAGCAGAATCCCGGCGTGTCCGGGGCGGAAGTCCACGACCTCCAGGAGCTGGGCCGTGTCCACGTGCTTCGGGGTGAGGCCTCCCCGGATGACGTTGTCCGAGTTTGCCATGACCTCGACCCCCACCCCGTCCAGGTAGGCGTGGAGCTCGTTGGCGTCTATGAAGAGGGCCTCGCCCGGGGCGAGGAGGATCAGATTCATGATCGCGGGGGAGAGCATCCCCATGTCCCCGGGATAGGCCGTGCCAAGCCTCCCCACCCATGAAAAGACCTGGTTTTCGGCAGCCCCGGCACGAGCGTTTTGCGCTGCTTCCCGCGCGACTTCTTCCCTCTTTTCATTGCTCAAACCCAGGAGAGAGGCGTAGAACGCCCTGAGGCCCCGGCCGTCCGGGGAGTCCCGAAGCCGGTCCAGTTCAGCTGAGAGCGAGGACGGGACAAGGGTTTCCAGATATCCGAGGGCCTCGTGAACGGGCCGGAAGCCCTTGAGGGCCCGGAAAGGGGTGAGGGCGCAGAGGAGCTCGGGCTTGTGGGAATCGTCCTTGTAACACCTGGCGGGGTTTTTGAGGTCCAGGCCCTGCCGATTTTCCCTCAGAAACCCTTGCGCGGCCCGGTCCCTGTCCGGGTGCACCTGGATGGAAAGGGGTTGGGCCGCGGCGAGCACCTTGAAGAGAAAGGGCAGCTTCCCGCCGTAAAGGTCACACACCGCTTTTCCCAGGATCGCCTCCGGGTCTTGCGCGATCAGGCCGTCCAGCAGTCGCCACTCCCCCTGATAAAACACGGACGAGGGCGCGAGGGGGTGGGCGCCCATCCAGAGTTCGGCCATGGGCGTGCCCCTGGACTCCTCGGGCAGGTTCAGGAGATCCTGTATGGCGGTTTTTGACCCCCACGCGTATCCCTGGATCGAGTTTTTCAATGGACCCATACGGAACATGACGACACTCCCCCATGCGGCCGTTGCCGGCTCACTCGCCGACGGCGGATTTATCCCGGTTCACTTCAGCTCCCCCGCGGCCTCCAACTCTCTCCTGCCCTTCTCCTCGTTTACCATGGCGAGGAGCGCCCCGCCGACAACAATCAGAACGGCAACTGATGTGATGCTCAAGCGGGTGGCCGCCTCCCCGCTGAATCCCATGCCCCGCGCCGCGACCTTGAAGCCGCCCATGAGTACGGGACCCAGGACCACGGCGAATTTCCCGAGCATGTTGTAGAAACCGAAATATTCCGCCGACTTGTCCCGTGGGACCATGCGTGCGAAAAAGGAGCGGCTGAGCGCCTGGACGCCGCCCTGCACGGTCCCCACGAGGATGGCGAGGATGTAGAATTCCGATTCCTTCTGCATGAGGGCGCCCCACGCGCAGACGAACAGGTAGACCAGCAGGGTGATGTAGATCCCCTTCTTCGGACCGATCTTTTTCCCGAGAAAGCCGAAGAACACGGCACAGGGAAACCCCACGAACTGGGTGATCAGGAGGGCGGTGATCAGGGCCGCCGTGCCGAAGCCCAACGATTTCCCGTAATCGACGGCCATGCGAATGACCGTGTCCACCCCGTCGATGTAGCACCAGTAGGCAATGAGAAAGAGGAAGATGGTGCGGAGTTTCCTGATCTCCCCGAACGTCTTCCTCAGCTGGGTGAGCCCCGCCCGGACCATGGAGAGCTCGGATTTTTGGCTAGCGGGACGATCTTCCTTCACCAGAACGAGTATCGGCACGGTGAAAACCGCCCACCAGACCCCCACGGTCAGAAAGGAGAAGCGCACGGCATCCGTCCCGCTTTCGAACCCGAAAAGACCCGGCTGGAGATACATGGTCACGTTGAGAGCGAAGAGCAGGCCCCCTCCCAGGTACCCGAAGGCAAAGCCCCTGGAGGAGACCACGTCGTACCTCTTCGCCGAGGCCACGCTCGTGAGAAGGGCATCGTAGAAGATGTTTCCTCCGGAAAAACCCACCGCCCCGATGATGTACAGGAGGATGGCCACGGGCCAGTTTCCCATGGAGACCATGTAGAGACCAGCGGTCATGAGGGCCCCCAGATAGGCGAAGAAGAAGAGGAACCTCTTTCGCGCGCCCCCCCGGTCGGCGATGGCCCCGAGCACGGGCGCGCACGCGGCCACCACGATCCCGGCGAGGGAGTTGGCGAGCCCCAGCCTGGCCGTGGTCACGGCCGTGTCCGCCCCCACGCTCCAGAATTCGCGGAAAAACACCGGGAAAAAGCCTGCCATGACCGTGGTTGCAAAGGCCGAGTTGGCCCAATCATAGAGGCACCAGCCGAAAACCTCTTTTCTGCTGTCGAGCGCCATAGTGGAGTTTCCTGATCTTCCGTGGTCTCACGAAAAGTCTTGCTCGGGAGGCGCATGAATTCCTTCGCTCCCAAATCTCCCGGCCTGGTGATTGCCGGCGGTTGCAATCACGAAGGCCTCCCGATAGGTCGCTTCAGGAATTCCACGCCTCCTGCGCCTCGAGATTCAGAGCTTTGCCTACCCCCATGCTGAAGCATGCGTGGGCCCGGTTCTCACCCCTCGGCCCTTCTCTTCTCCTCGCTCCGGATCTCCCTTCTAAGCAGCTTGCCGACCTTGGACTTGGGGAGCATGTCGCGGAACTCGATGTACTGGGGGATCTTGTAATCCACGAGCTTGTCCCTGCACCAGCGGATGAGGTCGTACCCGGTGATGCCCTTGACATCCTCCTTGAGCACCACGAAGGCCTTGATCCTCTCCCCCACCTTGGGGTCGGGGAGCCCCACGACGCATGCGGCGATGACCGCGGGGTGCTCCTGGAGAACCGACTCCACCTCCGAGGACGAGACCCTGTAGCCCTTGTGCTTGATGGTGTCCACGGTCCTGTCGATGAAATAGAGGTTCCCCTCCCCGTCCCGGCGCACCACGTCCGCGGTCCGGTAAAAGAGCTTGCCGTCCATCTCGACAAAGGCCTCGGCCGTTTCCTCGGGCTTGTTCCAGTAGGACCGGACCATGCGCCCGGAGTGGACGAGAAGCTCCCCGTTGGAGCCGTCCCCCACCTGCTCCAGGGTCTCGGGGTCCACGATTCGGATTTCCTTGCTGGGCACCACCCGGCCGATGCTCTGAAGGGGGTTTTCCCGGTCCGTGGGGCACATGGTGACCCCGCCGCAGGTCTCGGTCGCGCCGTAGCCCTGGAAAAGGGGCCGTCCGAACTTCGCCCGCCACCGCTGGTTCAATTCGACCGGAAGCACGTCCCCGCCGTTGAAGGCGTACTTCAGGGAGCTCAGGTCGTAGTGGCCCAGGCGGTCGTGCTCCAGGATCATCCGGTAGAGGGTGGGGACGCCGATGAGCGTCTTTGCCCTGGTGCGCTGGACGGCGTCGAAGATGGCATCCAGATTGACCTTTGGCATGGGAATGAGGGTCCCGCCCATGAGGAGGGTGCTCAAGGCCGTGGTCTGGCCCAGGATGTGAAACAGGGGGACCGTGCCGATCACCACATTGTCCTCGGGCGGGAAGAGCGGGGTGCACACGTTTATCTGCTCCAGGGCGGATTCCAGGTAGAGCCCGTGGGAGATGGGGACCCCCTTTGGGAACTTGGTGGTTCCGCCCGTGTAGAGGATCTCGGCTGTGTCTTCTTCCCCGGGTTTTTTCGAACTGTTCGTGAAGCCCTTGTCCCCCTCGTGCACCATCCGCCGGAAAGAGAGCGTGTTCTTCTCCCGTCGGGAGGTTTTGCCCCTGGGGACCTTGTCAAAGGTCCACCCGAAGAGGCGCTTCCACCAGGGAAGCATGTCGGCCAGGCTCACGACGATCGCCTTTTCGAGCCCGGTCTTTTCAAAGGCCTGCCTGACATAACCGTAATTCGTGTCCATGCAGACGACACAACGGGCGCCGCTGTCGTTGGCTATGTAGGACAGGTCGTGGTCCGTGTAAATGGGGGTGATGGGCACCACCTGGGCCCCGGCCTTCTGAATGCCCAGCCAGGCGATCACCCACTGGAGGCTGTTGGGCACGTAGAGAACCACCCTGTCCCCCGGGCCGATCCCCTCCGCGGCGAGAGAAGAGGCGAACCGCGCGGCATCCCCCAGGAGCCTTTTGTAGCTGTAGCGGGTGCCGAGGTAAATGATCGCGGTCCTGTCCCCATGTCTTTCAGCGGAGGCCTCGAACGCCTCGCAGATATTCTGAAATGGAATCTCCTTTTTCATCACGCCTGTCCCCGGCCCCCCTTTGCTTCGATCAAGAGCCGCACCCTCATGCGCCAAAATAGGCGGCCTTCACTTCAGGGTTGTCCATGAGCTCCGGTCCGGCACCCGTGAGGGAGAGCATGCCGTTCTCCATGACATAGCCAAAGTCTATGATGGGAAGCACGGGCCGCGCGAACTGCTCGCTGATCACCACGGTGATGCCCGCCCGGGCCCTCAACATTTTTACAGCATCCACCAGGAGCCTCTGCATCATGGGGCTCAGCCCCAGGAGCGGCTCGTCCAGCAGGAGGAGGGAGGGCTTGGCCACGAGGGCCATGCCGATGGCGAGCATCTGCTGTTCGCCTCCGCTCAGGAAACCGGCCTTCCGGCCTTTCAGCTTGGTGAGTGCGGGAAAGAGCTCGAAGACCTCGTCCACGCTCTTCCTGATCTCTCCCCGGGGTCTCAGGTACCCCGAGATCTTGAGATTTTCCACGATGTCGCTCTCGGGGAAGATCGGGTGCCGCTCCCGGCAGAGGACGATGCCCTTCCGCACCCTCTCGCTGGGACGCGTCCCGGTGATGTCCTCCCCCTGAAAAACGACCTCCCCGTAAACGGTGATCCGCTCCCCCCCCTTTCTCTGCTCCTTGATCTTCATGTCGATGATGAGACCCGAGAGCGTGTTCATGAGGGTGGTCTTGCCCGCGCTGTTGGACCCGATGACCCCGACGATCTGCCCCTCCTCCACCTCCATGCCGAAGTCGTTGAGGGCCAGGGCGTTTTCAAAAAAAACCATGAGATTCTTTACTGAGAGCATGGGTGCATCCTCATCATGTTTCACTGCCCAGGTACGCCTGCTTGACAGCCGGGTCCTCCATGACCTGATCGCTTGCCCCTTCCGCTATCTTCTCGCCGTAATTGAGGACCATGACCCGGTCGGCTATCCGGAAGAGCTCCTTGAGCCGGTGCTCGATCATGACGATGGTCTTTCCCTGCAGCCTGAGCTTCTCGATGATGGGCACGATGCTCGCTACCTCGGCGAGGCTCAGGCCCGAGAAGAGCTCGTCCAGGATGAGGAGGTCGGGGCGGAGCGCCATGTTCTTGGCGAGCTCGAGCCTCTTGAGGTACCCCTGCGGCAGGGAGGCGGCGGACTTGTAGGAGACCCTGGAATCCCTCTCGAAGCCCACCTCCTCCAGCAGGTCGAGGGCCACCGCGTCCCGGTCCCCGTACCTGCCGCCGGCGAGCCTCTTGACCCTCGGGGAGGAAAGGGGCACGACCAGGTTCTTGAACGCGGGGAGCTGATAAAAGGGTTTCACCATCTGGAATGTCCGGGTGATCCCCAGCCCCACGATCCGGTACGGGGCCCAGCCCGTGATGTTCCTCCCTCGGTACTCCACGCGGCCCGAGTCGGGCTTGACAAACCCGGTCACCAGGTTCACGAGCGTGGTTTTGCCCGAGCCGTTGGGCCCGATGATCCCCAGGAGCTCCCCCTTGCGGATGTCGAAGCTCACGTTCAGGACCGCCATGACCCCGCCGAAGGATTTGGTCAGATTTTCAACCTTCAGTATGACGGATTCGTCCCGGTTCATTCCACCACCACCCATCGCTCAAACTTTTCGTATTTCCTCTGGATGTAATGAAAAAGCCCTTCGGGCAGCCCCACCACGAAGATCACGAGAAAGAGGCCGTAGAAGACAATTCGAAGGGCACCCAGGGCCCTGAGGAACTCGGAGAGGGGAACCAGGATGAAGGCCCCCACCATGGGCCCGGCGAATGTCCCCATGCCTCCCACGACGGCCGCGGCCACCGGCATGATGGAGTAGTCCAGGGCGAAGCCGGGCATGCCCGCGAACATGTCCAGGTGCGTCCCGAAGGCGCCGGTGAAGGCCCCCACCGAGGCCCCCAGAAAGAGCACCTGGGCCTTGTACCAGTAGATGTTGATGCCGGCGCTCATGACGGAGCGGTCGTTGTCGCTGATGCCCTTGATGATGAGCCCGTAGTCCGTGCCCATGAGGCGTCTGAACCCGAAGAGGGACGCGAGCAGGGCGATCTGCACGAAATAGAGCGAGAAGAGCGGCGACGGGAAAGGCGTCAGGCCGGTGAGCCCCTCGGTGCCCCCCAGGATCCGCGTGGCCTCCACCAGGCGGAGCAGCATGAGGGGCAGGACCAGGGTGACCATGGAGAAGTAGATCCCGCGAAGCCGCAGGACCGGCAGGAGCATGAGGGTGCACAGGAGCCCCCCGCCCACGGTGGCCAGGGGGATGGTCCACAGGGGGCTCAAACCCCAGTAGTGGTTCAGGGCGCCCGCGAAGTAAGACCCGATGCCGTAGAAGAGCGCCTGCCCCAGGGAGACCAGGCCGGCCGAGACCAGGATGTCCCAGCTGATGGCGAGGAGGGCGTAAACGGCCGTGGATATGAAGACCTCCCTCCAGTAAGGGCTCAGGAGGGGGATGAAGACAAGCAGCCCCACCACGGGAATGGCCCTGGGAAACAGGAGGTAGAGCATTTCCCTCACGCCGGTGAGGGCGTAGATGTCCGACGACCTGGCCTTGACGCCTCTGTCGATCCTTTCCTTGCGCTTTCTCATACCCTTAAAGTTCTCCTTGAACCCTTTGCCGGAGCGCTTCTCCTAGATTCTCTCTTCAAGCTCCTTCTGGCTGCCGAAAATACCGGACGGCTTGATCACCAGCACGAGCGCAATGGCGATGAGGCTCACCAGGAACATCCAGTGGGCGTCGATGTAGTTTGCGGTGAATGTCTGGGCCATCCCGATGATCAGGCTTGCCACCATAATGCCCAGGGTGCTCCCCAGCCCCCCCACGATGCACACGGCCAGGGCGTTTATGAGCACCTCGTACCCCCCCTCCACGGCAATGGTCCCCAGTGGGAGAATGACGATGGCCGCCACGGCGGCCAGGGCGGCCCCGAAGCCCATGCTCAGAGCCCCAATGAGATCGGAGTCGATCCCGAAGGTGAGCGCGGTCCGCTCGTCCTGCGCAATGGCCCGAAAGGCGAGGCCGATGCGGGTGTGGTGGGTGAAAAAATAGAGAAAAACGGTGAGCCCCACGGCGATGAGTGCGATGAACACCCGCTGGAGGTCGATGTAGACCGCTCCGAAACTGACGCTCCTGTCAATGAAGACAGGGAGCGTGTATCGGAACCCCACGAAGTCGAAGTACCTGAAAAGCTCCATGATGGCGAGCCCCAGCCCGAAGGTGGCCATGACCTCGGAGAGCGCCAGGCCCTTCACCCTCAGGATCACCAGGTAGTACATCACGACCCCGATGAGGCCGGTGATCAGAACGGCGATCACCACGGACAGGAGATAGGGGAGCCCCAGGGAGTTCAAAAGGATCCAGGACATGAAGCCCGCGAAGATGTACAGGGCGCCGTAGGAAAAATTGGCGACCCCGCTGATTCCGAAGGTCAGGTTGAACCCGAGGGCCATCACCGCGAGGATGGCGCTGTTGATGAATCCGTAGATCAGGGTGCCGAAAAACATGGATCGTCCGCGCCTCCGGTCCGGGACCCTGCTGTGAGGTGCCCCGGACCTTGGTTTTTTCTTGTTTGGTTATTTGACCGCCTTGAGTCCCTCGGGCAGCACGATCTCGCCTTCCGCCACGGTGTCCGGATAGACCACGACCCGCTTGCCGTCCCTCCACTGGATCATGCATCCCAGGGACGCCTCGTTGGGGTCTTCCCCGTAGATGACCTGGTGGCCCTCGTTGAACCGGATCCTCCCCATGGCGCCCATGCGGTCGGTCTTTTCGAGCTCGGCGACGACCTTGTCCGAGTCGATGGTCCCTGCCCGCTCGATGGCCTCCTTGAGGATGTACACCATCTCATAGGCCGGCGCCGGGGAGTGTCCGGCCTCCAGGGGGACCCCGTAGCGCTTCTTGTATTTCTCGTAAAACGCCACCGAGGCCGGGACCTTGGGCACGGGCACGTTTCCGATCTCGAAAATGCAGTTCATGGCGCCGTCGATCTTCTGGTCAAAGAGATCCCAGGCCCCGGGCCCGGCCAGCGGTGAGATGAAGCCGGCCACAAGGGCGGGAACCTTCATCGCCTTCCACTGTTTCACCAGGATGCCGCTCTGGGGCATGTCGAACACGGGGAGGATAACCTGCGCGCCGCCGGCCTTGGCCTTCATGAGGGAGGCGGAGAAATCCGTGGCGCCCGTGGGGTAGGCCTGGCGGCCGACCACCTCCCACCCCATCTTCTCGAAGACGTTTTTGACCATCAGGTCACCCGTGGCCCTCGCCCAGGCCACGTCCTGGTTCATGATGAAGACCTTGCTGAAACCGAACTGCTTGTTCAGATAAGCCATGGTACCGCCGAGATACTTGATCAAATAGACGGCGTTCAGGCAGGTCCGAAAGGTGTACTTGTACTTGTCATAATCCTCCTGCACCTTCTTTTCCATGGCGGGCGACATGGCGGTCCCGAGGATCATGATCTTCTTGTACTGGCCGACCAGGTCCATGCAGGCGATGGCGGCCTCCGACCTGAAGGAGCCGAACATGATGACATCCGCCTCGTCCTCGAGGATGAGCTTCTTGTGCGCCCGGATCACGTCGGCCACCGGGACCCCCGGCTCCGCGCCCCTCGCGTCGATGTCCACCACCTTGAAGGGGCGTTTCACCCCGCCCACGTCCACACCGCCGGCGCTGTTGATCTCGTCCACCGCCATGTTCACGCAGAACAGGCCCTCCTTTCCCTCGAGAAATCCGAGGGACGTGGGCACGCCAAGCACAATGGGTTCCTCCGCCTGGACAGCGGGGAGTCCCCAGACCATGAACACACAAACAACCAGACCCGAAAAAGCGAGAAAACGTTTCATCTTTTCCTCCTTCTCTTTGGGGAGCCGCCCCGCGGGAAAACAGGGGCGCTCGATTGGGGTTTGAGAGGTTAAAAGCCCCGCTGAAGAACGGCCGGCGGGGTGTTTGTGCCGCGATGGGTGTCAAGGACTGCCAAAATCAGCCGACGTCGAAACGACCCTGACCATAGCCCTTTTTCCGGAAAGTTGCAAACCTGTTTCGAAAGGGGATATCCGATACCGATACTCAGGCCATTGATTCCTCAAACCATTTGATGTAAGGAAACAGGCTTGCACCCACACGCGAGGTCTGAGTCCCCTGATGAAAAACCAAAACACGCAACCCTCTTCCTCCCCTGAAAAGACCTCGTGGTCCCTGGTGATCCTCGTCATCGGCGCGGGGGTCGTCGCCGCCTTCCAGATCGGAAAGGCCCCGCCGGTCCTCAAGCTCATGCAGGAGGACCTTGGAATGAATCTCTTCCTGGCCGGGTGGATTCTCTCCGCGTTCTATCTCATCGGTCTTGTGCTGGGGGCGCCGTCCGGGGCCGTGGCCGACGCGTTCGGCCATCGACGAACCCTTTTGGCCGGTCTGCTTGCAATGGCCGCGGGCTCCTTTGCAGGGGTGGCGGCCCGGGACGCGTGGTTTCTCCTGGGCTCCCGCATCCTGGAGGGAATCGGTTTTCTCCTGGTGGGCGTTTCCGCCCCCGGGCTCATTTTCAAGCTCACCAGGCCCAGGGACGTGCGCCTGGCATTCTCGGGATGGAGCTGCTATGTGCCGGGAGGCGTGGCCGCCATCATGCTCGTCGCCCCGGTGCTCGCGGAGAATCTCGGTTGGAGGGGTTTGTGGCTCGTCAACGGCTTTTTGCTCTCCGGGTACGCGATCCTCGTCGCGTACCACACCCGGGGGGTGACCCACGCCGGAACCGGCGCGCGCATCACCCCATCCAGGATCCTGAGGGACTTCAAAAGGACGGCCACCTCCGCCGGCCCCCTCCTCCTCGCCCTCATCTTTTCGACCTACGCACTCCAGTGGCTGGCGGTCATGGGTTTTCTGCCCACCCTGATCATGGAGGACTACGGGTTTGACCTGAACAAGGCCTCCAGCCTGTCCGCTCTCGTGGTGTCGGTGAACGTCCTCGGGAACCTCGCGGGCGGCTGGCTCATGCACAGGGGTTTTCGCCGGAGGAATTCGATCATCGCGGCAAGCCTGCTCATGGGGCTCTCGAGCATTCTCATCTATGCCTCGGGGCTTTCTTTCGCCCTCCGCTACGGTGCCTGCCTCCTCTTTGCGGGCGTCGGAGGGCTCGTTCCGGCCTCCCTCCTGAGCGGGGCCCCCGCACACGCCCCGACAAGGGACCTCGTCTCCACCACCACGGGTCTCATCCTGCAGGGCTCCCAGCTGGGACAGACCGTGGGGCCGCCCGCCCTCGCGCTCCTGGTGTCCGTTTACGGCGGGTGGCACGTGGCCCCCTGGCTCCTCTGCGCGACGGCTTCCGTGGGGATCCTCCTCTCGCTCCGGCTGGCGGTCTTGGAAAGGGCCCAGGAAAATGACAGGACGACTGCTTGAACCGCCCCCGAATCCTGAGGCCTCTAATCCGCCTCCCAGGCACTGTGAGGGGTATATTCTCTTGATAAAATATGACCATTGACTATGCTGAACCCTCACGAGGGGAAACTGGACAGTATGAGAATCCTAAGCGGACAGAACACGGAAAATCCATGAGCGAGCCGTTCATTGAAGACAAACAGAGGCTGGTGCGACGAAGCGTCCGCGCCTTCTGCGAAAAGGAACTCCGTCCCATTGCCGCGGACATCGACAAGGAGGCCCGATTCCCCTGGGAGGTCGTTGAAAAGATGGCCCCGCTGGGTTACTTCGGCATGCAGGCCCCCAGGGAACTCGGCGGGGCCGGGCTGGACACGGTGAGCTATGCGGTCGCCATTGAGGAGATCTCCCGGGTGAGCGGTTCCATGGGCCTGTGCCTGAGCGTTCACAACAGCGTCGCCGTCTACCCCATCTGCGCCTTCGGCACCCCGGAGCAACAAAAGAGGTGGGTGCCGCCCCTGGCCGGCGGCCGGAAGATCGGCGCGTTCTGCCTCACCGAACCCAACGCGGGGTCGGACGCAAGCGGCATCACATCCACGGCGATTCCGGACGGGGACCACTTTCTGGTGAACGCCAACAAGGTCCTGGTCACAAACGGCGGGGTCGCGGACATCTGCCTCATCTTTGCGAGAACAGACCCCGCCGCCGGGAACAGGGGCATCAGCGTGGTGGTGGCCGAAAGGGGCACCCCGGGGTTTGTGGTGGGCGACCTGGAGGACCTCTGCGGCATGAGGGCCAACCCGGTGAGCTCCATACGCCTCTACGACTGCCGCATCCCCGGGGAAAACCTCCTGCACAAGCCGGGCATGGGTCTCCACGTGGGGCTCGCCGCCCTGGACACGGGGCGCATCGGCATTGGGGCCCAGGCCCTGGGGATCGCCAGGGCCGCGCTCGAGGAATCCGTGCGGTACGCCAACCAGAGGCACCAGTTCGGCGCGCCACTGGCCCGCCACCAGGCCGTCCAGATGATGATCGCGGACATGGCCGTGCAGGTGGACGCGGCCCGGCTCATGGTTTACCGCGCGGCCTGGCTCAAGGACAGGGGTCTGCCCTTCACAAAGGAGGCGGCCCAGGCCAAGCTCTTCGCGGCGGAAGCAGCGGGGAAGGTGACCGACATGGCGGTCCAGATCCACGGGGGATACGGGTATTCAAAGGCCTACGCCGTGGAGCGCTACTACAGGGACGCCCGGGTGACCCGCATCTACGAGGGGACATCGGAGATCCACCGGATGGTCATCGCCAGGGAGACCCTGCAGGGAAAGTAAAAACAAAAGCATTACCACGAAGGACACGAAGAAAAGAAAAAAGCTAAAAAGGGTAAAAGCGAATGAAAAAATTGGAGAAAGAATGCCGTTACACATAATCGTCTGCATCAAGTCCGTGGTCAGGGAGGCCTCCGGGGGGGCGGCCCTTCGGACGCCTGAAAACAGCGAGCTCAACCCCTTTGACAGGCCCGCGCTGGAAGCGGCCCTGCGGGTCAGGGAGGAGCTGGGGGGCAGCGTCACCGCACTTTCCATGGGCCCCCGGACGGCCGCCGAGGCCCTCGGCGAGGCCCTGGCCATGGGCGTGGACCAGGCCATCCTCATAAGCGACAGGGCGCTGGCCGGGTCGGACACCCTGGTCACGGCCGCGGTGCTCGCGAGGGGGATCGAAAAGCTGGCCCCTTTTGACCTCGTTTTCTTCGGGACCCGAACCGCGGACAGCGACACCGGCCAGGTGGGGCCTCAGACCGCCCTGCTCCTGGGGCTTCCCTTCCTGAGCAAGGTCAAGGAAATGTCACGCGGGGAAGACGGCTGGAAGGTGATGCGAACCATGGATGACTGGGAGGAGGACTGGGAGGTTCAGGGCCCGTGGGCGGCCACCATACACGGTGCGGCCTTTGAGGCGCGGCCCGTGGGACTGGCGGCCATATCCCGGGTCTACGACGGCTCCGCCGTGCAGGAGTGGTCCCTCAGGGAGCTCGGCATCTCTCCGGACGCCGTGGGATTGTCCGGCTCGCCCACACGGGTGGCGTCCATGGAAAAGATCAAGCGGGCTCGCACCTGCCTCATGCTGGAGGGCGAGCCGCGGGAGCAGGTGAAAAGCCTTCTACAAAGATTGGACGATGCAGGGGTGATTGGATGAAGGGCGCCGACAAGGATATCTGGGTCCTGGGGGACCTCCGATCGGAAGACTTCTGGCGGGAGAGCCTGAAGGTCCTGGCCAAGGGATTGGGTCTCGCCGGTGAAGCAGGCGCCGCCCTCACGGTGGTGATCATGGGCGGGTCGGGGAATGAAGCAGGGGACATGTCCGCCATGGACCTCTCCCACACCGTCCCAACGGACAGGGCGGCCCGGGAGGCCCTTGCCCACGGCGCCCACAAGGTCCTCCAGGTGGAGCACGAGGAACTTGCCGTCCCCAAAACGCATGTTTACGCGAGCGTTCTGGAAGAGCTGGTCAAGAAAAGGCGCCCCTGGCTCGTGTTGTCGGCCCTCAACGACTTTGGAAGGGAAACCGCCGCATTCGGGGCGCAGCGATGCCGTGCCGGCCTCATAGCCGACTGCGAGTCCCTGACATTGAAGGACGGCCGGCTGGTGGGCCGGTGCCCGGCCTGGGGTGGTGAGATTCTGGCGGACATCATCCTGGCCGACTCCTGGCCCATGGCCTTTGTCACGGTCCAGCCCAGGGGGGTAAGCCTTGCGCCGGGAAAGGACCCTGCCGATGGCGCGGAGGTTGAAAGGATCAGGCCCGAACGGGTGGAGTCGTCCAGGGGCCTGCGGCTCAAGGGTCGGAGACCAGAACCCCAGGAGGCCCGACGCCTGGAGCAGGCGCGCATTGTGGTGGTCGGCGGCGCGGGCCTTGGGGACATGGCGGGATTCGGGCTGGCGAGGGAGCTTGCGGCCTCCCTCGGGGGGGAGGTGGGGGCCACGCGCCCGCCTGTCCTCTATCACTGGGTGGAGGCCGAAAGGATGATCGGCCAGACCGGGACAACGGTCCGCCCGGAGCTCCTGATCAGCGTGGGCACGTCGGGCGCCGTTCAGTACACAGCCGGGATCCTTGACTCGCGAGTCATCGTGGCCGTCAACCGGGACCCGAAAGCCCCGATCTTTCAGCGGGCGGACATCGGAGTTGTCGCGGACGCGAGGGTGTTCCTTCCCCTCCTCGCGGCGGAGGCGGGAAAGCTCTCCCTGCGGCGGCTCGCGGACGCGGCCTCGCAGGGCGGGCAGGGTGCCGCCGCTCCGCAGGGGAGTTTCGGCGACCTGGTTCGGAGGCTCCGCGAGGCGCGGGGGTGGTCGGCTGAAGAGTTCGCCCGGAAAACAGGCCAGACCCCGGACTTCATCGGCCACGTGGAGAATGACCGCATGTCCCCGCCGGTGGGATTCATCATGCGCATGGCCCGGGCCATGGAGGTGGACCCGGGCACCTTCCTGCACAAGGAGGAAAAGACGGCCATCCGGGACCGGCGGGTGCAGGCCTTCCAGGAGCGCACGCAGAATTACAGCTACACCACCCTCACCCCGCATGCCGAAGACAGCCACCTGCGCGCCTTCCTGGTGACCATAGAGCCCCACCTGGCCCACAAGCCGGTCGCCTACAAGCACGAGGGCGAGGAATTCATCTATGTCATGGGCGGGGAACTGGAGTTCACCCTGGGGAACAAGGCGCACGTGCTCAAATCCGGGGAATCCATCCATTTCAACTCGGACGTGCCCCACAAGCTCAAGAGTCTTTCCAGCGATCCCACCAGATGCCTGGTGGTGCTCTACACCCTGTGAGGATGATTCTTTCCCGAACACCAGGCAAAGGCTGGACGGCGGAAAAAACATGTGGTAATTTAGCTTTCTCGGTGTCGTGTGGGAGTTTTGTTCCGGCTCAGACCGGATGGCATGGAAACCATTTATTATGGAGGGATCGTTATGAAAAAAACAGGTTCGTTCATGGGTTTCATTTTCATTTTAACCGTCTGCCTCCTGGCTGCGTCGTTCGCCTTTCTCCCGGCACACGCCCAGGCCAGGGATATCAAGGTCGGAATACTGGACGCCTACACCGGACCTGCGGCCGTCTTTGCAAACGACGCACTCAAGGCCTTCAAGCTCGCCCTGGAGGAAATCAACAAGGAAGGGGTTCTCGGGAAAAAGATAGAATTCGTCACGAGGGACACGAAATTCAAGGTGGACATCGGACTGAACATGGCCAAGGAACTCGTCATGAGGGAAGACGTCGATCTCATCGTGGGCACCATCAACAGCGGCGTCGCCCTGGCGGTCTCGGATGCGATTTCCAAAAAGGAGAAGGTCCCGTTTATCGTGTGGATATCCAAGAGCGAGAACATCACCGGTAAGAAAGGCCACCGGTATGTGTTCTCCACCGCAGACAACACCGCCATGGGGGGCCGTTCGGGCGCCTACGCGCTCTCCAGGAAGCCTTACAAGACCTACTGGATAGCGGGCGACGATTACTCCTACGGCCACGACCTCGCCAACACGGCCTGGGAAAAGCTCAAGGCGGCCAAGCCCGACGTGGAGAAGATCGGCGAGTCCTGGTGGAAGCCCGGAGAGCCCGACCTCATCCCCTACCTCACCAACATCATGACCGCAAAACCCGACGCGGTCATCTTCTGCACCGGCGGTCTGAGCATGGCCAATGTCCTCAAGGCCGTGAAGACCACGGGGATGGCTGAAAAATTCCCCATCTGGGTCCACACCGCAACCGATCACGCCGTGCTCAAACCCCTGGGGGCCGATGCCCCCGAAGGGGTGATGGGGACCATGCACTACCACTTCTACTATCCAGAAATCCCTGAAAACAAGGCCTTTGTGGATGCCTTCAAGGCCGCCTACGGCGAACCCCCGGGATTTCCCGCCTTCAACGCATACGTCACCGCCAAGCTGATTGCGGAGGCCTACAGGAAGGCCGGGGCCGTTGACAAGGAGAAATTCGTCGATGCGCTGGAAGGGCTCAAGGTCGACACCCCCATCGGGATGCTCGAGATGAGGGCCTGCGACCATCAGATGGTCTATCCCATATTCCTGGGCGTCACCAAGAAACTGCCCCAGTACGACTTTGCCGTGTCGAGCGACATCGTCACCCTGCCGGGCACTGAAATGCTCCCCACCTGCGAAGAGATCCAAAAAGCCAGAAGCGCTCAATAAGGCGTGACAGCGGCGGGGGCAAGGCCCCCGCCTTTCATTTACCCGTTGAGATTGGTTGCTTTCATGGAACTCGCACAAAGCCTCACCTTGTCCAACCTGGGTATCCATCTGCTCGTGGGCCTCAGCCGCGCCATGATCCTCTTCATCGTCGCCTCGGGGTTGAGTTTCGTGCTCGGGGTTCTGAGGGTCCCCAATGTGGCCCACGGCTCCCTTTACATGATCGGCGCGTTTTCCGCTTTCAGCATTTTCAACCTCTTTGGGGGCTCCCCCCTGGGCTTCTGGCTGGCCCTCTGCCTGGCCCCGTTTGTGGTCGCCCTTGTCGGGCTGGTTGCGGAGCGCTCGCTTTTCTGTCACCTTTACGAGCGCGAGCACCTCATGCTGCTGCTGTTCACCTTCGCCCTGATGTTGATCCTGGGGGATCTGGTCAAGATATTCTGGGGCTCGGACTACCGCTCCATCATGGCGCCCGAAGTCCTCAGGGGCTCGATCCCCGTACTGGGCTCCTCGTTTCCCAAATACAACCTCTTTCTCCTGATCATCGGCCCCCTGGTCGCCATAGGGCTCTATTTCTTCACCAACAAGACCAAGATCGGAAAAATCGCCCGGGCCGCCGCCGTGGACAGGGAGATGGTCGGGGCTATCGGGATCAATGTCAGCTGGGTTTTCGCCTTCGCGTTCGTGCTCGGGTGCTTTCTGGCCGGACTCGGCGGGGCCATGGTCGCGCCGACCATAAGCATTTCCCTCGGGATGGATCACGACATCGTCATCGAGACCTTTCTCATCGTGACCATCGGCGGGCTGGGCAACATGTGGGGGGCGCTCATAGGTTCTCTCATTTTTGGTATCACCCAGTCCTTCGGCGTTCTTTTCTGGCCCCAGTTCGCCATTGTCTTTCCCTACATCGCTGTGGTGATCGTGCTGATATGGAAACCGACAGGCATGCTCAAGTCGGTGTGGTGACGAGGAGATTACGGTGACCGGAATGCGATTCAAACCCATAGCCGCGACGGCGGGGATCTTTGTGCTCCTGCTCCTGCTCCCCCTGTTCATCCCCAGGTTTTATGTCTACATCCTGGCGGTGATCTATGTCATGTCCCTGCTTGCCATGAGCCTCAACTCGGTGGCAGGGCACGGCGGAATTTTTCAGTTTCACCACGGCGTCTTCTACGGGGTCGGGGCCTACACCTTCGCACTCATCTCCAGCAAGACATCCCTCCCGTCCTGGATTGCCTTCGCGGCGGCGCCCCTTGCGGCGGCACTCGCCGGATTTCTGATCGGCTGGTTCTGCGTGCGCCTGAGCCGGCTCTATTTCGGGATGCTCCAGATCTCCCTCGGCTCGCTGATCTGGGCCATCGCCTTTCGCTGGTACAGCCTGACCAACGGGGACGACGGCATCCACGGCATCCCCATACCCGAATTCATCGCATCCACAAAAGGGGCCTACTACTTCGTGCTCCTGGTGTTGGGCGCATGCCTCCTCGTGATGCACAGGATCTACCAGTCGCCTTTCGGGGCGACGCTCCAGGCCATCAGGGACAACCCCGACCGGTGCGAGGCCGTGGGCGTCAATGTCCGGAGACACCAACTCATCGCCATTGTCATCGCCACCTTTTTCGCGGGCATCGCGGGAATTCTTTTCGTGGTGGTCGAGGGCTCGGTTTTCCCGGACCTCCTGTTCTGGGTCCTGTCCCTGGAGGTCTTCATCATGTGCCTCCTGGGGGGATGGTTCACGTTCGCCGGCCCCATCATCGGCGCCGCCATGATGGTCTCTCTCAGGACCTTCGTGGGGGCCTACACCGAATACTGGACCCTGATTCTCGGCACCATTCTGATCCTGCTGATCTTCTTCCTGCCTGAAGGGGTGATAGGTTTTTTTGTAAAAACCGCCAAACCCGCCGGAGACGGACTGTCTGGAGAGGGGACGCCATAGATGCTCGAAGTGCAAGACGTTTACAAGTCCTTTGACGATTTCAAGGCCGTGAACGGGGCCTGTCTCAAGGTTGAGAAGGGCGAACTCGTGGCGGTCATCGGGCCGAACGGCGCGGGCAAGACCACGCTGTTCAATCTGATCACAGGGCAGCTGAAAACCGACATGGGGAACATCCTGTTCAAGGGAAAGGACATCTCCCGGATGCCCCCCTACAGGATCTGCAAACAGGGCATTTCCCGCTCCTTTCAGATTGCCAACATTTACACCCGCCTCAGCGTGTTCCGCAATGTCCAGGTGTCCGTCCTCTCCCGTCTGGGCCGGAGTAACACGCTCTTCAAGAGGGCCCGGGACATCGCCGTGTCCGAGACCAACGAAATTCTCGAGAGCGTCGGGCTCCTGAAAAAGGCCCAATACACGGCAGGGGTGCTCTCCCACGGGGATCAACGCACCCTGGAGATCGCCATCGCCCTGGGAAACAACCCCGAGCTCCTCATCCTGGACGAACCCACGGCGGGCATGTCCCCGGAGGAGACCGCGGCAACAATGGCCCTGGTCCAGCGGACGGCCGAAACCATGGGCCTGACCATCCTGTTCTGCGAGCACGACATGGAGGTGGTCTTCAATGTGGCCCAGAGGATCATGGTGATGCACCAGGGCCGCACACTCGTCCAGGACATTCCCGAGGCGGTGAAAAAGAACAAGGAAGTTCAGGAGGCGTATCTTGGAGGGGGCATCGATGCTTGAGGTGGTCAAGATACACACCTATTACGGTCTGAGTCACATACTCTTCGGGGTTTCCCTCGAGATCAAACAGGGTGAAATCGTCTGTCTCCTCGGGAGGAACGGGGCCGGCAAGAGCACCACCATGAAGAGCATCATGGGACTCACCCCACCCAGACAAGGGACCATCACCTTCAAGGGGATCCCCGTTGCCGGGAAAAAGCCTTTTCAACTGGCCCGGATGGGAATCGGCTATGTGCCGGATGACAGGCGGGTGTTCGCAGACCTGACGGTGAACGAAAACCTGGAAATCTCCGAGAGAAAACTCGACAAGGATTCCGGGTGGGACATAGACGGCGTTTACGATTACTTTCCGGCGCTTCGGCACATCCACGGCCGCAAGGCGGGATTCCTGAGCGGGGGGGAGCAGCAGATGCTGACCATCGGCCGCGCCCTCATGACCAATCCCGAATTTCTCCTGCTGGACGAACCCACCGAAGGCCTGGCACCGATGATCGTCTCCCTTCTGCAGGAACAGATAGGGCATCTCAGGGACAGGGGCCTCACGGTGCTCCTTGCGGAACAAAGCCAGAAAGTCGCCCTCGAGCTGAGCAGCAGGGCCTATCTCATCGACAACGGGAGCATCCGTTACCACGGCACCACCGAGGAGCTTCGCCAAAACAGCGACATCCTGAAAAAGTACCTGGCCGTCTGAGGGATCTCGCTCCAAGCCTGCCCGAAAGCCGTCTCTTTCACATGAGAGGGGAGTGTAGAAAGTGGAGATACGCATCATCAATCAGAGGGAAGCCAAAGAGCTCCTGGATGTGGAATCCTGCATCCACCTCATGGCGGACGTGCTCAAGTCCCTTGAAAAAGGTCGTGCCCGCATGCCTCTTCGGTCGGTCCTGTGGCCGGAAAACGCCAGGGGCGGTCTCGCGGCCATGCCGAGCACCATCGAGGATCTCGGCATCATCGGCTTGAAGGTGATCACGGTCTTTCCGGGAAACACGGGCACCCCTTACGACGCTCACCAGGGGGCTGTCCTCCTTTTCGAGACCGACCACGGCCGCCCCCTGGCCATGGTGGACGCCACCGCGGTCACGGCCGTCCGCACCGCGGCCGTCTCCGCCGTGGCCACGGACGTCCTCGCCCGGAAGGACGCGGCCGACCTCGCCCTCCTGGGCTCGGGCACCCAGGCCCACGCGCACCTGGAGGCGATTGCGTGCGTCAGGCCCCTTCGCGGCGTGCGGGTGTGGAGCCCCACAAGGGCCAATGCCGTCGCCTTCGCACAAAGGGAGTCGGAGCGGCGCGGCCTGGACGTAGAGGCCGCGGATTCAGCGGAAGAGGCGGTGGCGGGCGCGGACATCGTCTGCACCGTCACCACATCCCGGGAGCCGGTCCTCTTCGGGGAGTGGGTCAGGGAGGGGGCGCACATCAACGCAGTGGGCGCCTGCCTTCCGTCCATAAGGGAGCTGGACACGCACGCCGTCGTCCGCTCCAGGCTCTTCGTGGACAGGCGCGAGTCCGCCATGAACGAGGCCGGGGATTTTCTCATACCAAAAGCGGAGGGCGCGGTGGACGACTCCCACATCGTCGGGGAGCTCGGTGAAATCCTCACCGGCAAGATCCCGGGACGGGAAACCGCCGGGGAGATCACGCTCTTCAAATCCCTCGGCCTGGCCGTGGAGGACCTGGCCGCCGCCCGCCTCGTCTATGCCAAGGCCGTGGACAGGGGCGCCGGCACCCTCGTGGAGCTCGGCGGCAGCCGGGACGTTGACGCGTAAGAGACCCGGAGGGCTCCGGGGGTGATCCCGCCGGCTTCACTCGGCCCAGAAAAGACAACCCTCTGTCTCGCACCGCCCCTTTGTGGCCCCGTTGTAGGAGGACACGCCGTATACGAGCCTTCCCCCGCACACCGGGCAGACGAGCTCCCCCTCCACCCCGGTTTCGGGAGGCTCTTCGTACCCGAGGCACGTCCGCCTGCCCAACCCGTGCCGCAGCCTGATGGTTTCTATCGCCTTCGCCACCACCCTCAGGCGTTCTTCATCGATCATGCAAGCCACCCTGCCATGCGGGAGTTTCTTCCGGCGGCTCCGGGGTCCTTCACCGCGCGGACCTCCTCTTCAAAACAGCGGTCACGGCCTTCATCTCCTCTGATCTCATCGCAAGGCACACGGCAAAATAGAGGAGTGCGCCCGCCCCCACCAGGATGCATATCCCCGCGACAAGCTCGACGGTCCCCGTGCGGGGCCCGGGAATCCAGAAAAAGCGGCAGACACAATAAAGGAAGGCCGCCATGACCGAGGAGGCCGTAAGTGAAATCAAGGAGGAGCGAAGGATCCGCCGGACACCCCAGCCCCTGGTCTTTCCGCCCATGAGAAAGGCGAGGATCGCCACCTGAATGGTCGATGCCAGGGACAGGGCCAGGGCGAGCCCGCCGTGCTTCAGGGGGCCCATCAGCAGGACGCTGAGCGCGCCGTTTGCCGCCGCGGCGACCGCCGCCGCCTTGACCGGCGTCTTGGTGTCCTTGAGGGCCACAAAACCGGAGACCAGCACACGGGTCGCCGAAAAGGCCCAGAGACCTGTACAGTAATAAAACAGCGCCTGGTAGGCCATGGCCGTGTCCACGGGCGTGAAGGTGCCCCTCTCGAAGATCACTCGTATGAGAAGCGGGCCCAGGACCATGAGACCCGCCATGGACGGCAGGGTGATGAAAACGACCAGCCGCAGGGCGTAGCTCAGGGTCGCGCGAAACTCGTCCAGGTTCTCCCCGGTCGCCTGCAGGGAGAGCGAGGGCAGCGCGGCCGTGCTGACGGCGATGGCGAAGACGCCCAGGGGGAACTGCACCAGCCTGTCCGCGTAGTAGAGCCATGAGACGCTCCCCTCGGGCAGGAAGGTGGCCAGGAGGGTGCCCACGAAGTGGTTGAACTGATAGATGGCGGTCCCGAAGATCATGGGGACCATGAGAATGCCGATCTGCCGGACGGCGGGGTGCCGCGGCATCCACAGGGGCAGGAGGCTGATCCCCTTCCTGAAGAGCCACGGGAGTTGAAGCGCGACCTGGAGAATCCCCCCGATCAGGACGCCGACGGCGGGGGCAATGACGGGATTTTCGAAAGACGGCGAAAACAGGACAAGGGCCCCGATGATCCCCACGTTGAGGAAAATGGGGGCGGCGGCCGGGGCGGCGAAATGGCGAAGGGTGTTCAGGATCCCCATGAAAAGGGCCACCAGGCTGATGAGGAGAATGTAGGGAAAAGTGATCCTGGTCAGCAGGACGGTGAGCCGGAATTTCTCGGGGTCGTCCGCGTAGCCCCAGGCCTGCACCTGGACGATGAGCGGCGCGGCAAGAATCCCCAGGACCGTCACCACGGTCAGGACCGTGGACAGGAGGGTGAGAACGACGCGGACCACCTCCACCGCGTCCTCCCTGGACTTCCTGTGGAGATACTCTGTGAAGACGGGGATGAAGGCTATGCTCAGGGATCCTTCCGCAAAGAGCCGGCGAAGCAGGTTGGGTATCCTGAAGGCGACGAAAAAGGCATCGGCGGCCATCTGAGCGCCAAAATAGCGAGCGAAAACCATGTCCCTGACCAGGCCGAGGACCCTGCTCAGGAACGTGTAGAAACCGACCGTGCCGGCCGCGCGTCCCACGTGTTCGTTTTCAGATCTGTGCGAGGCGTTCTTGTCCACGGCAGAAATTCCGCATCCGAAGGAAAAATCACTGAAGTCACGGGATTACAGGCCTTTTATACCTTGACAGATATCCCAAGTCTGTATTAAATTTGTTTGTTTAAATATATGCACCATTTTATCGAGCACTCTCTCTCGACAAGAACATGGAGGAAAAGAGATTTGGCAAATCACAAGTCAGCGATCAAAAGGGCCCGACAGAGTGAGATCAAGAGGATCCGAAACCGCAGCTACAAGACCCGTGTCAAAAACGCTGTAAAAGGCGTCCGCTCGGCCATCGCGGAGAGCTCCCCTGAACAGGCCGGCCAGAGGCTCACCGAGGCCGTTTCGATCATCCAGAAGACCGCCGGCCGGGGCATCATCCACAAGAAAACCGCGGCCCGGAAGATCTCCAGGCTCAGCCGCCAGGTCAATCGGATTGCTTCGTAAGGAAGGCATCCTCCGCCTCACCCGCAGATATCCAAAACGAGCGCCTCTAAAACCGTATCGGGCGGCAGGCCTGACTTGAGGCGCCCGTCCGCCTCATAGAGGAGGGTGAACGCCCGGTCAAGCTCGGATTCACTCCACTTATTTTCCACATCCATGAGACGTCGAGCCGCAAAGACGGGCACGGAAAGGGCCCGAGCGGCCTCTTCCGCCCTCTTTCTCCCGGCCGCGTAAGGCTTGCACTGCCGGAGCAGCCTTATCTCCCGGTTGAGCATGCCGAGGATTCCCAGGAAAGCGTATCGGTCTCCCTCCTCTTCCAGATAGCGATTGAGGACGACGAGGGCGTCCGCCGTCCTCCGGGCCGAAAAGTGGTTCATCAGTTCGAAAATGGTGTAACTCCGGGTCTGGACCGCCAGTTCCTTGACCTCGGCCGCGCCCACCCTGGAGGACCCGTACCGTGTCTTCAGTTTTTCCATCTCACCGAACAGGTCGCGCAGGCGGGTTCCGACGATCTCCTGGAGGATTTGGGCGGCGCCGGGGCCCAGGTCCAGTTTCATCTCCCTCGCGGTTCTCCTGACCCAGGCATCCACCTGCCTCCCCTTGAGCTCCTCGAAGGCGACAGCGCGGCGCGCCTGACGGACGGCCTTGTAGAATTTGAAAGAGAAATTCGCCTTTGAGGCCGCAAAGAGGAGGCAGGTGGTTTCCGTGGGGTCTTCGAGATAGGGGATCAGCCTTGAGAGCTGATCCGCGCTCATGGAGTCGATCCTCCGCACGATGATCAGGCGATGGGAACTCATGAAAGGCAGGGAGCGCGCGCGGCCCGCGATCTCGTCCGGGCTCAGTCCTTTGTCGGCGTAAAGGACCTCCAGGTTGAAGTCCCGCGCCGATTCGGGAATAAAAGCGGATCGAACGCGATCGAGGACCTGTTCCATGCGGAACTCGTCCGGGCCGTGGAAGAGGTAGTAGGGCCCCAGGCGCCCCTGCTCGAGGTGTGCGAGGATTTCCTCGGGCTGAAGGTCATCGGGCATCAGAACCGTTCCAGGGTCTTGAGATAGATCCTCTTTGCAAGCCTGTGGGCGATCACCTTGAGGGCCTCCCGCTGGTTGTACCGGGTGACCAGGGGGTTGCCGCCCACCTCGAAGCGCTCCTCGTCAAAGAGATCCGAATCGCTCCACACAATGTCCCCCGTGGTCCTGTTCACGAGCTTCATCTCGAGTTCCACCTTCAGGCGACGGCTGCTTGTCCGGGAAAAGGTGATGTCCTCCCCTTTCACCGTCCTCTGATCCAGTTCAAAGGTGAGCGCGTCCGTTTCGATATTCCGCACACGCCCCTCAAGGACCATCTGGGCCTCCTCTGTCGGGACAATGGGGACGTTTCCGCGGCTGATGAAAAGCTCGCGAACCGTCCTTGTGAAATCGGCTTCGAAACCGAGGCTGGAGGACGTGCTGGAGATCATGGGGATGGCGAGGCTCTCGAGGTGAATCCCCACCGGACGCCCGCTCGCCCTGAAGCCGTAGCCGCACCCCGAGGACTGCAGGAACAGGGCCGTGAGCAGGAGGATGATGAAGACTCCCACCCGGCGGTTTCTGCGAAAATCACCTTGTATTGTCATCCCGCCTCCGTATGCCTCTAAACCACCACGTTCACCAGCTTCTTCGGAACAACGACAACCTTCTTGATCTGCTTCCCCTGGATGAAATTCCCGACCTTTTCGTCCGCCAGGGCCGCCTTTTCCAGGTCTTCCCTTCCCGCATCGACGGGCACGGTGATCGTGTTCCTGAGTTTGCCGTTCACCTGCAGGACGATGGTCAGGGTGTCCACCTCCAGGGCCTCCTGCCTCGGGGCCGGCCACGAGACATTCAACAGGTTTTCATCGTGCCCCAGGAGATGCCACAGCTCTTCGGTGATGTGAGGCACCACCGGGGAGAGCAGGATGACGGCGGCCTCCACGGCCTCCCTGATCACGTCCCAGGAGAGGTCCCCCTTCCCCCCGTTCTCCCCAAGGATGCGGCTGATTTCGTTCACCAGCTCCATGACCGCGCTGACGGCCGTGTTGAAGTGGAACCTGTCCTCGATGTCGCTCGTCACCTTCTTGATGGTCTGGTGCGTCTTCCGGTGGAGATCCTTGTAGGGTCCATCCAGGGTCCCGTTTCCGTCGCAGGCCTGCACCGAGACAAGGGACTCCAGGTTTTCCTCAACCATCCTCCAGACCCTGTTCAGAAACCTGGAGGAGCCTTCCACACCCTGCTCGCTCCACTCGAGATCCCTCTCCGGGGGCGAGGCGAAAAGGCAGAACATCCGCACCGTGTCCGCGCCGTATTTGTCCACCATCTCCTGGGGGTCCACCACGTTTTTCTTGGACTTGGACATCTTGACCGTGCTTCCGGTGCGAATCGGGCTGCCGCATTTGGTGCACTTGCCGTCCCGGACCTCCGTGGGGTAGAGAAACCCGTGCGTGGGGCACTCCTGGGTCTCCTTGCAGACCATGCCCTGGGTCAGGAGGTTCGTGAACGGCTCCTTGACCCCGAGATAGCCCAGGTCCTTGAGGACCCGCGTGTAGAAACGGGAGTAGAGGAGGTGCAGGATGGCGTGCTCGATACCCCCGATGTACTGATCCACGGGCATCCAGTAGTTCACCCTGGGACGGTCCAGCGGCCCTTCCACGTGATCCGGACAGGCGTACCGGTCGAAATACCAGGAGGACTCCACAAACGTGTCCATGGTGTCGGTCTCGCGCCGAGCGGGCGAGCCGCACCTGGGACAGTCCGCCTCGTAGAAGGAGGGCTCGTGGGGGAGCGGGGACACGCCGTTCGGCCGCATCTCGAATTCCAGGGGCAGCACCACCGGCAGATCGGACTCCTTGACCGGAACGGCGCCGCATTTGTCGCAATAGACAATGGGGATGGGGGCGCCCCAGTACCGCTGCCTGGAAATATTCCAGTCCCGCAGGCGGTAATTGACCGTCCGGTGCCCTATTCCCTCGGATTCCAGCCAGTCCGCAATGCGTGCCTGGGCATCCTTGTTGTGCTGCCCGTTGAAGGGCCCGGAATTGACCAGAACCCCCTCCTCCTCGTAGGCCTCGGCCATGTTCTCTTCGTCGAGTTCCTCGCCCTCCGGGCTGATGACGACCCGAATCTCGAGGCCGTATTTGCGGGCGAAGTCGAAATCTCTCTGATCGTGGCTGGGGACGGCCATAATGGCCCCCGTGCCGTAGTCGAAAAGGACAAAGTTGGCCACGTAAATCGGTATCTTCTCACCCGTGGCGGGGTTGACGCAATAGCGGCCGGTAAAAACGCCCTCCTTGACCGTGAAATCCGCCGTCCGGATGAAGCTGTCGACCTTGAGGGTTCGATCGATGAAACCCCTCACCTCTTGTTCCCGCTCCGTCCCCTGGATGAGCCCGGGGATCATGGGGTGCTCCGGGGCGAAACACATGAAAGTGGCGCCGAAAAGCGTGTCCTGTCTGGTGGTGAAGACCTCCACGACCTCGTCGGAGTCGGCCACTGGAAACCGGATGATCGCGCCGTGGCTCTTGCCGATCCAGTTTCTCTGCATGGTCAGGACCCTCTCCGGCCACCCGGGGAGCTTGTCGCAGTACTCCAGGATCTCCTCGGCGTAATCGGTGATCTTGAAAAACCAGGAGTCCATCTCCTTCAAGACGACTTCCTGGTCGGGATGACGCCAGCAGCAGCCGTTTTCCACCTGCTCCTTGGCCAGCACGGTCCCGCATTTTTCACACCAGTTCACGTGGGTCTTTTTCTTGTAGGCCAGACCCCGCTCGTACATCTTGATGAATATCAGCTGTTCCCAGCGGTAATACTCCGGGTCGCAGGTGGCCAGCTCCCTGTCCCAGTCGTAGCTGAAGCCCATCCGTTTGAGCTGGCCCCTCATGTATTCGATGTTCCCGTAGGTCCACTTACCCGGGTGGGTGTCATTTTCAATGGCGGCGTTCTCCGCGGGCATCCCGAAGGCATCCCAGCCCATGGGATGAAGCACGTTCTTGCCGCACATCCTCTTGTACCGGGCCACGACGTCGCCGATGGTGTAGTTCCGCACGTGACCCATGTGGATCTTGCCGCTCGGGTAAGGAAACATCTCCAGGAGATAGTACTTTTCCTTTTCAGGGTCCTCCCGGACTGAAAAAAGTTTTTCCCTGCCCCAGTACTCCTGCCATTTTTCTTCTATTATCCGAGGGTCATACTTCATTAATCAACTATTCCTTTAGCATTTGACTGGTTTTTCCAACCATCACGGGCTAGTGTCCCATGGCCTCTTTTTCCAGTTCTTCCACGTGCACGATCGTCTCCAGATCGGCGGGAAACAGGCCGCCCATGTGCCCGAAGCCCTCCTTGTAAGCCCGGGTAAAATAGCGATCCACTGCAACGGCTATTTCAATGCGCCCGGCCGGCTGCCTTTGGGGATTTTTCCTGCAACCCTTGACGACAGCCGGGAGAATGTTCTCCAGCCGAAGCGATGCGCCCTCCTGTTTTCCTCCGACCTGGGGCACGTGGAGCCCGAAGACGTTCACACGCATCTTGCTCAGGACCTCTCCCAGTTCCTCCATTCTCAGTGCCAGGACCTCCCGGGTGCAGTCGGTGCTGGATCCCATACCCCAGAAGAGGACTTTGTCAGACCTGATCATGCCCTGGGAGGCCACGAGGAGCCTCTCCCCCCGCGCCCCGGTCAGGACCCTGTTTCGCTCCAGCCGGGAGACCAGGCCGCCGAGCTTCACATCCAGTCTTGAAAACGAGCCGTCGATGATAAAGCCGTCCTGAAAGACAAAGGCCACAACGGCCTGGCACGGGAGTTCGTCCAGGGGCATCGATGTGAATCTGAGATCCAGTCTCATCCGCGCCTGTCCACGGGCCCCCGCCTTCTCCGAGGTCCCTCCGAACCCGAGTCTTTTTGAAAGTGCTTTTTTCATTCCACGGCCGGAGCTGTTGTGCGGGGAGGCACCATCACTCACTTCCTTCCCCCGCGGCATTCACTATCCTGTCCAGAACCCCGTTGATGAACGCGCCGGAATCCGTCGAACCGTAAAGCTTCCCCAGTTCCACCGCCTCGTCTATGGACACGCTGGGCGGGATGTCCTCCAGGAAAATGATTTCGAATACCGCGAGTCGAAGGATATTCCTGTCCACCCGCGTCATACGTTCGAGTCGCCAGTTCAGGGAGGCCTCGCGAATCATCCGGTCCAGTTCTTCCCTGTGGAGGCAGACCCCCTCCACCAGCCGCCCGGCGAATTCCTTCGCCTGCCTGGGGGCCCTTAAAGCCGAGCACACGAGTTCAAAGGCCTCCTTGAAGTCTCCAGGGTTGTATTCCAGATGGAAAAGAACTTGAACGGCCAGTTCCCTGGCACGGCGTCTTCGTCCCATAACAGATCTTGAGTCCCGATATCAGGGAGAGCGCCTTACGGGCGATTCGCGTCGATGGCCCTCACCAGATTGACCATTTCCATGGCCGCCATGGCGGCATCCCACCCCTTGTTCCCGGCCTTGGAACCGGCCCGCTCTATGGCCTGCTCCAGGTCGTCGGTGGTCAGGACGCCGAAGGCCACGGGCACCGGTCCTTCCAGACCCACCTGGGCTATGCCCTTGGACATTTCCGCGGCCACATAATCAAAGTGCGGCGTCGCCCCCCGGATCACCGCGCCAAGGCAGATGACCGCGTCATAGGCCCCGCTGTTCGCGAGCCTTTTGGCGGCAAAGGGCAGTTCGAAGGCGCCCGGGACCTTCACCAGCGTCACCGCCGAATCCTCCGCCCCATGGCGGACCAGGGCGTCCATGGCGCCCTCCACGAGCTTGGACGAGATAAAATCGTTGAACCGGCTCACCAGGACCGCGAACCGGAAGCCTTCGGCGGATATTTTACCCTCGAGAATCTTAGGCATCTCTCACTCCCATGTGGCAACATTTTGTCAACCCGGCGGCCCCCATCCCACGTTCATTCCTTGTAACCGCCGATTTTCATCAGGTGACCGAGCTTCTGGCACTTTGTCAAAAGATACTTCATGTTCTCGGGCCTGGGCTCGCACTCAATGGGTTCGCGGCCTGTCACCTCGAGCCCGTAGCCCTCGAGTCCCTTGATTTTCTTGGGGTTGTTGGTCATGAGGCGCATCTTTTTCACACCCAGGGCCACGAGGATCTGGGCCCCGACCCCGTAATCCCTGAGATCCGCCTTGAACCCAAGCTCCTCATTGGCCTCCACCGTATCCCTTCCCTGGTCCTGGAGCGCATAAGCCTTGAGCTTGTTGGCAAGCCCTATGCCCCGCCCCTCCTGCTGCATGTAGAGGATGACCCCGAGACCCTCCTGCTGGACGCGTTCCATTGCCTTTTCCAGCTGAGAACCGCAGTCGCAGCGGTAAGACCCGAAGACGTCCCCCGTGAGGCACTGTGAGTGGACTCGAACCAGGGTCTCCTTTTCCGGCTCGATCTCCCCCTTGACCAGGGCCATGTGCTCGTAGTCATCGATGTCGTTCACAAAGGCCATGGCCCTGAACTCTCCGAAGCGAGTGGGAAGTATGGTTTCGGCGGCCTTGTGCACGAAGGACTCCTTGCGCATCCTGTAGGCGATGATGTCCGCAACAGTGGCTATCTTGAGTCCGTGCTCCTCCGCAAAGGCCTCGAGATTCGGCATGCGGGCCATGGTCCCGTCGTCGTTCATGACCTCGCAGATGACGCCCGCGGGCTTGAGCCCTGCGAGCCGTGCCAGGTCCACGGAACCCTCGGTCTGGCCTGTACGGAAAAGGACGCCGCCACGCCTGGCCCTCAAGGGGAAAATGTGCCCGGGCTGGACCAGGTCCTCCGGGACCGCGTCGTCGGCCACGGCCGTCAGGATGGTCCTGGCCCGGTCGGCGGCGGAAATCCCGGTGGTGACCCCCTGCCTGGCCTCGATGGAAACCGTGAAGGCCGTCTTGAAGGGGGAGCGGTTGTCTTGGACCATGAGAGGGAGCTGGAGCCTCTCCACAATGGAGTGATCGAGCGAAAGGCATATCAAGCCCCTGCCGTACTTGGCCATAAAGTTGATAGCCTCCGGCGTGACTTTCTCGGCGGCCATGGTGAGGTCGCCCTCGTTCTCCCTGTCCTCGTCATCCACCAGGATGATCATCTTTCCCTGTTTTAAATCCTCAAGAGCTTCTTCGATAGTTGAAACCGGCATATTCAATAACCCCGCTGATTTGTTGACTTCTCCGGCAATGGAAAAGCCCTTGCACACGAAAACACTTCCTGCAAGAGATTAAATGAAACCGTTGTCCTCCAGGCTCTGCAGTGTGATGGCGCTCTTTTTCCGCGCGGGCTGCGCGTCCCGGGGAGACATCAGTTTTTCGACAAATTTTCCGATCATGTCCGTCTCGACATTGACCGCCGCGCCGGGCCCCTTGTCGAGAAGCGCGGTCTCTTTACCGGTCTGGGGGATCACGTTGACTTCAAAATACCCCTCACGGCAGACATTGATGGTCAGGCTGATCCCGTCCACGGCAATGGAGCCCTTCTCGATGGTGTAGCGCGAAAGCCCGGGGTCCATTTCAATGCCGATGAGCCAGGAGCCCTGGCGCTTTGTCTTCAGTGCGATCCTGCCGACACCGTCCACGTGACCGGCGACCAGGTGTCCTCCCAGCCTGTCCGAGAGCCGCAGGGCGCGTTCCAGGTTCACCGTGTCGCCTGGTTTGCGCATCCCGAGGGTGCTCCTGGACAGGCTCTCTTCCGAGACATCCAGGCTGTAAGTCCCTTCCCGGTCTTCCGTGACGGTCAGGCACACCCCGTCCACACAGAGGCTGTCCCCGATTCCGCAGCGATCCATTTCAAAAAGCGGCGCCACCGCCAGGACCATGTCCCTGCCCTTGCGGGCGACCCGCACGACCCGGCCGACGCCTTCTACGAGTCCCGTGAACACGTTGTTTCCGCTCCTGATGCCATCGCATACCCCCAGATGAGCACGTCGTCACCGAACCGCCTCAGATGTATGTCGTGGAGCCGGAGACACTCGTCCATGCGATCCGGCCCCTTGCCCGAGGCCACGGGGTACCCGTCGCCCCCCCCCAGGATTTTGGGCGCGTGAAACATGTAATATTTATCAACCAGCCTCTCGCGAATCAAGGACCCCATGACCCCGGCCCCGCCTTCCACCAGGAGGGAGGTGATTTCCAACCCCCCGAGCAACTCCAGAAGACGGGACAGATCCAGGCCGTCCCGGCTTCGGGGGCAGCGGAGGGACCTCACCCGGGGAAGACCGGCGATTTTCCGCAGCCGCTCCTCGGGCAGGTCGTCGGCCACGGCAACGAGTGTGTCCGATTCGGAGTCCAGGTGAAGGACCCTGGACTCGAGGGGTGTCCGGAGTTCTGTGTCGACGATCACCCTCACGGGGTCCCGCGCGCGCCGGTTTCCGAGGCGGGTGTTCAGGGAAGGATCGTCCTTCAGGACCGTCCCGATGCCCACGAGGACGGCGTCCACCCGGTCCCTCAACCTGTGGACAAAGCCCCTGGAGAGCTCGTTGGTGACCCAACGGGAATGCCCTGAGCCGGTGGCGGTCCACCCGTCGAGAGTCGTTGCGGATTTTGCGATCACAAAGGGCCGTCCCGTGGAGGAATGCTTTTCAAATGCCTCGATCAGGACCCGGCACTCCCTTTCCAGCACCCCTTTTTTTACATCGACCCCACTCGCCTGGAGAAAGGCGCACCCGCCGCCCGCCACCCTCGGATTGGGGTCCGACGCCCCGACGACCACCCGGCGCAGGCCGCTGCCCAGGATAGCCTCCGTGCAGGGGGGCGTCCTCCCGGTGTGGTTGCAGGGTTCCAGGGTCACATAAAGGGTGTCCCCGGGCCTCGCGGCACCCTTCATCCCGGCGATGGCCTCGATCTCCGCGTGAGGCCCGCCCGCCTTCCGGTGGTGTCCCGAGGCAACCACCCGGCCGTCGCGGACGATGACCGCGCCCACCGCCGGATTAGGTGATGTCCGGCCCAGACCCTTTCTCCCCTGCCGCAGGGCCTCCCTCATAAAGCGCTCATCGCTTGAACCGGCCATCTAGTCCGCAGCGTCTCCCTTTCGCGTTTTGAGAATCCCTTCCAGCTCGTTCATGAATTCATTGATGTCCCGGAATTGCCTGTAGACCGAGGCAAACCGGACATAGGCGACCTCGTCCCATTCCTTGAGGTTGGAGATGACCCGCTCCCCTATGTCCTTGCTGTCGATCTCTTTCTTTCCCAGTTCCTGAAAGTAGAGCTCCAACTGGTCCACGAACTCCTCGATTTTGGTCATGCTCACAGGACGCTTCTGGCACGCCTTCCTGATCCCGGAAACAATTTTCTCACGGTTGAAGGATTCCCTGCGGCCGTCCTTTTTGATGACCATGGGCAGGGCCTCCTCGAGCTTCTCATAGGTCGTGAACCTCCTGGAGCACGCGAGGCACTCCCGCCGTCGCCTGATGGTCCGCCCGTCCTTGCTCAGGCGGGAGTCTATCACCTTGTTGTCGACCTTGGTGCAGTATGGGCATCTCACAAGTCTAACCTCTCCACTTTAATTCCAGCCTCCTTGAAGAGCTGATCCGAGAGTGCGTCGTCATATCCCTCGAGATAATAGATCTCCTTAATACCTGCATTGATCAGCATTTTGGAACATATCACACAAGGTTTATTGGTACAATAAAGAGTAGCACCGCGAATGGAAAAGCCATGATACGCCGCCTGGATGATTGCGTTTTGCTCCGCGTGGAGCCCCCTGCAGAGCTCGTGCATGGTCCCGGAGGGTATGGACGAGTTTTCCCTGAGGCACCCCACTTCCTCGCAGTGCCTGAGACCCGAGGGGGCGCCGTTGTACCCCGTCGCAAGAATGCGTTTGTCCTTGACCAGTATGGCGCCCACCGAGCGCCGGATACAGGTTGACCGCGTGGCCACCTGCCTGGTTATTCCCATGAAATATTCGGGCCAGCTCGGTCGCGCCAATGTCCCCTCCATTGAGAGAGCGGGAACCCCCAAGGATCCGGGGCTCCCAAGCCCGTTCACAAAACAGACGGGTCCACTTCCCCGTAAATAGGGAAGGCCCGGCACAGCTCCTTGACCTTGGATGCCACGCGCGCCGAGAGGCGTTCGTCTCCCGGATTCCGCAGTATTTCAGTGATCCACCCCGCGATGGACCGCATCTCGGCCTCCTTCATGCCCCGGGTGGTGACCGCGGGGGTCCCGATCCGCAAACCGCTCGTGATCCTGGGGCCCCGCCGGTCGTACGGGACCGCGTTCTTGTTGGAAACGATCCCCACCCTGACGAGGGCCTCTTCCGCGTCCTTCCCGGTGATGCCGTGTTCTGTCAGGTCCAGGAGCACGAGATGGTTGTCGGTCCCGCCGCTCACCAGGTCGAACCCTGCCTTGAGGAGGGACTCCGCAAGGGTCCGCGCATTGAGCACCACCTGCTCCTGGTATTCCCTGAAGGACGGCTGAAGGGCCTCCTTGAAGCAGACGGCCTTGGCGGCGATCACGTGCATGAGCGGCCCGCCCTGGATCCCGGGAAAGACCGCCCTGTCCAGTTTTTCCCCGAACTTTTCCCCGCTGAGGATCAACCCGCCCCTGGGACCCCGCAGGGTCTTGTGCGTGGTGCTGGTCACGAAATCCGCCACGCCCACGGGCGAGGGGTGGAGGCCCGCCGCCACCAGCCCCGCGATGTGGGCCATGTCGGCCAGGAGGAGGGAGCCGCTTTCGTCGGCGATCTCCCTGAAGGCCGTAAAATCGATGACGCGGGGGTAGGCGCTCGCACCGCAGATAATGAGTCGGGGCCGGTGCTCCAGGGCCTGGGTCCTCACATGGTCCATGTCGATGAGATGGGAGTCCGGGCTCACCCCGTAGCCCGCGGCCTTGAAGAAAACCCCGGAAAAATTCACCTTGCTCCCGTGGGTGAGGTGCCCTCCATGGGCCAGACTCATGCCCAGGATGGTGTCCCCAGGCTCGAGCGCGGCAAGGTAGACCGCCATGTTCGCCTGGGACCCGGAGTGCGGCTGCACGTTGGCATAGGGGGCCTTGAACAGGCGCCTCAATCGTTCCAGGGCCGTGATCTCCACGCGGTCCACGTATTCACAGCCGCCGTAGTACCTGGCTGCGGGATACCCCTCCGCGTATTTGTTCGTCAGGACCGAGGACTGCGCCTCGAGCACGGCCTGAGACGCGTAGTTTTCGGATGCGATCAGGACCAGGCTCTCCTTTTCCCGGAGGAGCTCGGCCTGCACGGCACCATAGATCTCTCTGTCGGATGTTTTGAGGTCCATTTGGTTCAAATCCCGGGTTCCCAGTTCTGGGAGGCGTGCATCAACAAAAAGGCGGAATTTCCCGGAGAAAAAGGAAAGCCGTCGTCGTCCTTGACAGCAACGCGCGCTTGCAGGAGAGGGCTTAAAATCCTATTCCACGGCGGCACGGAGCAGGATGGTCGCATTTGTCCCGCCGAAGCCGAAGGAGTTGGACATGGCGGTCCCTACCCGGCTCTTTCTGGCCTTGTTCGGCACATAGTCCAGGTCGCAGTCCGGGTCTGCGTTTTCATAATTTATGGTCGGCGGGATGATGCCGTTCTTCAGGGTCAAGGCCGTGAAAATGGCCTCCACACCCCCGGCCCCGCCCAGCAGGTGCCCGGTCATGGATTTCGTGGAGCTGATCTGGAGACGGTAGGCGTGCTCGCCGAAGTAGGTCTTGATGGCCCTGGTCTCGGAATCGTCATTGAGTTTGGTGGACGTCCCGTGGGCATTGATGTAATCGATGTCCTCCGGTTTGAGACCGGCGCTCTCCACGGCCATTTTCATGCAATTGACGGCTCCGACGCCCTCGGGATCCGGGGCGCTCACATGATACGCATCCCCGCTCAATCCGTATCCCAGGACCTCCGCATAGATGGGCGCACCCCGGTCCAGGGCGGACTGCATCTCTTCCAGGACGAGGATTCCGGCCCCCTCGCCCATGACGAATCCGTCTCTTTCGAGCTCAAAGGGGCGGCTGGCACGCTCGGGCTCCTCGTTTCGAGTGGAAAGCGCCCTCATGGCACAGAACCCTCCGAGCGCCAGGGGGGTGACCACGGCCTCGGCCCCACCTGTGATCATGGCATCCGCAATGCCCTCGCGAATCATCCTGAAGGACTCGCCGACGGCGTGATTGCTTGCGGCGCAGGCCGTCTCCACGGAAAGGTTGGGCCCCCTGGCGCCGAACTCTATGGCGATGAGGCCCGGCGCCATGTTGGCGATGATCCCCGGGATAAAAAAGGGGCTTATCCTCCCCGGCCCTTTTTCCAGAAGCACCCTGTGGTATTCTTCCAACATGGAAAGACCTCCCAGACCGGATCCCGTCAGGCATCCCACACGGTCAGCGTTCCCAGGCCCGATCTCGAGGCCGGAATCCTCCAGCGCCATGCGCGCGGAGGCCAGGGCGTAGTGGACAAAAACATCAAAGCGCCGAGCCTTCTGCTTGTCCACAAAGTCCTCCGCGCGAAAATCCGGGACCTGTCCGGCGATTCGGCAGGGAAATGGAGAGGCGTCAAACTTGGTGATGGGGCGGACTCCGGACCTGCCGGCACAGACCGCTTCCCAATTCGTGTCGACTCCGATTCCGAGCGGGGTCACCATTCCCAACCCCGTCACAACCACTCGCCTTTTCATGTTAAAAGACTCCTTTAACAGGTACCTTTTCGCATCTTTTACGAGGCCTTTTCTGGATGCATTCCCAAGGGCGAATCCTACTGGCCTTTTGCTTTTTTGATGTATTCAATGGCGTCCTTGACCGTCGTGATCGTCTCTGCGTCCTCGTCCGGTATGGAAAGGTCGAATTCCTCCTCCATGGCCATGATGAGCTCCACCTGATCCAGCGAATCCGCTCCCAAGTCGTCGACAAAAGACGCTTCGAGGACGACGTCTTCCTCGGCCACGTTCAACTGCTCGCAAATGATGCTCTTTACCTTTGCCTCGATGTCCGACATGGATCCTTTCCTCCTTCGGTTTGATTATGTAACTTCCGTGGAAATGCCTTCACAGGAAGGCGTCTGGTGATTTCAGCTCTACGACATGAAAAGCCCGCCGTTGACGTGAAGGGTCTGCCCTGTGATGTAGCCGGCGGCCTCTGAACAGAGCCAATAAACGGCCTCGGCCACGTCCTCCGGCCTGCCCGGCCTTCCAAGGGGGATCTGCTCCAGGAACCAGTCCTTGGCCTTCTGCTTGAGGTTGGCCGTCATGTCCGTTTCAATGTAACCGGGCGCCACGGCGTTGATGTTTATATTGCGGGGGGCCGCCTCGCGGGCCGCGGATTTGGTGAACCCGAGTATGCCGGCCTTGGAAGCCGCGTAGTTGGTCTGACCGGCATTGCCGATGAGTCCCACCACGGAGGAGATGTTGACGATCTTTCCGTACCGCTGCTTCATCATGGCCTGAACCGCCGCGCGCGTGCACCGGAAGACACTGTTGAGGTTCACGGCCAGCACCGAGTCCCAGTCCGCGTCGGACATCCTCACCAGCAGGGTGTCCCTCGTGATGCCAGCGTTGTTGATGAGAACGTCGATTTTTCCATAAGTCTCCAGGACGTCGCTGAAGAGGCCCTCGACCCCCTCCGGGGAGGAGACGTCCAACCGCCGGCTCTCGGCGGCACCGCCCACCCCGGCCACGAGTTCCTTTGTCTCTTCGACCGGAGATTCCGAGGAATCATAGTGAACAAGGACCAGCCGCGCCTTTTCCCGGGCGAACTTGAGGGCGACGGCCCGACCGATTCCCATGGACCCGCCCGTGATGATGACGACCCTTCCAGAATTTGACATAGACACACCCCGCGCTCTTGTTCAGCCCACAAAGGCCTCCGCTTCACGGCTCACGGGAGCCGCTCGAATCCCCCTGGCCCAGGCTGGCGGCCAGTTTGTCACGGACGTCGTTGCGCAGATATTCCGCCGCGCGCCGTATCCCGTTCAGGATGGCCCTTTCCGATGAGCTCCCGTGACACACGATCCCGATCCCGTTTATGCCAAGGATCGGCGCCCCCCCGTATGTCTCGTAATCCAGGGAGTCTCTCAGTCTTTTAAAGGCATGCGCGCCAAAAATCAATCCTAACTTGCCGAGGAGCGATTTCCGCATCTCCTCCTTTATCATGGAGCTCACGGCCTTGGCCATGCCTTCCGAAACCTTCAAGGCGACGTTGCCGACGAAACCGTCGCACACAATGACCTGAACCTCGCCTGAAAAGATGTCTCTTCCTTCCACATTACCCGCGAAATTCAGGCCGCTCTCCTTGAAAAGCCCATGGGCGGCCTTGACCAGTTCGTTTCCCTTGACCCCTTCCTCGCCTATGCTCAGGAGCCCGACCTTCGGGTTTTTCATACCCAGGCACGAAACGGCGAAGGCATTGGCCATGAAAGCGAAGTGGAGGAGGTGAACGGGCCGGCAGTCCACATTGGCCCCGGCGTCTATCAGGATCACATCCCCCACCCTCCCGGGGAGAATACTTGCGATTCCCGGCCTCTCAACCCCCTTGAGCCGCCCCAGGATCACGAGTCCCGCCGCAAGGGTGGCCCCGGAATTGCCGGCACTGACCACCGCATCGGCCTGTCCGTCGCGGACAAGTTCAAAAGCGATCCGGATGGACGAGCTCTTTTTGCTTCGAATCGCCTTGAAAGGCGACTCGTCCATGCGGACGACCTCGTCACAGTGGCGGATGGACACGCCGCCGCCGGGGTTTTTCCCGCCGACAATGTCCTCCAGCGTTGTGCCGTCTCCCACGAGCGTGACCGGTATACCGTATTGCTCCGCCGCCTGCAGGGCGCCGTTCACGACGACCGCGGGCGCAAAATCGCCGCCCATGGCATCGACGGCTATTTTCATCCTTCCTCTTCGACCTTCAGGAGAGTCTTTCCCCTGTAAGCGCCGCAGTGGGGACAGGTGCGGTGAGGCAACACCGGCTCATGGCATTGGGGACACTCCGAAACACCCGGCAGCCGGACGTGGTCGTGGGCCCTCCGCGTGTCCCTCTTTGATTTGGACTTTCTTCTCTTGGGTACCGCCATTTTCTCTATTCATCTCCTTTTGTCTTGAGTTCCTTCAGCTTTTCAAAGGCCGGATGTCCGACTTCTCTCTCGCATCCGCAAGGCCCCTCGTTGAGATCGCTTCCGCACTTGACGCACAACCCTTTGCACCCCTCCCTGCAGACGCGCTTCATGGGCAGGTCGAGCAGGATCTGCTCGCGAACGATGTCCAGGACATCGATTTCTTCCTCGGCCCTGAATTCCACATCCAGGTCTTCCTCGTTCAATTCAACTTCCGACTCAGGGGTCTGCCCGGCAGGCAGTGAAAAAAAAGACATGAAATCGATTTCCGCCTTTCTGGGGAATTCGTTGAGGCATCGATCGCAACGCAGCAGGAGGGTCCCTTCGACCTTTCCCCGCACCATGAATTTTCTCTCCCCGGCCTTTTGGATATCAAGGGACAAGAGGAGCGGTGATCCGAGGGTCACGCCCTCATCCTCGATGCCGAGGAGCCCGGAATCGGGGGCTACCTCATAGGTGACGCGTTTTCCCGCATCGGGTATGCTTCTGAGATCTATCTTTTCCATGAAAAATGATGAAAACTAGATAATTCAAGCCTTTCCATGGCTTAGGATAAATGTTCAACTATAGAGGACACATTCCGTTTGTCAAGCAAATTCATGGATGGACTCCGCCTCGGTCACAGGAAAGACTTCATCGGTTTTTTTTCTTGACAGTGGATATTCCTGCCTGCATTTTGGATTGAATCACAATTTAAAGTGTTTCTTTTCCTTCCTGAAGGACTTTTTTGTATTCAACCCTCATTGGAATGTCGCCCGGCCCCCTGGCACCGGAGCGACCTTCTCGTGCAACCGGCTGGGACAGGGGACAGCCCTCCCGACATACGGACCGAATTTTGCAAATTACCTGAGGTTGGGTCAAGACATGCCTTCTTGAGGGACGGCTCACAGGCTTCATTCCTGTGAAGTCTTGGGGAAAAGAACCGGCCCATTCCCTTTAAGCGCGCTCACGGAGCCTTGTTTCACCATGTGGAGATACAGGGAAAGACTCAGCTATTTCGAAAAGCTCCGAAGGTCCATGTACGAAATTCTTCGCGACTCGCTCGAATCCCGCCTCATGAAGATCTCGCTCATCGACTCCTTTTACAACCACTTCAAGAACGGCGTGGAGTACAGGTTTCCGGACAAGAGCGAGCTCAAACCCAAATCGAAAAAAATGGAGCAGGAATCGGAGCTTTTCCGCACGTTCATCGTGGTCTTCTGCGAGGGGGTCCTGACACCCGACTTGAAGAACCACATCCGGTTTTTCCCTGAAAACCGGGTCATCAAGAAAAATATGGAGCACCTGGCCAGCATGGACTTTAGCACCAAATACCAATCTAATTTCAGGTACTTGGACAATGTTCCCTTTCTTCACTTCATGGAGGAACTGCTCGGCATCGATTATGCGCTCCTCATCCAGCAGGACCCTACGGTCAAGAAGAAAAACCGCTACGCCCTCACGCACTTCCACGTCAAAGTGGACTGGCCCATTGCCGACGCCGCCGAAGACCTGGCCCGCAGGCTCCGCTACATTCAAGGCCATCTATACGAAAACGGTGACCAGACCGGCAACATCCTGCAAAAAAAGCTTTTTGAATACTACGGCACCCACCACAGCGTCGGCGGACGGCGAACAGCCGGGCTCATCGCGGCCCAGCTGCTCACGAAGACGGATTTTCTCAACACGATTTATGTGTCCAGTTCCGAGAGCCGCTCCATGACGAAATACTCGGAGCGCGGGGTCTCGAAATTTTTTCTCATACGGTTCCAGCCGTCTGAAATCCAGGCCCTCGCATCCAGGGAAGGGATGTCCACCGACGCGTTCGCCTCGACGTATCTTTACAGCGCGGACGACTATTACGTCGGCATATCGGAAGCTGTCTATGACTACACCGTTCATTCGAGACCCCCCGAGGACGGCAAGCTCCGGAAGGTGAAGCCCGCGTACAACTGGCTCAGGCTCTGCGATGAATTCCTCCATCCCAGACCCGACTCCCAAACCAGGAGCCCCATCAATTACAACTGGGTGTACACGAGTGAGTAAGGTTTCTTGACATTGTCAATGTTTTGACCCCATGCGCCGGATATCCCACAGCGCCCGGTTCACCGGCCTTTTTGAACGAAGCGAGGACCCCCATGGATCGTAACAGAAGAAAAAAGACGCGAGTTGATTTTCAGACCCAGGTCAGCGTAAGGACAGAGGATGCGGAAGTCCTGAGCAAGACCCATTCCAGGAACATCAGCCTGCGCGGCGTGTATCTGGAAACGGAAGAGGCCCTGCCCCTCGGCACCTCCTGTGAAGTGGACATCCTCCTGTCCGGGACCTCCAGCCTCCTCTCCATCCGGGTCCGGGGAAAGGTGGCCAGGCAGGACGCAAACGGTCTGGGCATTGTTTTCGAATCCATCGACCCGGACAGTTATTTTCATCTGAAAAATCTCATCATGTACAACTCCCACGATCCGGAGGGCATAGAAAGGGAACTTCACCTCCTGTAAGTCACCATCCATAAATCAACACGAAGGGACGTCTCTTTAATTGTCCTTGAAATCGAAGGGAATTGTTCGTATGAAGTCCTGTTGAGGAATGGTCCCTTGCCGAAGCAGTCCCGTTCAACCCGCAGGATTGCGCGAATCCTGCGATGAGCTCGACAGGACTGCTCCGGAAATCGCTTTTTCAGGAGGAAAGACCCAGAATGGCCGATGAAAAGATTGTCACCCGTTTCCCGCCCAGCCCCACCGGGTACCTTCACATAGGAGGGGCGCGGACCGCGCTCTTCAATTGGCTCTTCGCCAGGAAACACAAGGGGACCTTTATCCTTCGGATCGAGGACACGGACGTTCAGAGATCCACGGAAGAGGCGACCCGGGCCATCGTGGAATCCATGGAGTGGCTCGGACTGGACTGGGATGAAGGCCCTTTCTTTCAAAGCCGGCGATTCCCCATTTACGAGGAATTCATCCAACGGCTCCTGGGTTCCGGCATGGCATATCACTGCCACTGCTCTCAGGAGGATCTCGAAAAAAAACGGGAACAGGCCCGGACCCTGGGTCTCAAACCCAAATACGACGGGACGTGCCGTGAACTGTGCCTCGGCCCCGCCCCCGGCTCGGTGGTTCGCCTGAAGGTGCCGCGGACCGGGGTCACCTTCTTTAACGACCTTGTCAAGGGCACCATCTCCATCAACAACGATGAGCTTGACGACCTGATTATCAAAAGATCGGACGGAAGCCCCACCTACCATCTTGCCGTGGTCGTGGACGACATCACCCTCGGGGTCAATTACATCATTCGTGGCGACGATCACGTGAACAACACCCCTCGGCAGATACTCATCTACCAGGCCCTGGGGGAACCGCTTCCAAAGTACGCCCACGTACCCATGATACTCGGGCCGGACAGGACCCGGCTCAGCAAGCGGCACGGTGCGACGTCGGTTCTGGCCTACCGTGACATGGGTTTCCTTCCCCAGGCTCTGCTGAACGCCCTGGCCCGCCTGGGCTGGTCTCACGGGGATCAGGAAAAATTCAGCGTGGAAGAGCTCATCGACAAGTTCAGCCTCGAGAACGTGGGGCGGTCCGCGGGGATATTCAATGCCGAGAAACTCCTGGACCTCAATGCCTGGTATATCCGGGAGGCAGAGACATCAAGGCTCTCCGCCCTGTGCCTGCCTTTTCTCGAGGAGTTGGGGGTTGCGAACCCGGATGTGCGGAAGCTCGAATCCGCCGTCGAAACCCTGAAACCCAGGAGCAGGACCCTCAAGGAGATGGCCGAAACCGGGCTTTTTTACTTTCAGGCCCCGCAGTCCTACGAGGACAAAGGGGAGCGCAAGTTCCTCAAGAAGAACATCCTCCCGCACATGGAGGAGCTTCTCGCGCGGATGGCCGCCCTCGGCGATTTCAGCGAAAAAGGCCTGGAGGGGCTGTTCTCCCAATATCTGGAGGAAAAGGATGTAAAGCTCGGAAAGATAGCACAACCCTTGAGGGTGGCCTTGACCGGTCGAACGGCAAGCCCCGGCCTCTTCGAAGTCATGGTGGTGTTGGGCAAGGCTGAGGTCCTCGCGCGGCTGGAGACCGCCGTCCGTCACATCCGCGCCAAGCAGGAAAATTGATGTGTGTGCCCGGTTTGCAGGCGCCCCCTCAGTAGGCGGAACACCGGAAGCCCAGGATGTTGGAACGGGTTTTCTGATGAAGTACCCGCCTCGACCGCAGGTCTTCACGGTCGCGGGCGATCCAGCCCGCGCCCTTGGCTACCCTGAGCTCAGGGTCTGAGCCGTCTCCCCTGGTCAAGGTCCACTCCTGGACATTGCCGAGACCGTCCGCGATGCCGAATTCATTGGCATGGTCCAAAAAATCGTCCACCCCCGAGGTATCCCCAAGACAGCTCTCTTCCGTGTTGCAGGCGGCCTCCTTCCACTGGGCCCCCCAGGGGAAGGCGTAGCCCCTCTTCGTGGCCATGGCCGCCTCCCATTCCTCTTCACTGGGAAGCCGTTTTCCGGTCCACGCGGCAAAGGCCATGGCGTCCTCGAGGCTCACCTGGACGACCGGGTGGTTCCTCTTGTTGCGAAGCGTGCTGCCGGGTCCCGCGGGACAGTACCAGCAGGCGCCTCTCACCCGGGCGGATATCAATCCCCTGTTGCAGATGAGTGTCTCTTTCCCGGTCCTTTCGTCCTTGACGGTGCGGTAACGGCCTTGATACACGGTTCCGTGTCCCTCCCTTTCCGCTGTCGTCCTGTAACCCGTCTTTTCCACAAATAACTCGAAGAGGGCATTCGTGACCGGGAATTTACCTATGTAAAATGCGGGCAGGTTCACTCTGGAAAGGCCGTTTCTTCCCGTGGGGTATTCGCCCGCGGGAATCAAAATATACTGATTGAAATAGCGGTCCATTGCCGCGAGGGACCTGTTGAACTCCTCGGCAAGGACCCTCGCCTTCTCTGGTGAAGCACCTCCATCCCCGAGCTCTTCCTCGAGGCCCTGCAACCCGTCCAGGGAGTCAGGATCCGGCTCGTATTCCCCCTCCTCCTCCAAGAAGTCGTCATCCTCGTCAGGCAAGGCATCCCCGGGGACGTCTCCGCCGCCCCCCGGATCCCCCCATTCCCCTCCCAGATCAGACGCATCGGCTCCTTCCAGCCCGCCTGAAAGACCCTCTTCCCCTGCCGCTTCCTCCACGTCCTCGAAGTCTTCCCCCGAAACCTCGGGCAACTCGTCAACCTCCTCAACCTCCTCAACTTCCTCTAATTCGTCCTCCGGAATCTCGAGCCCATCGTCACCGTCCCCGACCTCTTCCACGTCCTCGAGGTCTTCATCCGAAACCTCGGGCGACTCCTCCTCATCCTCAACCTCCTCTAATTCGCCCTCCGGAATCTCGAGCCCATCGACTATGTCCCCGACCTCTTCCACGTCCTCGAGGTCTTCATCCGAAACCTCGGGCGACTCGTCAACCGCCTCAACCTCCTCTAATTCGTCCTCCGAAACCTCGAGCCCATCGTCACCGTCCCCGACCTCCTCCACCTCCTCGAACTCTTCCTCCAAGACCTCGGGCGACTCCTCCTCATCCTCAACTTCCTCTAACTCGCCCTCCGGAATCTCGAGCCCATCGACTATGTCCCCGACCTCTTCCACGTCCTCGAGGTCTTCATCCGAAACCTCGGGCGACTCGTCAACCGCCTCAACCTACTCTAATTCGTCCTCCGAAACC